>Ga0182742_1000504_pt1 | contig 61661 bp, 53 predicted proteins | sample eDN5th37CBELigMG_FD_128880 | JGI IMG/M metagenome (GOLD analysis project Ga0182742, IMG submission 128880) | Enriched Miracle-Growth compost microbial communities from Emeryville, California, USA - eDNA 5th pass 37_C BE-Lig MG (version 2)... ...
CATAAGATAGGTCAGCGAGAAGGTCGTTCTTTGACCTTCTTGATGGACTATCTAGACTTTCGGGTCTAGACGCTTAAGCTGGACTGGGTTAACTAGTTAGAAAGTTACCCACAGACGTAAATTTTATTATTACCTAGACCACACAAAAGCTTACCATTATTCAATGGTAAGCTTTTTTAAGACTATTCTTCTTCACTACAATACAGACGTTTTAAAATCGTTTTTATATTCTTTTCAACTAACGACTTTTCCATAACGTCTGATTGACATTCTTCTATAAATTTAAATGAAATGGCTTGTTTAAAAGGATAACATCCAGGTGGGAGCTTCGCCTTTTTATTATCTGTGAATGGTATATCAATCGGATTCCCAGCTTCATCAGTCTGACTTGAAAAAAACGTAGTCAATCTTTGTCCAACTACTCGCCCAAGTCTAAGTCCCTCCTCACCATCAACTGGGAAATGGACTCCTCCTAATACCTGAGCAACCGCACATTCTTCTGCTAAATTCACTAGACGGGTCCTTTCTGTTGGAAAAAAGTAGCTTAATACTTCCGAAGCAACACCTGCAACAATGGCATGTCCAGATACATACGAAGGGTGACGAGGAGTACCAATATAGGTCGGTAGATTTTGGTTCTGTTGGTTTGGTCTAGCAACATCATATTGATATTTAACAGCCCAGGCTACAGCTACTGCATCTGCTATTGCTGATTGTGTTAATGCAAGTATACGTGCGGCCCTAGGTGTTGATAAAGATTCAGGAGGAATTATTGTTTTATATATGGTATAGCTATCTACTAAACAATCAATGATAGGAATCCATTGCTTTGTTGCGTGCCCTGTGCCCCAATAATCCGCAACAACCTGCTGCTCAATCGTTAAATTTGCGATAGTTTCTTCAACCTTTTTTAACTCTTCTTCCCAATTAATTGTATTTGGGTCCTTTACTTTAGGAATAGGGTCTCCAAATGGGTCCATAAACCATCCATTTCCATCTCTTTTTAAAAAGTGTAGCGGCCATGAATTTGCTGATTGTTCTTCAGGGTTTGTTGGGGGAGCTTTTTCTCCAGTAGAAGAGAGTTGGGACCACCGGGGAGAATTATATTTCATTCGTTTCACCTCCATTTACTTTGTACTAATATAATATTAAAGAATTGAATTTTGATAAGGTACAAGTATCTAACAAAAGGAAAAATATGTATTAATCTATTACTGAACCACATATTTATATAAGTCACACCATCAATAGCAGCATACTATTATCACTAATCTATAAAACTACCTTATCCATAGTAGGATAAAGGTAGTTAAGGAGTTTCCCTATGCCTCTTCACTGTTTTCTACTACTGTTTCTACCTGTTCTTCCTCTGTTGTAAATTCAATCATGTCTATTCTTTCACCGATACATACGAAAGTACTACCTGAATTATTTACGAAATAAGCGAGGTCTCTATCCTTGTCATATTTTACAAATTTCTGAACCCCTGATACATCTTCTCCATTAATCATTAATTCCTTTACAAGTGTGTTTTTTGGCGTTTTTTTCAAAAGATTACAAAGTGGTGAACTCAACCTAAACACCTCCTTTACCTTTGTTTCTATATTATATTTCTATCTAGTAACTTTCGTATGTGCTTTTGATGAAAGAATTTAAAATGTGCACTTGCTTATCCACACTAGTATTTAAATGGCCAGTAGGTTGTATCTTATGATGGAATCAATCATCTTCTACCTTTATAGTTGTCTACACATTTTTGATTTCTTTAAAATTTGGCCCATACAAATACATTTTTGTCACATAAATTAAGTAATAAAAGGAGGTTTCTAACATGTTAGAAATAGTTTTATATACACTTATCTTCGGCTTATTTATTTTTGGTGTTTGCATATTAAGGAATCTAACAAAACGTCAAATTAACAACACGATTAAAACCTTGGTAGAAGATTGGGAGGCTGAACCTAATAATGTAAAAATGAAACCGGAACTAACACAGCCGATTATTATACAGAAATCTAACAATCGCCTAAAAGACTAAAGTTGGGAAACACACCTTAAAATCTAAAGAAGCACCATTTTCAGGAGTAAAGTAACATTACATGCGAGGAGGGATAAAATGTGATCCTCATAATTTCATTTTTCTTATTTTTAATAGGTTTACTCTATGGAATGTATCTTATAAGGTCTGCGCTTTTTAATCTGTTAACCAATACCTTAAGACAATCGCTTGAAAACCTCACTAGTTCTCCGTGGAAAGGAATATTCGTTGGAATTTTTATTGCAGTAATTTCACAAAGCAGTTTTACGTTAATGGTTTTTATTGTTGGACTAGTTTCTGCAAGATTACTCACATTTTCTAAATCTATACCAATTATGTTAGGGGCAAATATTGGTATAACAATAATTTACGAATTTATTACGATTGACCTAAAAGCTTTTTTCCTACCAATAGCGCTCGTTGGGGCTATCCTATGCTATATCAAGATAAAAAATAGTAGTAACATTGGCTACACACTAATTGGACTATCTCTTGTTTTTTGTGCGATGTGGGGGATTGAAATTATTTCATCTCCTTTAAAAAACATAGACTTTCTATATAACTTTTTCCTAACCTTAGACCATAACCACCTTTTTGCAATATTATTTGGTATGGTTTTCTCAGTTATTATTCAGTCTAATACCGCTGTTACTGGATTTACGATGGGATTCCTTTCTAAGGACATTTTGGATGTAACCACTGGATTTATCATTATGCTTGGAGCAAATATAGGCACTTGTATAATTGTTCTTCTAGCAACCATCCGTTCCAGAAATGAAGCTATGCTAACCGCTTTTGCATACACATGGATAAATGTCTTAGGAGTTGCTATAATATATCCGTTTATTAATCTACTTGTTACCCTTGGGACTAATTTAGCATCTTCTCCAGATATTCAACTTGCTCACATTAGTGTCATTTATCATATACTTATTACCCTAATGTTTTTACCCTTTATCAACCAATTCAAGAAATTTATTAAGACAGTTCACGATAATAAAGAGTAAATGACTCCATCGTACCGCCTCTCATTTATTTGTATATCCTTCTAAAAAAGCTTATTCTGCCATGCTTTATATCCGCACCAAAAACATATTGGAATTACAATTATCACTTTTTCTAAAACAGGTCTAAGACCACTTTTCTCACTGAGGTGGTCTTTATTTGCATGGTAAGGGATTTGCATATATGAGTAGTTTCATAAACAACTATTCGAACCACAACGTTCTTAAAAACATGAAAAAAGAGTTGCAACTATACATGCAACCCTATTTCTCATAATTCTCTTGGGGGACGACACTTATTCTAATTTTCCGAACTCTGTGGTTATCAACCTCATATACTTGTATTTGTAGATTTTCATATTGAAATTCAAAGCCTTCCTCAGGGATTCTCTCAAATTTTTCAAAAATCCAACCCCCTAAGTTCTGTGCTGCTTCAGTTTTAGGAATTGGAACCTTAAACATCTGCGCAAACTCGTTCAACTTGTATCGAGAATCAATTTCATATAAATTATCATTTATATCTTTAACCATTTTTACACGATCATCATGTTCGTCCCAAATTTCTCCTACTAATATTTCGAGAATGTCCTCTAGCGTAATTAATCCTAAAGTTTTTCCATTATCATCAACAACAATAGCCATTTGGGTTTTCTTCCTTTGAAATTTTGGAAGTAAAGAAGCAATACTCATTGATTCTTTAACAAACAAGGGGTGTCTTAAAAGCTTCATTACATCTGGTTCGTGATTCTCGATAAGCTCAGCTAGGAATTCTCGTTCAGTAATATAACCAATTATGTGATTGATACTCTCTTTGTAGACTGGAATCTTTGCATAGCGCTCCTTTAAAAAAACTCTTTTTATCTCGGCAACCGGTCTATTAACCTCTACCGTAATCATGTCAATAACAGGGATAAACACTTCACCAACCGTCATTTCCTTTAATTCGAGTGAACGATGAATAAAATCCCGCTCATCCTTTTTAATAACCCCTTCTGTTTCGCTAATATCTACCAAAAGCTTTATCTCTTCCTCAGTGATGGAAGGAAGCTCTTGTTCACTACCATATTTTCTTGAAACAAAATTACTTAGTTTTCTGCTTAGGAAATTAAACGGTGTTAGAACCTTCATATTCAAGTATAGAACGTTAGCATATTTTAACGCTAATTTATCAGTGTTTTCCTTTGCCATACATTTTGGTAAAATTTCAGCAAATATTAAGATAATAAGTGTCATGACAAACGTGCTTATGATAAGCCCAGTACCTGTGCCGAAAAGTCCCGTTGCTACGGCAGTCGCAACACTAGTGGCAGCTACATTTGTTATATTGTTCCCAACTAAGATAGTAGATATGGTGTCTTCAAAATTTTCAGTAATATATAAGGCTTTTTTGCTACCTGGTTTGTTTTTACTAACATAATATTTTAACCTTATTTTATTTACACTTGAATATACCGTTTCTGCTCCCGAATAGAAGGCTGAAAAATAAAGGACTACCACTAGAAAAATGATGGAACCAACAATATCCAAATTGGTATACACTCCTTTCATAATTAGTTAATTTAAAGTAGTTTTTAGATGATAGAGTTTTAGACATCTTCTCTATTTGCATAAATCTCCTACTCTACTTATAAATTACAAAAGAGTCTTCAGTAAAAGTAATAAACAGTGCTAGTCATTATTGTATGATAGATTAACAACCGTTTTATTTGTCGAAGAATCTCTTTACTTCAATATATGAAAGGTGAATAAAAGTGATAGTATGTTTGTCCCATTGAAAATTAATTAATTCATATGTGGTTAATTTTCTTTTATATCCTCGCACATTTTATAATCTTTATTCCTTCACCCAATCATATCCACTACATCACCATATATTGATTAAAAAGGAGGTTTTTTAGATTGTCTAATTCACTATGTAAACTATTGGAACATACTCCTGCTGGAACATCTGTTAATCAACTACTAATAAGAGGCGAAGATTGGACAGGGATGGATAAATTTATTAAATATGATAAAGAAACAGGCCTTGCTTACTTCGTTAATAAGTCTAATCGTACATTTGTAGCAATCGCTGAAAGAATTGACATGATTGAATTTACAATGGATTGATTTGTTTCAACATAATTTCCTTACCACCACACATACTAATCTGCCTTCCTCATTCCAAGGTGTCTGACCCTACGTGCATTTTCTTTAAAAATGTACCTAGTAATCAGACACCTCTACTTATTAAAAGGTACTCTAATTCGAAGATAAAACTAGATTTATAGAATTAAAGGTATCTTAAGCCACCTACATACTGTACAACTATCCAATTTTATATAAAACAGGCTTTTGCACTTACTAGAATTAGAACTATTACATAGTATGAAGTATATTCTAACCTGTCCAAGTTGCAACAACAGCAATTCGTTACAGACAAAGGAGGACTTGAAAGTATCTTATTTACACTACCACTTCATAGAAATCAATTCAGTCATGACCAGGTTAAATTTATAAAAAAGGAGGAAAGTTTATGTTAACGATCTATCTAGTGCGCCATGGGGAAACGCAATGGAATAAGGAAAATCGTTTACAGGGATGGAAGGACTCTCCACTTACTGACAAAGGAATAAAACATGCCCAATTATTAGGGGAAAGATTATCGAATATTAATTTTAATGCCGTTTATTCAAGCCCGATTAAACGTGCCTATCAAACGGCGGAAAATATTTGTTTAGGCAGAGATATCTCCATTCAAGTAGAGGAAAATCTAAAAGAAATTAATTTTGGAGATTGGGAAGGAAAAACAAGGGACGAGCTACAGCAAAAATATAAAAATGAATTCGATCATTTTTGGAACTCTCCTCACAAGTTTGACCATAAATCAAATAATGGGGAAGGGATAAACGACTTTAAACAACGACTTGAGGCTGCTTTAAAGAAATTAACTTCTGACAATCTTAACGGAAATATTCTAGTTGTCACACATGCCATTGCGATAAAAGCTATTCTAACCTCTATTATGAATTTCCCTACTGAAAAAATGTGGGATCACCCATTCATTCATAATGTTAGTCTAACTGTCATCCATTGGGATGGGAAAAAATTTGAAATTGAAATGCTAGGTGATACATCACATTTTAATGTTGATATTTAACTATTTATGAAAGATGCATACCGCTAGTTAGATAATACCACCTCCATTAAAATCAATTTCATCTCCCTTTTCCTTCAGTTATTTACTGTGTCAACTTTGGCTTTTCACTTTTATATCCACTTCATCTTAGCCCCCTTGGTAAATGTAAGGTTCTGTCAATTGACATTTTACCTTTACCAAGAGGACTATTTTTTGTTCTTCTATATATCTATTAAATAGTATATTTATATACTATTTATCCAACATCCAAAACATAGCATTATCCACTGCTCCGTATTATTCTGAGGTCAATAATATGGACGAAAATGATTACGACGAATTTATGTTGAGGATTTTAGATGCGAACCTCATGATTTTACCAAAATCCACTACTACTCAATCATTCTACTTCTACCTATCTCTTAGAGTCTCACTCTAATGTAAAAGATGCCAAACTGGCATTCCCTATACCGGTAAAAGTAAAATATAACGCTTGAATGCCGTCGGGAATGACGAGATCTGCAGAATATTCAGTCCATACGTTTGTAAAATCGACTGGTATTCGCCCATATGTTGGTCCGTTCCAAGATGTTTTTACCTCGAAGTTTCCACGGCAATACCCTCGAACCTTGATTTTCACTTTTTGAATTCCTTTACAATCGAAATATTTAAATCCAGCCGTCGCTGAGTCCTGCATATTAGCAATGTATCCTATTTCTTCGTCACCATCTTTTCCATCTTGGGTAATCTTCGGGAATCGCCCGTCCATCCAAGCACCGAAAGATCCAGAATACTTCTCTTCATCTTTACAGAAAAGATTGCATGCGAGATAAGCAGGATATTCCCCGCGTCCGACCAGCGGTCCCCCATTGGGTCCACAAGAGGTCATCTCTACTTGAGGTATCATTCCATCAACCTGAATTTCAATCGGCTCGATGCATCCCTGTCGACTAAAGCTTGTTCCATTGGTATGCCTGTGGTAAAAGATGTACCATTTACCTTTTATCTCAACGATACTGCCATGGTTATTGCCACCGTAATACATGGGTTGATTGTCAGGTTTATAAGTATTGATATGAAGATCATTATTACTTACAATCACACCTTGATAGACAAAATCTTTTGTCGGATACTTGCTGGTAGCATAACAAAGTTCATGCATGACGACAGAGGAATAGATGAAATAATAGGTATCGCCTTTTTTTCTTACAGAGGGTGCCTCAAAAAATTCATGCCCTTCGTACCCGCTTCCTTTACTATAAGGCTCGCTTGGTGCGATAAATACTGTATCTTCTACAATCGTCAGCATATCCGGGCCAATCACTGTCGCCATGGCACCTTTCCTCGATTTGTCACCTGCAGCACAAAACCCTGTATACAGATACGTTTTCTCTCCTTCCGTTATAACTCCCGGATCAAACTGAGGCTGATCTCCCTCTCTTTCACCAAGTCGAGTTCCATCCGAATAACGCACGTAGCCGTAAAATTCGTACTTACCTGCCGGAGTATCGCTGACGGCTACCGACACAATCGAGACCTTATCAAGAACATAGTATAGATAGTATCGTCCATCCGGACCGACTGTTACATCTGGTGCATAAAGACACATTCTTCCGTCGGGGTTAAGTGGATCATCAGTTTTTTTATAAATTACCCCTTCATACCTCCAATCAGCCAAATCCTCGACAGATGCCGACCAGCATACATAATCATTTAAACAAAACACATGCCCGTTAAAGCGATCATGAGAACCATAAACATAAACTCTATCTTTAAATACATGTGGTTCCCCATCCGGAATGTATTCCCAAGATGGAAGATAAGGATTCAAACCTTGTTTTTTCGCCATAAGTGTTTCCTCTCCTTGAATTACAAAGTTTACTCTATATAAATAGTCACATCTTCATCAAACAAAATAGATGATAATAAAGCTATTCCCTCACAACAATGGAATAGCTTTGATTTATTAGATTACAAACTGTACTGTTTCAGCATTTTTCTCTAATCTGAAGCTTACCTTTTTACCACCACATAAAAGGTCATAATCACCAAGGAACCCTTCAAATGATACCAATCCGTTGTCATCAGTTTTAGAAGTTACATTTGTACACCAATCACCTTTAATTAATTTCTTTAAAACCTCATATGATGGTTTTGGGCTGTTATCTTTTCTGACAAATCCAGCGGGAGCACCAAGCCATGCACCATCGTCACTGAATGACCAGGTCGTAATCGATTCTACAAGAGGATGTTTAAACAAAATAGAATACATTTCTTCTACTTCTTTTGCCTGTCGTTCTTCGAATTCTGGTGTTGATGGCCATTCTGGAATCTGATAATCATTCAAATCTTCAATTTCTGGTGGCATCAGATGCCCAGATATCAATGTGTTTTCTGTAAAGTGAATCGGAAGACCGAAATGTGAGAAACGTTCTAATACTTCTTCTAATTTTTCACGTCCCCAATATCCTTGATGTTGATGTGACTGAATACCAATCGCATCAATTTCGATACCTGCGTGTAAGCATCCATCAATTAAGATTTCATAGTTAATAGATGTATTAAAGTCATTTAATAATAGTGTTGCACCTGGATTGTATTTACGTGTTTTAGCAAACATTTCTTTTATAATGCCGACACGACCAAGGTCTTTACTGATTCTTGTAATGCCATTGTCATACTTATCAAATATTGGCATGATCACAACTTCATTGATTACATCCCACATATCGATGAGCCCTTTGAAATCTGTTACATCCCGTTCAATTCTAGCAAACTGTGCTTTGAGTATTTCTTCATTGCTCATATCAAGAAGCCATGGAGCAGTTATGGTATGCCAGCAAAGTGGATGTCCTTTTACGGTTATGTTTCTTTCTTTTAACCACTGAGCAGCAGCTTTTAATTCTTTTGTGCGTGGTTTTCCTTTTTCAGGTTCGAACATTCCCCAATAGAAAGGCAGTGTGGCAGCGTTAAATACGTCTAAGAACATATCGAGTTTTACTTCCTGAAATGCAAGTCTGTCTGCTGGTACATTTTTGTTTGCTACATCGATGACATCAAAAATACCACAGCCAAATAAGAACTTATGATTGGTCTGTTTAATTTCAATTTCCTCTCCTGCAACAGGATTTCCGAATGCATCCACAAGTTTAATTTTCTTGCTCGCCATTCGATGTCCTAACTCATTTGTTTGCCCCATTCTATTACCTCCGTTTTCATAAGCGTTTTCGTATAGCTCTATTAAAGAAAGCGCTTTTTTGCTTATTGTATAAATTTTAGCAAGCTTCATTTAACAAGAAAACAAGTAAACTAAACATTTTATTTTAAAAAGTAAAGTTATTGTTGCTATCATAAATATTTTTTCCTCCCCGCATTAAATCGAGGAAGCAAACTCTTCTTTTTGAGAACATAAAAAAAACCGCACCTATTTCCTGTACGGTTCACAGTGACGTTTCTAAATGAGTACTTTCGTTAGGTTTTTCCTGTATCATCATGGAAGAAGAATATTACTATGATAATTTTATATATTAATTATTTATGTAATTTTTCATCCTATGCATCAATAATTCCTTCTGCCTTTGCCTTAAACACTGCTTTTTGCCTTCCTGTCACTTCTAATTTAGAATAAATACTAGAAATATAGTTTTTAACTGTCCCTTCTGTTAGGAAAAGTTTTCGGGCAATTTCACGATTGGTAGCTCCATGCGCAAGTACTTCTAATACCTCTATCTCTCTATCCGTTAGTCCGAAGTTATTTCTTTTATTATTTTTTGCCTGTATTGCCTGCTCTGATGGGTTAACCCATTGCGCAATTAACTGCTTAGCAATCTCCTGTGTTATCAAGGTTCCACCATGATATACAGATCGGATTCCAACTGCAAGGTCTTGAGGGTGAATCGCTTTTAATAAATACCCTTCAGCTCCCGTTGCCAATGCATCCCGAACATATCCTAATTCCTCAAAGGTGGTTAAAATGATTACCTTAGCCTTTGGACAGTTACTTTTTATGATCTCTGTAGCCTCTACCCCATTCATGAGGGGCATATGAATATCCATTAATATTACATCTGGAGAAAGCTGTTTCGTTAATTCGACTGCCCTTTTTCCATTTTCAGCTAATCCAACGATTTCAAAATCTTCTTCTCCACCTAATACGATTGAGAGACTTTCACGAATTAGCTCCTGGTCATCTACAATCAATATATTTATCATTTTTATTCATTCCCCTCTTTTATCCGTTTGCGATAATTGGTAAAAAACAAGTTACAACAGTTCCTCCATTTTCTTTTGATTCAATAGAGAATCTACCTTGAAGGGAATTCAAACGTTCCTTCATTCCACTGAGACCAAATCCAAATGGAATATCACTCATCCCTATGCCATTATCCTTAATCAGAAGCACAACATAAGAGTCATCCACTTTTAGGGTAATACTTATTTTGTTCGCCTGCCCATGGCGAACTGCATTTGTTAATGATTCTTGAAGACAACGGATTAGAGTAAGGGTTCCCTGCGTAGAAATATTGATGTCTTGCGAACCTATTTGCTCAAATTGAATTTCTACTTTAGTATGTAAAGCAAATTCATCAACTATATTTTTCAGTTGAGAAGATACTTCTTCCCTTTCTCCATTCGGCGAAATCTGATGAATTTGACTTCTTATATCACCTAAGGATTCTCTCATCACATGACTTAATCGCTCAATTTGTTCCTTCGCTTTATCAGGAGACGACTTTTGCAAGAATGCTGCCGCATCAAGCCCCATGATGACTGAGGTAAAGGTATGTCCAATCGTATCATGGAGGTCTTTGGCAAGGCGGTTTCGTTCCTCCAACAACGTAATCCTTTCAATATGCTTAGCATACTCTTCTAAAAGTTGATTTTGTTTCCGGTTTTCTTCAAGTAACAATTTCGTTTTCTTTTCCGCTTCGAGAACCTTTGCGATCGAAATGCCGACACCAAAAAAGAAAAAACCATCAATAACACCCATACCTAATTGATCTAGTCCAATAGCGAGTACAGCAAGAAAGGGAACAATGGAAAATCCAATCCACAATAACCACCTTCCCTTCCCTGCACTACTATAAATACCTGCACAAAGTGCCGGATACGCCAAGAATGAGGAATATTCATCAAACAAATAACACCCTATAATTAAGAAAATCCCGCTGAAAATTAATTCTAGCAAGGGATAGTTTCTAACACCAAAACTATCTAACCTCGTTCCTGACCATTGAGGAATAAGGAAAGCTGCGAAAAACAATAAAAGAACTAACCAATAATAAGGCTTTGAGGCTAGAAATAAAACTAGAATTAATAAATGGAAGATAAACCAACCTATTCTGGTTATTTGTGCAGTTTTATACACCCAATGGGTTTCTTGTTTAAGCGGCAACATACAAAGCTCCTTTAAACATTACTTTTCTCGTTTACTATATTCCACACAATATTCTTTTTTTCCTTTTCTAGGAAAGTCATAAAAGTCATAATGACTACCTTATGACGAAGTTCACTTTTAGATATGACCTTTTCTAATCCATAATAAAGATACAAATTGATGAAAAAGGGAGAAGTGACAATGAAGAAGTTTTTATACCAACATAGTTTGATTTTGTTTTTGATCGTGATGTTTGGAAGAGGGGTACTCGGGATTCTTGCGGTAAAGGGGATACATCTTTTTAATCCAACCCTGACAGTCGAAAAGGATTTAGGGTGGTTAATCATGCTTATCTATGCAACATGTACTATTTTAGCAGTCAAATGGGTCAAAATTGATAAGGAAATTGGTTTAGCGATGCCTGTATCTTCTAAAGACTGGTACGTATGGATCCCAACACTCATTATTCCAGTGACATTAGCTTTCTATCTAGGAATTAATTCTTCTTGGGGGCATGTTCCATTTCTTCTAATTGCAGCTGTCGGAGTCGCAGTTAATGAGGAAATTCTTTTTAGAGGAATTTTACTTCGGGCCATTTTACCGTTTGGTAAAGCAGTGGCGGTCATTGTTCCATCTGTATTATTTGGAGCAGCACACCTTGGTAATATCTTTGTAGGTGGAGATATAACGTACGCAGTATTCCAGTTTGGCTGGACTTCGTTTGCTGGTATGGCTTTGACCATCATGGTTTTGGTAAATAGAAGCTTACTCCCGGCCATAGCGTTTCACTTTGTATTGGATGCCGTAGAGTACGCCGGAATTGGAGCATATGGCATTCATAGTGCTGAATATCCGCTTGGTTGGTTAACTATATTCTTACTACTCAATTTAGCATTTTTAATCTATTCATTATATTTATTTAAAAAAACTAAAACAAAAAGTCAAAAGATTCCCCTTGCTTCCCTACCTGCTAACTAATAGAGTCTATTGGAAGGACAAATCGTAACGATTTGTCCTTTTTTTTATGAATTAACAAAATAGTTACCTATAATCATTCGACTTTAAGTAACCATTAAAAACCTCATTTACTTATGATACGTTCACCTCTACACATCTAATTGAGGTTAAGCACGTCGTCTTCATCCTCAATTCATTTAAAATAGAAGGCATGTCCTTAATTGAGCAACTAGTGAAGAGAAAATAAATGGAGATATTTCCGTTATATACAGGTTAGAGCTTGTTCTGGGGTAAATAGGGGAAGTTTTTCCGCCTATACAAAGCAAAATTACATATTTTCACGTTTTTCGAGTCAAATAAGTGGAATTCTCCCTCTATTTAAGTTATTTTCAGTGCCATTTGCTAATTAGGGGGAAGTTTTCCCTCTAATTATCAGATTAAAGTACCTAACCTGATCCCTAACCGATAAGAGCGTACTCTCACTGTCCCAGATGTCAGAATCAACATCCTTTTATCGACCTTATCATTTCTAAATATTAATGAGAAGTTACAACCTTAGCCTCCCCCAATCTTAAGGAGAGGCATTGGGTTAAAACTCATTTACTTATGATAAGGTTCCCCCCGATTAATCCGAAAAGCCCGGTATACCTGTTCCAACAAAATCAACCTCATTAGCTGATGCGGAAATGTCATTTTTGAAAATGAAAGAGTGTCATTGGCTCTCTTCATAACTTCATTACTCAAGCCAAGTGATCCGCCAATAACAAATGCCACCTTACTCTTTCCATATGTAGCCAGTCGATCAAGATCTGCTGCAAGCTGCTCTGATGACTTCATTTTCCCCTCAATTGCTAAGGCAATCACATGTGTATCATCGGAGAGCTTCGCGAGTATCCGGTCTCCCTCCTTCTGTTTGATCTGCTCCATCTCTATTTCACTTAATGTCTCGGGTGCTTTCTCATCAGGAAGTTCAATTACTTCCACTTTTGCATAACTTGAAAGTCTCTTTAAATACTCATTGATACCTTGCTTCAAGTATTTTTCTTTTAGTTTTCCTATACTAAATATTGAGATATTCACACTCTCTCCCCACCTTACAAACATTTTATCCACAGAACTTATCCACATATCCACATTTTCTATCCACATCTTGTATGAGAATATTAGTTCCCCACAACATATATCGCTTTATTTTGACAAAATTCACAGGATGTTGATAACTTTTTATCTTCTTCGACCATCTCCATTTCAGGAGGGACTTCATGCTTATCCACATACATATCTAATGCCAATTCAATATGTTCTTCACAACAGTATATCAAACTCTCACCTCCGCTTTTGTTTTGCTTATTATATCTTTTCCACCTTGATTAGAAACTACTACCTCATTATTTCTACATATACATAATTCCATAGAAAAAGGAGAGCTATATGCTCCCCTTGTTTCTATTATAAAGATTCATCAGCTAATCGCAATGTAGCTGTTTCCTTTTTGCCATTTCTATAATATGTCACTTCTAATGTATCGCCGATTTCTTTTTCATTATATAGGTATTTCCTTAAGGCGATAACCGAATCAATCTTTACTCCATCAAACTCAACAATGACATCAAGTTCTTTTAGTCCTGCCTGTGCAGCTGGTGTATTTGGTAATACTTGAAGGATGGCTACACCATCTTCAACATCATTAGGTAAATGTAAGGTTTGCTGACGATGATAAGAAGATACCTCACTAAGTGCGCGTAAATTACCAACACCTAAGAACGGACGTCTTACTTCTCCGTATGCTTCAAGGTCCTCGATGATAGGCTTTGCACTTGTAATAGGAATAGATAACCCAATTCCTTCAACCGAGCTTTGGGCAATTTTCATTGAGTTAATCCCAATAACCTCACCATTAATATTAACAAGTGCTCCCCCGCTATTTCCTGGGTTAATCGCTGCATCTGTTTGCATAACATCTGCATGCCAATCTGGAACCCCATCCTGATTAATATCAATAGGGATGCTGCGGTTAAGACCTGAAATTATACCTTGTGTAACTGAGCCCGAAAACTGTAACCCTAACGGATTACCGATTGCAATGACTGGTTCACCTAGCTTTACATTATCTGAATTTCCAAACTCAGCAACCTTTTCAACATGATCTCCGTCAATCTCAAGAACAGCCAAATCTGTCCAAACATCACTTCCAAGTGGACGTGCTTTAACTCTTGTACCATCACTAAGACTAACCTCAAGCCCTGTAGCACCTTCAATAACATGATGGTTTGTAACTACGTATGCTTTTCCATCGGCCTTCTTGTAGACAACCCCAGAACCCGTACCAGCCTCTTGTGCATCCTCAGACCAAAAATTTGATTCCTGTAAATTAACAATCCCTACAACAGCCTCATTTACCTTATCAACAGCCTTTGTAATTTCTGAAGAAACATTTACAACGATATTCGTTTGTTCTCCACTAACCGTATCTGGCTGCTTATCCTCAATTTCTTCTAAACCATTCTTTACTGTGCTATTTGCTTTATCATAAGGAAGAATGTCCATCTCTGATAAAGTGGGAATTGCTAATACCATTAAAAATGCACCTAAGATCGCTCCAACAAGTGCGGAAAGAAACCATCCAGTTTTACTTCCCTTCGGCTTCTTTTGCCTTAAATGTTGATAATCTTGGTCATAATACCCCATAAACACCATTCCTTTCATCTATCTGGAAAATGTAGTAATGGTAAATCCTTCTACTAAATATTATAAGCTGGGATTATGAAATATCAAAGAATTAGCGCATATTTTATACTATTGCCTTATTTATAATAAAGTAACACTATTTTAGCCTAAACTTTGAAGAAAGCTAACTTCAAAAAAACTATACATATGCTATTTTAGTAGGAATCTTTGGATCTGTGTCATATAAATCAAACTGCTCTCCAACAATAAACCCCTTACTTTCAATCGTTTGCTTTACTGCCATCTTTGCTAAGTCCTTCATGTTGTTATCAAGACTTAAATGGGCAAGATAAATACGCTTTGTTCTATCCCCAATCACATCTGTCATCGCTAATGCCGCATCTTCATTAGAAACATGCCCAATATCACTAAGTATTCTTCGCTTAATGCTCCATGGATATCGACACATTCTAAGCATATCTACATCATGATTGCTTTCAAAAACATAGGCCTCAGCGTTGTCTATTGTTCCTTTCATTCTATCACTTACATAACCTGTATCCGTTATTAATACAACCTTCTTACCTTCATGATGAAAGACATAAAACATTGGTTCTGCTGCGTCATGTGACACACCAAATGATTCGACATCAATGCTGCCAAATGATTTTACACTCCCCATAGGGAAAATAAATTTTTGTTCAGTTGGAATAGCTCCTATTGAAGACTCCATCGCTTTCCATGTCTTTTCATTTGCATAAATAGGTAGATTATACTTGCGTGCTATTACCCCTAACCCTTTTATATGGTCACTATGCTCGTGTGTCACTAAAATTCCTGAAAGATTACTTATCTGACGATCTACTCCTTTAAATAGAAGTTCTAGCTGTTTCCCGCTTAATCCCGCGTCTACAAGCAAGGAGTGCTTGTCAGTTCCAACATAGAACGCATTTCCTGTACTTCCACTTGCTAGTACACTAAAATGCAAACTCATATCCAATCACTCCATTATTTCAAATATTTGTCCTTCAAATGCATTTACATAATAATCTGTTTTTCCATTGACAATAATGTGCCATGTCGGTGCTAATATTTGTGATTCTGATAGTTGTTCTAGAGGATAATAGCCTAACTCTACCTTAGTAACCTCACTACCAGGTTTTAAATAGTCATTTTGATATAAAAACTCTAATGCTTTTAACGCTGATATGATTTCTTTATTTTCATATTCTTCAAAGCTAACAAGCATTGTTTGTTGGTATGAAATAACTTCTTTATCCTGATTAAAATTAACTAGTAACAGTCCACTAATATTGCTGGAAGTATTATAAAAAATTTGATTTTTATAATGCTGAAAAAATAAGATTGTCCCATTCTCTTCATCAATATTCCACAATTTATAAGAATCACTTTCTAGTACATACTCTTTTAAAAACTGCTGAATCTTCGGGTCTGCCTCAGTTACAGAATTTGATAATTTGAAAGGCTGCTTCAAAATCGATTGTAACAATGCAGGATTATCAATATTTATTTCTTGGTTCTTAAAATTTTTAATGCTTTCCTCATCAAAGAATTTTGGCTTCCCACTGATATACATACTTTCCTCTGGGTCCTTTGGTAATTCCTTATAGATAATTTCTTCAGCTGCTAATTTCTCTTCAATACTTGCCTTTGTTATTAAATCTAATTCACTTCGATCTCGCTTTTCATTGAACTGATAAGTAAGAAATAAGTTTAGAATCAGGAACGTAATGATAAAGATTGTTTTTGCATTACTCCATTCCACGCTTATTCCCTCCTTCAGTTGCATCAACAAACTCTATTTTTCTCCAAACTCCATCGTACTCAAAACTCCAAATCGGCATCAATGTTACCACGTTTGATTTATCTGGGATTTCAACCAACTCGTAACCTATTGTAATATCACCTATTAAATTCGGGTCAAAATCTTGCAAGGATTCAATCCTTTTAATAACTTCTCCCCCACCTGGTAGATCCATTTGCTTTGAAGGAATCGCAATCTCTAGTGTCAATAAAGGCCGTTGGTATCGAATAATTTCGTTCTTTCCCCAGATTTGCTGAATTTCTGTTAATCCACTTTTATTAAAAACCGGTAAATTATTAACATATAGTCGAAATAACGTCATATTTTCATTAGAGTTCCATCGGAAAAAGCGGTAATTATCTGTCCACCCACCATGATCATTTACAAAATCAATGCTCGTTTTTAATAATTCCGTCGTTTCCGTTCCATCATTTTCAGTCGTATTCACAGGATTTATATATTGAAAATATTTCTTTCCCGAGAAAACACGAAGCAGACGGGAACCATCTGTATACTCTTCTCCATATGTTAATGGGTGCTTTTTTACACTAGTAGGGTCTTGAAATAAAGCTTCCTTAAATATCTCAGGGTCCAAAAAGTCAGTATAATATTGTATGGTATTTATTGACGTGTCACTTTGCGGTAAATAAATAGTGTGACTTTTACTTGGGCGATAGGCAATGTACTTCGTAAAACTAGTCGAATTATCATAAAATAGCTGTTTAAATTCAGAAATTGACTCACGACTTACATTTGCTTCGTATATTTCTTGTTTTTCGTCTGAAACTAGATAAACCTTTCCCGGTTCATTATTATTCAAATGAACATCTATCACAATCCGATCAATGGAGATTGATTTTAGATCCTTATCATTTATCTGAATGAATGAACGAATAATATTCATAGGTAAGTCATCTGAGTATAGTATTTCTACATGTCCCGCTCTTTCCATGAAAGATGAATACTCACCGTCGTTTATTGTTGAAGATATATTAACAATATTTGAAATCTCCCATTTCCTTACTTGATTCATAACAGAATGAATATTAGTGGTTTCCGTTGTACCTACATGTAAATCCTGGTGATGAAATATAATTTTTGTAGGAGTTATTAAGCTGGATAGTTGTTTCTTATTGCTTATAGAAACTTCCTTTACAACATTATTCGTATTTTCAATCGTTTCATATTCTGGATGATAGGTCCATAATCTCCATGTTAGAAAAATGCTTAATAAGACTAATACGGTTAATAACACTGATTTGATTGACTCTATATTCATGACCATTCATCCTCTTTTTCGCGGTCAATCGGAAGTGTAAAGAAGACCGTTGTTCCTTTTCCTTCCTTACTAGTCGCCCAAATTTTACCGCCATGAGCTATGACCATTTCTTTTGCAATTGCTAACCCTAAACCAGTACCGCCTAATTTCCTTGTCCTTGCCTTATCAACACGGTAAAAACGGTCAAATATTTTCGTAAGATTATCATAAGGAATGCCAACACCTTGGTCTGTAATGCTGATTTCAACTTTATCTTCTTTTTCAACTAATCGAAAGGTAACTTCCCCACCTTCTGGAGAGTATTTTAAGGCATTCGATATAATATTATCTAGTACCTGTGTAATTTTATCTGAATCCATTTCTACATAGATTGATTTCTTAGGCAAGTACCTAGTGAAGCCGACATTCTGCTCCTTTGTCATTTCAAACCTGTCAATTATCTTATCAAAAAAGTCTACTAAATCAACCCAGTCTTTTGTTAATCGATAATCCTTACTATCCATTTTTGATAATTGTAATAAATCATTTACAAGTCTGATCATTCGTTCAGTCTCATTTTGAGTCACATCTAAAAATTGAGGAGCAATATCCTTATCTTGCCATGCTCCCTCAGCTAAGGCTTCAAGATAACTACGCATTGTGGTAAGCGGTGTGCGCAGTTCGTGCGATACATTAGCAACAAATTCACGTCGTTCTTGATCGATCCGCTCCTGCTCTGTGATATCATAGAGAACAACAATTATCCCGTTAATAAATCCCGTTTCTTTTTGTATAATTGAGAAATTTGCCTTTAAAATATATGGTTTTGTATTCGTACTAAAGTCTAAGACAAGTGAATCAATTTCCTTCATCATTTGTGATAGAGAATATTTTTCCTCCAAATCTAGCAAAGATAGTATCGATTGGTTTAAGGCTGTTTCACGTGAAACATTTAGCATTTCCGTTGCAGGATCATTAATTAATATAACCTGTCCCCTACGATCAGTAGCAATCACACCGTCAGTCATATGCGCTAAAACAGAAGAAAGCTTCCTTCTTTCACCTTCAGTAGTCGCTTGGGCATCTTGAAGTTTTCTAGTTAATGAATTGAACGTTAATGCTAACTGTCCAATTTCATCATGACCAAACACTTTAACTTTTCTTGAAAAATTACCTTTTGCCATTTCAAGTGCATGCTTTCTCATCGCTGAGATTGGCCTTGTAATTGTCTGAGCAATCAATATCCCTATTAGAGCAGTAATAATCATTGCAATTGCAGTCCCAGTAACGAAGATATCATTGATTTCCTTAATATCATCATAAATATTTTCCATCCCAGCTGTTAAATAAATGACTCCGATCACTTCGTTATTGGAATGGATTGGCGTAAATGATACGTACATTCTTTGTCCAGAAACAGGGTCCAACATAATTTTTTTATCACTTGTTCCAATTACTAGTGTACGCGTCACTAACAGTTCTGTTGTCCTTTTCCCGACAATGGCCTGATTATAGGTATTTGATGTACCCAATACTCTACTTTTATCATCGAAAATTTGAACCTCATCGATATCGTCAGAGGCAAATCCTTGTAAAATAACTTGAATATCTTGTTCTAAAGAGGGTGATTCATCATCCCTCTCCTTTTTCATCTCTTGTTCTATATTATACGCTAATAGATTAATCCTCTCATTAAAAGATGACTGGAAATTCTCAACGAGCTGTGTCTCTAGTTTTCCTATAAAATACACTCCAATGATTTGCATTGCAATAATGATTAACAACACATAGATAATGGCGAATTTAAAATGGATGGAGCGGAAAAACTTCACCTTCTTCATCCCTCTTTCTACTCCTGTTCAGGATTACGAAGATAATATCCTACTCCCCTTCTTGTGACAATCCAGTTTGGATTGCTAGGGTTATCTTCAATTTTTTCTCTCAATCTTCTAACGGTAACATCCACAGTCCGTACATCCCCAAAATAATCATAGCCCCATACTGTTTGTAACAAGTGCTCTCGTGTCATAACCTGGTCTAAATGTCTGGCAAGATAATGTAGTAACTCAAATTCTCTGTGAGTTAGTTCAATAGTTTCCCCACGTTTTGTTACTACATATGCATCAGGACGAATGGTAAGAGATCCAACCGTGATATCTGATGTAGATATTCCCTCATCATCTTCTGTCTTTTGATAATTTCTACGTAGGTTTGCTTTTACACGTGCAAGTAACTCTCTCGTACTAAATGGTTTTGTGACATAGTCATCCGCACCTAACTCTAGGCCTAATACTTTGTCAATTTCAGAATCTTTCGCAGTTAACATAATGATTGGCATATCATACTTTTTTCTTACTTCACGGCATACTTCCATACCATCCATAAATGGAAGCATAATATCTAAAAGAATGAGATCTGGCTTTAATTCTTCCACCTTTTCAATTGCCATACGGCCATCGTATGCACAAACAACTTTATATCCTTCTTTCTTTAAATTAAATTGCAAGATATCCGCAATTGGCTTTTCATCATCAACAACAAGGATTACTTTCTCCATCGATTTTTCTCCTTCATTTATTAAATTTTATGATTGGTCTCCATTATAGAGTTGCACCAAACCTTCTTAAATACGTCATACACACTCACCGAATGACTATTCTTTACTTGTTCCTCTAATCTACTTTACCAAACTTACTTATGTAATTCATCAAACAGATATGACGTTCTTATTATTCGACAAAATTAGTAAAAAAACCTCTAGCATACATGCTAGAGGTTTTTTATTATTGACCAACATAATTAAGTGGATTTTGCAGACTTCCATTTTTATATACTTCGAAATGCAAATGTATACCTGTAGAGTTACCTGTTGTCCCCATTACACCAATTTTCTGTCCCTTTTCAACAGTTTGTCCGACACTAACAGAAATTGAGGATAGATGTGCATACACGGTTTTCAATCCATTATTATGGTTAATAACAACTTTATTACCATAGCCACCATCATAACCTGCAGAGACAATTGTTCCATTATCAGCAGCTTTAATTGTACGGTCACTTGGTCGTGCTATATCAATTCCTTTGTGCATTGCACCCCATCGGTATCCTTGTTTACTTGAAATATATCCACCGACAGCAGGCCACGCTAGTGAACCAGAACCACGGGACGGTACAACCTTTGTCCCTTTTTCGATAATCTTTGTTACTGGTTCATTCACAATCTCTTCTTTTATTTTTTCTTGTTTAGTTGTTTGACCATTCGTCTTCGTCACTAAATAGTTAACTAGTTTTTTTCCTTCTTTTCCTTCTTGGGTAACTTTTTGGTCGCCCTTATACATACTAGAGTTTTCTTTTACTTCTGTTTTATAGTCAATTGTTTCTTTTTTAAATTCTTCAATCTCAGTTACAACTGTTAAGTACGGTTTTAATTCTGTTACATTTATCTTTTGACCTATTTTTAAAAAGTCTTCTTCTTTAATATCTGGATTTAATGCGAGCAGTTCCTTTGTTTCTAAATCATGATCAACTGCAATCGATCCTAGTACATCTCCTTCTTTGACCTTATATACTTTCTCTTCAAGTGTACCTTTTTGTAAAAGTTTAACTGCTTCCTCTATAGATAAAACATCCTCAGGATTAATTTTTTCCTCAGAAACTGAAACTTTTTTAGACAGTGTTACGTCTATTATACGTGACTGGCCTTCTTCCAATGGCTTTAAGTCATTTTTAGAATAGTCATCCGATTCAATTTTACTTAAAACATCTTCATCAACATATTTTAATTTTAATTGTTTTATTGCTTCGTTTGCCTGTTCCTCATCATCTAAGTAAGCAACTGATTTTTCATCAATAACTAATGCTGCAGCATTTGCAACAATCTTAACTTCCTCTGCTACTTTATTGGCTGTTTCAGTATTATTTGTTTGCTGATGAAAAACTTGTTCTGGAACAAACGAAAGATTTTCGGGAACAAGATCAAGATCTTTATAAGTATCGCGTAATTCATCTATTTTTTGTTGAACAACACTCGTTACTGCCGTTTCATTATCAATCGTACCCACTCGCTCGCCATTAAGATAAACATGGTACACAGTGGAAATCTCACTTTCAGCTGAAGCACTTCCAATTGTAAGTGATGCTAATACCACTGAACTAATAGCTACCTTCTTAAAAAGGTTCTTTAATCCTAATGGTTTTGTCATGTCTACTAATCTATTTTTAAACACGTTTCTTCCCCCTAAACAAAAGGCTGTCAGCCTGACAACTTCCTACTTGTTAGTCTCACCTTTTAAGTGAGTATTTTTTTCGACAATTCTCACATCTAGCACTCTATTACTTTACCATAAAACTCGCTTTTTGTAGAATACTTTCGCGAATACTGTAACATAATTGTAGTAAAAATGACATAATTTTACTTACTATGTAATTTTTGTTGGAATTCTGACGAATAAATTATTACCCTTAAATTACTTACCTATCATGCCAGAAGACAAAAAAACACAGGGATTTAAAGGAATCCCTGCGCTTTAATAGAGTGGCTCGGGACGGAATCGAACCGCCGACACATGGATTTTCAGTCCATTGCTCTACCGACTGAGCTACCGAGCCATATATAATTTGATATACGAATAAAAAGGATCTATGTAAACTAGCAACGCTAGGTAAAAATGGTGGTCCCGACCGGAATAGAAACCACGGTGTCCTGATTGACAGACAGGTATGGTAACCTCTACACATAAATTTTCTATGCTCCAAATCAGTCACTGACTCTTCCACTGCTTGGTTATACAAGGAATTAATTTGTCGAGATAACCTTAAAGCAGACCAACTGTCTTCATCTGCTTGACTATTCAGGACGTTTATTATTTTCTAAGAACAAATAAGTGACCCGTACGGGATTCGAACCCGTGTTACCGCCGTGAAAGGGCGGTGTCTTAACCGCTTGACCAACGGGCCAAAAATATTGAAAGTTATTTTGCTTCCGCAAAAAACTCTGGTGAGCCATGAAGGACTCGAACCTTCGACCCTCTGATTAAAAGTCAGATGCTCTACCGACTGAGCTAATGGCTCGGTATTTGAAAAGTTAATTTTTAAATATGATGTTCTATTCTTTTTATTTAAGAAAGAGCATCTAGTTATGTCCCCATCTCAGAAAGCTTATTCAAGATGTGGCTCGATGTGTACAACTCGGAGCAATTTCATAGTAGTAATGCTCGTTGCTCTACCGACTGAGCTAATGGCTCGGTATTTGAAAAGTTATTTTTTAAATATGATGTTCTATTCTTTTTATTTAAGAAAGAGCATCTTGTTATGTCCCCATCTCAGAAAGCTTATTCAAGATGTGGCTCGATGTGTACAACTCGGAGCAATTTCATAGTAGTAATGCTCGTTGCTCTACCGACTGAGCTAATGGCTCGGTATTTGAAATGTTATTCATATGAAAAATGATGTTCTATTCTTCTTATTTAAGAAAGAGCATCTTGTTGTGTCCCCATCTCAGAAAGTTCATCTGTTTTCAGCGACGCTATTTATAATAGCACCTTATAAATAGTAATGCAAGTCTTTTTTACAAAAAATTTATCTTTCAAAACTCACATTTCCTAATATAACAAAAGGGGCTAATGAAGACAACCTTTTATCAACAATTAGCCCCTTTTCTTTTTAAGAATCTTATATGAAAATCTTAATGGCATTACTAACAAGCGATTAGTATATCAACTATTGAGTATCAACTGCTCTATAAATGATTGATTATGTAGCTCTTATGCATATACACTGCGTACTACATTTGTTTGTGTGCGGTCTGGTCCAACAGAGAACACAGATAATGGAATTCCAGTTAGCTGTGAAACACGCTCAATATAATTACGTGCATTTTGCGGAAGGTCACCAAGGTTCTTAACTCCTGTAATATCTTCTGTCCAACCTGGTAGCTCTTCATAAACTGGTTCACACTCAGCTAATACCTTCAAACTCGCAGGGAATTCTTCCATTACTTCACCTTTGTATCGATAAGCAACACAAATTTTTAATGTTTCAATTCCTGTTAATACATCAATAGAATTAAGAGATAAATCGGTGATTCCACTTACACGACGAGCATGCCTAACAACAACACTATCAAACCATCCAACACGACGTGGACGGCCAGTAGTTGTTCCATACTCACGTCCTACTTCACGAATACGATCACCAATTTCATTATTTAATTCTGTTGGAAAAGGCCCGTCGCCAACACGTGTTGTATATGCTTTAGATACACCAACAACATGCTTAATTTTTGAAGGTCCTACACCTGAACCAATTGTTACTCCTCCCGCTACCGGGTTAGATGAGGTAACAAATGGATATGTACCTTGGTCAATATCAAGCATTACTCCTTGCGCACCTTCAAACAATACACGACGCCCCTCATCAAGTGCATCATTAAGTACAACAGAGGTATCAGTCACATACTTTGCAAACATTTGACCATATTCATAATATTCATCAAGGATATCTTCCAACTTAAATCCTTCTACTTCATACATTTTCTCTAATAGACGATTCTTTTCAGCAAGATTATGTGTAAGCTTTTCTTCAAATACTTCACGATCAAGAAGGTCAGCAATTCGAATACCGACACGAGCAGCTTTATCCATATAAGCTGGTCCAATTCCCTTTTTGGTTGTACCAATTTTATTAGCGCCTTTTCTTTCTTCCTCTACCTCATCTAGTTTTAAATGATACGGCAGAATTACATGCGCACGGTTACTAATTCGTAAATTATCTGTACTCACACCACGATCATGTAAATAATTTAATTCCGTTACTAATGCCTTGGGATCTACCACCATCCCGTTTCCGATTACACAAACTTTATCTGAATAAAAAATCCCTGATGGAATCAAATGTAATTTATATGTTTCGCCATTAAATACAATTGTATGGCCTGCATTATTTCCGCCTTGATATCTAGCAATTACCTCTGCATTTTCGGAAAGGAAATCTGTAATCTTCCCTTTTCCTTCATCTCCCCATTGCGTTCCTACCACAACAACTGAAGCCATATATTAGGCACCTCCGAAATTATCAATAAATTCAAAAACGTCTTTACACTTCTAACCAACATAATTTTATCAGTCATATACTACAAAGTCAATGAAACCCGAACATTATATTGCGTTTATTTATATTTGTTCGTAAATGTTTATATTATCTTATTTTTCCCCATTTATCTTAGAAACATTAGTATTTTAATTCTTATCTGTTACTTACCCAGTTTGACTCTTTCTCCTCGTTTTGTCCTATATTAATTTAATGTGTGACACTTTTCTTCTTCTACTCCTTCGTATTATATTTCATCGCTTTAAAAAGGGCAGCGGTGGGATACCTCCCGCTACACATATCTTTGCTTTTAGAACCAAAACCATAGTATCGAATACAAAAAAAGCCTAGCAAGGACCACTCCCTTACTAGACTGTGTTTATTCTCTCTATGCGCCAGGTGGAATATTAGCATCATCGAACCTTCGTTCAAGATTTACGAATTTATTAAACTCTTTAACGAATGCGAGTGACACTGTACCAACAGGGCCGTTACGCTGCTTAGCAATAATGATTTCAATAATATTTTTATTCTCTGATTCCTTATCATAATAATCATCACGGTACAAGAAAGCAACGATATCGGCATCCTGCTCAATACTTCCTGATTCACGTATATCGGACATCATAGGGCGTTTATCTTGTCGTTGCTCCACTCCACGAGATAACTGAGAAAGAGCGATAACAGGTACTTTTAATTCACGCGCTAATGCTTTTAGTGTACGTGAAATCTCTGAAACTTCCTGCTGACGGTTTTCTTTACTAGCTCCGCCACTACCTTGAATCAACTGAAGATAATCTATTAAAATCATGCCCAGTCCTGACTCTTGTTTCAAACGACGACACTTTGAGCGGATTTCATTAATCCGAATTCCTGGTGTATCATCAATATATATTCCTGAATTAGATAAGCTACCCATTGCCATTGTCAGCTTGCTCCAGTCCTCAGGTGTCAATGACCCTGTTCTAAGTGCCTGTGCATTAATATTGCCTTCTGCACACAGCATCCTCATGACAAGCTGTTCCGCACCCATCTCAAGGCTAAAGATTGCTACATTTTCATCAGTTTTTGTCGCAACGTTTTGAGCGATATTTAACGCAAACGCTGTTTTTCCTACTGATGGACGTGCAGCAACAATAATTAAGTCATTTCGCTGAAACCCAGCTGTCATTCTGTCTAATTCGACGAATCCTGTAGGAATACCTGTAATTTCTCCTACCTGGCTATGCAATGTTTCAATGTTATCGTATGTTTCTACTAATACATCTTTTATATTTTTAAAAGCACCCGCATTTTTACGTTGTGCCACTTCCATGATGGTTTTTTCTGCCTCTGTTAAAAGTGCTTCTACTTCATCTTCCCGTGAATATCCATCCTGTGCAATCGTTGTTGCAGTTCGAATTAAACGTCTCAATATTGATTTTTCTTCAATAATTTTCGCATAATATTCGATATTTGCTGCAGTTGGAACAGAATTGGCGATATCACTTAAATATGACACACCGCCTACTTCCTCTAATATCTTTGCATTTGCTAATTCAGAAGTAACTGTTACAAGGTCAACAGGTTCCCCTCGATCAGATAATGAAAGCATGACCTTATAAATTTTTTGGTGTGCAGCTCGATAAAAATCCTCTGGGATAAGGATTTCAGAAGCTAATGTTAAAGAAGCTGGTTCTAAAAAGATAGCCCCTATTACAGCCTGCTCTGCCTCTATATTTTGGGGTGGAATACGATCAGCAAAAATGTCACTCAATATTCTCAGCTCCCTTTACTTGATAATCTTCAACTCTACAATCTTTAGCTACTTTAGTTAAATAAAAAAATACCATTTATATAATCTGTATTTATAAGTAATAGAATACTATATTATTATTTAGACTAATCAAAGATAACAATCTTTCAAAAAGGACATCTTATATAAAAAATGTGATCTGCGCGAACACAAAATCACATTTCTTAATTGTATACTATTTAAGAAAACTTTCAATGGTAATTACTGTTCGGTGACATGTACCTTGACAGTCGCAGTTACTTCTTGGTGCAACTTTACTGGAACATTTGTAAAACCTAACGATCTAATTCCATCCGGTAAATCAAACTTGCGCTTATCAATTTTAATTTTATGGGCCTTTGCTAGCTCATCAGCAATTTGTTTACTTGTAACAGAGCCAAACAATCTTCCACCTTCACCTGATTTCGCTTTTAATTCAACCGTTAGGGCTTCTACCTTTTCCTTTAATTCCCTAGCTTGCTCTAGCTCTTGTGCTGCTTCTTGTTTTTCCTTATTTTTCTTTGCATCAAGTGTTTTTACATTCCCTGCTGTAGCCTCGATTGCTAACCCTTGCTTAAACAAAAAATTATGTGCGTAACCATCTGATACGTTTTTAACTTCTCCCTTTTTCCCTTTACCCTTTACATCTTTTAAAAAGATTACTTTCATGATGATTTCCCTCCTTCTAGATATTCATCAATCGTTTCTTTCAGCTTTTGCTCAACTTCTCGTATAGTAGTATTTTGCAACTGAGTGGCTGCGTTTGTCAAATGTCCGCCACCACCCAATTTCTCCATAATAATTTGAACATTTACTTCACCAAGTGATCGAGCGCTAATTCCAATTAGTTGGTCATTTCTATATGAAATAACAAACGAAGCAACAACATCACTCATAGTTAGCAATGTATCTGCTGCTTGTGCAATCATTACCTGCTCATACACTTCATCCTCATCGCCAGTAGCAATCGCAATTCCGCCTCGATAAATGGCCGCTGCACTAATCAATTCTGCACGTTTCTTGTAATCATCAATGTCTTCCCTTAAGAATTTCTGTACAAGTACTGTGTCAGCACCTTGTGAACGAAGATAGGAAGCCGCATCAAAGGTTCTTGCACCGGTTCGTAAAGTAAAGCTCTTTGTATCAACGATAATTCCAGCTAATAATGCTGTTGCTTCAAACATCGACATTTTTAACCCTTTTGGTTGGTATTCAAACAGTTCTGTTACTAGTTCAGCCGTTGAGGATGCATACGGCTCCATATATACAAGTAATGGTGACTTGATAAACTCTTCACCACGTCTATGATGATCTATAACAACGACATGTTCAATTCTCTGCAAAAGTCTCTCTTCAATAACAAGAGCTGGTTTATGTGTATCAACAACAACAAGTAGTGTTTCAGATGTTGAAATTTCAAGCGACTGCTCTGGACTAATAAAACGTGTCCAAAGGTCAGGATGCTCTTCCATCTCACCCATTAACCTTCTGATACCAAAGTCTATTTCATCAACATCAAGTACAATATATGCCTCTTTTTGGTTGATTTGGGCTATTTTGAGTATACCAATTGCTGCTCCAATTGAGTCCATATCTGGATATTTATGTCCCATAATAATAACCTTATCACTTGCTGAAATTAATTCCTTCAAGGCATGAGAAATGACTCTTGCACGTACTCTTGTACGTTTTTCTACAGGGTTTGTTTTTCCTCCATAGAATTTTACTTTCCCATTTGTTTGCTTAATCGCTACCTGATCTCCACCACGACCTAATGCAAGATCGAGACTTGATTGGGCCATATCTCCTAACTCTGGTAATGAAGAAACACCTTCGCCAATTCCAATGCTTAGCGTTAGTCCAATATTATCCTTTGTCGTTTCTTCTCTAATATCATCAAGTATGCTAAACTTCTCTTTTTCTAAATTTGTTAGTATATGTTCATTTAAGACGGCAATATACCGTTCAGATGATATCCTTTTTAGAAACACACCGTTTTCATTTGCCCACTTATTCAAAATCGATGTGACCTGGCTATTAATAGCGCCTCTCCGTTGGTCATCCATCCCTTGTGTAACCTCATCATAATTATCAAGAAAGATAACTCCAATAACTGTCCTTTCACTTTCATAAAGTTTTTCAATTTCAACCTGTTCAGTAACATCAAAGAAATATAGCAAACGCTCTTCTCTTTTAATAATCACTTTAAACTTCCGGTCGAATAAAGTAATAGTCTCTGAATCAACTTCTTGTTTAATCAATGGAATTAAGGCATCAGCCACACTATATAAGGAACGTCCTACAAGTGTGTCCTCATGAAAGCATGAAGATAGGAAAGGGTTTGTCCAATCGATATAGTATTCATCATTAAAGAGCATAATTCCAATTGGCATCTCCATTAATGCCTCTTCTCCTACCTTTTTCAACCGGTAGGAAAGAGTCGATATGTAGTTATCCATCTCTTGATTTAGTACTAAATCTGCCTTATATAAAAAATACAAGATTAGACCAAGGAGCACAAAACCAATTATGCCTATTAACCACTGATAATATAGGATAATTCCTAATAGAATTCCCGTAACAATAAGAAGAGCATAGATCGGATATCGAAATACTCTCTTTTTATAAAAATCCGGCAACAAGACCAGCTCCCTATTATTCTGACTAGCTTTTTGATTTTATTCTTTGTCTTAAATGGAATCCTAAGTCAATTATACCTAAGATTCGGATAATATAAAGAAGAAAAGGGGCAATGACAGTAAGGAAAATCGGAACAAAGATAGGAATTCGTTTTATATAACAAAAATAGTAAATGAATGATAATCCTTGTATGATCATAAGAAGTTGCAATACATAAAATAAGTTTATTACTGCCATATATAAAAATGAACCAGGTTCAAGTTCTAAAAAAGTTAGAAACAGTACGATTAAATAATACCAAAGAAGACTCTTTGGCAGCACCAAATCTCTAAATTTTGGGAGTCTTGATACAGGAATTTTCAAACGCTTAATCACTGGATAATAAAGCAATTGTGAAATAAAGGCTAAAAACAGTGATGTTATTACAAGCGAACTTGGTAATAAATAAGGAAAAATTTCAAGTGATTGCTGAAGTTGCTCAACAATTAAGTCACTATCTTGACCAGTTAGTTCCATCGTATTTTCAAACATGCTAATTGTATCTGCTGTTGACTCTTGGATAAGATTATTGAAATCAAGGTCAAAAATGGCAATTGTACCGGCATATAGAATGACTGATGTAATCAAATACGAAACCGTTCCACCTAACAATAGCTCTACACCACTTTTTTTCTGCTGAACCAGTCTACCGATGACAATTCCTGTCATTCCAAACATGAATGTTACTCCTAATCCAAATAAAGAGGAAAATAGGAATGATAAAAAACATGCCCCAAGGAAAAAGACAATTGTTTGACTAATATTATAACGATATGTATAAATCACAAAAGGTATTGGTAGCAGAAAAATTGATATGATCCCAAGCACTGGAATAAAAATTGTAAAAAAAAGCAAAATTGAATAGATAGCAAGCAATAATGCCCCATCTACGATAACTTTTGGTTTATTCATACTCCCACCCCGCTTGTCCTCAGTTGGAAAAAGATTCCCTTCTAAGTTTTCCCTATTATTAAACTCATATGAAAGTAAAAACCTAAAACTAATCATTAAATTCATCGAAATAATTATCTATGTATTGTTTATAGTGAAATTTACTAGTACAGAAATATTGCTTCAATAAATGGAATCATTTGTTTGATATAAAATAAAAAAGCAGTGAGCAACCCCACTGCTTTTCGTAATTCATTTATTCACCTGAAACATATGGTAATAATGCCATTTGACGAGCGCGTTTAATCGCGATTGTCAATTTACGTTGGTATTTTGCACTTGTACCAGTTACACGACGTGGTAAAATCTTACCGCGTTCAGAAACGAATTTTTTAAGCATATCCACTTCTTTGTAATCGATATGAGTGATGCCATGTGCTGTGAAATAGCAAACCTTACGACGTTTTGCACGTCCACCTCTACGTCCTCCTGCCATGAAAATTCTCCTCCTTCCTGGTTATAGTAATTGTTCCAATCAATACTTAGAACGGTAAATCGTCATCTGAAATATCAATTGGTTGTCCATCATTTGCAAATGGATCGTTATCTACACGAGTGTAGCTTGAGTTATTGTTATTACGTTGTGGGTTCTGATTTTGATCAAATGGATTACCTTGTCCTTGGTTAGGATTTTGGTATCCACCACCATAGCTTCCACCGCCACGTTGCTGTTGTTCATTATTGTTGCCTCTTGGTTCTAAGAACTGAACACTTTCAGCTACAACCTCTGTCACATATACACGTTTACCATCTTGACCTTCATAATTTCTCGTTTGGATTCGACCGTCAACACCCGCTAAGCTACCCTTTTTCAGGAAGTTAGCAACGTTCTCTGCTGGTCTTCGCCAAATGACACAATTAATGAAGTCAGCTTCGCGATCACCCTGCTGATTGGTGAATGTTCGATTAACAGCTAACGTGAACGTTGCTACAGCTACTCCACTTGGCGTATAGCGTAATTCGGGATCCTTCGTAAGTCGACCTACGAGAACTACGCGATTCATCATCAGAACCACTCCTTAACGATATTCAAAAGAACCACTGGGTTCCTGTATAATTCTTACTCTTCTTCTTTGATAATGATGTGGCGAATAATGTCTTCGCTGATCTTCGCTAAACGATCAAATTCGTTGATAGCTTCATTGTTAGACATTACATTAAGAATCATGTAGTAACCATCGCGGAAATCATTGATTTCGTATGCTAAACGGCGTTTACCCCATTCTTTTACGTTTGTAATCTCCGCACCATTGTCAGTTAAAACGCCACTAAAACGTTCAACTAAAGCTTTTTTTGCTTCATCTTCAATGTTTGGACGGATGATATACATAATTTCGTATTTTCTCATCTCGTTACACCTCCTTTTGGACTAACGGCTCTTACTGCTAAGAGCAAGGAGCAATTTTTCATTACTCACAGAAAAGAATTATAGCATACTAAAAAAGGAATAGCAAGAACAAAAGCAGATTACCTAGATTGAACTCAAAGTAAGTGAGACAAGACATCAAGGAGGTCACTTACGCTAGTTTTTTTAAAAATTTATACTTTTGTCCGCAAAAAAGCCTTCATTCATTTTTGAACGAAGACTTAGTGGATTACACATTAAAGCGGAAGTGAATAACATCCCCATCTTGTACAATATATTCTTTTCCTTCAAGACGGACTTTACCAGCTTCTCGTGCTGCACCCATGGAACCGGCTGCCAACAAATCTTCATAAGAAACGGTTTCCGCACGAATAAACCCACGCTCAAAGTCAGTATGAATAATCGCTGCACATTGTGGAGCTTTCATACCTTTTCTAAAAGTCCAAGCCCTTACTTCCTGTACACCTGCTGTAAAATACGTTGCTAATCCTAATAAGCTATATGCAGCACGAATTAATTGGTCAAGACCTGATTCCTCAATTCCTAGTTCATCAAGGAACATTTCCTTTTCTTCACCTTCAAGCTCAACGATTTCAGATTCAATTTTTGCACAAATTATAATAACTTCTGCATTGTCTTTTTTAGCAAACTCTCGAACTTGCTGAACATATTCATTGTTTGAAGGATCCGCAACATCCTCTTCACCAACATTTGCAACATATAAAACTGGTTTAATTGTAAGTAAGTGTAATCCCTTAACCACTTTCATTTGTTCATCAGTAAATTCTACTGTTCTTGCTGGAAGTTCACTTTCAAAGGCTTCCTTTAACTTACTAAGGATCTCATGTTCAAACATAGCATCCTTATCCTTTTGTTTTGCCATCTTTCCAACGCGTTCAATACGTTTATCAACTGACTCTAAATCGGCAAGTATTAACTCTAAGTTAATTGTCTCAATATCAGAAATAGGGTCTACTTTACCTGATACATGTGTAATATTATCATCTGCAAAGCATCTAACTACATGACAAATAGCATCCACTTGACGAATATGTGACAAAAACTTATTCCCAAGCCCCTCACCTTTACTAGCACCTTTTACAATCCCAGCAATGTCAGTAAATTCAAAAGTAGTCGAAACTGTTTTCTTTGGTTGAACAAGCTCTGTTAGCTTTGTTAGGCGTTCATCTGGAACTTCAACAATTCCTACGTTTGGGTCAATTGTACAAAATGGATAATTTGCAGATTCTGCCCCCGCTTGTGTTATTGCATTAAAAAGCGTTGACTTCCCAACATTCGGAAGTCCAACGATTCCAGCAGTTAATGCCATTATACTCACTCCTCTTATCATTCATGTTCTTTCGCACGCACTGTATTCATTATATATTAATATTACCTTTATAACAGAAAGGATAAAGCTTCATATATAGAACAATAGCCTTCCACAATTATAGATAGTATAGAACGAAAAGACAAGCTATTTAAAAGTAGGTTTTATGAAAGGTGTTTGAGTCTCACACAGGAGCCTTCTTTTATCTTCCCCTATTAAGGTTATATCTTAAAGTTAATGCCAGAACTTTTACTAGAGTAATTCAAAAAACAAAAACAGCCAACTAGTTGAAAGCTTGACTGTTTTTGTATTTATCGTTTTTCAAGATTTACAAGGCAATCATAAAGTGTACTTCCTTGGCCGTTATCTGACTCTCTGTTAGACGTTAGCATATTAACAGAACCACCTAATTTGCTCCATCTTCCTTCATCAATATTAATTACCTGAGGATGTGAATTCTTTAAGATCTGAACTCTTCCAAATATTTCACCACGGTCATTATATATTCGTACAAGGTCATTTTCTTGTAAAGAGTGATGTGAAGCTATAGATTGTGAGACCTCTATTTTCACTTCTTTTAGCCCTTCAATCAAATGGTAATGTTGTGAATGATTTGAGCGCATTGGATGGATAGATAGTAATGTATAAGGATATTCCTCCGCTCTCTCCTTTTTTACTATCTCCGTCTCTTTAGGGAAAGAGGCTCTTAGTCGACCTTCAAATCCCTTTGATACGGCTAGCAAAGATGTAAATTCATATTTCCCAGAAGGAGTTTGAAAATCATAATTTTCCCATGGAATTTCCCTAACCGGTAATGGGTAATGTCCATTCTCTTTTATTATTTCGAACGTTATTCCTTTTTCACGTAATGACTTTATTCCTATATTAATAAACTCTTCCCTGCTATATGCAAATTCCTCTCCAAAACCGAGGCGTTTTGATAATTGTGTCCAAATCCATAAATCTGACTTGGCCTCTTTGGGAGGGTCCACTAACTTTGGACCATAATTGACATAATGATGATACATTGATGAATAATACAAATCCTCTTCTTCAAACGCTGTTGTTGTTGGTAATATATAATCGGCCATTTCCGCAGTATCAGTCATAAACTGATCAATTACCACAACTGTATCAACTGATTGAAATGCTTTTTTCACTAAATTAGTATTTGGTACTTGGGTTAATGGATTTCCACATGTCACAAAAATCATTTTAATAGTAGGATTAGTTGCTTTAAGAATTCCCTCAGCTTGATTTGTCATTGAAAATGTTCTTGAAGCCTGCTTTTTATCTGGAAGCGAAAGTTCATCAAGGTCAAAACTTTGACCTACCTGAAGATTACCAAAGTTAGCACCCCCACCTGGAATGCCAACATTTCCACTTATAGCAATTAACGCATCAAGTAATCGAATCGTGTTTCCACCATTAGTGTATCTTTGCATCCCTAATCCCATATAAGTAGTAGTTGGACCATCACTGTATAAATTAGCTAACTCCGTCATTGTTTCACGTGGAACATCTGTATATTTCTCTAATTCATCCATAGACAACGAATCTAGTAGATCGACTAAATCATCGTAACCAGTGCTATGTTGTTCAATAAAGTTGATATCCTCTAATTGTAACCTTCTAAGCTCCTTCATAATACCTATAGCTAAAAATCCATCCATTCCTGGCTTTATTGTTAGATACGAATCTGCTAATTTAGCAGTTGGATTAAAAATTGGATCTATAACAATTAATTTCGCACCACGTTTCTTTGCTTCAAGCAAATACTGATACAAATGCATGTTTGTTCTTGTAACATTTCTTCCCCAAATAACTATGTTTCTACTATTAACAATATCTTCTGGAGAATGACTCCAGGCATTACCAAAATCCCATTTTTGAGCTTCAATACCAGACCCCCAGCAAATACTGCCTGTTAGTTCAGTTACCCCTCCATAACAGTTAAAAAAACGTTTATCTAAGTTCTTTAACAATCCTCCATTGGCATAATCATGGCTATGCAAGACAGCAGTTGTCCCATATTGTTGCTTGATATTAGTCAGCTTGGAAGATATCTCAGAAAGTGCCTGTTCCCAACTAATTTCTTCAAATTTTCCATTAACTTTTTTCATAGGATGTAAAATCCGTTCAGCTGAATTTGTTCGCTTTTCTAACATCCTTCCTCTTCCACATATTTTCCCCTTGGTAATTGGATGATCTTTATCTCCATCTATCCTTATTACTTTACCATCTTGAACCTCTACTTCAAATCCACAGCTATCCCAACAATTAAGAGGGCAAGCTGATTTATATATGGCCATAACTTCATCTCCCAGTTATGAATAATCTATGTTTGTAAGCATACAGCTTGCAAAGTAGTTCTGCAATCATTTTGTAATTGGAAAATATAGAAAGGTCAAACCACCATTCTATTTCTTTTATTTAACATTCCATTAAAAAATAAAGCATGAAAAGTATCTACTCTTCATGCTTTACTAGGATTTTCTTTAATTTTCTCGTAAACTCTTTCCGAGGAATCATTACACTGTGGGCGCATCCTTCACATTTAATTCTTATATCTGCTCCCATTCTTATAATTTTCCATTTGTTCTCACCGCAAGGATGTGGCTTTTTCATTTCTACGATATCATGTAAGCCAAATTCTTTATCCGCCATAAAAACCACCTGTCCTTTCCTATCCCATTTCTTTTGTTTGACTTCCACTATCGTGCTTATCACTACGATTGTACATGACCATTCTTGGAAAAGGAATTTCAAAACCATATTCATCTAATCGCGCTTTAATTTCTTTTCTTAATACACGAGAAATAAAAAAGTGACGCATTGGAAGTACTTCACAAGTTACACGCAGAACCACTTCAGAAGCACCTAACATTTGGACACCTACCAATTCTGGAGGCTTTACAATATCCTCATATTTGCTTGGTAACTCTCCTAGTAATTCACTAATCACTCTTTCAGCCTTTGCTAAATCAGCTTCATAGGCAATACTGATATCTACAACTGCTACGCTATTATTAATTGAAAAATTAGTAACCTCCACTATACTACCATTCGGTAAAATATTTACTTCTCCTGTAAAACTTTTAATTTTTGTTGTTCGCAGCCCTATTTCTTCAACAGTTCCTTCAAATTGTCCAATCCGTACAAAATCACCAACAGAAAATTGATCTTCAAAGATAATAAAGAAACCAGTAATGACATCCCGAACTAAATTTTGTGCTCCAAAACCAATTGCAAGTCCTACAATTCCAGCTCCTGCCAATAATGCTCTTATATCCACACCAACAGTCTCTAACATCATTACGATTACAACAAAATACATAACATAACGCAGAATATTTTCAAGTAGTTTTAGTAACGTTGCTTCTCTTCTTTCAGAAATTTGTAACGGTCCTTTTGTTCGCACCCTAAATATATTCCGTATCGTCGCGCTCCCAATTCGGATAAAGATGTTTGCAAGCAACAAGATAACAATTATTTTAAGTAATCCTAACCCAATCGTAATCCACAATTGTTCATTGGTAATAAATATAACAATTTCATCATTTAGCTCTTCTATCCACTGCACAGAATCAACCCTCTTATTCTTTTTTTACCATTTTATCAAGAAGTTAATTCCAATTATAGCGTTTTGTAATAGGAAACAAAAGAATTGCCGCTAGTAAATATAAATTAATAATTCCATACAGTGGGTATAAGACAGATATAAGTGTCGCAAAACCAAAAGTAGTAAATGGAATCATAATTAACAGGGTCAAAAATGCTAACACTGATAAGTTTAATTTGAGCTTCGAACGAAACCTAGTTGTTATTCCAAAAATACCGGATGCAGCAGTAGTAAAAATAGCTGCCCACAGCATAAAGGACATAAATACTAACATTGAGTATGGGTAATTCTCCAAAATAGCAAACAGCGGTATTTCATACAGCATAATTTTCTCAGCTATTTGCATAAGCGCTTCATTGTATATAAATGAAATAGAACCAAAAATCAATCCGCTCCCAATACTCGCAATCCAAGCCTCTCCGATATGTTTCATCTCTTTCCCAATCGCTGATAATACTGCAACTAGTGGTAAAATATTTAAAGCGGTAAATGTAAACGCAGACGGCCAGTTATCCTGAGCAGCAAAATCAAATGAGAATGGTTTTCCATTTGAACTTATAAATAGTAACAAGGTGATGATTAAACCAAGCACTAAAAACGGTAGTATAAAGGTGTTCAGAGCAATCATCCCTTTGATATCCCAGATAAATAGTAAAACCAGTAATACGCAAAACAAACTAATTCCTACCCAATAAGGGATTTGAAACACTTCTAAAGTTGCTCCTCCTCCTGCTAGCATAACAACAGTTGTTGAAAATAAATAAATAATAATCATAATATCATAGAACTGGGTTAACTTATGACCGATTAATTTTTCTAATACAGGGATAAAGTGTTCAGACTTTTCCTCGAAGCTTATTTTCATTATTACATAGATACATATTGAGAAAATAATTGAAAATAAGACAATAGCTAGTCTACTTTGATCCCCAAAAAATTGCCATAGCTCCCTTCCCGATGCATAACCAGCCCCAATAATTGTGCCTAAAATTAAGAATAACCATTTAATTCCTGAACTCCACACAAAGAATACCTCCACTCTCAAAATTAATATGGCCCCATCATGCTAAGTGGGACTAATTAGAATACATTCATCTACCCTATGCTAAAACTTTTTATGTATAGAATTTATCTTTTTTCCGTATACTGTTACTACTATTAATTAGGGGTGAAACCTATGAGTCTCAAACAAAATTTATTAGATTTACTTAAAGGCGAAAACACCCGCATCCAATATAATGAAGAACATGCAGCTAACAAGCTAGCAATGAAACTATCATCTCTAATTCCTGATTCAACAAGGCCTCTCGTCGTTATTTGTATTGGAACAGATCGTTCTACTGGAGATTCACTCGGACCAATTATCGGATCAAAATTAATTACAAAAGGCATGTCTCATTTTCATATATATGGCACATTAGACGAACCTATACATGCAGTTAATTTAGTTGAAAAAATAAATGAAATAAAAGAAAGGCATAAAAACCCTTTCATTGTCGGTATTGATGCATGTTTAGGTAAAGTAAAAAGTGTCGGAGTTATTTCACTTGGAGTCGGGCCTGTAAAACCTGGAGCTGGGGTAAATAAGGAACTTATTCCAATTGGAGATATTCATATAACCGGTGTTGTAAACGTGAGTGGGTTTATGGAGTTTTTTGTCTTGCAAAACACAAGGCTAAGCCTTGTAATGAAAATGGCAGATACTATTGTCGAGACAATTGCATTGGCTGATTTACTACTCAGCCGAAAAGAAGAAGTAGCAAAGATTCAGATTAGCAGCGAGAGGATTAATAATCTTAATTAACTGTTAGACTCTATTCAATAAAAATTCAATACTTTCAAGCTATTATCTTATTATCATAACTTCCCAAAAAAGTAATACAACCTCTTTGGATTATAAAAAAAGTGTCAGGCACTAACCTACCTGACACTTCAACTTATTTTAATTAAATAATTGCTGATACAAAATTCAGCATATTACTCCAATAATAGACAATTGTAACTAACAATGCAGCGACCATAAGTCCTGGAAGCAGGTTTGCAACACGAATTGTTGTAACCCCCAATAAGTTTAAGCCTATTGCTAAAATCATAATTCCTCCTGTTGAGGTTATTTCAACAATAAAGGCATCCATTAAATCTGTTGGTATCATTTTATCAATTTTAGTGGCAAATATGGCAATAGAACCTTGATATAGCATAACAGGAACTGCGGAGAACAACACACCAATTCCTAAAGTAGTTGCTAAGATTAAGCTAGTAAAGCCATCTAAAATAGATTTAGTATATAAAACTCGATGATCTTGACGCAACCCACTATCAAGTGCCCCAATTACAGCCATTGCACCTATTACAAAAATTAGTGTTGCAGTCACAAATCCTTTTGCAATTGAACCTTCTGTTTTAGACCCTACTTTGCGTTCAATCCAACTGCCTAATTTATTTAACCTTTCGTCTAAATTCCACCATTCGCCTAGAATTGCTCCAATAACGAGGCTGAATATAACAATTAAAAACTGCTCACTTTTCAATCCCATTTGAACACCCAAGATTATCACTGCCAACGATACACCAGTCATGACTGTCCCTTTAATATTTTCAGGGATTTTATTTAAAAATTTACCGAGTAATGTCCCAAAAATAATACATAGGCCATTAACGATTGTTCCTAGTAATACCAAGCTGCATTTCCCCTATACATCTAATAAAGAGGTTCTTTCCAAGATTACTCTCCCCCAGGGACATCTATCCTTCATCTTTTTCAAGACACTCTACTTAATTTTACAGATAAACCTCTTTTTTAAAAAGAATATCAATAAATTGCACTATGAAATATTTGATGTAGAATCTAATAATTCTAAGATTCTATCTAAGTCATCCTTTGAAAAGAACTCAATTTCAATTTTACCTTTTTTCTTATTTTGCTTAATCGTTACTGAAGTACCAAATCGTTCCCTTAAATAGGATTCTCTTTCCTTAATAAAAACGTCTTTATCCCTTTTTGGTTTAACTGTTTCACGTGGAGCGTTTTGATTTAACTGATTAACAAGTTCCTCTAGTTGTCTTACGTTCAAATGCTCTTTCATAATTTTTTCAACAACATTCGGTATTTTTTCCTTCTTTTTAAGGGCTAATAAAGTCCGTCCGTGCCCCATTGAAAGTTTACCATCTGAAATTAGTTGTTGGACATTTTTCGGTAATGCCAAAAGACGAAGATGGTTTGCAATATGTGGTCTGCTTTTCCCGAGGCGTTGTGCAAGTTCTTCTTGTGTAAGTTTCAAATGATCAATAAGTGATTGATAAGCATGCGCCTCTTCAATTGGCGTTAAGTCCTCACGTTGTAAGTTCTCTAGTAACGCAAGTTCCATCATTTGCTGTTCAGATAATTCTCTAATAACAACAGGAACTGAAGCTAATTTAGCCTCTTTTGCAGCACGATAACGACGCTCACCAACTACTATCTCATAGCCTTTAATACTCTTCCTAACAATAAGTGGTTGAAGAATACCATGTTTTAGAATCGAATCTTTTAATTCGTGTATTGCCTCTGGAGCAAATGTTTTTCTAGGCTGATAAGGATTTGGTCTAAGTTCTGTAATTTTTAATTCTTGAACTACCTCTTCTTTTCCAACTTCCATATTTGTAAACAAAGCATTAATCCCTTTTCCTAATCCTTTAGCCATTTGTAACCACTTCCTTTGCAAGGTCTAAATACACTTCTGCTCCTCTTGATTTAGGATCGTAAATAATAATTGGTTCACCATGACTAGGTGCCTCACTTAAACGGACATTTCTTGGAATAATTGTATGATAAACTTTATCCTGAAAATACTTTTTAACTTCCTCAATAACCTGAATCCCTAAGTTAGTACGGGCATCGAGCATTGTTAACAGAACTCCTTCTATGGCTAATTCTGTATTTAAATGTTTTTGCACTAATCTAACTGTATTTAACAATTGGCTTAATCCTTCTAAAGCGTAATACTCACATTGAACTGGAATAATCACAGCATCTGAAGCTGTTAACGCATTAAGTGTTAATAAGCCTAATGAAGGTGGACAATCGATAATAATATAGTCATATTCATCTTTTACTGCTTCTAACGCCCTTTTCAATCTCACTTCACGTGATATCGTTGGTACAAGTTCAATTTCAGCACCTGCTAGTTGAATTGTTGCTGGAATGATGTGTAAACCTTCAACAGCAGTATTCTTTATAACAAGCCTTGCATCGATATCCTCTACTAGCACATCATAGATACACTGATCAACCTCTGCTTTATCAATTCCAGTTCCACTTGTTGCATTGCCTTGAGGATCAATATCAACTAAAAGGACCCTTTTTCCGATATATGCTAAACAAGCGCTTAAATTAACTGACGTAGTTGTCTTACCAACTCCGCCTTTTTGGTTTGCAATCGCGATGATTTTACCCACGATGTCACCTACCTCCAAAATAAATAAATCCTATTATTTTATGTCTCAAAGAGATTAAAATCCATTAATATTATGATTCAACTTTATTATTCTATCATGAATTTTCATATATTTATCTTTTTTTGATAAAAAATGTTTATATTATTTCTTTTTAATCTACCTTTATTTAAAGAGATATTGAGTCTATGTATTGGTTTTAAAAATCCTGAAGGAATATGTCAAGACAACCTGAGGATAGTAAGGTTTAAAGTGGCCTATTACACTAAATTGAGGGCTAATTGTTTCACGTGGAACATTTAGTGAAAAATGCAGTATTCCATACTAGTTTTCACTAGCTGATTCGTAAAGTTCTTATATCATATTAAAAATAAAAAAGTGCCCTACACATATCTACATATTATTAAACATGTATAACTATTTCATCATGTGAGGCACTTTTATATAACTAATTATAAAAATTTAAAAATATTAAAAACCTTACCTTATTTTTTTGGTATTTTAATAGTAAACTGATAATAATCTTCAAATTCCTGTTCTTCTGAATCTACTGTTACACCACTATTTGCAACCATTGTTAATGACTGTCTGATAGTATTCATGGCAATCCTTGAGTCTCTACTAAAAGCCTTACGCTGAACTTTGGGCTTCTTACGGTCTAGTTCTAACAATCTTACTACACGTTCTTCTGTCTGTTTCACATTTAATTGTTTTTCAATGATTTCCTCTAAAAGCTTTACCTGTTTTTCAGGATGCTTTAGTGGAATAAGCGCACGAGCATGTCTTTCCGTAATTGTTTTCCTCATCAGTTCTTCCTGAACCCTTTCAGGTAATTTTAGCAACCGAAGTTTATTTGCTATTGTTGACTGCCCTTTACCTAAACGTTGCGCTAAAGCTTCCTGAGTTAAATTATGTAGCTCTAAAAGTTTCCCATATGCTACAGCTTCCTCTATTGCTGATAGTTCCTCACGTTGTAGATTTTCTATGAGAGCCACTGATGCAGTTTCAGTATCATTAAAATCTTTGACAATAGCAGGTATTGTATCCCATTCTAATGATGTTACTGCTCTCCATCGTCTCTCACCCGCGATAATTTCATAACGATCGTCCTCGAATTTCCTCACAACAATTGGTTGAATAATTCCATGCGTCCTAATTGTCAATGCCAGTTCATTAATTTTTTCATCATCGAATACTGTACGGGGTTGAAAACGATTAGGTACAATTTGCGATATTGGTAAATTTCTAACTTCTTCACGACCTTGCTTCGTGTCATCATCACTAATTTCGTTGTTATCTAATAGTTTATCTTCAAGTGGACTATCATCCTTTTCGCCAAGATTGAAAAAACGTGAAAATGGAGACTTCATGATCATACACCACCCTTTAGGGAACTCCCATTATGCTTTTCTATAACATCTATTATTATAATAATCTATTAATTAATCTTTAATTTTACAAAAAAATGACTATTTCTTAGATCCTCTACTAAGTTATGAATTATGATTTTATAATAATGTTTCACGTGGAACAACCATTCAAACATATTCAAAAAAAGTATAAGAATGAGGAACAATAAATAAGCTCTATATATAAGAATACAGGGATATGAGTGTAAATACAATACTATATTATCGATTTCATATTGTCGCAACTAGATATCCCTATATACTTTTTACGTTATTGTAAAGGTTGATTTTCTACACCTTTGCTACTTACTTATCATTTCAACTCTTATGATCAATTATACGATTGGCGATCGATTTGGTGTTCCAGGCTTTCTAGGATATTTCTTTGGAGTGTCCCTTTGTTTCCGAATGCGTACGATATTACGTTCACTTTCCTCAAAAGGTAATAGAAAATGGTTAATATCTTCAACTTCTCCTCCAAATGTTGCAACAGCCTTTTTAGCCTCAGTCATTTCTGCATCTACAGATGCTGCTTTCATAGCAATGAAAGTACCACCTACCTTGACGAGTGGAATACACAATTCACTTAGTACAGATAACCTAGCAACTGCTCTAGCCATTACTACATCAAAAGATCCTCTCATCTCAGTCCTCTGTCCAAAAGTCTCAGCTCTATCATGATAAAACGATACATCTTCTAATTTTAATTCTTGTGCTAAGTGATTTAAGAATGAAATTCTTTTATTAAGAGAATCCACTATCGAAACCTTTATATTAGGAAAACAAATTTTGATAGGAATACTTGGAAAACCGGCACCAGCTCCAACATCACAAATTGAAAGAGGATGCGAAAAATCGAAATAAAAAGCAGCTGTTATAGAGTCAAAAAAATGTTTTAGATAGACATCTTCCCTCTCCGTAATAGCAGTTAAATTCATCTTTTCATTCCATTCAACCAATAAGCGATAATATGTTTCAAACTGATCTAACTGAACTGGGGATAAAGTTATCCCTTTCTCACTTAACATGTTTGTAAATTGTTGAATATCCATTGTATGTCCTTTCACTACAAAACATTTTTTTAGGCAAAGGTCATCTTAAACCTTAGCAATTCTTCCCTGCTCTAAATAAACAAGTAAAATGGATACATCTGCTGGATTTACACCAGAAATACGTGAAGCTTGAGCAACTGACAATGGCCTAACAGCTTTAAGCTTTTGTCTTGCCTCGGAAGCGAGACCTGAAATTGCATCATAATCAATATTTTCAGGTATCTTTTTATTTTCCATCTTCTTTAAGCGATCAACTTGCTGGAGCGACTTTTCTATATATCCTTCATACTTAATTTGAATTTCAACTTGCTCTGCTACTTCTGCATCTATTTGCTTGTCTGCTGGAGCGACTTGTTTAATATGCTCATATGTCATTTCAGGACGTTTTAATAAATCTCCTGCTTTAATTCCATCTTTCAGTTCACTGCCTCCAACAGAACGAATTAATTCTTGAACCTGTTGTGTTGGTTTAACAATAATACTTTTCAAACGTTGCTTTTCCTCTTCAACTGTAGCCTTTTTATTAACAAAACTCTGATATCGTTCTTCTGATATTAAGCCCAATTTGTATCCAATCTCAGTTAAACGCAAATCAGCATTATCATGGCGGAGAAGTAAGCGATATTCTGCACGTGAAGTTAATAAACGGTATGGCTCATTTGTTCCTTTGGTAACCAAGTCGTCAATTAATACACCGATATACGCATCAGACCTACTTAAAATAACCTCTTCTTTCCCTAGCGCTCGGCATGCAGCATTTATACCAGCCATAATTCCTTGTCCCGCTGCTTCTTCATAACCAGACGTACCATTTATTTGACCAGCTGTATATAAATTAGTTATTTTTTTCGTCTCTAATGTCGGCCAAAGCTGAGTTGGCACAATCGCATCATACTCAATTGCATACCCAGCTCTCATTAGCTGTGCTTTTTCAAGACCAGGTACTGATGCAATCATTTTTAATTGCACTTCCTCTGGCATACTTGTTGATAAACCTTGTACATACACTTCCTCAGTATTTCGCCCTTCCGGTTCTAAAAAGATTTGATGACGTGGCTTATCGTTAAAACGAACAACTTTATCTTCGATTGATGGACAATACCTTGGTCCTGTACCTTTAATCATCCCAGAATACATTGGTGAGCGGTGTAAATTTTCATCTATTATTTGGTGCGTTGTTTCACTTGTATATGTTAACCAACATGGTAATTGGTCTGTAATATAATTTACCGTTTCATAGGAAAAGGCTCGTGGTACTTCATCACCAGGCTGAATTTCTGTTTTACTATAATCAACGGTGTTACCATTTACACGAGGGGGAGTTCCAGTCTTAAATCTTACTAAATCAAAGCCAAGCTCCTCAAGATGCTCAGATAATTTAATTGAAGGTTGTTGATTATTAGGACCACTTGAATATTTTAGTTCGCCTAAAATAATCTCACCTCTTAGAAAGGTTCCAGTTGTAATGACGACTGCCTTTGCAAGATATTTTGCCCCTGTCATGGTAATTACACCTTTGCAGACACCATCTTCTACAATTAACTGTTCTACCATGCCTTGAAGCAATGTTAAATCCTTTTGTTTTTCAAGTGTCTTTTTCATTTCATGCTGATAAGAAAATTTATCAGCTTGTGCACGTAGCGCCCTAACAGCAGGACCTTTCCCCGTATTAAGCATCCTCATTTGTATATGTGTCTTATCAATATTTTTTGCCATCTCGCCACCCAATGCATCTATCTCGCGAACCACAATTCCTTTGGCTGGTCCCCCAACAGATGGATTACATGGCATAAATGCAACCATATCAAGATTAATTGTGATCATTAATGTCTTTGCACCCATCCGGGCAGCCGAAAGACCTGCTTCACAACCAGCATGTCCTGCTCCAATGACAATGACATCATATGTTCCTGCTTCATAACTCATGTTGCTAACCTCCTTATGGACTGCTATCTCCCTAAGCTTAAGGCAGTCCTAATACAAACTAACTTCTATATCATTGATAAATTTCACAAAAACTTTATGGCTAAAATGCAGGGATCATTATTTACCTAAGCAAAATTGAGAAAATAACTGATCTATTAAGCTTTCATGAACTGCATCACCAATTATCTCACCTAATTGTTCCCATGCTCTAGTTAAATCAATTTGGACCATATCGATTGGTAACTGTTGATTAATACCGTTTATCGCTTCATCAATTGATTTGCCTGCCTGGGTAAGTAAGGCGATATGACGTGCATTTGAAACATACGTTAAGTCTCCCGCTTCGATTGAGCCTGCAAAGAATAACGATGAAATGGCTTCTTCTAAGTCATCTACACCTTTTTCCTCAAGTAATGAAGTAGTTACCAACGGTTGCTGTCCAACGAGTCTTTTCACCTTTTCTAAATCAATTTTCTGTTCTAAATCAGTTTTGTTCACAATGATAATCGTATCCATCCCTTTAACAGCTTCAAATAACTGCTCATCTTCATGTGACAATTCTTCATTATAATTTAGTACTAATAAGATTAAATCCGCCTTGTTAAGTACTTCTCTAGATCTCTCTACACCAATCCGTTCAACAATGTCTTCTGTTTCTCGAATTCCTGCAGTATCAACTAGCTTTAATGGAACTCCTCTTACATTTACATATTCTTCGATTACATCGCGCGTTGTTCCTGGAATATCCGTAACAATTGCTTTATTTTCATGTACTAAACTATTCAATAGCGATGATTTTCCTACATTCGGCCTTCCAATAATAACGGTAGAAAGTCCTTCACGCAAGATTTTCCCTTGGTTGGAGGTTTGAAGTAATTTTCTTATTTCTGACTTAACCCTTTCAACTTTTGGAATTAATATAGTATTGGTCATTTCCTCGACATCATCATATTCAGGATAATCAATATTCACTTCAATATGTGCCAATGTTTCCAGTAATTCTTGGCGTAAAGATTGAATAAGTTTAGAAAGTCTTCCTTCCATTTGTCCAATTGCAACATTCATGGCTCGATCGGTTTTTGCCCGAATTAAATCCATTACCGCCTCTGCTTGTGATAAGTCAATTCGTCCATTAAGGAATGCGCGTTTTGTAAACTCACCTGGCTCCGCCAATCTTGCCCCATTAGCTAGTACTAGCTGAAGCACTCGATTTACAGATACCAATCCCCCATGGCAGTTTATTTCTACTACATCTTCTCGTGTAAATGTTTTAGGACCTCTCATCACAGATACCATTACTTCCTCGACAGTTTGTTCAGTCTCATTATCAATAATGTATCCGTAATGGATTGTATGTGATGCCACGTCTTCTAAGCATTTTCCAATTTTGGCTTTAAACAACCGATCTGCAATTGAAATTGCTCCCTCTCCACTTAAACGGACAATTGCAATAGCTCCTTCACCCATCGGCGTCGAAATTGCCGCAATTGTATCAAAATCCATTGAACTCATTTCATTACTACCTCCATGACCCTACCATCTTCCATATACAATCTATTTCTAATACGCTTCTTTATCTTCATCCGTTTGGATTACTGCTTTAATAATCATCAATTCATGTTCTATCATATTTCAACAAAAATTGAATTTTATCATATCTTCAAAAATTATTCACATTATTTACTTGCTTAGTATTCCCGTTTTATCCACATGGATAACATTCCGATCTATTTTTATTAATTTATAATAATTTTAACTTATCCACATGTGAATAACAATATTTAGAGTCTCTTTATTTCTTTAGAAAACCTGTTTTTGAATTATCCACAAATTTATTTCTACTAGAACTCTATGTCATTTTCAGCAAACATTACTATTAATTATTATCGTAGAAAAACGAGTAACCATTTATCATAACGGGTTCCGGTTCTATCACAAACATTAAAAAGGAATGCCCATTTGCATATATAATTGACACTCATTCTTTTATTGATGTAAGGCACTTGAGGGGAAATTAGATGGAAATTTGCACAGAAAAATACACCCACAACAGCCATTGCTTCCCTACAATTTCTCCCTTAATTTAACATGCAAATTCTTATTAATAATGCATAGTAGAAAGTGTTATGATGTTAAACTAAAAACGGACAGACTTCATCGGCTGCCTAGCCCCTTCTAAAGAGGATCACATAGCTTTTTTTGAACATAGGAAGTCTATACTTTATTGAATAACCAGTGATAATTAAAATAAGAGGAGATTTTCCCGTTAAGATGCAGAATGGAGCTCGTTCCCGGGCAGATAGAGGGAGATTTTCCACTTATGCAATGCAAAATTGCCTATTTTCACATTTCTTTGGTCAATAAGAGTATTTTCTCCCTCTATTTAAGCTCTATTTCAGTGCTAATTTCTAAATAAGAGGAATTTCTCCTCCTATTTACCAAACCGGTTTTGACTTGCCCCAACCGAAAAGAGCGCACAGATGAGAGAATTAGCACTTTTTTACCGATTACTTAAAAAAGGCCCAGTTCAATGAACTGAGCCATTTTATTTTTAACTGATAGGAAAGATACAAAGGCATTACAAATTTGAATACATTTTCGCTTGCATTTTCAAATTTTGCGACAGAAAGTGGAACCAGATACATTAATCAGTTGCTCATTTTTTAATAGTTCATACCTTTGAAAGCAAAAAAAAGCCTCTAGGCTGATTATCATCAATCAACCCGGAGGCTCTCTGATCTTATTTTGGTGATATAACAATATGTCTATTTGGATCTGAACCTGAAGAATAAGTTTTTACTTTTTGATTGTTTATTAGAGCTGTATGGATCACCTTTCGCTCATATGAAGGCATTGGCTCTAGTGGTACTTCTTGTTTAGTACGTACTGCTTTGGCAGCTAATCGTTCCGCTAAAATTCGTAATGTCTCTTCTCTTCGCCCACGGTAATTTTCAGCATCAATAATTATATTTAAATATTGATTTGTATGACGGTTCAACACAAGCTGAGTTAGATATTGCAAGGAATTTAGTGTTTGTCCACGTTTTCCAATTACAATCGCAAGTTTTTCGCCTGATAAGTTGAACCTCACATTCTTACCATCCCTTTGGACATCAATAGTCGCTGAGACACCCATTGACTGAACCACTTTTTGGAGAAACTCCTTCGCCTCCTCAACTGGATCAATAATAATTGTAACCTTCACGATAGCCGGTTTTGCACCAAAGATACCAAATACACCTTTTTTTCCTTCATCAATAATCTTTATCTCAGTTCGATCTTTTGTTGTCTTTAATTGAGCTAAAGCTGATTCTACTGCTTCATTGACTGTTTGCCCTGTAGCAGTTACTTGTTTCACTTTTTCGCTCCCCCTGCTTTTTTGCCAGCAGCTGCTTCTTTAAGCTCTGGCCCTTTAATAAAATATGTTTGTGCAATCATAAAGAGGTTTCCTACTACCCAATATAATGACAATGCAGCTGGAAATGTTATCGCAAAAATTACAATCATAATTGGCATAAGCCATAGCATCATCGCCATTTGGGGATTTTGATTTGCAGTACCAGCCATCATCAATTTCTGCTGGATAAATGTTGTTACACCCGCAATTAGCGGTAGTAAATAATATGGATCCTTATCACCTAAATCAAACCAAAGGAAATTATGATTAGCAATTTCTTCTGTTCTCATAATTGCGTGGTAAAATCCAATTAAAATCGGCATTTGGATTATTAATGGGAAACACCCTGCCAAAGGATTTACACCATGTTTTTGGAATAATTCCATCGTTTCCTTTTGTAATTGTTGTTGCGTCTTTTGATCTTTTGAGCTGTACTTTTCTCGAAGCGCTTGCATCTCAGGTTGTATTGCTTGCATCGCTTTTGAACTTCTTGTTTGTTTAATCATTAGTGGTAAAATTGCAAAACGAATTATTAGCGTAACAACAATAATTGATAGCCCATAATTTTCACCAAAAAGTGTTGCAAAGTATGTAATCAACCATGAAAGTGGATAAACAATATACTGATTCCAAAAACCTTCGCTTTCAGTTGTAATCGGCTCATTTATTTCCGTACATCCAGTCATTAGTAACAAGATTGAAATTAATGCTCCGATTAATAATATTCGCCTTTTCAACCGCCATTTCCTCCTATTTTCTTATTATATTATTTCTACTGGTCCTTTACATTTGTTGCTATCATTTTCAAAAAATCCTATGTAATAGCAATTCGGTTGAAACAGTAGCAAGATGTAAAATATTTTACCATTTTTCACTAAAAAATTCTCGAATCTCATTAAAGAAAAGTACAAAAACAACTACCTTTTTGCATGTTTAAGAGACTTCGCCCTTCTCAAGACATGTTGAAGACTACTTTTCACTTCAGAGTAATCCATTCCAACCACTGGTTTCCTGGCAATAATAACATAATCAACTTCTTGTTCTACAAGTTCTTTATGCTCTAAGAAAAATTGTCGAATCAATCTCTTAATTCGATTTCTTACTACCGCATTCCCTAGTTTTTTACTTACTGAGAGTCCAATACGAAAATGACCTTGATCCTTCTTCTTAAGAACATATACAACAAATTGGCGATTTGCAGTGGATTGCCCGTTTTGAAAGACATCTTGAAAATCTTTGCTCTTTTTGATTCGATAATCCTTTTTCATAGATAACACTCCAGCATTGTTAACGAAACAAATTTATAATTAGATACTACACATTATGTCTTATATGAAACATCTCGAAACATATTTCGATAATTTTTTAAAGAAAATGCTACCTCTTAGATCCGTATTCTCTAAGACCACTTTTTCCTTTTACCTATAATTAGAAAAAAAGACCACTGACGTTTCAGTGGTCTATGCAGATAATACTTTTCTTCCCTTTTGACGACGACGAGCTAAAACTTTACGTCCATTTTTTGTGCTCATGCGTTTACGGAAACCATGAACTTTACTGTGTTTACGTTTATTTGGTTGATACGTTCTTTTCATTATATGACACCTCCCTGAGGAATTTAACTTTAATCATAACAGACAGTCCTTATAATTATAGTGAACTCCCTCATAAAATGTCAACCTAATTCCACATACTATATTTTGGTTATTACTTCCTTACTATATAATCCAGCTTCCTCTTGCAACAAATGGATACTACTAAATCCCCCTCATAATTGTTTCTTCCCCTCTTAATGATTATAAACAGTTAATTGTATCCTGGCGCATTCTCTCTCCTATCTATATAACACTTATTCAGATCCTTTCAGATAAACATCCTAATTTCATAATTTTTGATTTCAGCATGAATTTTGAAATACTTTTGCTATTGACTATTAGACTTCTACCTTCCACCCAATCGCTTGTGGATAAGTTTTTTCGACATTTTTAACAATCCACAACACTTATCGACAAGCTTCACACATCATCTTGTGTTGTGGAAAACATTCTTCCACAAGGTATAGGTATTGTGGATAAGTTATTAAAAACCATTGCTAATCAAGCGTTTTTCTGATATTATATTTGTGTTTTCACTCTTTATAACTATCTGTAGATTTCTCGTTATCCACACAATGTGGATAACATGTGGACAGTTTTCCCGTGTTGTTGATAAGGACTTGTCCACAAATAGTGAAATCTGTCGAAAAGATGTTTTTCTTCTATAATATATATTTATTCACAATTTATAAAAAATGCATATTTATAAGCTCGATGTATAGTTAGTAATTTTTATGCATTTCGGTATGCAGATATGGTAAGTTTATAAAATTTATTTATTTTTAGAGCTCTTATTTACTTCATATTCATATTAATCGCATTAATGCCAATCATAGTGAAGGAGGGAGATAGGTTGGAGAATATAGCTGATTTATGGTCCAAAGCACTTAAGGAAATAGAAAAAAAGTTAAGTAAACCTAGCTTTGAAACATGGTTAAAGTCAACAAAAGCTCATGCATTACAGAGTGATACTTTAATAATTACAGCTCCTAATGAATTTGCTAGAGACTGGCTAGAATCTAGATATTTACATTTGATAGCTGAAACAATATATGACCTAACCGGTGCAGAGTTAAGTATAAAATTTATCATTCCGCAAAATCAGTTAGAAGAAGATTTCGAATTTAAAGCTCCTGCAAAAAAGGTATTAAAGCAAGATGACCCAACAGAATTTGGGCAGAGCATGCTTAATTCAAAATACACATTTGATACTTTTGTAATTGGATCTGGTAATAGATTTGCCCATGCTGCATCATTAGCCGTTGCTGAAGCCCCAGCTAAAGCCTATAATCCTTTATTTATTTATGGGGGAGTTGGACTTGGTAAAACACATTTGATGCATGCTATTGGTCACTATGTCATTGACCACAATCCGAACTCGAAAGTTGTCTATATATCTTCTGAAAAATTCACAAATGAATTTATCAATTCAATCCGAGACAATAAAGCTGTCGATTTCCGAAATAAATATCGAAATGTCGATGTATTACTAATAGATGATATTCAGTTTTTAGCTGGAAAAGAATCTACACAAGAGGAATTTTTCCATACTTTTAATACTCTTCATGAGGAAAGTAAACAAATCGTCATTTCTAGTGACAGGCCTCCAAAGGAAATTCCTACACTAGAAGACCGACTTCGTTCCCGCTTTGAATGGGGATTAATAACTGATATTACCCCGCCTGATTTAGAAACACGGATTGCAATTTTACGCAAAAAGGCAAAAGCAGAAGGACTTGATATTCCTAACGAAGTAATGCTTTACATTGCTAATCAAATTAATACAAATATTCGAGAACTTGAGGGTGCACTAATCCGTATTGTTGCATATTCTTCTTTGATTAATAAGGATATTAACGCCGATTTAGCAGCTGAAGCATTGAAGGATATTATTCCTAGCTCAAAGCCAAAAACAATTACAATCTTTGATATTCAGAAAACTGTTGGTCAGCATTTTAATGTAAAACTAGAGGATTTTAAAGCAAAAAAGCGAACCAAATCAGTTGCTTTTCCAAGACAAATTGCAATGTATTTATCGCGAGAACTTACTGATTTTTCACTCCCTAAAATTGGTGAAGAATTTGGTGGTAGAGATCATACAACAGTGATTCATGCTCATGAAAAAATATCCAAGCTTTTACAAACAGATGGACAGCTGCAAAAGCAGTTAAAAGAGATTGATACTCAGTTAAAAGGGTGATCGAAGGAAACTAAATCTAGTAATAATATGGCTAGCATATTTTCCTTCTTTATTTGAACAGTGAATAATGTTAATAACTAATACTATGTTACGCACAGTCTGTCCACATGTGGATAGACTGTATTTCCTTTAATGAAATAAGGTTATCCACAAATCCACAGGACCTACTATTACTTCTACGATTTTTATTATAAAAAATATATATATTCACATTGATTTTGATTTAGACCAGTTTTAGGAGGATTAAGATGAAATTTATCATTCAAAGAGACTATCTTGTTCAAAGTGTTCAAGATGTGATGAAAGCTGTATCTTCACGGACAACTATTCCAATTCTTACTGGAATTAAAATAGTTGCAACAAGTGAGGGTGTTACATTAACAGGAAGTGACTCGGATATTTCAATTGAATCATTTATTCCTGCAGAAGAAGCAGGAGACGAGATTGTAGAAATTAAAGAAGCTGGAAGTATTGTTTTACAAGCAAAATTCTTTAGTGAAATTGTTAAAAAGCTACCAAGCGATACAGTAGAAATTGAGGTCCAAAATCATCTATTAACAATTATTCGCTCAGGAAGAGCTGAATTTAACCTTAATGGGCTTGATGCTGAAGAATATCCACAATTGCCGCAAATAGAAGAAGATAATGTCTTTAGAATTTCTACTGACTTATTAAAAAACATGGTTAGACAAACTGTTTTTGCAGTTTCAACTGCAGAAACTAGACCAATCTTGACAGGTGTAAACTGGAAGTTGGAAAATGGGGAGTTAACCTGTATTGCAACAGATAGTCACAGGCTAGCACTTAGGAAAGCGTTAATTGAGGGTGACAATCAGGATAGCTATAATGTGGTGATACCAGGTAAGAGTTTGAATGAGTTAAGTAAAATTCTTGATGATGATAATAAACTAGTTGATATTGTCATTACTGAGAACCAAGTTTTATTTAAGACTAAGCATTTATTATTTTTCTCACGTCTATTAGATGGGAATTATCCAGACACTTCTAGATTAATTCCAAATGAAAGCAAAACCGAAGTAGTTGTTTCAACAAAATCATTCTTACAAGCGATCGACCGTGCATCTTTATTAGCGAGAGAGGGTCGTAATAATGTTGTGAAGCTTTCTACTATGCCTGACCAGGTGATTGAAATATCATCAAATTCACCTGAAATTGGGAAGGTTATTGAAGAACTTCAATCTGAATCCATAGATGGAGAAGAATTGAAAATTTCCTTTAGCGCAAAATATATGATGGATGCTCTTAAGGCTTTAGAGGGTAGTGAAATAAGAGTAAGTTTTACTGGGGCGATGAGACCATTTGTTATTCGTGCCATGAATGACGAGTCAATTCTCCAGCTGATTTTACCAGTAAGAACATTCTAATGTATTCGATTAATGAAAAGGATGACTCAGTTGTCGATTTGATTATAATGGGGTCATTCTTTTCTATTGCTTAGTTTTTTAGTAAAATAAAAAGGATATAAGAAAAGCGTAAGTGCCTCGGTCTGACCGGATGGGCATACGACAGATCAGCAGGTAAGTTGCCTTTTGGCCTTCTTGGCGGAATGACTTATGACGCGAGGAGCTAGGCGATAGAGCTAGACAATAAGAGAATTATAAGCTCCTTGTGAAGTTCTTATACCCGTAAAATTAGAAAGTAGGCGATCATCTTTATGTCAAAGCGTATTGAAATTTCTACAGACTTCATTACACTAGGTCAATTCTTAAAACTTGCAGATGTCATCCAAACGGGAGGAATGGCAAAATGGTTTTTAAGCGAACATGAGATTTTTGTTAATGGAGAAGCTGAGAATCGCCGAGGTAAAAAGTTAGTGAACAATGATGTCATAGATATACCGGGGTTTGGGTCGTTTATCGTCGAAAAGAGTTAAACAATCAAGGACCATGGTTGAAGCGAAAGTAAAAGTGGGTGAAGCCCTTGAATATTGAGGAAGTACAGCTAACAAATTACCGTAACTATTCAAAGTTATCGATGGAATTTGAAAATAAGGTAAATGTTATTTTAGGTGAAAATGCACAAGGAAAGACAAATGTAATGGAATCTATATATGTTTTAGCCATGGCAAAATCCCACAGAACATCAAATGATAAAGAACTTATCCGCTGGGATGAAGAGTATGCTAAAATAGAGGGTAGGCTTCAAAAAAGAAATGGTCCCTTATCAATGCAACTAGTTCTCTCCAAAAAGGGTAAGAAGGCTAAAATGAACCATCTCGAACAACAAAAACTTAGCCAGTATATTGGCAATATGAATATTGTTATGTTTGCTCCTGAAGATTTGAATCTAGTAAAAGGAAGTCCACAAATAAGACGCCGTTTCATCGATATGGAAATAGGTCAAGTGTCTCCTGTTTATTTACATGATTTAAGCCAATATAATAAAGTTTTATATCAGCGAAACCATTATTTAAAACAACTTCAAACAAGGAAACAGACGGATCAAACTATGCTAGATGTTTTCACATATCAATTGGTTGAAGTTGCTACTCGAATTATAAATAAACGTTTTGAATTTCTTAAACTCCTACAAGAATGGGCCGAACCAATTCATCAAGGCATTAGTAGAGGTATTGAAACACTAAAAATTCAATATAAACCTTCTGTTGATGTATCAGAAGAGATGAATTTGTCGAAAATGGTAGAGGTATACGAAGAAAAGTTTGCTAAAATAAGAGATAGAGAAATTGACCGAGGTGTAACTTTAGCGGGACCACATCGTGATGATTTATCTTTTTATGTTAATCAAAGAGATGTTCAAACCTATGGCTCACAGGGGCAGCAACGAACAACGGCTCTTTCATTAAAGCTAGCAGAAATTGAATTAATCCATTCAGAAATAGGAGATTACCCCATCCTGTTATTAGATGATGTCCTTTCCGAATTAGATGACTACCGTCAATCTCATTTACTAAATACTATCCAAGGTAAAGTACAAACATTCGTGACAACAACGAGCGTTGAAGGGATTGATCACGATACGTTAAAGCAGGCTGCAACCTATCAAGTAGTCGCAGGAAAAATGACAAGACTTAAATGAGGTGATGAATTGTTTATCCATATAGGTGAAAATATGATTGTACGTTCTCGTGATGTCGTAGCAATACTTGATCGTCAATTGTTAGACTCTTCATCCATTGTCAATGAATTTCTTAAAAAGCGATCACATCAACTGATAGAGTTAGCAAATGGAGATACAAAATCGATTATTGTCACAATTGATAAAATTTATTACTCACCATTATCTTCAAACACGTTAAAAAAAAGAGCTTACTATATTTCAGAGCGTGAGTTGCCAGGTGAAGAAGAGCCAACACTTTAGATATAAAAAGTACGGATAAAATATTAAAAAAGGATTTGAAACCAAGGTACCAGCACCAGCTAAGTCCCTAGTTTGATGTGACTAACTAGGATGTTAATTCTCTTTTTTCTTTAAAGAAGCTTTGTCAAAATGAAATGTAGGTGATAGAAATGGCGATGGAACAAACAGGTGTTCAACAAACATATGATGAAAATCAGATCCAAGTACTTGAAGGATTAGAGGCTGTACGAAAGCGACCAGGTATGTATATTGGCTCTACAAGCGGAAAAGGCCTTCACCATTTAGTCTGGGAAATCGTAGATAATAGTATTGATGAAGCGTTGGCTGGTTACTGTTCACTAATAAAAGTTGTAATTGAAAAAGACAATAGCATCACCGTTACTGACAACGGTCGAGGAATCCCTGTAGGAATCCATGAGAAAATGGGCCGTCCTGCCGTGGAAGTTATCTTAACAGTCCTTCATGCAGGTGGTAAATTTGATGGTGGCGGATATAAGGTTTCTGGTGGTCTTCACGGTGTAGGGGCATCTGTTGTAAATGCACTTTCAACTGTTTTAGAAGTGTATGTACACCGAGATGGAAAGATTCACTACCAGAAGTTTGAACGTGGTGTACCATCTGATGACTTAAAAATCGTTGGCGAAACAGATAAAACGGGAACTATTATTCATTTTAAACCAGATGGAGAAATTTTTACTGAAACACTTGTCTATGATTTTGATACGTTAGCCAACCGATTACGTGAGTTAGCCTTTCTTACTCGTGGTGTGAAAATATCAATTGAAGATAAGAGAGAAGAAAATAAAAAGAAAGAATACCACTACGAAGGTGGTATTAAGTCCTATGTTGAGCATCTAAATCGAACAAGAGAAGTCATTCATGAGGAACCCGTCTTCGTTGAAGGGGAGCGTGAAGGAATTACTGTAGAGGTAGCACTTCAATATAACGATAGTTATACAAGTAATATTTATTCTTTTGCAAATAATATTCATACGTATGAAGGCGGAACACATGAATTTGGTTTCAAAACAGCGTTGACTCGTATTATTAACGACTATGCCAGGAAGCATAATATTTTCAAAGATAGTGATGCGAATCTAACGGGTGATGATGTTCGAGAAGGTTTAACAGCGATTATCTCTGTAAAACATCCGGACCCTCAGTTCGAAGGTCAAACAAAAACAAAATTAGGAAATAGTGAAGCAAGAACAGTAACTGAATCCATTTTCTCCGAGAAGTTTGAAACTTTCTTACTTGAAAATCCTTCAGTTGCTAAAAAAATCGTTGAAAAAGGTGTTATGGCTTCAAGAGCAAGAATGGCAGCTAAAAAGGCTCGTGAATTAACAAGGAGAAAAAGTGCACTTGAAATTTCAAGCTTACCTGGGAAATTAGCCGATTGTTCTTCAAAGGACCCTTCAATAAGCGAACTTTATATTGTAGAGGGTGACTCTGCGGGTGGGTCTGCAAAGCAAGGTCGTGATCGTCATTTTCAAGCTATTTTGCCATTGCGTGGTAAAATTCTAAATGTAGAAAAAGCAAGACTTGATAGAATTTTATCTAACAATGAAATTAGGGCGATGATTACTGCGCTTGGAACTGGTATCGGTGAGGATTTTGATATTTCAAAAGCACGTTATCATAAAATTGTAATTATGACCGATGCGGATGTCGATGGAGCCCATATTCGTACATTATTGTTAACCTTCTTTTATCGATATATGCGTCAAATTATTGAGAGTGGATATATATATATTGCTCAGCCTCCGCTATATAAAATACAGCAAGGTAAACGTATTGAGTACGCTTATAATGACCGTCAACTTGATGAAACTTTAAAGAGTTTACCTGCTCAACCAAAACCTGGTATCCAACGTTACAAAGGTTTAGGTGAGATGAACCCTGATCAGTTATGGGAAACTACAATGGACCCAAGTAGTCGTGCCATGCTTCAAGTTAATTTACAGGATGCAATAGAGGCGGATGAAACGTTTGAAATGCTAATGGGTGATAAAGTCGAACCAAGGCGTAATTTCATTGAAGAAAATGCAATTTATGTTAAAAACCTTGATATATAGGAAAGCGTAAGCTTCTTTGGCAGACGGCTTGGAAAAAGACAGTTCTCTAAAGAAGGTTTCCTTTTTGTTCTTGGAAGGAATGACTTAGTACACGAGGGTCTAGGAGTCGGAACTAGATAATATAGAAAAGTGAAAGCCATGCAGAAATAACCGTACAAACGGGAAGCTCCTTGGCAGGCCCACTTTATCATATAGATATTTGGAATAAATCTCAGGGTGACAGAAAAGTCGCCCTTCTTTATAGATTACAAGCTATTGGAAATTTACTTATTACCCTTGTTAGGGAGGTTGTTTATTCATGTCTGAAACACAAGGTTCTCAAATTACCGAAATAAATATCAGTCAGGAAATGAAAACATCATTCTTAGATTATGCCATGAGTGTTATTGTTGCACGTGCTCTTCCTGACGTACGAGATGGATTAAAACCAGTACATAGACGAATTCTATACGCAATGAATGATTTAGGAATGACATCTGACAAGCCTTTTAAAAAATCTGCGCGTATTGTTGGTGAAGTAATTGGTAAATACCATCCTCATGGAGACTCCGCTGTATACGATACAATGGTAAGAATGGCACAAGACTTTAACTATCGATACATGTTAGTAGATGGCCATGGAAACTTCGGATCTGTCGATGGTGACGCTGCAGCAGCCATGCGTTATACAGAAGCTCGTATGTCGAAAATTTCGATGGAATTACTCCGTGATATTAATAAAGATACAATCGATTATCAGGATAACTACGATGGTTCGGAGAGAGAGCCAGCTGTTTTACCAGCACGTTTTCCTAACCTTCTAGTAAATGGTGCTGCTGGTATTGCGGTTGGTATGGCAACAAACATACCACCACATCAACTAGGCGAAGTAATTGATGGGGTTCTTGCAGTAAGTAAAGATCCTGATATCTCAATTGCAGAGTTAATGGAAATTATTCCAGGACCCGATTTCCCTACTGCAGGTCAAATTCTTGGTAGGAGCGGGATACGTAAAGCGTATGAAACAGGTAGAGGCTCAATTACGCTTCGTGCAAAAGTAGAAATTGAGCAAAAGAGTAATGGAAAAGAAGTCATTTTAGTACATGAACTTCCGTACCAGGTAAACAAGGCAAAACTGATTGAGAAGATAGCTGAACTTGTGCGTGATAAGAAAATCGAGGGTATTACCGACTTACGCGATGAATCTGACCGTAACGGAATGCGAGTCGTTATTGAAGTACGTAAAGATGCAAATGCTAACGTACTTTTAAATAATTTATATAAGCAAACAGCACTTCAAACAAGCTTTGGTGTCAACCTTTTAGCTTTAGTAGATGGTCAACCCAAGGTTTTGAATTTAAAACAATGCCTATACTACTATCTTGAGCATCAAAAGGTTGTAATTAAGCGAAGAACTGCTTTCGAATTACGCAAGGCAGAGGCAAGGGCTCATATCCTTGAAGGACTAAGGATTGCACTAGATCACCTTGATGAAGTAATCACTCTTATCCGTAATTCTCAAACTACAGATATTGCAAGAAATGGCTTGATGGAGAGATTTGGTTTATCTGAAAAACAAGCTCAGGCTATCCTTGATATGAGATTGCAACGTCTAACAGGTTTAGAACGTGAAAAGATAGAGGAAGAGTATCAAGAGCTAGTTAAATTAATAGCAGAGTTAAAGGCAATTCTTGCAGATGAGGAAAAAGTATTAGAAATTATTCGTGAAGAATTGTTAGAGATTAAAGAGCGCTTTAATGATGAACGCCGTACAGAGATTGTTTCTGGTGGATTAGAAATGATTGAGGATGAAGATTTAATACCACGTGAAAATATCGTTATTACATTAACACATAATGGTTATATTAAACGATTACCAGTTTCAACATATCGTAGCCAAAAGCGTGGTGGTAGAGGAATACAAGGTATGGGAACGAATGAAGATGATTTCGTAGAACATCTATTAACAACTTCAACCCATGACACCATACTTTTCTTTACAAATAAAGGGAAAGTATATCGTGCAAAGGGTTATGAAATTCCAGAGTATAGTCGAACAGCAAAGGGAATCCCAATTATCAATATGCTAGAAATTGAAAAAGGCGAATGGGTAAACGCAATTATCCCTGTCGAAGAATTTGTAGATGACTGGTATTTATTCTTTACAACAAAACAAGGAATTTCTAAACGTTCCCCATTGTCTTCATTTGCTCATATTAGAAATAGCGGCCTAATTGCTGTAGGTTTGCGTGAAGGCGATGAGTTAATATCGGTTAAATTAACGGATGGTACAAAGGATATCATTATCGGTACAAAAAACGGTATGTTAATTCGCTTTCCAGAAGAAGACGTTCGTTCAATGGGAAGAACGGCTTCGGGTGTTAAGGGTATTACATTGGATGAAGATGATGAAGTTGTAGGAATGGAAATCCTTGAAGATGACCTTGATGTTTTAATTGTTACGAAGAATGGTTATGGAAAGCGTACATCTGCGCTAGAATATCGTGTTCAAAGTCGTGGAGGTAAAGGTCTAAAAACATGTAATATTACCGAGAAAAATGGTAAACTTGTTGCAGTAAAGGCAGTAACAACTGAAGATGACTTGATGTTGATTACAGCTGCTGGGGTACTAATTAGAATGGCTGTCGGAGATATCTCCCAATTAGGAAGAAATACTCAAGGTGTAAAACTAATTAAATTAGCTGAAAATGAGTTTGTAACTACCGTTGCTAAGGTTGAAAAAGAAGAGGTAGAAGACGAAATACTAGATGAAGAAGGAAATGAGCAAATAACAGAAAGTAATGAAGAAATTTCGCTAGATCCTTCTGATAATGAAGTGAAAGTGGAAGACGAAGATATAGAGGAGTAATCCTAGGTGAAAAGGGACTGTTACATATACATTACTATGCTTTAATAGTATGTATTTGTAGACAGTCTTGTTTTTATCTTAAAAGTTGTTAACAGCATATTTGATTGTTATAATATTTGAAGTTAACGAAACAAAAAACTTTTTCTTAAAAGTAGTTGACGTGTTGAATTATCATATGTTATATTATTAAAGTCGCTTCAAGCGATACAAAAGTTCTTTGAAAACTGAACACAACAAAGAAGATTTTATCTTCGAAACCAAGCGTCAACGTTTCATTATTTTTAACTATTGAGCAATCAATACTCTTTATTGGAGAGTTTGATCCTGGCTC
>Ga0182742_1000505_pt1 | contig 61616 bp, 60 predicted proteins | sample eDN5th37CBELigMG_FD_128880 | JGI IMG/M metagenome (GOLD analysis project Ga0182742, IMG submission 128880) | Enriched Miracle-Growth compost microbial communities from Emeryville, California, USA - eDNA 5th pass 37_C BE-Lig MG (version 2)... ...
AAATCGACATAGGAATTCTTTTTCTATCATTTGCGGGTAGTAAACATGGTTCTTACGCCGGATATTTGACTCATCCGTGTGAAAAGTCCTTTTCACACGCCTTTAAGCGGAGCTGAAAGGTTGGGATATGGTCATGAAACGAGAGGAGAAAACTCGTTTTCTCCTCTCGTTTCATGACCATATCGCTTAGATGAGTCAAATATCTACTAGTATATGTCGAAATATTAAAAAGGACATATATACTATTTGTATAATACCTATTTTACGAATAATTGCTGATTCTAAGCGTTCTTTGGCTCAGACCGACGCTAGGTACGGAAGGGAGTCATGAAAGTAGATCTGTCTCAACGTCAACAACATGTCCTTCCGTTCCGGTTAATGTAAAACGTTTAGTAATGAATGCCGCTTTTATAAAACCTTCGTTATTAATCATTCGGGTGTCAGATATCTTAAATGGTCAAGTAGTTATTTAAAGCAACTGACACTATAGCCAAAGGTGACAGGAAGTATTGGCATTAGCGTTTTCCTGGATGATAGAGTGGAATTAGATACACTAGTAAAAAAGCAGATAATGCGATGGATTAGATTAAGCAAAATGAAAAAAATTGATTTCCTATGGGGTGAAGGACTTAAATAATAAGAGAATATATATGAACTAATTCAGTTGGTTCTTACTGTTGACTCTCTGTTTTATTTCTCTTCCATAGGTTTTAAGATTGGAAACTAACAGAATTTAATTAGTATACAAACAGAATTAGGGAGGATTAGCGAGCAAACGATTGTTGTAAATAATCTTTATTTATGTCTCTTCCTAGCTGCTTATAATATTAGTGAGAAAAGTCAAGCAGTTAGATAAAAATAAAAGAAAAATTTGCAGATAATTCAAAAAGTATTGAAAGAAAGGCTTAAGCTTGTTACAATAAACCCTACAAACAAAAGCCCTTTTTTTTACATCTATTGGGACAATTTATGACCTATTGGGACTGTTTATGTCCCTGTGTATTCATTAAATTTGGAATATTAACAATTTAGGAGGAGTTTCGATGAAAGAAAACATGCTAACATTATTATCTTATAAGTTTTATGTAAACGGAGAGTGGAAAGAAAGCCAATCAGGGCAAACGATTGACATTTCATCCCCTTACCTTCATGAAGTCATTGGAAAAGTACAGGCGATTACGAAAAAAGAAGTAGATGAAGCGATTTCTTTCGCACATGAAGCACAAAAGGAATGGGCGGAAACTTCTCTGCAAAAGCGAGCAGCGTATTTGTATAAATGGGCAGATGAGTTGGTCAACATGCAGGAAGAAATCGCTGAAATTATTATGTTGGAAGTGGGAAAAGGCCGTAAAGATGCACAAAAAGAAGTAGTACGTACGGCTGACTTTATTCGTTACACCATTGAAGAAGCGTTACATATGCATGGTGAAAGCATGAGAGGTGACAGCTTCCCAGGTGGAGCGGCATCGAAAGTAGCAATTACTCAACGTGTCCCATTAGGTGTTGTATTAGCAGTTGCACCGTTCAATTATCCAGTCAACCTGGCCGCTGCAAAAGTGGCACCAGCATTAATGGCAGGAAATGCAGTCATCTTTAAACCTGCAACACAGGGCTCAATTAGCGGAGCGAAGATGGTAGAGGCTCTTGATAAGGCTGGATTGCCGAAAGGCCTTATCACCTTGGTGACAGGCCGTGGTTCTGTGATTGGTGATTATTTAGTTGAGCATGAAGGCATTAACATGATTTCGTTTACTGGCGGGACAAATACTGGTGTTCATTTAGCCGAAAAAGCAAAAATGATTCCGCTTGTTCTTGAACTTGGTGGTAAAGACCCTGGTATTGTGTGTGAGGATGCGGATTTACATGAGGCTGCATCACAAATTGTCAGCGGAGCATTCTCATACTCCGGTCAACGTTGTACAGCGATTAAACGTGTATTAGTTCACGAAAATGTAGCAGATGAGCTTGTTGCACTGTTGAAAGCAGAGGTAGAGAAATTATCAGTCGGTTCTCCAGAACATGATAGTACAATCGTTCCATTAATTGATGATGCGTCAGCTGACTTTGTACAAGGATTAATTGACGATGCCGTTCAAAAAGGAGCGACGGTTGTGACAGGTAATAAACGTGAGCGAAACTTAATTTATCCAACCCTTCTTGATTATGTGACAGGAAATATGGATGTTGCATGGGAAGAGCCATTTGGGCCTGTCTTGCCAATTATTCGTATCAAATCAGACGAAGAAGCGGTTCAAATCGCAAACAAATCAGAGTTTGGCTTACAAGCAAGTGTCTTTACAAAAGATATCAACCGTGCGTTTGCAATCGCGAATAAAATTGATACAGGTTCAGTGCAAATTAACGGACGTACAGAACGTGGTCCAGACCACTTCCCGTTTATTGGCGTGAAACAATCAGGACTGGGAGCACAAGGAATTCGCAAGAGTCTTGAATCAATGACGCGAGAAAAAGTGACGGTGTTAAACCTTTCCTAATCTAGTAAAGAAGCAGTTTTATTGCCTCAACGTGAAAATGTTGGGGCATTAATTAGTGAATAAAATAACTAGTCAAAAATGATTGTGAGTATAATCTAAACATTGATTTAAACTTGCTCAAACTTTCAAAAGAATTATCTATTAAAAAAACAGTAAATGTTTAGGAGGGTTTAATATGAGAAAAACAAAAATTGTTTGTACGATAGGGCCAGCTAGTGAAAGTGTTGAAAAACTTACACAGTTAATGGAAGCAGGGATGAATGTAGCTCGTCTAAATTTTTCACATGGGAATTATGAAGAACATGGAGCCAGAATCCAAAATATCCGTGAGGCTGCTCGGAAAACTGGGAAAAATATAGGAATTCTTTTAGATACAAAAGGACCTGAAATTAGAACCCATAATATGGTGAACGGGGCTATCGAATTGATTGCGGGTCGTTCAAGCATTGTTTCAATGAGTGAAGTAGAAGGTACCCCTGAAATGATTTCTGTTACATATGAAGGATTAATTGAAGATGTTGAAGTTGGTTCTAGTATTCTGTTGGATGATGGATTAATTAGTCTTGAAGTAGAAAAGATTGATAAGGCTAATGGACATATACATGTTAAGGTATTAAACAGCGGAACATTAAAAAATAAAAAGGGTGTAAACGTCCCAGGTGTATCTGTTAAGTTACCAGGAATCACTGAAAAGGATGCAAATGATATAGTATTTGGGATTAAACAAAAGGTCGATTTTATTGCAGCCTCTTTCGTTCGAAGGGCATCAGATGTTCTTGAAATAAAAAAATTGCTTGAGGAAAATAACGCAACCTATATTCAAATCATCCCTAAGATTGAAAATCAAGAGGGTGTTGATTACATAGATGAAATCCTAGAAATTTCAGATGGATTAATGGTTGCTCGTGGAGATCTTGGGGTGGAGATTCCGGCAGAGGAAGTACCTTTGGTTCAAAAAAGGTTAATAAAAAAATGTAATGCCCTTGGAAAACCGGTTATTACAGCAACACAAATGCTTGATTCCATGCAACGAAATCCGCGTCCTACACGTGCAGAGGCGAGTGATGTAGCCAATGCCATTTTTGATGGGACAGATGCTATCATGCTTTCAGGTGAAACGGCCGCAGGTGATTATCCAGTTGAGGCTGTTCAAACCATGCATAATATTGCATCCCGTGCTGAATTTGCTTTGGATCATAAAAAGTTATTATCCGCAAGTAGTAAAGATTATGAATATACGATTACAGATGCAATTGGCCAATCAGTCGCACATACCGCATTAAATTTAGGCGTTAATGCCATCATTACATCAACAGAAAGTGGATACACAGCAAAAATAATTTCTAAGTATCGCCCGAAAGCACCCATTGTTGCGGTAACATCTAATGATTATGTATTAAGACGGTTAGCGTTAGTATGGGGGGTTTATCCACAAATCGGTAAAAAATCTCATTCTACTGATGAAATGCTTGAAAACGCAGTAGGGGAAAGCTTAAATAGCGGATTTGTTTCCCGCGGTGATTTAGTTGTCATTACAGCAGGTGTTCCGGTTAATGAAATGGGAACCACCAACTTAATGAAGATTCATGTAGTCGGTGATATTTTAGTAAAAGCCCAAGGAATTGGGCGTAAATCCGCATATGGAAAAGTAGTGATTGCGCAAAATGCAGAAGAAGCTTTGTCAAAAGTGGAAGCAGGATCCATCCTTGTAACCATCGGAACGGATAAAGAAATGGTTCCTGCCATTGAAAAATGTGCAGCACTTATAACGGAGGAGGGAGGACTTACCGGTCATGGTGCTGTAGTAGGCTTGAGCTTAGGTATCCCCACTCTCGTTGGTGTCAAGGATGCAATGAACCTTTTAAAAGATGGCCAGGATATTACAGTAGATGCCCAGAGAGGTGTCATTTATAACGGACATGCAAGTGTATTGTAATATAAGATTGAAGAGAACCCCAAAGTTAGACTGGTAAAGCTAACAGCGAAAAAGGGGAGGTTTTTAATTTATCTGCTTTTGTTTAACCGGTTATGTTGAAAGTGGTGATTGCACACTTAAAAAATTAATAAGCAAAAAAGAGCATCCAAAACATGGATGCTCTTTCCAGGCTATTGAGAAGGTCTTTCTCAATAGCCTTTTTATGGTGCCTGACACCAATCTAGCCGATAATACCTGTTGTGCTTAGGAACACTAGAATAATGATAATTGGGACAACCCATCTCATTAAGAGCTTCCATGTGTGAAAGTAAGACTGAGATAATGTATTAGCCTGGAAAAATTCCTGTTTTACAAGAGATTGATTCATTTTATAAATAATAAAGAATGCAATCAATAGATTTCCGAGCGGGAGCATGATATTGCTGACTAAATAGTCTGTTAGGTCAAATACAGTCCGGTCAAACCATTTCAAGTCTGCCAAGAGGCTCGATGATAATGCAGCGGGAATGCCGGCGAAAAATACAACACTCCCTGAAATCCAGGAAACCTTTTTTCGTGAATATTTTCCGTTGGCAGTAAAGGCAGCTACAATGATTTCTAAAAGACTAAAGGATGATGTGAGTGTGGCAAATAAAAATAGAATTAAAAATAAACTTAAAAATAATTCTCCAAACGGCAGCTGTCCAAAAACAGTTGGCAGTACGATAAAGAGCAGTCCCGGTCCTTCTGTCGGCTCAAGGCCAAAGGAAAAGACAACAGGAAATATGGCGAGCCCCGCAAGCAGGGAAACAAATATATTCATGAAAACAACGGAATTGGCTGATGCAGGAATGCTGACATCCCTCTCTAAATAGGAACTATAGGTTACCATACAGGAAAATCCAACAGCCAAGGCAAAAAAGGATTGACCAAGAGCGTATAGAACCGATTCGCTTGTGATGGCTGAAAAGTCAGGCTTAAGGAAAAAGCGTACACCTTCCATTGCACCGTCTAAAGTCAAGGATCGAATCACTAGAATGATAAAAAAGATAAAAAGCAGAGGCATCATATATTTATTTGCCTTTTCAATTCCATTTTGAACACCAAGAGCGATTACGACAATATTCACAAGTAGAAAAATAGCTAGTCCTGCTATCGTAATAACTGGGCTAGAGGTAACCATGCCAAATAATTCAGGATAGTTGGCACCCTCTTGAATGACTCTTCCAAAGATGGATAATAAGCTATAGATGAATACCCATCCACCAACAACGCAATAAAAGGAGAGGAGAAGAAAGCAGCCTACTACACCAAGGCGGCCAAGATTCACCCATAAACTGTTAGGAGCTAATGTTTTATAGGCGCTGATAGCTTCCTTGCCGGAGCTGCGGCCAATGATAAACTCTGAGATGAGCATAGGAAGTCCGATTAATAAAGTAAAAATAACAAAGATAAGAAAAAACGCCCCGCCGCCGCTCATCCCGGTGACATAAGGGAATTTCCAAATGGCCCCTAATCCAATGGCAGCACCTGCTGAAGATAAAATAAATCCCAGCTTGGATGACCACTTTTCTGTCTTTTTTTCCATGAAAAATTCCTCCAAAATATAATAAAACCGAAAGCAAATGATGTATCTGACTACTCCCACCGCTAAAGCAGCGGGGTTCTCTTGTACGTGAAAGTGATTCTAAGATGACAGGTAGAGGCGTTACGAAGCTCTCCGCAGGTCGTTGAACCTAATGGAAAGGAGAGATTCCTTTCCGTTATGGATCTAACGGTGGTCTGCGTACAACCTCTTCGATTGATCCTCTACTCCAAGAGACTTTATGCTCTACACAACCGATGTTGTGTTAGCGAGCATCTTTAATGAAGGCGGGTAGCTCCACCTACAAAGGATTGAGTCCTTAACTGATGTTCTTAATTCCCATACTACTTGGTAGTGCCTGATTGCTTTGTTTTAATTCTTCCATATGCTTGTCATGCAAAATCAAAAAGGAATCAAAGGTGTCGAAACATAATTGTCTATTCGTGTGTTCCAAATGAGTCTCGCTGTTCATTAATAAAAAAGCACTGTATAAGTCCCGTTGTACAAGATGTCCGTTAATAGGATTCCATCGTTGATGGAGTTTTTTCTTTTTAAACGTATCTGTCACATGATTGTATTGACTTGCCTTAAAGGTTCGAGTATGGACTTCATAAAGCTCTTTGTCGAGATGGTTTAATTTCTGTTTAAGGATTCTAAGCAGTTTGGCAGGGGCATAGTTTCCAATGCTCTTGCCATATCGTTTTTTGCGTTGGAATTTTCCTGTTTTTGAATTGATTTTGGTTTCTTTGGCTCGTTTGGCTAACGCTTTAAAATTCATGGTTTCTACATACCACTCATTTCCACAAGAAAGAATGCGGTTTGCCAATTTTGAATGCTGTTCTTTTACATAGACTGCTTTTAAGCGAGCAATTTCTTTGAGTTGATAGAGAGTTTTATAATAGTTTTTACTTCGATTCCAGGTTAATTTGATCCCTTTTTGAACGGTTCCATCTGGATGATAGTTTTGTGGATTGGTGCTTCTGCGACTGCGATCCAATTTTCGAAGCCATCGTCTTTTTTCGGCTTCTAACAGTGGAACCTTCGGTGCGAGTGGTTGAATCCATACTTCTTTTTTAGAGGCAATCGCTACCGTTGACGTGCCAATATCGATGCCACCCCGTTCATTCGGGGACTCTGGATGACGAAAAGCTCCTGTTGCATTGATTCGTTTAGCAGGAGGAATCCCATCCATAATAAGTTGAACGTAGAAAACTTGTTTTCTGCGGATCCGTTTGCGGACGATCCGACAGTATTTCACTCTATGAGAAGCGAGAGATTCTTGGGCAAATAAATCATTGTGACGGATCTTAACAGGGATGTCGAGTCCATTCCAAAGAACTTTATCGTCACGAAAGCGAATCCCTGAACTGTTTTTCTTTCCTTCGAGAGAAGTTAGGGTTCCGTATTTTTTAAAATGAGCTTTACTGCCATGAAACAGGACTTCCTCCATTGCCTGCCAAACCTGCGTGGCCACTTTTTGAGCGGTCAGGCTGTCGATGTGTTTCTTATAGTTATGCTGGTGTTTTTTGATGTAGTTGTGAAGACCATACTCGCTTAACCCGAAAGATAGACGAATCGCCGTTAATTCTTCTTGATACGTTTCTTTTTCTTGTTGGTAGAATTTGATTTGGTCTTTTGGTTGCGTTCGTTCTAACTGGTTCTTTGCTTCTTGATACAAGCGTAGGGTTTTTCGATAACGTTTGGATTCTTTCATGAATTGAAGTTGTTTTAAGGCGTAGGAAAGAGTGGTGTTGTAGAGTCTTTCGCCCATGCGAAAACGCTTATTTAGGATGTCTTGAACGAAAGGCTCTGTTATCAACTTGCATTCTAAAATAAACGTAGGTTTCTTTTGTTTTCGTTTTGCCATATTTATCACTCCTTTCCATTTATCTATACGTCTATCGTACAATAAGAACGTTTGTTTGACAATACGAAAGGCATTCCATTCATCCCGACACCTAAAGGAGTGGGCTTACTGGAACTAAATTCTGTAATCTAACTTGAGAATGTAGGAAAAAGCAAACATATCTATTAAACAAACGTTTGTTTAACCTATCAATTGAACCTTCGACGTCATTTAACATCATAACATAACCAAGCTTACATATAATATGTTTGAAGGGAAGGATCGTTATTTTTAAATAATTTAAATCTCCTTTTAGGACAGCGATATGCCCCTGGTGGTATAATAGTGCTAATAATAATTAACATAATGGACTTTGAAAATCAAACGAATGGGGATGTTTTCATGTTTGTTGTAAGTGAGGAAGCAAAAACAGAAATTCAAAATAGACTAGAAGAGTTTGGAAAGGTCTATGTCCGGCTTCAGATGCGTCATAGCTGCTATATGAAATTGAAATTAACAGTAGAAGATGAAATTCTGCCAAACGATATAGAAGAGATGGTTGATGGTTTGCACTTTATCATCGATAAAGGACATGAGCATTACTTTTTCAATAAAAAAATCGTTTATGGCGAGGATAAATTTGGCTTCAAAGAATTTGATTTAGCGCCGCTAGAAGAGTCTTAAGGCATATCCAAAAGGTTCTCCCATATACTGTACTGTAATGAACATGTACAAGGGGGGATTGGGTTTGCAATTCTATTATGGACCGCAAATGCCTTTACGCATATTAGATGAAGCGGAATTTTGGAAGCTGCAAGAATCAGAACATACCGTTGTAATAAGAGAAATTGTTCCTAATCTTGAGGCAAAATACGTGGAAGCATTAGAGGAATGGGAGGCAGCACTTAGCGAAACACATAAAAAAGTCATCCGTTTTATTGAAACGGTCGCCCGGTCGGGATATCAAATTACCCAAGCCTTACAGCAGCAAGTGCTGCAGCTAGTTTCCTTTAGTCTGCAGCAGAGCTTACAATTTATCAAGCTTTGCCAGCAAATCAAGACAGAAAGCAGTGCAGCGAGTGCTAATCCAATTGCTAAAACGGTCTTAGATCATATTATTCGTGAGTCTGAATACTTTGTTGGCATTGCCCAGGCACTCTTATATCATCAGCAGCCTTAATCGTTCATTTTTATAAATAAGAAAAGCGGTGTCTGATGCTCAGACACTGCTTTTCTTATTTATCGTAATAGCGAATATAATCAAAGTTTGAAGTAGGGACCTTTTTGATTACTTCTCCATTCTCATTCTTATAAATTTCATATTCCCGGTATGTTTCTACAATATAACCATCAATCTTAGACTTTTCCTCTAACATCATTTCTAATGTAAAATCCTGTGCCTCAACCTCTTCACTTTCTTGTGAGTCAGCTTCAGCAGATTCTTCATCATTTGAAACAACCGGCTCACTCGGTTCATTCTCATTTTCTGCTGCACTCTGGGCCTCGGCCAATAACACTTCATTTGGAATACTAGAAACCCGGGCATGTTCTTCGTTTATGAGGGAATACGGAGATTCTAAGTAGATTAATAGTAATAATGTTATAGCAAGTCCAATCATAGGCATGGATTTTTTCCATTTCATTTTCAATCTACCCCTTCAAATACAAGATAATCAAGCTGCGCTATTGGAACACGGGTGTCTATCCCTACATATATATGCAAGTCCTTCCTTTCTATTACTGCTGCCCATACTTTGTTAACAATTACGAAATTTTCCACCGCTAAACGTGATATCCATCACGGTGCTTTTTTTTATAAATAGTATACTTTGAGTATGAGAACAATTCTCATCCCTACTAAATAAAAGACTAGAGAATAAAAGATTAATCTCACTAAAGAGGTGAGTAGATATGGAAAAAGTAATCGATTTTCAAAAAACTGTTTATGAAATTTGTACAGAAGATTCATTTGTTATGGAAATTATGAAGGAACTTGGATTTGATCAAATCACGAAGCCAGGGATGCTGCAAACAGCAGGCCGAGTCATGACGATAGCAAAAGGAGCCCGAATGAAGGGAATTGAAACTTCTGACATCGTAAAGACATTTGAAAAACACGGATATACCGTTAAGCAATAGATACGAAAACATACGAACAATACATTCCCAGGAGGATGGAACAATGAGCGAACTAATTAATAATCGTGAAGTATTTGAAAATAAAAGTGAACGCCAAGCTATGCTGAAAGAAATTATTAAAGAGCTTCATGCCGGAAAAAGTGTTGATGAAGTAAAAGCAAAATTTGAAGAAGCTGTTGGGGACGTAACGGTTGCAGAGATTTCTCAAATGGAGCATGACTTGATGGTGGAGGAAGGAATTCCGGTTGAGGAAGTGCAGCGACTTTGCTCTGTTCATACGGCAATTTTCAAAGGGTCCATAGAGGAAATCCATCGTTCCGATAAACCTGAGGACCAGCCAGGACACCCTATTCATACATGGAAATTAGAAAATAAAGAAATTGATATGCTTGTTAATTTTAAACTTCAGCTTCATATGGATCGTTTTGAAAAGGATGACTCTGATGAAAATCGCTTTAAGCTAATTGGAGATTTGAACTTGCTTTTGGATGTAGATAAACACTATTCCAGAAAAGAAAATCTGCTGTTCCCATACCTTGAAAAGTATGGAATTGACGGTCCGACAAAGGTCATGTGGGGTGTAGATGATGCGATTCGTCTTGCGATTAAACAGACGAAGGTATTTTTAATGGAGTATTACGGAAATAAAGTGGAAATAATCGGTATGCTTAAGCATGTGATTAAAGAAGTTTCTGAAATGATCTTTAAAGAAGAAAATATTCTTTTCCCAATGGCCCTACAGACATTAACGGAGGATGAGTGGGTAAAAATTGCAGAAGAAAGTGATGAAATTGGCTTCTGCTTAACCGTTCCTGCCGGAGTATGGAAGCCTGAGCGCCATCCTCTTGCTGTTGAAGTGGAAGAAACAGAGGTAGAGGAAGAAATGAAAGAGGACGGATTTATTCGTTTTGAAACAGGAATTGTATCGCTGAAGCAATTGGAGACATTGCTGAACCATCTGCCGGTTGATTTAACATTTATTGATGAAAATGATGTCGTTCGTTATTTCTCTCACGGAAAAGAAAGAATCTTTGCAAGAACGAAGGCTGTTATCGGACGTACGGTTCAAAACTGTCATCCGCCGCAAAGTGTTCATGTAGTGGAAGAGCTACTACGAGATTTCAAATCTGGTAAAAAGGATGCTGAAGATTTCTGGATTCCATTTAAAGATAAATTTGTCTATATTCGTTACTTTGCTGTTCGTGATGAAGAGGGAAAATATATGGGTACGCTTGAATTCACCCAAAATGTGGCGCCAATTCGCGCCTTAGAAGGTCAAAAACGTATTTTATCATAAGGTAAATAGGGAATGGCATCAAACGAAGGCTTGATTGCACTAAACTCATTAAAAATAATATCTTCCTAAAAAAGGGACTCCTGCGATTGAAACAGGAGTCCCTTTTATTTTTTAGAAATATAACAAGATAATGATTACCGCTACAATAATGCGGTAAATCGCGAAAGGTACAAGCTTAACCTTATTAATCAGCTTCAAGAAAAAGCGGATGGAGATAAGAGCAAAGATAAATGCGCTGATAAAACCAGCTATAAAGAATGGTAAGGCATCGATAGTGAAGTACTGCCAGTTTTTCAAGAGCGAAATGAAGCTTGCTCCGGCCATAATCGGAACCGCCATGATAAAGGTAAAGTCAGCGGCAGTCCGGTGATTTAGTCCAAACAATACACCGCCCGAAATCGTGGCGCCTGACCGTGAAAACCCCGGCCAGAGGGAAAAACATTGAACAAGACCGATAATTAAGGCATGCTTATACGTGATTTCATCAAGGGAATTGACGGTTGTACGTTTTCCTCCGAACTTATCGGCTGCAATCATCAGAAACGCACCAAGAATCAAACCGATGGCGACAGTTTCAATGGAGAATAAATGCTCATCAATATAATCTTCAAACAAGACTCCTAGAATACCAGCTGGAATTAAACCAACAATAACATGAAGCAGGTTCAAATGCCCGCCGTTATTTCCAGTTACAACCTTATTTTTATTAAAGATGCGGTTTAATCCAAGTAAATCAATGAAACGATCTCTAAAGACAATGACAGAAGCCAGGATGGAGCCTAGCTGGATAACCACTTTAAACGTATTGGCCACATATTTTGTCAGAAATTCTTCAGATTTCAGCCACATATCATCCACGATGATCATATGACCGGTAGAGGAAACAGGCGCAAACTCTGTTAATCCTTCTACCATGCCGAGAATAATTGCTTTTATTATTTCTATTAAATCCATGTGTTACTTCTCCTTAGTTTGGTTTAAGCTTTCTTCCTTTTATTTCGGAAAAAGAAGAATACAAATACTACAATACCGACAGCGATAATGGCATAGGCAATATTTGAATAGACATCCATAAAGTTCGTGATGGCATGCCAATTATCACCTAATGCAGCACCGACACAAACAAGTATGATATTCCAAATTAACGTTCCAATAAAAGTGAAAATAAGGAATAAAGCAAACTTCATATTGGACATACCAGCAGGGATGGAAATTAAACTGCGAATTAACGGAACCATCCGGCAGAATAACACGGTCCAAATCCCGTATCGATCAAACCAAGCATCAGCTTTCCGGATATCTTCCTTTGTTACTCGTAAAATATGGCCCCAGCGATTAATAATTTTCTCAAGTCTTTCCACATCAAGTAGAAGGCCAATCCCATACAAAATGACAGCTCCGACAACCGAACCTGCCGTTGACGCAATAATTACACCCGGAACCGTCATGCTTGTATAAGTGGTCATAAAACCGCCAAATGGGAGAATAATTTCCGATGGGATAGGGGGGAAGACGTTTTCTAAAGCAATCATAAGAAAAACGCCGATATATCCGTACTGCTCCATAAAACTTGTAATCCAGCTTTCCATTTTCAACCTCCAACTAAATATCACTTTATGTATTATCTACTTTGTCCAAAAATTGGTTAAGGGTCGTTCAAAACCAGACATGTATACATATGTTTAGGACAATCTCCACTACAATAGTATGCTGCTTGAAAAAAGTCCATGCTGAAAGATTATCATAAAATGAGGTAAATGCCCATTCTTTTTCCAAACTTAAGGGTACCTGACACTCGAAAGGGACAAATACCAATAAAATGTCTTTTTGGAGTGTCAGGCATCAATTTAATAAACGTCTTGCCTTGTAAAGACAACGAATGATACAAAGAGGGAGGCAAGCCACCATAAGGATAATAGCATGATAGAGAATAGAAGGGTCATTCCTTCAATTGGAGGAGCAGCGCCGCTTAAGTAGCCGGTTAGGTTTAAATTCACCATAAATAGATACTTAGCAAACTCCCATGATGAAACCATATTGCTTAAGATGGAGCCGGAAATGAGTGCGGCAAGCATAATTCCCATGCCTGCAGCCGTACTTCGAATCAGCACCGAAAGCATAAAGGAAAGTGTTCCCACGACGACAGCGACAAACCAAACCAGTCCAAAATCCATAAATAAAAACCGCCATTGACTGACAAGCCGTACTTCAGACGTATCTAAATTTCCTCCTTGAGCAGTAAAGCCGGTAATAATGGGCGCATTCAACCCCTGATAACCAAATATAATCCCTGAAAGAAGGTAGGCAAGCAAACCAACAATTGCGATGATTAAAGAGATAGACAAAATCAATGCTATATATTTACTAAATAGAATTTTCCATCGTTTCACCGGTCTTGTCAGCAGCAGTTTAATGGAACCTAATGTGTGCTCGGAGGAAACGAGGTCACTGGCAATCACCATCACAAGCAAGGGAATAAACATCGGTCCTGAGTTTTCAATGAACATTCTTACAAACGATGGCGCACCGGGCTCAGTCGGATTAATATCATGGTCAAGATAGTATTGTGATTGTTTCAACGTAATTTGCAGGCGCTCGCGGAGATCCTCTGACATTCGGCTGGAACTTAGCCGATTGGATATATCAACAATTTGCGCCTGAACCTGTGCTCTCCAGTCGGTGCCGAGCTTCTCCTGACGCTCCATCGTTTCCTTATACTGAGCATATGTAAATAACCCAACCAATACGGCTGTAATCAAAGCGATAACAATCAACCGTTTCCGAGCCATAATCTTCATCATTTCGTTATGTACTAACTTAATCAACGGATTCACCGCCTGTCAGCTGTAAAAATAAATCCTCTAAGACAGGAATTTTACGATTCATTTCTAAAATAGAGATTCCTTCTTGGATTAATGCTTTGCTCCATTCACCAGCCTTCTGATTAATAAGGGGGGTGATGAGATAATCTTCTTCCACCTCTACATCTGTAAAACGCTCCAGCACTTCTTTTCCCTGCTCTAAAGGCAAAAGCCTCCAAGCGAGCTTTTCTTGTTTTGTGAGCAGATTTTCAACCGAATCAATGTTGATGATTTCTCCCTTCTTCATAATGGCAACACGGTCGCACAGAAGCTGAATTTCGCTTAATAGATGACTAGAAACTAATACACTCAATCCTTCATTCTCAGCTAGATTGCGAATGAACTGCCGCATTTCACGAATCCCGGCAGGGTCAAGCCCATTTGTCGGTTCATCCAAAATAAGCACCTTTGGCTTATTTAACAGAGCTTGAGCAATTCCGAGTCTTTGCCGCATGCCAAGAGAATAGGTTTTTACTTTATCATGAATCCGGGCATCAAGCCCGACAAACCGAATGGTTTCTTCGATTTGCTCTTCAGAAACAGAAGGGAGCATTCGTGCAAAGTGGAGTAAATTATCCCAGCCGGACAAGTATGGATATAGCTCTGGATTCTCGACAATACAGCCTAAATACTGCATGGCTTTTGTAAAATCCTTTCGCACATCGAAGCCGCAGATGGAAATGGATCCTGTGGTTGGCTTGATGAGACCGGTTAACATACGGATGGTGGTTGTTTTTCCGGCCCCGTTCGGTCCAAGAAAGCCAAATACTTCTCCTTGATGCAGCTCAAAGTTTAATCCTTTAATAATTTCTTTTCGTCCAATGGTTTTTCGCAGGTCTTTCACTGCTAATGTTACTTCAGTCATTAGGCTGAACCTCCTTTTCCCAGTGAATGAGGGGAGCTAATCTTTCTGAAATTAACTCGTAGCCGGCATGGTTTGGATGAAATTTATCTGAATATAAATACTCATTGACAGAAAGCTGGAACAAGTCAAAGGTTGGAACAAAGACAATCTTTTCAAACTGTCCAGCAGTTAATTCTGTTGCATGATTCCAACCTCTAACCACTGTATTGGTAACGTTACTGTCATCCAAATCAATAAATGGATTGTAGAGCCCGAGTATAAAGATGGTTGCTTGTGAGTTATGCTTGCGGATGGTTGTGAAAATTTGCTGCAGATTAGCTAGAAAGGTTTCCTGCAGCCTCTGAACTTTCTCCAAATTTAAATCAAACAGGGTTTCTCCCTGCTGGAAAAGGTCATTTCCGCCAATGGTCATAAGGATGACATCCGCTTCTTCCATTTGACGGCCGATATTCTGCTGCCCTAGCTGCTGCAGGAGCTCTTGCGAAGTTTGACCATTGATACCTAGGTTGTATACTTGAATATCCCCTGGATTTAATCTTTCTTTCAGTTCCTCAGTGACTAGGCCAACATAGCCCATGCCTGAATCATCACCGGTTCCTCTTGTAAGGGAATCACCAAGTGCAACGACTGTTAGGTCCTTAGCGGCGGTTTGGATTTCATTTTTACTTTCATTTTTGGAAGGGCTTTTTTCTATGATTTCAGCCTTTCCATTGTAGAAGTCCCCTATGGACCAAGCGAACCCAAAAAGCCAAAGCAACGAAAGTAAGGCAGCGATACTAGTTATCATTCGGGTTGCATTTTTTCTCAAGGTTCATCATCTCCTATGGCAATTATTAATGGAAAAATGCAGATTGACAATACCTATTAAAATTCATTCAATCTCAATTATTTCTATTGTTAGGACACTTTAGACTACTTTTCTAAATATAAGTATAAGCGGATGGCTGGAGATCATTTGTAATCATAGAGAAACGATTGTAAAGTTAACGAGGCTGAGGTGAGTTTTTCATTCAAATACAAAATAATAAAGACTGCCAAATCATAGGTAACTAATACATGTTACCTGACATGGCAGTCTCTTAAAAAAAAGGGGGGGATAAACAATAGTTAAAAAACGATTTATTATTTTAGAAAGGTATTTTCGATATCATCTAACATAAAGTTTGCAGCTTTTACACCGCCAGCAGTATTCCAAATGACATCGTCCACTTTGTGAACTTCACCTTTTTTAGCCACTTCTAGGTTTTTAAACAACGGGTCCTCAAGCCATTCCTTTTCAAGCTCAGAAGCTGCTCCGTCCCCAGTTTCATAAGTAAAGTAGAAGAGGATATCACCATCCATTAGAGGCATTTGTTCTTTTGTAGCGCCTTTAATGGCAAACTCATCGACATTTTGGCTATCAGGTCTTGCAAATCCTAGTTGATCTAGAATGACACCTGAGAAAGAGTCCTTTTGATAAATACGTACATCTCCAGCCATAAAGCGGACCATTGACACTTTCATAGCTAACTTGTCACCTAGTTTGTCTTTTAAATCAGTAATACGAGCATCATATGCATCAATAACTTCTTTGCCTTTTTCCTCTTTATTAAGGGCTTTAGCATAAAGTTCAAAGTTGTTTTTCCAATTGCCGCGTAAGTCTTCAGCAAAAACGGTCGGCGCAATAGCACTTAACTGCTCGTAAATCGCTTCTTGGCGCATTTTATTTCCAATGATTAAGTCAGGCTGCAGCGCAGCAATTGCCTCTACATTGACTTCGCTTTCTAATCCAACGACTTCAACATCCTTCATGCTATCTGCAATATGATCATACCATGGATCGCCTGTCCATGATTGAACAGCACCAACAGGTGTTACACCTAGTTCAAGCAGGGCCTCAGTACCTTCATTTGTTAAAATAACGACCTTTTCGGGTGTTTTTTCAATGGTTGTTGATCCCATTGCATGTTCAACTGTATAGCTGGTATCTTCTGTTTTTGGGCTTTCTTTCTTCTTCTCAGCACTGTTGTTTTCATTGTTACCGCCGCAGGCAGCTAGGATGAAAATCATCATGATTGAAAGAAAAGATAGAATCGTGCGGGTCGATTTCATGTTTTGTCCTCCTATAGATGCTAATGATAATCATTTTCAATTACAATCTTATATTAAAACGGTTTTTAGTATATTGTCAATAATAAATTTTAAAAAATGTCGAAATTATTTGTAGATTAGTAGTTTTAAAAAAGTAGAAAGTATAACTAAAGGTATTGTTCTGATTCTTCTTTACAAACTAATAATCTGAATATTGCGAACTAATCTCTATTAAAACCTTTCCTTTAGTGCTAAAATAGGTTTAATATCTCCAATAAATGGATATATAGTTAGATAGTCAATATTTAACGGGGAGGGATTATGTTTGCAAACTGCTTTTTCAGAAATGGATTCCATTTTTAATCGCACAAAAAGTGCGTTAGAAGAGTTTATGGGAATCCTTACACCAATCGTTGAAAATGCGAAAGATGATCATGAGCGTTTATTCTGGCACCACATTTATGAAGAAGAAGAACATCGTTCGGACCGATTGGATATTCTAATGCCAAAGATTCAAGATGACGTTGCTCTTTCCGGAAATCAGTTTGAGCTTGTTCATCTATTACAAGATATCAGCCTAGAGAAGTTCGGTTTACATAATTTTTTAGAGCACTTAGATTTATTTCTCTTTCAATTTAAAGGAACAGAATACGAAGAGAAAATTCAAGCCTTAAGAGATTTTACTTATGAGGATTATCAACAGATGAAGGTTATAATGGACCAGTTGAATCAAGAATTTCAGGTTGGAGCCGAATTTAAAACATCCATTCCAACAGATGAGAAGAAGGAAAATGGTTCAAACGTAAAAGTTGACCTCTATTCAAATGAAGCTTCACAAGAACATGTACATGTGGCAGCTCCGATTACACAAAGTTATAAGAAGAAATTAACGGTAGGCAGTTTAAAGCAACAATAGTACAAATGGGAGAAGTGATTTTATGGATAAATCTATTCAATTTTCGGAGTCCTCTTTAACGAGAGAGGAATGGCAGGATCTTGATCAAACCGTATTTGATAGTGTAAGAAGGCAATTAGTTGGCAGAAAAATAATTGATATTTATGGACCGCTTGGAGAGGGTGTTCAATCAGTTACAAATGATATCTATGAAACGCCTGAACGAGGAGCCCTTAGTTTTCATGGTGAGGACTTAGGTCTTTCGGTTCCAACAAGAAGGATTAATCTTACAATCCCTTTATTATATAAGGATTTTATTCTTTATTGGCGGGATATTCAGCAAGCTAAGACGCTTGGCAGCCCGATTGATTTTTCAGCAGGAGCAAATGCTGGACAGCAATGTGCGTTATTAGAAGATGATCTCATTTTTAATGGGTCAAAGGAATTTGATATCCAGGGAATTATGAATGTGAAAGGGAAATTATCTCATATCCGCAGTGATTGGATGGAATCAGGCAATGCTTTTAGTGATGTTGTAGAAGCGAGAAACAAACTCTTGAGAATGGGTCATACTGGTCCATATGCCCTTGTTCTATCTCCTGAATTGTATGCCCTCGTCCATCGTGTTCATCAAGGGACACATGTGTTGGAAATTGAACATATCCGTGAATTGATGCCAGCAGGGGTGTTCCAATCCCCAATGATAAAGAGTGGAACAGGTGTTGTAATTGATGCAGGAAAACAAAATATTGATTTGGCTGTAGCAAGTGACTTTGATACGGTATTTTTAGACCAAGATAATATGAATTATTATTTCCGTGTATATGAAACCGTTGTTCCAAGAATTAAGCGTCCTACCGCTATTTGCACTTTAGAGGATTTCTCTGAGTAATTTCCTGCTAAAAAGCAACAAGGGATGTCCCATAAAGCGTCTTGCATCACAGATGTACGGTGATACCTGACCCTTTATAGGACAACCCTTTTATACTATTAGGCGATTGAATACACCTTGTTTTGAGGATAAATCTGGCTGATATTTAGTTCCTTTTTGGCTGCAGTCAAACCGATATCTTCAATAATCATTTTTGCTTCTTCTAAGAAGATTTTATTTAGGCTGTCTTTATTAATCTCTAATAATCTTTTTAAGAATTTTATTTTTGTCTTTGTTTTCGTTGATTTATACGCCTGATTGTTTAATTCACAGATTTTTTTATACTCTGGCTCTTGAAGCAGGCCAAGTTCAGTAACGTTGACAATAATGTTCTCCGAATTCTCTGTTACAAAACTGATTGAATAGATAGAAGAACCTAGTAAATCAATATGTGTGATGACGGCATTCTTATATACTTCACCAGTACGGAGACGAAGAGTCTTTGCTTCAATGACACCGCCAAGTTTCCGCTCATTAACTAATAATTTATGAATATCTTTTAAACCATTAATCTGATAGACCATAGTATCATCTCCTTATCAATTGGGAATGAAAAACGTTTATTGAGAACAATTTTCATTATCATTATACAAAGGAAACTAGCAGTTGGTCAATAGAATAATTACCTAACAATTTTTACAATTGAAAGGGGATACAAAAAATATGAAAAAACTTACAATTGGTTCCTTGAAATATGGGAGCACGAAAAGTACTGTAATGCTTAATCAGCCTGTCATGACTGAGAAACTGAAGGAAAACGATGCAACAAATAAAGCAGCTGAAACCAACAAAATATTGGAAATTAAGCAAAATCAACGAATGTATCAGGTGAAGGTAAAAAAAAATCAATCTATTTTGGATGCAGCACTTGAGCAAAATTTAACTTTAGAATATAGCTGTAAAAAGGGAACTTGCGGTAAATGCAAAGTAATAGTAGTGAACGGAAATACCTCTCTCCAGCCCGTAAATAATCTTGAAGATAAGAAATTACATGATTTAGTTAAAAGTGGGTACCGTCTTGCTTGCCAAGCAAAAGCAAGATAATTATTCCTTTTGACATTGCATGATATCATTTTTAACTTCAATTAATAAAAAACGATGGAGAGGAAGTATAAAACAATTTCAAGTAAGCCCTCCTTTTACAGAAATAACAAGAATTTCTGTTCTACTGGTGTATCTCCGCAATAGGAGGTACATCTTTTTTTTACTCCTCCCTTTACATACAGCTTGAGAGTAAACAGCATAAAGATACCCCAAAACAATTTATTTATATTTTATTTATTGAAAAGATAAATATACCAATTTCTACAAAAGGATAATGCACTTTGTTACAGATAATTCCAATTGAAAATGATTATCAAACTCATTGACAGACTCCTAGATTTTCAAATAAACTAAATTTATTAAATATTATTAAGATAAAACATTTGAAAGGTTAATGGAGATGCTTTTAAAGACAAATGGACAGAAGGTAGCAGGTCTCATTATTGCAGTTATTTTATTATTGTTATTAATGTGTGCCAGTATTGTATATGGCTATACAGATACAACCTGGAAAATGGCTTGGGAGGCCTTTCAAAGTAATAATGGATCAAATGAACATCTTGTGGTTACAACGGTTCGATTCCCTAGAGCATTAATTGCTGCAGCGGTGGGCAGTAGTCTAGCTATCGCTGGGGTACTATTGCAAACATTAACGAAAAATCCCCTTGCTTCTCCTGAAATTTTTGGGATAAATTCTGGGGCTGGTTTTGCTGTTGTGATTGGGGTGACTCTGTTCTCAATCGGTAATTTGCAAGCCTTTGCATGGGTAGCGTTTTTTGGTGCAACGATAGCGGTCGTTGGTATTTACTCAATCGGATCAATTGGCAGGGAGGGACTGACTCCGTTGAAGCTTACATTAGCGGGAGCTGCCTTAACCGCGATGTTTTCCTCCTTTACACAGGGGTTTCTTGTCTTAAATGAAGCAGCATTAGAACAGGTTTTGTTTTGGTTAGCAGGATCTGTTCAAGGAAGGAAGCTTGAGATATTAAAGGAATTATTCCCTTATTTATTGGTTGGATGGCTGGGATCTCTCTTACTTGCTTCAAAGCTGAATGTTTTAGCAATGGGTGATGATGTCGCGAAAGGATTAGGACTCAATACTCTTTTATTAAAAATTACCGCAGCTGTGATGGTCATTCTATTGTCAGGCGGTTCGGTTGCTATTGCTGGACCGATTGCATTTATTGGAATTGTTATCCCTCATTTGACTCGAGCAATCGTAGGAATTGATCATCGCTGGATTATTCCATTCTCGGCTCTGCTTGGCGGTATGCTCTTACTTATGGCAGATATTTTAGCTCGTTATGTAATTATGCCGGAAGAAGTTCCTGTAGGTGTAATGACTGCTATTATTGGAACGCCATTCTTTATCTATATTGCAAGAAGGGGGTTTCATTCAAAATGAGTCCTTACAAGAGTGTCAGATGGTTTAGAGGAAAAATCTCCTTTCTTTTAGATAAACGAGCGGCAAAAGTGTTTGTGATAATGGCTATAGCTGCTGCAATGATTTTTATTGTCAGCACAGGGACAGGTGATATGAAGATTAGTCCTTTTTCTGTTATACAGGTTTTCTTTGGTGGCGGTACCGAGATGGAGCAGCTCGTTGTTACGAATTTTCGTTTGCCAAGAATTATTATTGCCCTTATGGTGGGAATTTCCTTAGCTGTTGCGGGTGGAATTCTCCAAGGGATGGTTAGAAATCCGTTAGCATCTCCGGACATGCTAGGAATTACAGGAGGAGCAGCTGTTGCTGTTGTAGGGTTTTTAGCCTTTTTTAGTGATAAGAATAACGCTTTAACCGTAAGTATTAAATGGCTGCCGTTAGCTGCCTTTATAGGGGCCGGAGTTATTGCGTTTCTTGTTTATTTTTTAGCATGGAAAAATGGAGTATCGCCGATTCGTCTAATATTAATCGGGATTGGGCTCTCAGCGCTTATGCAGGCACTGACTACTTTAATGATGATTTTAGGTCCAATTTATCGTGCGAGTCAGGCCAACATTTGGATTACAGGAACGGTTAACGGGTCCAATTGGGATCAGGTTAGTATATTGGTTCCATGCACAGTCATTCTAATTGCCGTTTCATTGATGATGTCACGAAACATGAATGTGCAGGAACTTGGTGATGAGATAGCGACTGGAGTAGGAGGACATGTTCAACGGCAGCGTTTTTTTCTGATGATGATAAGTACGGCACTCATTGGAAGCTCTGTTGCTTTTGCCGGCGGAATTGGATTCGTAGGCTTAATGGCGCCACATATGGCAAGAAGACTTGTGGGATCTTCTTTCGGTGCATTATTGCCTGTTTCAGCACTTATTGGAGGAATTCTTGTTATGCTGGCTGACTTGATTGGGAGGACTTTATTTTCTCCATTAGAAATCCCGGCAGGAGTATTTACTTCAGCAATAGGAGCACCTTATTTTATATATTTACTGTTTAAAACCCGGAATGCCTAGAAAAGCGGAAGCGACTTAAGACCTCGAGCAGCTAGGCGCTGGAGCTAGACAAATAGAAAAACGGAAGCACTTACAAAGGATATCAATTGAATGGTAAAAGGAGGGGACCCTTATGGAACAGGTAATTGAAACAAAAGATCTTACACTTTCATATGGTGATTCAATGATTATTGAAGAAATGAATCTTTCCATCCCAAAAGGGGAGATTACCGTTTTCATTGGTGGAAATGGCTGTGGGAAATCTACACTTCTTCGTTCAATTGCCCGGCTATTAAAACCAAAGTCGGGGGCAGTTTTAATAGATGGAAATGCCATTGCGAAAATGTCAACAAAGGATGTTGCGAAACAAATGGCTATTCTTCCTCAGTCCTCTGAAGCACCTGAAGGTCTGACGGTTCTACAACTTGTGAAGCAAGGCCGTTATCCGTATCAAACATGGCTAAAGCAGTGGACCAAGGAAGATGAGGAAAAGGTGAATAAGGCCTTAGCGGCAACAGGGATAGAAAATTTGAAGGATCGGGCTGTTGATTCCCTATCAGGCGGTCAACGTCAACGAGCGTGGATTGCGATGACATTGGCTCAAGATACGGATATTATTCTTCTCGATGAACCAACAACCTATTTAGATTTAACACATCAAATCGACATACTTGATCTCCTGTTTGAGCTAAATGAAAGGGAAAAAAGAACGATTGTTATGGTTTTACACGATTTAAACTTAGCGTGCCGCTATGCCCATAATATAGTAGCAATCAAGGACAAGAAGATTTTTGCACAAGGACAACCTGAATTTGTGATTAATGACCAATTAGTGAGAAATGTATTTGGGTTAGAATGCGATGTTATACTAGATCCCCATTATGGCACACCGTTGTGTATTCCTTTTGGGAAAGGAAGACGTATTAAGAAGAAAGACGGAATTGTGTATGCCTGATTTTCTTAGTCGAGATGAAATAGAAGAGTTAAGCCAGTTTCGTTTAACCACAGAAAGGAATGTATCAGACCAGTCCATTCGCTTACATGAGTTATTTGATAATCATGTATTGTTAAAGTATTTAGAATGGGCAGGCACCTATATTGGATCCCCTGATGTAAAGGTAACAGTCTCTCTTTTCGTCAAAAGATATGCTATTTTAGCCGTCATTTCGTTATATGCAATGACGGCATGGAATAAAAAAATAAATATGTCATTCCAAAATATAAGTCTCCAGACTCAAGAAGGAGATAAAATCTGGTTACCTCGATTTTATTTTCATCAAATGAGTGTAGAAACCTCTTGTACAGAAAGAGAACGTTTTAGGGAAGCAGTAATCAAAGACGTTTTTGCTAATCATATATATGCAATGATTTCACAAGTATCAAAGGTTACAAAACAGTCCAAACAAATTCTTTGGGAAAATATCTCTATTTATTTATTTTGGCTCTATGAAACAGTGTTTACAAAAATAGATGATAAAGAAATAGAGAAAAGAGCAAATGAAGACTATTGTTATCTAATCAATGAAGCACCTGGGAGTCTTTTTGGAGACTGCCGGGAAAATCCATTAAAAAAGTTTTATGATAATAAAAAGTATGAGGATCAAAATAGGGTTGAAATTCGTATCAGAACAACCTGTTGTTTAAACTATAGGTTAGAAGGATCGGCTATATACTGCAATACATGTCCACGAAAATGCAGAAGGTAGATTCAAAATCAAAAAAATGAAACCTCCAAAGCGAAGGTTTCATTTTTTATTATTAGATTTTCAAAACACCGCCGGAGCTTGCGTTTGTCACAAGCTTAGAATAGCGGGCTAGATATCCTTTTTTCACTTTTGGCTCGAAGCCTTTCCAGTTAGCTTTGCGTTTTTCCATTTCTTCATCAGAAACCTCAAGTGTAATCTTGCGGTTGTTCATATCAAGTTCAATGATGTCGCCGTCTTCAACAAAAGCAATTGGACCGCCTTCTGCTGCTTCTGGAGAAATATGTCCAATCGAAATTCCACGAGATGCACCTGAGAAGCGGCCATCTGTAATTAAACCAACCTTTGCACCAAGGCCGCGTCCAACGATTTGAGAGGTAGGAGCAAGCATTTCAGGCATACCAGGACCGCCTTTAGGTCCTTCATAACGAATAACTACTACATGTCCTTCTTCCACTTTACCTGTAATAATTCCGGATAGAGCTTCCTCTTGAGAATCGAAGCAGATAGCAGGACCCCTATGGTATCCGCCTACGGATGGATCTACCGCACCGACTTTAACAATTGAACCTTGTGGTGCAAGGTTACCAAATAAAACAGCAAGGCCGCCTTGTTCTGAATGCGGGTTATCAAGCGGACGGATGACATTCGTATCTAAGATTTCTGCACCTGCCACATTTTCGCGCAGTGTTTTACCAGAAACAGTCAAGCAGTCGCCGTTGATGGTTCCTGGCTTTTTAAGAACCTCGTTAATGATTGCACTAACTCCGCCAGCTTTATGCACATCTTCAATATGATAGTCTGAAGCAGGTGCAATTTTCGCTAGATGCGGTACACGGGCAGCTACTTCATTGATACGTTCCAATGAGTATTCAATCTCTGCCTCTTGAGCTAAGGCTAATGTGTGCAGAACGGTATTTGTTGATCCGCCCATTGCCATATCCAAAGCAAATGCATTATCAATTGCCTCTAATGTTACAATATCACGCGGCTTAATATCCTTTTTGATTAGCTCCATTAATTGTGTAGCTGACTTTTTAACAAATTCACGGCGCTCAGGAGCTGTAGCTAAAATTGTACCGTTGCCTGGAAGGGCTAGTCCAAGTCCTTCTGCTAAACAGTTCATAGAGTTTGCTGTGAACATTCCTGAACAAGAACCGCATGTAGGACAGGCAACTGTTTCAATTTCCTTCAATCTCGCTTCATCAATTTTACCTGACTGGTAGGCTCCAACTCCTTCAAATACAGAATTCAAGTTAAGAGCATTTCCTGCTGAATCAGTACCAGCTGACATTGGGCCGCCGCTGACAAAGATTGTTGGGATATTCACACGAAGAGCTGCCATCATCATTCCTGGTGTGATTTTATCACAGTTTGGAATACATACCATTCCATCGAACCAGTGTGCAGAAACAACAGTTTCTACTGAATCAGCAATGATTTCACGACTTGGAAGGGAATAGCGCATTCCGATATGTCCCATGGCAATTCCATCGTCCACTCCGATTGTATTAAATTCGAAAGGTACACCGCCAGCTTCACGAATAGCTTCCTTTACAATTTTTCCAAATTCCTGTAAATGAACATGTCCTGGAACAATATCAATATAAGAATTACAAACCGCAATAAATGGTTTTCCGAAATCTTCTTCTTTCACTCCAGCTGCACGAAGCAAGCTTCGATGCGGCGCACGGTCGATACCTTGTGTAATCATACTACTGCGTAACTCTGCCAAAATAATTCCCCCGCTTTCTAGCAATTTAGCTCTTTAGCTAATATTTCAACTTTTTATTATTTTAGCACTATTAGTCGAATAAGGGTAGGTTTTTTGACTTGGAATAAGGTGGGTGAGTAAGGGAATCATTTGTGTAATTAGCCATTTTATGCTTAAAAGCTTTCTATGTTTTACACCTTTTAAAAATACTTTATTAGGAAAGTTTTTAAATAAAAAGGATTAGGGCTGTGATTGCATAATTCCCCGTCATTTTTAGAATCCTATTAAAAACTAATATTAAGGTCATAAAACCAATTACAACTAGGAGGTATGTAAATGAAGAAATATTTTTTATTCCTTATGCTTCTATGTGGCTTAAGTATCATGCTTTTTGCTTGTGGAACGAATGAAGCGGAACCGAAGAATGAAGAAAATAATGCGGCTGAAACTGAGGAACACGACGACCATGCAGATAAAGGACATGATTTATTAGGGAAAATTAAAGAAGAAGGCAAGCTTAAGGTTGGAACAGAGGGTACATATCCTCCCTTTACTTTTCACGATGAAAGCGGAAAGTTAACAGGGTTTGATGTAGAAATTTCAAAAGAAGTAGCTAAACGAATGGGTGTGGAGGCTGAGTTTTTAGAAACACAATGGGATGCCATGTTTGCAGGGTTAGATGCCGAGCGTTTTGACATGGTCGCTAATCAGGTTGGGATTCGCCCAGATCGCCAGGAAAAATATGATTTCTCCGATCCATATATTACATCAAAGGCTGTTCTAATTACTCATGAAGAGAATGAAAGCATAAAAAGCTTTGAGGATATAAAAGGGTTACGGGCAGCCCAATCAATGACAAGTAATTATGGCGATATCGCTCGTGAATATGGGGCTGAAATTGTTGGAGTAGAAGGGTTTATGCAGTCAGTTGAATTGATTAATTCGAAACGTGCAGACGTAACTGTCAACGATAATATTTCATTTCTTGATTACAAGAAGAAACAGCCAGATGCTCCTGTGAAAATTGTTGCTGAAAGAGAAGAGGCAAGCCAAAGCGGTCTTATGTTCCGCAAGGGGAATGAGACTCTTGTAGAATCCGTGAATAAAGCTCTGCAGGAAATGATTGATGACGGTACGTATGAAAAAATCTCTGAGAAATGGTTTGGTGAAAATGTACTTAAATAATATTATGACGGATCAGGATCGAACTGCTCGACTAATCGAAATTGCAAAAAGTTCCCTTCAGCCTCTGCTGGAGGGAGCGGTGCTTTATACCATCCCGCTAACCGTCATAACATTTATCATTGGCTTGCTGTTAGCTGTATTAACGGCACTTGCACGTTTATCTTCTATTAAAATACTGCAAATGATTGCAAGAGTCTATGTATCAGCGATAAGAGGAACACCTTTACTAGTGCAATTATTTATTATATTTTATGGACTTCCGACAATCGGCATTATCATAGACCCATTTCCATCGGCAGTCATTGGGTTTTCATTAAGCGTTGGGGCCTATGCGTCAGAGATAATAAGAGCTGCCATTGTTTCCATTCCGAAGGGGCAATGGGAAGCCGCATACTCCATTGGTATGTCTTATACCCAAGCATTAAAACGAATTATTCTCCCGCAGGCATCACGAGTATCGATTCCTCCGCTTTCTAATTCATTTATCAGCTTGGTGAAGGATACCTCGCTGGCAGCAATGATTCTTGTGACAGAAATGTTCAGAAGAGCACAGGAAATTGCTGCTACGAATTATGAATTTTTACTGTTATATTCAGAGGCAGCCCTTATTTATTGGGTAATTTGTTTTCTGTTATCTATTGTTCAAGGCAGACTCGAAAGCAGGTTTGATCGCTATGTCGCAAAGTAATTTACTTTGATTAGCTGGTTATTGGAGGTATTTTGAATAAGGAGTAAATCCATGATTAAGATAAATAATTTACATAAATATTTTGGTGAATTGGAAGTTTTAAAAGGAATTGATTTGGAAGTGGAGAAAGGCAAAGTTGTTGTTTTAATTGGACCATCTGGTTCAGGGAAAACGACCTTTCTCAGATGCCTAAATGTGCTTGAAATCCCAACAAAAGGGATTGTTTCAATTGAAGAGCAATCTCTTGATTTTTCCCAGAAAGTATCGAAGAAAAAGGTCCCTCTTTTTCGAAGTTTAACAGGTATGGTTTTTCAAAACTATAATTTGTTTCCTCATAAAACAGCACTTGAAAATGTCATGGAGGGACCGATTACAGTAAAAAAGGAGTCAAAGGATATCGTCAGAAAAAGAGCAGAAGAACTGCTGTCAAAGGTTGGATTGGGTGACAAACTTGATTACTATCCGTTTCAGTTATCGGGCGGTCAGCAGCAGCGGGTAGGCATTGCCCGTGCCTTAGCAATGGAGCCAAAGGTGATGTTATTTGATGAACCAACATCTGCGCTTGACCCTGAGCTTGTCGGTGAAGTGCTAAAAGTCATGAAGGATCTTGCACGGGAAGGGATGACCATGATTGTGGTTACCCATGAAATGCGCTTTGCCAAGGAAGTGGCAGATGAAGTTATCTTTATGGATGGGGGCGTAATTGTGGAACAAAGCAAACCGGGGGAGATGTTTACGAACCCGAAAGAAGAGAGAACAAAGCAGTTTTTGAGGCTGATACAAGAGTAGGCAGGAATTCGGAGGCAGCTTGATTGAAGGACAAGCCAGAATCAACGCTTTGTGGAATGCCCTTCATTTGTATTGCTGCATATTTCTAACAAAACTCCTATTGAAAAAGCGAGGTATTTGCATAAAGGGCAGGAGAGCCGCCGGAATGAACAAATAAAATATTATCTTCTTTTCCAAAGTGACCTTTTTGAATCAAATCAATAAGTCCTGCGGCCGCTTTGCCTGTATAAACGGGGTCAAGCAAAATCCCCTCTGTTTTGGCCATCAACTTGACTGCTTCTATCATTTCAGGTGTTGGTATTGCGTATCCAGGCCCTACATACTCATCAAAGCATGTAACAGCATCACGAGTGATAGAATTTGGCAAACCATGATGGGCAGCAGTTTCAGATACAAGTTTGTATACCTTTTCCTCCTGTGCCGCTTTTCCTCTGCTGACATTTATCCCCATGACAGGAATACCGCTATGATTCCCGTAAAAGCCTGTTATTAATCCAGCCTGCATTCCGCCGCTTCCACTTACACATATAACCGCATCAAAATGCAATTCTTGATCAAATATTTGTGTTAAAATCTCCTGCGCACAGGCTGTATATCCAGTTGCACCAATTACATTAGAGCCGCCTACAGGAATTAAATAAGGACGTCTTCCTTCCCTTGAAATTCCTTCAGCGATAAGCTCCATTTCTTTAAGTAAATCCGAGCCATTCGGAACTACTTTAATATTTTCTGCACCTAATAAATGGTAGAGAAAATAGTTACCGTTAAAATTAGGCTCTGTGCTTTCTTCCACGCCTTCTTCGAGAACAAGAATGCATTTCAAATTTTCTTTCACGGCAGCGGCTAACGTTAAGCGGCAATGGTTGGACTGAATACCACCGCATGTAATAATAGTATCCGCGCCTTGCTTTAAAGCATCTGCCATAAGAAATTCTAACTTTCTTGTTTTATTTCCACCGGCAGTCAGGCCCAGCAAATCATCTCTTTTCATATAAATAGAGGGTCCGCCGAGAACTTTAGAGAATCTCTCTAATTTCTCGATGGGGGTGTAGGTTGATGTGTACCGTCTCCTAGGAAATGGCGCTAAATTCACGGAAAATCTCCTTTCATATTCTAGTTCTCATAGAATGGTTATTTTGCTTTACTTTTACGATGTCGGGAAACAAAGGAATTGTCTGTTACCCAAAACCTCCATGGATAGTCTTTAGCTTCACCGGTGTTATCAATGCCAATTCGTGGACCGACTGAAATGGCTTCAGGAGATTCTCCAGCAGTTATATACAATGGAGGATAGGTGAAGGAATGACCGTAATCCTCCATTGTAATCCCAAGTGCTTTTGTTAATTTGCCTGGTCCATTCGTTAGATTGTTCAAGTTCTCTGTCCCCCGCCGTTCCTTCATTAATTCTAGACCTTGGACGGGCTCTACTGCCCTGATTAAAATGGCCTCAGGCTTTTCAAGCGGTCCGCTTACTACATTCACAAGGGTATGGGTATGCATCATATACGTATACACAGATCCTGCCTCACCGAACATAATTTCAGTTCGCTTCGTCCGCCGATTTCCGAAACTATGTGCTGCTCTGTCTTCAGGACCCATGTAGGCCTCTGTTTCCACAATATAGCCGGAAACAACACCTTCAGATGTTTCTTTTATAAGCAGACATCCAAGTAATTCTTTCGCCAGTTCAAGTGTAGGTGTTTTGAAAAAATCGGATGGTAATGGTTCCATGGCTAACACTCCTGAAAAAATGATATTCCTTGATTGTAGCAAAGAGGAAACATTTTCTCCACCTTCTGTATTTGCTATGATGTGGATAGTGAGTGAATAAGAACAGGAAGTGAAGTAGATGAACAAAAAGATTGGGTTTATTGGCTGCGGTAAGATGGGGCGTGCTATTATGGCAGGGATGCTGAAGGCTGGCGTTGTAGCGCATAATAACATTATGGTAAGTACTGGGAGAGAGTCCACTCTTTTGGAAGTGGAAGAGTATTATCAAGTGAAGGGCAGTCTTCATAATCAAGAAGTTGCGGAATGGGCAGATATTCTGTTTCTAGCAGTTCATCCATCCTCTCATGATAAGGTTCTGTCTGAAGTCAAAGGGAGCTTGAAAGAAGATGCTGTGATTATCACCATGGCAGCCGGAATAACGATTGAACACATTGAAAAAGGAATTGGCAAGAAGGTAAAGGTTGTTCGGACGATGCCGAATACGCCCTCATTAGTTGGGGAAGGGATGACGGCAATGAGCATCAATAGTGATGTAACTGAAACCGACTTGGAGAGGATAATAAAGTTACTTAATAGTTTCGGCAAAACTGAAATGATAGATGAACATCTTATGGATGCGGTCCCTGCGATTAGCGGTTCTTCACCGGCATACGCGTATATGTTCATTGAAGCACTGGCAGATGGCGGTGTCCGCGACGGAATTCCTTGGGCACAGGCCTATCGTATGGCTGCCCAAGCGATGCTGGGAGCGGCAAAAATGGTGTTGGAAACAGGGAAGCATCCTGGTGCATTAAAGGATGACGTCTGCACACCAGGAGGTTCGACCATTCGAGCGGTCGCAGCATTGGAGGAAAACCGATTCAGAGCGGCTATCTTAGAAGCAATGAAGGTCTGTACGGATAGGACGAAAGGGATGGGGAACTAACAAAAGGAAGAAATGAATCTAAGTAAGACGAAGACTGTCAAAAAATGTTTCATGTGAAACATTTTTTGACAGTCTTACCTATTTTCTAACAATGGAAAAGGATTTTTTGCAGAAAAAAGGAGGGGAATCCCCTCCAATGTAATGGCTCAAATTATGACCTAGCAATGAATGTAATCTATCCTAATATGCTCAAATCTTCCCACGCTGAATAGTCCTTTAACGGTCAGCTTTAACTCTGGAATGACCGGTAAAGCGAGGAAGGACAAAGTCAAAAAGGGGTTAAAAAGCTCGCTGGCCCCGAGCTGTTTCAAAGCTTGGTTCAGACCTTGCAACTCCTTATATACTTCTTGGTAAGTTCCTAGTGCAATTAATCCTGCAATAGGAAGTTTTAGAGAGGCAAGAATTTCACCGTCTTTTACTACAATTAATCCACCTTGCATATTTTTGATTTCTTGAGCGGCAAAAAGTATATCATTGTCATTCGTTCCGCAAACAATGAGGTTATGTGAATCATGAGCAACCGTCGTAGCAATAGCGCCTGATTTTAACCCCAAGCCCTTCACAATCCCAGCACCAACAAGTTTGGTCATTTTATGTCTTTCAATGACAACAAGTTTAAGCTGATCTTTTATAATAGAGGGCTCGAAGCAACCAGTATCATTAAGGTTCACTTCTTCAATCACATGATTGGTTAAAAGACTGTTCGGAATGATCTCTATTATATTCGCTTTTTCCTGCTGCAAGGGAATAGCTAAATCTTTTGCACTGAGGTTATGGAAAAACACCGTTTTCTTTAGTTCTTCCGGTGCTCTCCGTGTGGTTTCAGTAAAGCCCTTTAATGTGCCGTTCACCATCACTGCACGACCGTCTTTAAACACCTGTGTAATAGTCACGCGCTCCAAATCTTCTATGAGTAGAAAGTCAGCCCGATAGCCAGGGGCAATGGCTCCTTTCTCACTCAAGCCAAAACATTCCGCCGCATTTATGGTTGCCATTTGAATCGCAGTAATAGGGTCTATTCCTTCTTGAATCGCTAAATGGACATTATAGTCGATGCTTCCTTCTTCAATGATGTCATCCAAATGCTTATCATCTGTGACGAAAAGGCAGCGGCGTGAATTCCGCTCATTAACAACGCTAATCAATTTGCGTAAATCCCTCGCGACTGTTCCTTCACGGATCATGACATACATTCCTTTTTGAAGTCTGGCTTTTGCCTCCTGGGCTGTTGTACACTCATGGTCTGTACGTATCCCGGCTGACATATAGATGTTTAAGTCCGATGCTGAAAGTCCTGCAGCGTGACCGTCAATTCTCTTCCCAGCCCCAGCCGTTTCAATTAGTTTATCAATCATAGTTTGTTCACACTCTCGAACAGCAGGATAATTCATGACTTCAGCTAATCCCAGCACTCTTGGGTGTTGGAAAAAGGGCTTTAGCTCTTGTATATTGAGTACGGCACCTGCGTGTTCAAACGGGGTTGCTGGTACACAAGAAGGGAGCATAAATAGAAAGTCAACCGGCAGACCCTCGCTGGAATCGAGCATATACTGTATGCCTTTGACGCCGGAAACATTGGCGATTTCATGGGGGTCATTGATGATAGTGGTAACTCCATGTAAAAGAAGAACCTTTGTAAATTCTTGAGGAGTGACCATAGAGGATTCTACATGAACATGGCCGTCTATGAAACCTGGGGAGATATAAGAGCCTTTTGCATCAATAGTCTCTTTACCTTCATATGTTCCGACTCCCGCAAAATATCCATCAACAATCGCGACGTCTCCTTCTATGATCTCGGCATTAAATACATCAATAATTTTTCCATTTTTAATCACAAGATCGGCAGATTCTTTACCGGAAGCTACTCGAATTCTCCTTGTTAATTTTTCAACATCCATTTTATCTACCTCGTCTCGTATGAGTGATAGGAGTCCATGAAAACTCCGACATGAAGAAGGCTCTAATAAATCCTAGTAATTAATTTTATTACGTGATGCCCTCCAAGCTTGGAAAGGTAGCTCTGCATGTTTCGGGAAGAGTTGCTTCATTGGGATTGACCGTTGTTCAGGGGAGAGGGCAATCTGTTCATAAATAAATTGATCATCAAAGCCAACCTTTGCTGCATCCTCTTTCGTGCAGGCATAGTATACAGCTTTTGGTCTTGCCCAAAAGATTGCTCCTAGGCACATGGGACATGGTTCACAGCTCGTATAGATTTCACAATCATCCAGCTGGAAGGAATTCAGAAATTGACAAGCTTCTCTAATAGCCTGAACTTCTGCATGTGCAGTGGGGTCGTTTAGAGCAGTAACTTGATTTCTGCCAACTCCAATTACTGTGCCATTTTTAACTACGACTGCTCCAAATGGCCCTCCCTTATCTCCAGACGCATTGTCAACAGCAGCATCGACAGCCATATTTATATATTTATCCATACTCCCTCATTCCTCCTCTTTTCCTAAGGTATTTTTCACATTATATTTTTTCACTTTCTTGTTCATGACAGAGAAACAGAATATGGGTTAATCTCAGTTGAAAAAGGAAAAAATGAAAAAAGTGAAACCTTTTGAAGCATTGGACGGTATATATGCATAGAAATCGAATTAAAATAACCTTTATATGGAAAATGTATGATAAAATAGAATGATTTCTGAATATTAATTTGGGTCAGGAGGAACTTTTTATGAATAATCATGAAATTGATTACAAGCTCTACGGTGATGATATGCAGTTTGTGGAAGTTGAGCTTGATCCAGGTGAAACGGTTATTGCCGAAGCAGGCGGCTTAATGATGATGGAAGATGGAATACGTATGGAAACCATTTTCGGCGACGGCTCGGGTGGAGGCGGAGGTTTTATGGGCAAGCTGTTTAGTGCCGGAAAACGTGTAATCACTGGTGAAAGCTTGTTCATGACGACATTTACGAATGAAGGAAGCGGGAAGAAGCATGTTTCCTTTGCCTCTCCGTATCCTGGTAAAATCATTCCCATGGATTTAAGTGAGCTCGGCGGAAAAATTATTTGTCAAAAGGATGCCTTTCTTGCAGCCGCTAAGGGAGTGGCTGTAGGCGTTGAATTTCAACGAAAAATTGGTGCAGGATTCTTCGGTGGCGAAGGCTTTATTATGCAAAAGCTTGAGGGAGATGGACTAGCGTTTATTCACGCAGGCGGAACGATTATTAAAAAGGATTTGGCCCCGGGAGAAGTTCTGCGTGTGGATACAGGGTGTTTAGTTGCTATGACAAGAGATGTGGACTATAACATTGAAATGGTCAAAGGAGTGAAAACAGCCCTTTTTGGCGGTGAAGGGTTATTCTTTGCCACACTAAGAGGCCCTGGATCTGTTTGGATTCAATCTCTTCCATTCAGCCGATTGGCCAGCCGTGTATTTGCTGCTGCACCACAAAGCGGCGGAGCAAAAGGTGAAGGCGGTATCGGTGGTCTTTTTAACATGTTTACGGATGATTAAATCAATTAAGAAAAAAGGGTTGAACAGCCGTTTTTGTGTTCAACCCTTTTTTCTTAATCATTATTCTTCAACAGGGTCCTCTTCTTGATCAACAATTTTATCTAAGATATTAATTGTATCAACTAAATGATTATTGAAGATTTGTTTCGCTACAGCAAGAAGATCGATGATTAATGGATCTCGTAAAGAGTAAATGACTCGATTGCCATTTTTCGTACCGACGACAATGTTTTTTGTTCGTAAGACCATGAGCTGTTGAGATACGGTCGATCCTTCACTGCCAATCGCATTTTGGATTTCATTAACACCAAATTCTCCTTCTGACAATACCTCTAAAATTCTAATACGTAACGGATGGGCAAGGGCTTTAAAGAATTCTGCTTTAAATTGTTGCATTTCTAAATTCAATTTATCCAGCTCCTTAAGAGATGAACGCTTTATAAAAGTAACGTCCTTTTTGTTTAGTTAATAGAAGTATATACCTTTTTAGGTTCAACAACCAACTCTTTTGAACTTGAAAGGCTTCTGCATTCACTAAAAGCGAACTGGCTGCATCCAAGACATTTGCTTGTAGTGACGTGATTTAACGCAAATTGAATGGCATCGCCGGTATGTTTGAAAAAATGTTCCTCGCCAATTAATTCATATAAACCAGTTTTTTTTATCATTTCTTCAGGCTGGGCATTGAGCCCAGAAACCAATAGAGTTCCATGTTTGGAATATTCTTTAACAATGCTGGTAAGAACGGCTTCCCCTGTAATGTCGATAAAAGGGACTTTTCCCATTCGTAATAACAAGAGTGATGGTTTGTGATTAATCGTATTCATGATGGTTTGTTGGAAAGTTTGAGCAACTCCAAAAAACAGCGGTCCCTCTATATTAACAATGGTAATTTGAGGACAATCGTGCCCGTCGTATACCATTTGTGTTTCAACCTTTTTACCGGCTTTATTCAAGTTTGGCAATGCTCTTGCAATCACTTGGGCATCAACCATACGTTTTGTAAACAAGAGAACAGCTAATAAAAGCCCAACCTCAACGGCTATTGTTAAATCAACGAATACGGTTAAGAGAAACGTAACAACTAGAACAAGAGAGTCAGAGGTTTTTGTTTTTAATATGTGGGAAAAAATATGTTTCTCGCTCATATTCCAAGCCACAACCATTAAAACAGGTGCAAGGCTGGCAAGAGGAATATGGGAAGCCAAGGGTGCAAATATCATTAATATTAATAAGACAACAATTCCGTGAATAACCCCAGATAACGGGGAAACAGCTCCACTTTTAATATTGGCTGCGGTTCTGGCAATCGCGCCGGTAGCTGGAATTCCTCCGAAAAGGGGAGTAATGATATTGGCAATTCCCTGTCCAATCAGCTCTTTATTGCTGTTATGGCGTGTGTGAGTCATTCCATCAGCTACAACAGCAGATAGAAGGGATTCAATTCCGCCTAGCAGTGCAATGACAAGAGCCGGCCCAATTAATTGCTGTATTGTACCTAAATCCACTTGTGGCAAAGACATACTTGGCAGCGTGTTTGGAATGTCGCCGTAAGCAGTGCCAATTGTAGCAACTTGACCAGGGTAGAAGAGGACCGCAGCGAGAGTAGATAAGAGCAGTCCAATTAAAGGACCAGGTATCTTTGGAAACCATTTTGGCGCTAGAAGTATGGTAATTAAACAAATGACTGCTGTTAAGATGCTGTAAATATTAACTGTGTGTATGTGCCGAAAAATTTCTGACATATTTTCAATAAAGCTTTCTTTCTTTTCTATTCCAGTTAAACCTAGGAAACTAGCAATCTGTCCTGTGAAAATGGTAACAGCAATCCCTGCTGTAAAACCAATGGTGACTGGACGAGGGATATACTTAATGAGTGATCCTAATTTGAAGAGGCCCATTAGAACTAAGATAAAACCTGCCATGATTCCGGCAACAAGAAGATTTTCGTAGCCATAGGACATGACAATACCAAAAAGGATAGGGATGAAAGCACCAGTTGGACCGCCTATTTGAAATTTTGAACCCCCAAAAAGTGAAATTAAAATTCCAGCAATAATTGTTGTATAAATACCGTATTCAGGCTTCACTCCGGAAGCGATAGAAAATGCCATTCCAAGCGGGATAGCAATAATCCCTACAATTATTCCCGAAATAAGATCCTTCTGTAAAGAATGCCAACTGTAATGATGAAATCTCTCGTCAAAAAGAAATTTTCGGACCATCTTCTTACATATCTCCCTTATTAAATATTTATATATTTGATTATTTAGATATATACTCACCAAATATATGACAAATCTATTTCTTTGTCAAAAGATATTGCTTATAAGAATAAGCTTTGTTTATTAACATGCTCGATTTTTGACTCATACCCCGCAAGCAACCTTTCAGCACAGCTGAAAGGCATGAGAAATGTCCATTTCCCACGGTGGAGTCAAAAATCTGACTGATTAACATAGCTTAAATATCAATAAAAAAGTGACAAGAATATGGTCATTTTAGAATGAAAATGATGAAAAAGATAAAGAATGGTAAGAGTGAGAAATGCGAATAGAAGTCGAATGATATACAATGTAAGGGACATCATTTTGAAAAGGGGTTTGTTTTATCATGAAGTATTTCTCCCTCTATAGAATTTACACCATTGTATGGTTAGCAGTAAGAATCTTTATAGAAATTATCTTCTTTAAGAAAAGACATCGCAGAAATTGGAATGATAAAGTAGAAAAACAATGGGAGGAACTGCTTCGTAAACAAGCACATCGGTACAAGGAGAAAGCTTTGTATCTGGAAGGAGTTATGATTAAACTCGGTCAATATTTAAGTACTCGTAAGGATATTATGCCTGACATTTATATAAAGGAATTAACAGCTTTGCTGGATCAAGTTCCGCCGGTACCATGGGAGAAATCAAAAAAAGTACTCGAGGATGAATGGAATAAGCCCTATAGTGAAGTGCTTCACGAAATAAGTGCCAAACCGATTGCATCGGCATCCATCGGTGAAGTATATAAGGGAACCCTGCATTCAGGTGAAGAGGTTGCCGTGAAAATACAACGCCCGAAAATTGGCGATATTATTTATAGTGATTTTAGAGCGGTTAGGATTGTGCTTTGGCTTGCTAAGCATTTCACAAAGCTAGAGAATACAATGGATCTCAGTTTATTTTATCGGGAATTTGTCAGAACCATTGGAGATGAGTTGAATTTCCATCTCGAGCTTGAGAACGGTCTTTATTTCCAAAAAAAATATGAGGATTTTCCAGGACTTGAAATTCCCCATTATTATCCTGAGTATTCCACGAAGCGGGTTTTGGTTATGGAGTGGAAGGAAGGGAAACGAGTGAATGATTTGGTATTTTTGGAAAAGCATCATATTGATAAATATAAGATATCAAATGTCTTACTAGAAAGCTTTCTTGGTCAGCTTCTGACTGAAGGGAAATTTCATGCAGACCCTCATCCAGGAAATATTATGGTAAAGGCAGATGGGACGATTGTTTTAATTGATTTTGGTATGATTGGAGTCATCCGGAAAAGGGATGCCATGTATATTCGTGATATTGTGATTGGAATCCTATTAAAGGATTATAAAAAGGTTGTTGATGCAATCGAAGGCATGCGCTTTTTGCTGCCGCATGCTGATAAGGAAGAAATTGAACGGGTTCTGAGGATGTTAATTGAAACTTACAGCAATAACGGATTAAAAGCAAATGATACAAGAGTCGTAGAAGACATCATGAATGATATTGAAAAACTGGTTAATAATCAGCCAATTCAATTACCAAGCGAATATGCCTTTTTGGGACGAGCCATTTCGACTTTTATTGGTATTCTTTACAGTCTTGATCCTGAGATGGACTTGTTAGAAATGAGTCAGCCGATGCTAAAGAGATGGTTAAAGGATAATTCAGAAGGCGCGAAAGAAACGGTAGTGAATTTTGCTAAGTCTTCCTTGAAACCACTTGTATCGCTACCCAATCAACTTCAGCAAGCATTGGAGGAGCCAAGAAAATATCGTGAATGGAAACGAACAAATGAAATAGTAAAGATGAAACATGAAATGGTTGTTTCAAGGAAAAGAGATGCATTTCTTCTATGTCTATTAAGCTGTATCTTTAGCTATGTCAGCTTCTATTTAAATCAATATTATTTATTGTATGCAAGCTTCGGACTGCTGCTAATTGGCATTGTTTATTATATAAGAATGCTTCTTCAGCATCGAAGGCTTATGGATAAGTCTTAAAAAAGTTGGTATGAATGACACAGAAAGGTAAGAGCTATCAATAGAAATAGTTCCTTGCCTTTTTTAATTTGAATTATTTAATAATAGCACTAAAAATAAGTTAATTACATTTCATAAATAACTTCCCTTTTTATCCATTTTCTGTTTTAATGTTGATAGCGAAAATATATATACTAGAATATTTTTCTAGTAATATTATTTTTGTCCAAATTTTGATGTCTATTATCTAATCTAGCAGAAGGTTTGGAAGGGCTTTCATTGGCGTTTTAGTAGTTTTCAAGGATAGGGGAGGTATGAGTTTGGTAAAATAACTGGAAAAAAATACCTTACTAAATTTGTAACAATTACCTTAGGATAATGATGTTGTTATCGTGTTAATATTGTTTATGAGAAATAGCAAAAAGTAAATTCAGTGGCAATGACTAAAATCACAAATTAAAAATAATTTTAGTCAATGTTGTCTGCATTTATTTGAATGTAAGCATGCAATGCTTAAATGCAAGAAAAATATATTGATACTTTCAAAGAAAGGGGTACTTGTATGAAAATTAAATCGGCTTTATTCATGTTTTTAATTACCATTACCACAGTACTTGCTGGATGTGAGCCGCTGATGGTTCTAGATCCTAAAGGACCACAAGCTGAAAGGCAAGCCAGGGATATCATGTTATCCATTGGAATCATGTCGTTTATCGTTATTGTTGTTTTCGCTATTTTGGTTTATGTATTAATTAAGTATCGTGCTTCAAAGCAAAGCCCAGATTATGAACCGCCTCACATCGAAGGGAATCCATGGGTGGAAGCAATTTGTGTAGGTATTCCAGTACTTATTGTTGCTTACTTTTCATTTGTATCTGTTCAAAGTAACTACATTGTTGAAGCAACCCCGAAAGGCTATGAAGATAAAGAACCATTAGTTATCTATGCTTCATCATCTGATTGGAAATGGCACTTCAGCTATCCTGAAGAAGATATTGAAACAGTGAACTACTTGTATATTCCAACTGATCGTCCGATTGAATTTAAACTATATTCATACGGACCTATTACAAGTTTTTGGATTCCGCAGCTAGGTGGACAAAAATATGCAATGTCTGATATGGTTACCACTTTACATTTAGCAGCTGACGAAAAAGGCGAAATGATGGGACGTAACGCAAACTTTAGCGGTAAGGGATTCGCGGAAAATATGTTTAACGTTACAGCAATGTCTCAAAAGGAATTTGACGAATGGGTAGAGGAAGTAAAGGAAACTGCAGATCCTCTTACAGAAGAAAAGTTTGATAAGTTATTAGAACCAGGACATCTTGGCCAAATGACATTCACAGGTACTCATTTAGAATTTTCGCCAGCTCCAGAACATGACCATGAATCATCTGAGAGCGATTCAGAAGAAACACATGAAGGACATACAGAAGATATGAAAATGGATGAAGAAAATTCAGAGCATAGCGGTCATTAATCTTTGAAGAATATCTACGTGCAGGTCTTCACAAAAAATAGCTTTATTGAGTAGTATATTTCCCGAAAGGAGCCAAAAAAGGATGGAATTTTTCGAACGTTTTGCCGTACCACATCCAAGTCCTGCGATTTATGCATCAATGGTTGCCATTGGTCTGACAGTAATTGCTATTGTTGCAGGATTAACCTATTTTAAAAAATGGGGTTATTTATGGCGTGAGTGGTTAACAACAGTTGACCATAAACGTCTCGGTATCATGTATTTATTATGTGCTTTAATCATGCTATTCCGCGGCGGCGTTGATGCAATCATGCTACGTGCACAACTTGCTGTACCTGATAATAAACTTCTAGATTCTCAACACTATAATGAAGTATTTTCAACACACGGGGTAGTCATGATTATGTTTATGGCTATGCCATTCATTATTGGTTTCATGAACTACATTGTACCATTACAAATTGGAGCTCGTGATGTTGCATTCCCTCGTTTAAATGCAATAAGTTTCTGGTTGTTCTTTATGGGGGCAATGTTATTTAACATTTCCTTCGTAGTCGGCGGATCGCCTGATGCAGGCTGGACATCATACTTCCCACTGGCAAGTAATGATTTCAGTACATCTGTTGGTACGAACTATTATATGCTGTCACTCCAAATAGCGGGTCTCGGTACATTGATGACAGGTATTAACATGATTACGACAATCATGAAAATGAGAGCACCTGGCATGACGTTAATGAAAATGCCAATGTTCACATGGTCTACATTAGTAGCTAACTTGATTATTATTACAGTATTCCCAGTCTTAACAGTAGCGCTTGCAATGGGAACAATGGACCGACTATTTGGAACGAACTTCTTTACAACTACAAATGGCGGTATGGATATGATGTGGGCAAACCTTTTCTGGGTTTGGGGACATCCGGAAGTGTATATCTTAATCCTTCCAGCGTTTGGTCTATATAGTGAAATTATTTCTACATTCTCAAGCAGAAACTTGTACGGTTATAAATCAATGGTAGCTTCCATGGTTATCATCTCAGCTCTTTCATGTCTTGTTTGGGCTCACCATTTCTTTACAATGGGTCAAGGGGCATTAGCCAACAGCTTCTTCTCAATTACAACAATGGCGATTGCTGTTCCAACAGGGGTGAAGATTTTCAACTGGTTGTTCACCATGTGGAAAGGGAAGATACGCTTTACAGTACCAATGCTTTATTCAATTGGTTTTATCCCGTTATTCACAATCGGTGGGGTTACAGGGGTTATGCTTGCGATGTCAGCAGCTGACTATCAATACCATAACACAATGTTCTTAGTGGCTCACTTCCATAACACAATTATTCCAGGTGTTGTATTTGCAATGCTTGCTGGTTTAACGTATTATTGGCCAAAAATGTTTGGTTTCATGTTAAATGAAAGAATCGGAAAATGGACATTCTGGCTGTTATCAATCGGCTTTGTTCTAGCATTCTTCCCGATGTATATCACTGGCTTAGACGGTCAGGCACGTCGTATGTACACATACTCTGAGGCAACTGGCTATAGTACTTTAAATATGGTTTCATTTGTCGGCGCAGGAATTATGGCTGTTGCTTTCGCATTAATTGTCTACAACGTATATTACAGTGTTCGTTATGCTTCAAGAAATATCAGCTCTGATCCTTGGGATGCGCGTACTTTAGAATGGGCTACGCATACTCCAGTACCAGAATACAACTTTGCAGTTGTACCGCAAGTTAAAACGAGTGAACCACTTTGGGATGCTAAAAAGCGTAAACACGTTTTATTCCCAGGCAAATTGAATAAAATTCATATGCCTAATAACAGTGGCGTACCGTTTATTTTAGGAACAATTTTCTTTGTATGGGGATTTTCATTTGTCTTTGCGATTTGGCCGCTTGTTATTATTTCAACGATTGGAATCTTTACTTGTCTGGCATTTCGCTCGTTTGAAAAGGACCATGGACGTTATATTTCTTTAGAGGAAGTTACTGAAACAGAAGAAAAACTAGGGGGTGCTAAATAATGAAAGCTGGTCATGCACAGCCTCTTGAATATAGTACACACCAAAATGATTTAAATATTTTCGGTTTCTGGGTTTTCCTTGGCGCTGAAATTATGCTTTTTGCCACACTTTTTACAACTTATTTTGTTTATGAGGGTCGAACAGGTACTGGTCCATCTGGAGCGGAGATGTTCGAAATTACACCAGTCCTTATTGAGACAATTGTACTTTTAACAAGTAGTTTTCTCATTGGGCTTGGGGTACACGCGATGCGTCTTGGTAATAAAAAAGCAACAATGGCATTTTTTGCGCTTACACTTGCTCTTGGCTTAGTTTTCTTAGGTGTTGAAATTTACGAATTTGCTCATTATGTACACATTGGAGCAGGTATTCAAATTAGTGCCTTTACGGCTATTCTAATGACAACATTAGGAACTCATGGAATGCACGTTACGTTCGGTTTATTCTGGGGAACAGCTATTCTAATTCAATTGAAAAAACGCGGATTGACTCCGGAAACTGCGAATAAGTCATTTATTTTCTCGCTTTACTGGCATTTCTTAGATGTTGTCTGGATCTTTATCTTCAGCTTCATCTACTTGAAAGGAATGATGTAATATGAGTGAACTATTTCCGCGAAAACAAATAATAGGCTTTATCTTTTCGCTAATTCTTACAGCAGCCGCTCTTGTTGTGTATTTCATGGATCTATCTTTTGCAGCTGGAATGACTGTATTACTTGTTACAGCGTTTGCTCAGGCATTGCTGCAGCTTATTGTATTCATGCATGCTGGTGAAACAGAAGATAAATGGTCCATTTATGGTAATGTTTATTTCATGGTAGGAATTGCGATAGTCACAATTCTAGGTACACTATTGCTTTTTGCTTGGGATATGTAATAGAAAAAAAGGAAAGAAAGAGGGGGTCGGTATCGGCGCTCTCTTTCTTTTTCCTTATATTAGTATTTTTTTAAGTACACCACTTTACCCGGTTTGATTGGATTAATTTCGATTCCCTTAAAGGTGTTTTCCACCATTTCCTCCGTCGCAATGAAAAACATCCCCATAAGAAAAATAAAAATTGCCCCAACAACTGTGCCAATCCCAATCCCAATTACAGAATTGAAGCCGCTTACAATACCGTATAAAAGAATCAACATACCTAAAAGTAATGTAACACTGCCAGTGAATTTTGTTGCATTTAATATTTTCAAACGTGTACTATTCATCATAACGACCTCCTTTGTATGTTTATATTATTCAAAAAATTCACAAAATTGTCAAACTTTTTTTGGAAATATTTCACGGTTTTATATTAGAGTGCCCAGCACCGAAAAAAACAAAAAGGTTCATAGTGTGTATGAGTGGTGTCTGACACCGGGTTTTTGTCTTCTATTTTTAAAGGTTATGTTAACGAATCCTGTTGATAAGCTAGATTTTTGATGGTTGCTGTATGGTTGGGAAGTGACAGGAGAAAATGAATTTTCCTTTGTCACTTCCTAACCATACAGCTTTAGATGAGTCAAAAATCAACCATGTTAATAAACAAAGCTTTTAAAAAAACCGGTTTAATAAAATTCCTTTTGTGACATCTTAAAAAGAAAAGGAAGTGCTTCTTATGAGAATAACATTCATGACTATTATGCTTCTTTTTTCAATATGTATAACAGACATTCATGCGGAAACAAAAACTGGAACAAGAAAAGAACTGGCCATTGTTATTGATGATTTCGGCAACAATATGAAAGGGACGGAGGAGATGTTGAATCTTCCTGTCCCAATAACTGTTGCGGTTATGCCGTTTTTATCGACTACTGCTCGTGATGCGAAATTAGCGCATAAAAAGGGACATGAAGTAATTGTTCATTTGCCAATGGAGCCTAAGAGCGGAAAAAAGAGCTGGCTCGGACCAGGGGCTATTACAACCGATATGAGTGATAAAGAAATAAGAAAACAGGTTGAAAAGGCGATTGAATCTGTCCCATATGCAGTGGGGATGAACCATCATATGGGATCAAAAGTAACAGAAGACGAGCGGGTCATGAGAGTAGTATTAGAGGTTTGTAAGGAAAAGGGTCTTTATTATCTTGATAGCCGAACGAGCAGTAAGAGTGTCGTTGGAAAAATGGCTGAAGAATTATCCGTTCCTCATTTAGAAAATGATTTATTTTTTGATCATATTTATTCGGAACAATATATCAATAAGCAGGCTAACAAACTAATGCAGCAATTAACTCAAGAGGAGCAATTAATTGCCATCGGTCATGTTGGGATTACCGGTGAAAGAGTGGTAAGTACATTGAAAACATACATCCCTAAATACAAAGAGTATGCTGATATCGTACCACTTTCTACACTCATACCTGAACGGGATATGATTGATGAAAAACTGCCGTTAAGATAAGAGTGTGGCAGTGGATAATAAGTGCTTATCTATAAATGAGGCTATGTTAACGAATCATATTGATAAGTCACATTTTTGACTCATCCGTGAGAAATGTCCATTTCTCACGCCTTTCAGCTGTGCTGAAAGGTTGCTGTATGGTTAGGAAGCAACAGGAGAAAATGCATTTTCTCCTGTCACTTCCTAACCATACAGCTTTAGATGAGTCAAAAATCAACATTGTTTATAAAAAATGTTATAAATTAAATATGGAAAATAATGTTTGAGGGAAAAGGAGTCTAGTGATTTATGTCACTGACTCTTTTTTTGTTTAGGAATAACATTATACTGGAATGTACTTCCATTTAATTTTAAAGTCAATATTAGATTGTAATTATTATAATCTAATATTGACTTTAAAATTAAACTTGTTATAATAATAGTATAAAGAAAGAACAAATGAACGATACTTAAGGAGGAATTTTTTTATGACTATCCAATCTAAATTAAACCAACAAATTGCTAACTGGAGTGTACTTTATACAAAGCTTCACCGTTTCCATTGGTATGTTAAAGGGCCTTTATTCTTTACGCTTCATGCAAAATTTGAAGAATTATATAATGAATCAGGACAAGTTGTGGATCAAATTGCTGAACGTCTGTTGGCTATTGGCGGGCAACCAATCGCAACAATGAAGGAATTTCTTGAAACAGCAACAATAGAAGAAACGGCTGGGGAAACAAAAGCGGCTGAGATGGTTTCTGCACTTGTGAAGGACTATCTTGAAATCAAGGCAGGTTTGGAGCGATTAGCTGCTAGCGCTGAAGAAGAAAATGACACAATCACAAATGATCTTGCTGTTGGCCTAATTGAAAGCATTGACACACATGTATGGATGCTTAATGCTTATTTGGGAGAGTAATAGAGCGTAATGATGTAAACAATAAAAAGCACGAGAAACTTCATTTTTGAAGGCTCTCGTGCTTTTTGCTGCTTTCTTTTATCCCACTCTTAACGGGCAGTGAGATCCCCACTTCAAGATTCAGCGGATACAAAGAAGATAGATGGGATCCAACTGCCCGTAAAGGTCCATTCGTGGACTCACAGACTAAGAACGCCACATTTGTGGCAACGTCTGTGTGACCCACATCCTGTGGGCCTCAACTAACTATGAATGGGATGAGGAAAACCCCCACTCATAGAAGTTTCACTTTATTTAAACAAACGTTTGATTAATTGGACGTGCTTCTTTCCATTGCTTTTGTATCAGGTTCGGAATAATGATTGTTTGAAGAAAACATATAGTTCCGATGATGATAATGGATACTATAGATGAGCCCCATGGCAAACATATTCCCCATAAGGGAGCTCCCGCCATAACTAATAAAAGGAAGCGGTATTCCTGTAATTGGCAAAACCTGGATGGTCATCCCGATATTTTGGAATACATGGAAGGTAAGCATACTAATAATTCCTACACAAATATAGGTATTATACGGGTCAACCGTTTCTAGAGCTGTTTTTGTAAGGTGATAGATTAGGAGGAAAAATAGCCCAATCACAATACTTCCGCCAAGAAATCCATACTCTTCCCCGATAACGCTGAAAATAAAGTCTGTATGACTTTCTGGAATATATACTTTTCTTTCACCAAAGCCCTTTCCAGTTAAAAGTCCAGAACCAATGGCTTTCAATGAATTTGAAAGGTGGTATCCTGCCGCATTGTTATTCGGGTCAATCCATGCATAGATACGATCAAATTGGTAGGGTTTTACATTCAAATATTTTTCCAATAATTCTGGTGCCCAGATGACAAAGTAAAGTATGGTACAAGCAATGGCAGCGCCTGTTCCATAAAGAGATACGATAATCTTCCAGGAGATACCGGAAATAAAAATCATACCTGTCATAATGGCCAGCATAACTAGTGAGGTTCCCAAATCAGGCTGTAACATAACAAGTCCAACCGGCAGACCGGTTACAAGTCCGATTTTTACCAATAGTGCATAATCCGTTTTCATTGTTTTATTAATGTTTTTTTCATGATGCTTATAGATGGTTCTGCTTAAGCCCATGATAAGAAATACTTTCATAAATTCAGAAGGTTGAAGAGAGCCGACCGGGGTGATAAACCAACTTTGAGCTCCGTTGATTTTTGGCGTGAATTCAGTAACGGGTGCAACTGCTAAAAATAGTAATAATAATATTCCAAATCCGTAAATAACCCAGGTAAGTCTATTTAACTGATCGCTGTCAAAGTACATAACAACTGCAATAATAGCCGCGCCGACTCCATACCAAAAGATTTGCTGTATTAGGAAATTTGATTCTGAATATTGATTCGAAGCTTGACCGCTGTATATCGCAACGCAGCTGACAAGAAAAAACATCAATAATAATAGTGTTAATGTCCAATCAAATCTCTCTGCAACTTTATTTTTACGTTCCATTCTCACACCTTATTTCATCTGTGTTTATCACCTAATCGTAGCAGACAATATATATCCAACTTATTAAATCGACATAGGAATTCTTTTTCTATCATGTGCGGGTAGTAAACATGGTTCTTACGCCAGATATTTGACTCATCCGTGTGAAAAGTCCTTTTCACACGCCTTTAAGCGGAGCTGAAAGGTTGTGATATGGTCATGAACCGAGAGAAGAAAACGAGTTTTCTTCTCTCGGTTCATGACCATATCGCTTAGATGAGTCAAATATCTACTAGTATATGTCGAAATATTAAAAAGGACATCTAAATTATAACTACAACAATATAATTATACAAATAATTTTGACGTTTTATTTTAGAAGGTGTCAGGCACCAGAAAAAGACAAATGGGCTCCATTTGTCTTTTTTTTAGTGCCTGACACCTTCAGTTTTTTCTAGCTTCAGGTGCTATCTGCTCTTGGGTCTACAGCCAATCCGTCAAGAAGGTTAAAGAATCATCTTCATGCCGGCTCGTCTTATGCTTGTCGCCGATAGGCAGGTGCCTTCCGCTTTTGGTTTTACATTAAATAGTGCATAAAAGTTGTTGCAATTCCGAAGTAAATAATTAATGAAAAGATATCATTTAACGTTGTGATGAGCGGTCCAGATGCGACTGCTGGGTCAATGTTTATCCGATAAAGGAAAATGGGGATAATGGTTCCTGCCAGTGTACCAATAATTAAGGTTAACAGGAGGGATGAACCTACAACGACACCAAGCATTGGATTGCCAAGCCATACATAGGCGATGATGGAAATCAAAATGCCGCAGGTGACACCAATAATCATACCAACACCAGATTCCCGCATAATTAAATTGAAAATTGCTTTTTTATCAAGGTCATTTACAGCTAAGCCGCGAACGACGACAGCAAGAGACTGTGTTCCAGTATTTCCAGTCATCCCTGAAATCATAGGCATAAAATAGGTTAATGCCACAACTTTTTGTAAGGTATCTTCATAACCGCTAATAATACTTCCTGAAATAAGACCAATGAACAATAATAAGACAAGCCATGGAAGCCGACGATAGGCAGCTATAAATGCTTTTGTATCAAAGTCAATCGCTTTACCTGATGCGGAAAGCTTTTCGATGTCCTCATTGGCTTCTTTAATCACAACGTCGATAATATCATCGACTGTAACAATTCCCATTAAGACGTTATTTTCGTTTACAACGGGAATAGCAAGAAAGTCATAGCGCTCAATCATGCGGGCCACTTCTTCTTGGTCCATTGTATCCGATACAGCGATTACGCGCTCATACATAATGTTGCTGATTCTTTCCTTTTCGTCAGCAATCAGTAAGTCGCGGTAGGATACCACGCCAACAAGCTTACGATGGTTATCTACTACATATAAATAGTTGATGGTTTCGGCAAATTCAGCAAAGGTTTTTAACTTATCAACTGCGTCCCTTACAGAATAGTAATCCCGAATCCAAACAAATCGGTTTGTCATTAAACGCCCGGCTGTTTCAGGAGGATAATTCATGATGTTCTGAACAATCTTAGATTCCTCTATTTTCATACCAGCTAGTAGAGAAGCCATTTTTTCAGGGGATAATTCATCCAGTAAAGAGGCTAGATCGTCATTATCCATTTCATCAAGAACCTGACTTTTTCTTTCAATTCCAAGCTTATTCAAAACCTTAAATTGTTCATCGCGATCTAATTCCTGGATTAAATCGGCAAGAATATCAATATTTAAATGTAATAAAAAACGGGTTCGATGCTTTTCCGGCAGATCGATATAGATTTGGGCTATATCATATGGCTGCAATTCATCTAGAATAACATCCAGCTCTTTTTGTTTATTTTCTTTTAAGGCCTTAATAAAATAAAGGGTGATTTGATCTTCAGTCATGTTTTGAATCAAACGTCTCACTCTCCTTCCACCGGAAAAGTTCTCTATTTAGTCGCGCATGACTATTATAATGAAAAAACGATATGAATTAAAATGAAATTTCGTAAACATGAAGTAATAAAAATCATTTTATTTATAAATAGATAGTATATGTTATGCATGTCTAGGGAAAAGGGCGCATAGGTGTTTGTTAGAAATAAAGGATTTTTTAGGAATCTGCTGTATGTTGTTTCCTGCATTCGATAAAAATAGTGTAGTACAATATAAATCTTGTCCATTTTATAAACATCTGATTTCCCCATTGCTCAACTCTGAATAAAAATGTATAGTTCATAAGGATGGTCGAACTTACCTTATCCTAGAAGGATTATTGAAAAATAACAAGCACTAATTAAGATAATATTTCTATTATCTGCTATGATAGAAACTAGATAATAGGACTAAGAAAATAGACAGTGAGGATATTTTGATTACATATTCGGGGGTTTCATCGTTGAAGAGGAATGATATAAGGGATGTAATTTATATCCATTTAAATGAAAAGAATCAGTATGTACTTTCTTATGGGATTGAATTTCGTGAGTTCCTGCTGTCTTTACACGAATCCATCAATCATTTACTCCTTCTCAAGCATCGGTTTGATGATGGGGATTTTAATATGCACACAATGCTTGATTATGTTCCAAAGAAAAGAGTGATGAAGCTCATTGAAGAAGATGTGTACGGATACGGGGATTTTTGCTGGATTGATTTTGAGGAAATGGAAGGACTAGATGAGATTCCCGGTCAGGTATTGGCAGAGCTGCTTTATTTAGGTCATGTCAAAGAGCCTTTACGACCGCCTTTTTATAGTTATTTAGGAAATGCCTTTGCCTATTTAGCGCATGATGATGGCTGGTTTAACAAAACTTATTACCGAGATGTGAATCTTTTTTATAACCTTCTGAGCCAATTGATTCCAATGAAGCTTGAAGCCATTAAGCCAGAAAAAAATTTATTAGGGTTGAAAAAGAAAAAAACGTATCCATCCGTTGACGAGCATCTTTTATTATCTATAAAAAAGTTTATGAGTGAAGGTTTGGTATTGTCTATTAAAGATGTGATGCAAAATCGGTTTCGCATTGAATTGCCAATATGGGTGATTGGTGATTTTTCAAATATGGATGATATGTATGAAGAATATGAAAAAAACAGCAAAAGGCCATGTGACGCGAAGCTTATTTTTGATAAAAAAACGCGTGAGTGGAAAATGAGGTCAAATTAAACAATCTTTCTTCATGCGTACATAATAAATAAAATACTATGATTAGTATTTCGGTGATGATATAATCAGGTTGTTGAAAATTTACATATAGTTTAGGAATAGGTGTCTTATTAAAACAAGACTTAATTGGGAAGTTGGTGCAAAATCCAACGCGGTCCCGCCACTGTAAATGGGAGCGACCTGCAAATCCACTGTACGTTGTATGGGAAGGAGCAGGAAGCAATGATCATGAGCCAGGAGACCAGCCTGTTTCTCACACCAAAAAACCTACGAGGATAGGGGGTGGATGGAAATCGGCTAGTTTTATATTTATATAGTCAATCCAGCATCTCCTCGACTGTGGAGATGTTTTTTTGTGTATTAATTAATCAGTTATATGTAAATCTAACTAGGATAGACAAAATAAGGGAGGATTGTAAATTGAAGAAGCTTTACACTTTATTATTTTTCATGCTTCTATCCTTTGCTGTATTAGCGGGCTGTGGCGGAGCGGATGAGAACAAGACTGCACAAAATGAGCAGGATCAAAAGACAGAGGAGAAAGAATCAGGTAAGGAAAAAGAAGCCGGAGCTTTTCCAGTTACGATAAAGGATGCAGCAAATCAGGAGGTTGTGATTGAAGCAAAACCGGAAAGGATTGTTTCACTTATGCCTAGTAATACAGAAATTACTTTTGCTTTAGGGCTAGGCGATGAGATTGTTGGCGTAACGGATTATGATAATTATCCAGAAGAAGCATTGGAAAAAGAGAAAATTGGTGATATGAATTTTAATGTTGAGAAAATCATTTCATTAAAGCCAGATTTAGTTCTTGCACACGGCGGGTCAGGAATGGGAAGCTCTGTAGAAGGATTACAGCAACTCCGTGATGCAGGTATTACAGTTCTAGTTGTAAATGATGCAACAAGCTTTGATGCCGTGTATGATGCAATCAATATGATTGGTCAGGCAACCGGAACTAAGAACAAGGCTGATGAAATGACAGCCGATATGCAATCAAGAATAGAGGCAATTAAAGAAAAGGCATCTGCGATTAAGGAAGAAGACAGGAAAAAAGTTTACATCGAAATTATGCCAGCTCCTGAAATATACGCAGCAGGAAAAAATACATTTATGGATGAAATGCTAAGTATCATTCAGGCAGAGAACATAGTAACGGAACCAGATTGGCCAAAGGTTGACCAGGAAGCGATTATTGCCAGCAATCCTGATGTTATTATTACAACTTATGGATTCTATACACCAGATGCTGCTGAACAAGTATTGGGCCGCGAAGGATGGCAGGATGTTAATGCAGTAAAGAATAAACAAGTAGTGGATGTTAATTCCGATGAAGTGACACGTTCAGGGCCTCGTCTTGTTGAAGGAGTAGAGGAAGTTGCAAAAGCGGTTTACCCAGACGTTTTCAAATAATAAAATAGTTGCTTACTTGCTAGCTGTAGTGCTATTAATTACAGCTATGCTCTTGGCTATTTCAATAGGTACAGTTTCTGTACCTATTTTCGATATTGTGCAAATTATTGGTGCGGGTATATTCGGTTTTTCTATGGAACAGGTCGATCCTATGTATTCGAATATTGTTCTAAATATTCGTCTGCCAAGGGTTATTCTTTCAGGGTTAGTTGGGGCTTCTCTTGCGATTGCAGGAGCCGCTTTTCAAGGCTTGTTACGGAACCCGCTTGCAGACCCCTATACACTTGGTGTTTCTTCAGGTGCTTCAGTCGGTGCCGTTTTGACACTCTTTTTAAATTTATCTATTCCGATTATCGGTCCGTTTACATTACCTTTTCTAAGTATTATTTGTTCCTTTATGACCATTCTTATTGTCCTTCTATTTGCGCAAAAAATTGACCGTTCCATGAAAGTTGAAACGATTATTTTAACTGGGGTTATTTTTAGTTCCTTTTTAAGCTCCTTTATTTCCCTTATGATTGCCTTAACCGGCGAAGAACTTAGGCAAATTATTGGCTGGCTTTTGGGTAGTGTATCCATGCGAGGCTGGGACTATATTAAAATTATGATTCCATTTTTTATGATTGGTTCCTTGCTTTTGTTAGTTAGTACGAAAGAATTAAATGCCATGTCATTTGGCGAAGAACGTGCACAGCATTTAGGTGTAAACGTACAAAGGAGGAAACTGCTAGTTTTAACGGCTGGTTCCATTTTAACTGGTGCAGCAGTTGCTGTTTCAGGTGCGATTGGCTTTGTTGGATTGGTCATTCCGCATTTAACAAGATTACTTTGGGGACCTGATCATAGACACTTATTGCCTTTGTCTATTTTAACCGGAAGCGGATTTCTCATTTTGGCTGACCTTACAGCAAGAACCATTATTTCACCAACAGAACTTCCCATTGGTGTCATCACCTCTTTAATTGGAGCCCCAGTGTTTGCGATAATTCTAATGAGAAGTAAAAGGAAGGAAAGGGGAAGGTGAGGATGCTTGAGATTGAACAATTATACGGAGGATACAATGATGCGGCAGTTCTTACTAATGTATCATTTCAAGTGCGTAAGGGTGAGCTCTTTGGGATTCTTGGTCCGAACGGCAGCGGAAAAACCACCTTGCTCAAGATAATCAGCGGCATTTTACCTTATAAAAGAGGAAACATTCTTTTGAAAGGTCAGCTTTTAAAAAAATATTCAACAAAACAACTGGCAAAGGTTATTGCGGTCCTATCGCAGCATTCATCAGAAGCTTTTTCCTACTCTGTCAGAGAAACGGTTTCGCTTGGACGATATGCCCATCAATCAGGCTTCTTTAATGAATGGAGTAAAGAAGATGAGGATATTGTTCAAGATGTTATGAGCTGGACTGGTATCGATTCTTTCCAAGACCAGCCAATCCATTTATTATCTGGTGGAGAGAGGCAGCGGGTTTTTCTTGCGCAGGCACTTGCACAAGAGCCAGAAATCCTTCTTTTGGATGAACCGACAAACCATCTGGACTTGTCTTATCAAAAGGAACTACTAGATTTGTTGAAAAAATGGACGGGGGAAAAGGGTTTAACAGTTGTGTCCATTTTTCATGATTTAAATCTGGCTGGTTTGTATTGTGATCGTTTGCTGCTGTTAGAAAAAGGGGAAGTAAATCGTTGTGATACACCGAATGAAGTATTAAAACAAGAAACCATTGAGCATGTCTATCATACAGAAATTAGAAAACACTCTCATCCAATTGTTCCTGCTCCGCAAATGGTTCTTTTGCCAAAATCTTACTATCAGAATCGAAAGGATATGAAGATTACGACGGAAAATCTAACAGTGGGTCAGGAATTTATTTCTCTACTAGCTCCCATGTCGTTACGTACCATGTCCTCAGGTGTGACGGGATCTGGTATGGGTTGGTATCACACGTTTGTAAACAGGCATGTTGACAAGGATTACAATTGCAGCAATCCTCGGGAAGAAATGAGTGAGTTTCTAAAGGCGAATGGCTTTGAACCCTCTGAAACGGTTGGTATGATGACGGCTGTGTATACAGAGGATGCAGTGTATCGGCTTTATGAGGATGATGGGTTTTCTTTACTTGTGATTGTGACAGCAGGTGTCGGCAATGCTGTTGATGTGTCCAAAAGCCATGAGCAGTGCGGCACATTAACACCAGGCACAATCAATACCTGGCTTTTGGTTAACGGGGAATTAACCGATGAGGCATTTATCCAGTCCGTTGTAACCGCGACGGAAGCAAAGGTTAAAGTCATGCATGATATGGATATTAAAGATGTAAATACAGGAACCGTTGCCACAGGAACGTCGACTGACAGCATTTTAATTGCTGCGACTCAAAAGGGCAAGCTTCTTGAATATGCCGGCAGCATTGCGCCGCTTGGAAAATTGATTGGCAAGGGAGTATATGAATGTACGAAAGAAGCGATTATGAAGAGCAAAGAAAGAAAAGAGAGAGCATATGCTGATTGAACATGCATTATCGATAACGTTAGCTGTTATGATTGATCGGGTAATAGGAGATCCCCCTTCCTGGCCGCATCCTGTCAAATGGTTTGGCAAGTTAATTTCCTTTCTTGATAAGCGGCTAAACAATGGCGGAGTGCGGGCGCGGAAATGGAAAGGGGTTTGGATGCTTTTAATCGTCATGCTGGCTGTGCTGCTTCCGGCTTTATTGATTTGTATTGCTGCTTATAACATACATCCAATGGTTGGAATACTTGTTGAAGGGATTATCATTGCTACAACCATCGCGCAAAAAAGCTTGAAGGATGCTGCTTTAGATGTATATGATCCTCTTCAAAAGAATGATCTTCAAGAGGCTCGTGTCAAGCTTTCCTATATTGTAGGCAGGGATACCGAGCATTTGCCTGAACCGGAGATTGTTCGGGGAACGGTAGAAACGGTTGCGGAGAATACGAGCGACGGAGTGACGGCACCTATGTTTTGGGCTTTAGTTGGCGGAGCTCCGCTTGCGCTTGTATATAGGGCGATTAATACATGTGATTCGATGGTTGGTTATAAAAATGAAAAATATCAAGAGTTTGGCTGGGCATCTGCGAGGATGGATGATGCCGTGAACTTGATTCCAAGCAGGTTAACAGGTTTTATGATGCTGCTGGCGAACCGTCCGTTTAAAACAAACCGAAAGACTGCTTGGAGAATTCTGTTTCGTGATGCGAAAAAACATCCAAGCCCAAATAGCGGCTGGTGTGAAGCGGCAGCTGCCGCACTATTAGGTGTCCAGCTTGGCGGAATCAATACATACAAAGGAATGGTTTCAAATCGTGCTAGAATGGGAGATTCGCTTTTTCCATTAGAAAGCAAAGATATCCTCAAAATGAATCGCATTCTTTCCCAGACTGTCGTTTTATTTTTAATCCTATTATTGCTTGGAGGTGTGTTCATTGACTTGGCCGTTGCATGGATCTAATCCTCAATATTTATATGAAGCCGCCGGACTGCCCCTGCCGGATTCTCTTTTAGACTTTAGTGCCAATATTAATCCGCTTGGTCCGCCTGCTGTGTTACAAAAGCGCTGGGGTGATTTGTTTCAAGGAATTGGAACCTATCCTGATCCTCATACTGCATCACTTAAAAAGAAAATAGCAAAGCGGGAAGGGGTTGAACCAGAGCAGATACTTATAGGAAATGGCGGTGCAGAGATTATTAGTCTGATTGGCAGAAGGCTGGCAGGGAAAAAAGTGATGATTGTGGAGCCTGCTTTTTCTGAATATGAAAAGGCATGTCTAGTCAACAACTGTGATGTTTCTTATTATAAGCTTTCAGATGGATGGGAGATTCACTTTGATGATTTGATTGAAAAACTACAAGGGATGGATGCTGTTTTTCTATGTAACCCTAATAACCCAACTGGTATTTATTATAAAACGAATATCATTTTGCCTCTCCTAGAAGTATGCAAACGAAGAAACTGCCTTCTAATTATAGATGAAGCGTTTTATGATTTTGTGGCTGATTATGAATCTCTCGTTCCGTATGTAATAGATTTTCCACAGTTAATTCTCATGCGGTCCTTAACAAAAATATTTGCCATTCCAGGATTACGTCTAGGCTATCTGCTGGCAGATAAGGCTTTTGTTGAGCGGTTATCAGACCTTCAGCCTCATTGGAGTGTCAATAGTGTTGCAATCCAGGCGGGGGAATGGTGTCTAGAAGATGAAAGCCATATTACGGAAACCATTGATTTTATTCAGTCTGAACGGAATCTGCTTTTTGAGTTTTATCAAGAACATCATTTTGAAGTTTCCTGCACAGCAATTAATTTTTATCTGCTGCGAGATTGCGGACTCACCGACCAATACCCGCTCTTCGAATTTCTACTAAAGCAGGGGATTGTTCCAAGACATACCTTTAATTTTCCTTGTCTTAATGGCCGGTGGCTGCGGTTTGCTATTCGAACATCTGATGAAAATAGAAAGTTAATGGAGGCGATGAAGGCATGGCGCAGGTTGAATCCATCATTTTTATAACCGGCGGTGTACGCAGCGGAAAAAGCAGCTTTGCTGAAATGCTGACAGCCGATACATGGAAGAAATCTAACAGTGGCCAGCTTCATTATATTGCAGCCATGCAGCCTTCAGACGCTGAAATGAGGGTACGGATTCTTAAGCATAGGGAAGGTCGCAATCAAAGCGGATTGGATTGGAAGACATGGGAAAAGCCAGTTTCAATTGGAGAATTGGCATCATTCTTTCACCAGCAGGATGTTGTACTGCTCGATTGTTTAACAACATGGCTTAATAATGAGCTGTTTTTTGAAGAAAACAACTGGCAGAAAGAGAGTTTTTTAGCAGATTTATTTGAGGAGATGTGGAATGGGATTGTGCTAGTTGCTCAAAAGGTACGGACACTCGTCATTGTAAGTAATGAAGTGCTGAACGAACCGATTGCCTCCAATGAGTTGGTTTTTCAATATAGCCGTTTACTGGGGAAATTGCATCAAAGGATTGTCGCTTCAGCTTCAAGGGCTTTTTTAGTGGAAACCGGGATTCCGGTTGAAATGAAAGGTGTGGTCAAATGAAGGGCTTCATGATTCAAGGAACTGGATCTGATGTGGGGAAAAGCCTAATCGTGACTGCCTTATGCAGAATCTTTGCGAATGAAGGAATCAAGGTGGCACCGTTCAAATCACAAAATATGACTAATTACTCCTATATAACAAAGGATGGCTCAGAAATTGGCCTGGCACAGGGTGTACAGGCTGAAGCGGCTAAAACAGAAGCTTCGGTATGGATGAATCCCATCTTGTTAAAGCCTCAATCCAATCGTCATTCAGAGGTTATTTTATTGGGGAAAACATTTGAAACGATGTCTGGAAAGGGCTACCGCAAAACGTTTTATGAAAAAGGGATTGAGGTTATTCAACAAGCCATTGAGGAGCTTTCAAAGGAATATGACTTTCTTATTTTAGAAGGAGCAGGCAGTCCTGTTGAAATGAATTTAAAGGACCGTGAGCTTGTTAATATGAAGGTGGCTGAAATGGCAGACGTCCCTGTGTTCCTTGCTGCAGATATTGATCGAGGCGGTGTCTTCGCAAGTATCGTCGGAACGCTTGAATTATTTTCTGATGAAGAACGAAAAAGAGTAAAAGGAATCCTGATTAATAAATTCCACGGTGATTTTAGACTTTTTCAAGACGGTGTGACATTTCTTGAGGAAAGGACAGGAATCCCCGTTCTGGGCGTACTGCCCTATATAAGCAATCATGAGATTGACCGTGAGGACTCCTTATCCGTTGAGGAAGAAAATATACCGCAAAGTCGAAGTGCTGATGACGAGAGTTTAAACGATGAGCGGTATGAAAGGCTCGCAGAAGAGATGGAGAAATATATGGATATGGAAAGAATCAAAAGAATCATTTTAGATTGGAATCGTGAACATGAAGAAGACGATTAAAGGCTTGATTATGGCCTTTCAATTTTTTACGAGCATACCCATTCCATATGAAGTACCGATGGACCGTGTCCATATCGAAAAGGCAATCAAAACCTTTCCCATCTTAGGTTTCCTGCAGGGAATTTTCTATGCCTTTGTCCTGTTTGCTATTTCCACTTGGACACCGCTATCCCCGCTTGCAGCAGCTTTCTTTGTGTGGCTTTCGATGATTCTTCTAACAGGAGGTCTGCATCTAGATGGCTGGATGGATGCCAGTGATGCTTATTTCTCCTATCGTGACCAGGAGCGAAGATTGGAAATCATGAAAGATTCAAGGGTAGGAGCATTTGGTGTTCTTTCTGTTGTGGTTTTATTGAGTGCTAAGTTTTTGTTTATTTATGAGATAGCCGAGCGGCTCTATGATACTTCGTATATGCTTATTGCCTTTATCCCTTTTTTAAGTAAAAGTGTCATGGGTGTCCTTTTAATACATGTAAAGGCAGCCAAGGAGGAGGGACTTGGTACTTTGTTTAAAAACGCGGCCTCCAAGTATACTCTCTGGAATTATCCTATTTATATCATTCTTTTGTTTGTTCTGTTAGCAGCGATTTGGCCTGGGGCGCTTGGAGGTGCCTTCCTGTTATTGATGGCTGCGACCCTTTTTATAGTAATCTCATCGAAAAAAGCAGTCAAATGGTTTGGTGGAATAACAGGTGATGTATTAGGAGCATCAGTGGAAGGAGTGGAATTGGTTTTATGGATGATATTGTGGTTGTGGCATTATTCCGTCACGGTTTAACCGAAGAAAATAAACGAAAGGCCTATATTGGTTGGACGGATTCTCCTATTTGTGAGGATGTAAGAGAAGGATTGAAGGGAAAGCTTCCAAACCCTTCCCCCTATGAGAGAATTGTGACAAGTGATTTAAAGCGCTGTTTGCAAACGGCAAACATACTATTTCCTGATCAAACACCAATCACATTACCTGAATTTCGTGAACTCTATTTTGGCAGTTGGGAAGGAAAAACATACGCTGAGCTTTCGGGTGATTCCCATTATGAGGAGTGGCTTAACAACCAATACGAAAAAGCACCGCCGGAGGGCGAAAGCTATTCTGTTTTTGCGGACAGAATTGAAAAGGGATGGCAAAGGGTTTTAACGATGATGGATAGTGGCAATACTCACCATCTCGCTATTGTGACCCACGGGGGTGTGATACGTTACTTATTATCAAAGCTTCATGAAGAGCGTGATTTCTGGGAATGGAAGGTGCCTCATGGAAATGGGTTCGAGCTCGTCTGGTCAAATCGTGAGGCATTCAGGAGGGGAGAACGTTGCACTTTGTTACGGGCGGTGCCTTTAACGGAAAGTCAAAATGGGTAAAAGCATATAATGGAATAAATGAAGAAAACAGCCTTTGGATTACTGCCTACCGTCAAGAAGATTTGCCCGATAGCTTGGAGTCTTCTAATAAGGGCATGGTTGTTTTAGAAGGGCTTGAGCTATGGGTAAAGGAATTATTAAATGACCACGATGAAAGGTCTGTCAGAGAAAAATGGCGAGTACTTTTGGAGAAATGGCAGCTGTGGGAAAAGAATCAGCCGGGAAGAAAGGTCATCTTAATAGGGGCTGATATTACAAAAGGAATTGTGCCTGCCACACTCGAGGAACGTATGTGGAGGGACGTAACAGGAAGGATTTTTCAGGATAGTGCAGCTGCTTCCGAAAGAGTAGATCTAATTTGGTATGGAATCAATCAGAAACTAAAATAGAGTGAAAGGAAGTTTTGAGATGAAATTATATACGCGAACAGGTGACAAGGGACAAACAAGTATTATCGGGGGCAGAGTCGATAAGGATGATGTAAGGGTAGAAGCATATGGAACAGTTGATGAAGTCAACTGCTTTGTTGGGCAGGCGGTTACACAGCTTGATGGGGATGTATTTAAAGATATCCGGGATGATTTAGAAAAAATTCAACACGAGCTTTTTGACTGCGGCGGGGATTTGGCCAATGTGACGAAAAAACGCGAACCAAAATTAACGTCTGAATCGATTACCTATTTAGAGGAAAGAATCGATGAATTAATTCAAGAAGCACCAGAGCTTGAACGATTTATTCTACCGGGCGGTTCTCCTGCTGCTGCAACACTTCATATTGCACGTACAGTGACAAGAAGAGCAGAACGACTGGTTGTGACTCTTTTAAAAGAGGATAACGAATGTCATCGTCAGCTGCAATTTCTAAATAGGCTGTCAGATTACTTCTTTGCTGTCTCTCGAGTAGTGAATGCAAGGCTTCATGTGAAGGATGTGGAATATGTCCGCAGTGCACCGGTATTTCGCGGCGGAAAAAGAAAAGAGGATACAAAAAATGAACATCAAGAAGGTTAGTCTAATTGGTTTATTCGTTGCCTTGTCAGTAGTCGGGGCTTCCATTAAAATTCCAGCTATTGTTTCAAGTGTTGCTTTGGATATGGTACCCGCTTTAGCAGCAGGTGCCTTATTAGGAAGTCTTCCGGGGGCACTTGTCGCTCTTTTTGGTCACTTAGTTTCAGCGCTTATCGGGGGCATGCCGCTAGGGCCGTTTCATTTCCTAATTGCTGTAGAGATGGCCATCTTAGTTTGGATGTTTACGATTATATATGATAAGGGTAAAAGACTTCTTGCGGGGGTTTTATTTGTCATAGGAAATACTTTTGTTTCTCCTTTACCGTTTTTATTTATCATGGGGTCAGGCTTTTATATTGGAATGATTCCGTCTCTATTAATTGGTGCTGTACTTAATACTGTCTTAGCCCTTCTTTTGGCGCCTCGTTTAACAAGCGTATTTCTTCATAAGGAAGCGGTAAAATGATCCGAGATATTATGGTGATTCCAGTGAGTGAAAGAGATTCGCTTGTTATCGCATCTGATAACAGCGGCGGCATTGGATTAAAGGAAAATGATTTGGTTCATACACCATATGATATAGTTTCATATTTCAGTCTAAGAGTGGCTGCCATGGAATGTATGGCCGCTGGCGGAGAGCCTTTTTCAGTCATTATCCATAATTTTTGCGGCGATGGGTATTGGAGAGAAATGGTTAACGGGGTAGAACGCGGTTTGGATGAACTGAGAATAAAGTCATCCGTGCAGACTTCAGGGAGTACGGAAAGTAATTTTCCATTGCTGCAATCAGCTCTCGGTACAATTGTGATTGGAAAACGAAAGCGGGAGTTTATAGAAAAGCGGGTTTCTATTACTGGGATGAAGCTTGCTGTCATCGGGTCACCGTTAGTGGGGGAAGAAGTACTTAAGCAAAGTCATGAGATAGTACCGTTATCCTTGTTTAAAGAATTGGCTCTGTTGAATGGTGTTATTCTTTTGCCTGTCGGTTCAAAAGGAATCTATCATGAACTAAAGGTGATGACAGATAATGAGGATCTCGCTTTAGACACCATTAGATGTGAAGTGGATTTGTTGAAAACGTCCGGACCATCAACCTGTATTTTAATTGCTTTTCCAGCTTTTATGGAGCCGGTTGTGAAAGAAATGACTTTAGACCTTTATCATTCGCTCGATATAGATGTAAAATAAAGTATATATGTCCTTCTTAATATTTCGACATATACTAGTAGATATTTGACTCATCTAAGCGATATGGTTATGAAACGGGAGAGGAGAAAACGAGTTTTCTCCTCCCGTTTCATGACCATATCGCAACCTTTCAGCTCCGCTTAAAGGCGTGTGAAAAGGACTTTTCACACGGATGAGTCAAATATCTGGCGTAAGAACCATGTTTACTACCCGCATATGATAGAAAAAGAATTCTTATGTCGATTTAATAAGTTGGATATATATATATAAGTTCGACTTAATTTTTTAGCATTTGATTTGGTTTCCTAAATGCCTCTCTTCCCTTGATGTGCCTTACTTTAAAGTATTTTGTAGAAATTCAGGCAGGCATTTAAAATGTAAAATT
>Ga0182742_1000506_pt1 | contig 61593 bp, 55 predicted proteins | sample eDN5th37CBELigMG_FD_128880 | JGI IMG/M metagenome (GOLD analysis project Ga0182742, IMG submission 128880) | Enriched Miracle-Growth compost microbial communities from Emeryville, California, USA - eDNA 5th pass 37_C BE-Lig MG (version 2)... ...
AAGAACATCGGAAAGCCGTATGAGGGAGAACCTCACGTACGGTTTGATGAGGGGGAACTGATAGGAGTAAGGCGACCAAACGGTCGCCAGAAAGCGTCAGTTCTCTACTCTACACCCTGATCCGCTTCTTCGAACCGGCTGCTTTTGGACGGGGTTCCGCCTTTGGAGTGTAGCCGGCCAGGGATGCCCCCTAGCAAAGATCCCAACCCGCCTTGAGCGTTTTCCCTTTTTCCTTCCCAAGCTTCACGGCTCCGAAACCCCACATCTTTCTACTGCAGCAAATCACGAATCCCCGGCTTCAGCAAATTCATAAACTGATGGCGCGGAATGGTGAAGGTCGGCATGCCAGCAGCATACGGAGCGATTTCATACTGCCCAAAATGAATGAGGAGAGCCCCATTTTTAAAAGAAAAGCCCTGGTTATTCGAAATACCTTCAAACCAATACGGCAGCTTATTGCCGGTCTTCCGTTCTTCAGTTTTGATTTGTTGCGTAATCAGATTGATTAGTACGTTTTTATAGTCGTAGCCAGGCTGGAACAGTTCAGATAGCTGCAGATTATGCGTCTTTTCCATATCGGGGACGTTGAAGTACTGCACATTCGCCATGCCATGCGCCCCGCCTGTATATGTGTACGTCGTGACCCCGAAAGAGAGCAGCTTGCCGGTGGCATACACCTCAAAGGAAATATCAAGAACATGAGGACGCATCTCCCAGCCCTCTTTTTTCGCGAATTCGGCATCCCTTTTGCTTTGCTGCTGTACGGTTTTCAGCGATTCGGCTGCGAGCTTTTCCAGTTCCGCGTTCAGCTGCGCCTGATACGTTTTGTCCGTAAGCCCGCTGATGACAGGGAGCGTGATTCTCGCTTCGTATTCCTTGGTCGTGATGTTGGTGGATTTGTGGGTGAAAACAATGCTTGGCCCCTGTTGAGTGCCTGAGGCAGCGGGGGGCGCCGGAGCGTTTGCAGCAGCTAGAGCGGGAGTGGAGACAGCGCCGAGAATCAGCATGGAGGTCAGCAGACTGGACAACAAGGAGTTGCGAGGGTTCATAGAGATGTTCAATCCTTTCTTTAGGGATGGGGAAGGAGCTTCTACGGCTATCATACTACAAACCTTTCTTTTCCACCGAAATTCAAAAAGTTATTCACAAGTTACCCACAGCCTGTTGAAAACTTTAATAGGCAACACTATACTAAAGTCACTACAGGTTATGAAACGCGCAATAGAAAGGAATTTATCGATGGATTTGCATGAAGCAACACAGGTATGGTTTGTGGATAACGATGTGGAAAATGATGTGGAAAAATTGCAGAGTTGTTCACAGATTGTGGACGCAGCCAGATTGCTGCGAGATGGAGAAGTGGTTGCCTTTCCGACAGAGACCGTGTACGGATTGGGAGCCAATGCATTGTCGAACGAATCCGTGGAGAAGATATTTTTAGCAAAAGGGCGTCCGAGCGATAATCCACTGATTGTGCATATTGGGGATAAAGCGCAGTTGTCTGCGGTTGTACAGCATGTTCCGGAAAAAGGAAATCGTCTGATGGAAGCATTTTGGCCGGGACCCTTGACGATTATCCTGCCAAAGACGGACCGCGTAGCATCATCGGTAACCGCTGGTCTTGATTCTGTCGGTGTGCGAATGCCGGACCATCCGTTGGCGTTGGCGTTGATCAGAGAAGCCGGGGTACCGATTGCCGCTCCCAGTGCCAATCGTTCCGGCAGGCCCAGTCCGACTACGGCCGATCATGTGATGACAGATCTGAACGGACGGGTGGCAGGAGTGCTGGACGGAGGTCCGACGGGGGTCGGCGTCGAGTCGACGGTGATCGATGTTACGGTAGATCCCCCCGTCATCCTGCGACCGGGAGGCGTGACGAAAGAGCAATTGGAAGCCGTGATTGGCCAAGTGGAGCTGGACCCGTCTTTTCAGGTGGGGGCAGTGGAGGTGCCGCGTGCGCCCGGTATGAAATACACTCATTACGCCCCAGAAGGAGAAATGTGGCTGGTTGAGGGGACGCTCGGCCTTGTCCGTTCCAAGCAGGCAGACATGCTGCGTTCCGCCAAAGAGAATGGACTCCGGACAGGTGTGCTTGCGACGGACGCTTCTGTCGCATACTGGAATCAGAACGAGGATGCAGACGTGGTCCTGTCTGTGGGGCCTGCCGACACTCTCGTCCAGGTTGCCCAGCATTTGTACGCTGTCCTGCGGCAATTTGACGAAGAAAAGGTTCAGTTCATCGTCTCCGAAACATTTCCCCGCGACGGCCTGGGCATGGCAGTAATGAACCGCCTGGAAAAGGCAGCAGGGGGCCGGATCTTGTCTGTATAGGCGTCTAAACTCCTCCTTGTCCGCATAAGGTGAAAGGACAGGAGGGGGAGGCGTGTTGGACCTGGCCTTGTATCAATGGGGACAATTCCTGACCTTGCTCATGATCGCCTTTGCGCTCGGTATGGATGCCTTTTCGCTGGGGATTGGCGTTGGCATGGTAGGAATTCGCTTGCGGGAAATTGTGCGGGTGAGCATTACAATTGGACTTTTTCATATTGCCATGCCCATATTCGGCATTGCCATCGGAGCGTACTTGTCCGAGTTGGTCGGAGATATTGCTATCTTCTTTGGCGGAGGGGTGCTGATCCTCCTGGGCGTACATATGCTATGGAACGGGTTTGGCAATGGAGACCAGAAAAGCGTCTTGCGGACGACAGGTTTCGGCTTGCTGCTTTTTTCATTCAGCGTCAGCCTCGATGCTTTGACTGTAGGAGTCTCCTTCGGTCTGATGGAAGTGAACAGAATTCTTGCCATCTCGTTGTTTGGACTGATGGGTACAGCCATGTCGTACTGCGGTTTGCTGCTCGGGCGGAGCGTGGGAGGGTGGCTTGGCGATTACAGTGAAATAATAGGTGGTCTTATTCTGATTGGTTTTGGGTTAAAATTTGTGATGTAACGGTATGTCGTGGGCAAAGGAGGAGCGAATCGTGAAAAAAATTCTGTTTGTCTGTACGGGAAATACGTGCCGCAGTCCGATGGCAGAGGCCTTGTTCCGTGCCAAGACACAAGGAGAAGGATTTGAGGTGCGCTCGGCAGGGGTAGCAGCCTACGATGGACAGCCTGCATCTTTGCACGCTATTCAGGTCTTGCAGGAACGGGGGATAGAAAGCCAGCACAAATCCACCCGGTTGAATGGGGAGCTCCTAGCGTGGTCTGATCTGATCCTGACCATGACAGGGAGTCACAAGCAGGCGATACAAACCTATTTTCCCGAAGCTAGGGAGAAAGTGTACACGCTGCGTGAGTTCGTCGGTGTGGAAGGCTACGCGGACATTGCAGATCCCTACGGCGGAGACCTGGATGCTTATCGCCGATGCGCGGTCGAGATCGAAGAGCTGGTGGACATGCTGTCTGAAACTATGGTGCAAAAACGTTTTCGTGATTCATAACCATATCGAGGTTCTGGCTCGGCTCCAGAGCCTTGTTTGCTATGATAGACGAACATTTATAGGACAAATAGGAAGAATGTTAACTTTTTAGTTGACGAAAAATCATGTATAATAGTTTGCAATCATGATACAAGCGAGGGATGACGGATGAAGGTAGCGATTGCTGCTGATCATGGTGGATATAAACTGAAGGAAGAAATTAGAAAGTGGCTGTCTACTACTGACATCGAGGTGGAGGATTTTGGATGCTCCTGTGAAGAGTCGGTGGATTATCCGGACTACGCCCTTCCAGTAGCAAAAAAGGTAGCGGCAGGAGAGTTCGATCGTGGGATTCTGATTTGCGGGACGGGAATCGGCATGTCGATTGCAGCCAACAAAGTCCCTGGGATTCGCTGTGCATTGGTTCACGACACGTTTTCTGCCAAAGCGACCAGAGAGCATAACGATACCAATATGCTGGCGATGGGGGAGCGAGTGATTGGCCCTGGTCTGGCACTTGATATCGTGAAAATTTGGCTGGAGACGGATTTTCAGGGTGGACGGCATGAGCGACGCGTAGATAAAATTAAACAGATCGAAGCGAATCGGTAAGGAGTGAAGGAAGTGGATCTGGCAGCCATCGAAAGACAGGTTCGCGAGGTTGTGGAGGAAGTGGCCGGGCTGGCAGCTTTGTCTGCCGGACAGATTCTGGTGATCGGCTGCAGCACCAGTGAGGTGGTTGGCAAGCATATCGGGAAGTCAGGCAGCCAGGAGGTGGCTGCCGCCCTGTTCCGCGGGATTTCCGCCGTCCAGGAACGGATCGGCTTCGATGTCGCCTTTCAATGTTGTGAACATTTGAACAGGGCATTGGTGACTAAGCGAAGCGTGATGGAACGGCACGGCTGGACCGAGGTCTCTGTCATTCCAGTCCCGAGTGCGGGCGGCTCGATGGCAGCCCATGCCTTCACACAGCTAGAGGATGCAGTTGTTATCGAGCACATACAGGCCCATGCAGGGATCGATATTGGCGATACCTTGATCGGCATGCATCTCAAACACGTAGCTGTTCCGATTCGTCCGGCGTTGCGCAAGATCGGGGAAGCCCATCTGACGGCGGCGCGGACTCGCCCCAAGCTGATTGGCGGGGCGAGGGCTGTCTACGAACGCAACATACCCAACCAAAGTTGTACCTGACCCAAAAAGGGACAAGCCATATATCAAGCAAGTATTGAGGAGGAGATTAACCGTGTTAGATCATCTACGCAAACAGGACCCGCAAATTTTGGAAGCCATTCAATTGGAGCTCGGGAGACAGCGTGACAAAATCGAGCTGATCGCGTCTGAAAACTTTGTCAGCGAGGCTGTCATGGAAGCCATGGGCACCGTATTGACCAACAAATATGCAGAAGGTTACCCTGGCCGCCGCTATTACGGCGGATGCGAATACGTGGACATCGCAGAGAACATCGCTCGCGACCGCGTGAAAGAACTGTTTGGCGCGGAGCATGCCAATGTGCAGCCGCACTCCGGCGCTCAAGCCAACATGGCAGTATACTTTACCATCCTGAAGCCGGGAGATACGGTTCTTGGGATGAATCTGTCCCACGGTGGTCACCTGACACACGGAAGTCCAGTTAACTTCTCCGGTTCGCTGTATAATTTCGTTGAGTACGGTGTAGACCAAAACGATCATCGTATCAACTACGAGGATGTACGTGCAAAAGCATTGGAGCACAAGCCGAAATTGATCGTAGCTGGTGCGAGCGCTTATCCGCGCACTATTGATTTTGCCAAATTCCGTGAGATCGCGGATGAAGTGGGCGCCTATTTCATGGTCGATATGGCCCATATCGCCGGTCTGGTAGCAGCAGGTCTGCACCCAAATCCAGTACCTTATGCGCATTTCGTCACTTCGACGACTCACAAAACCCTGCGCGGTCCTCGCGGCGGTCTGATCCTGTGCAAAGAAGAGTTCGCCAAAGCAATCGACAAATCGGTATTCCCAGGTGTACAAGGCGGTCCGTTGATGCATGTGATCGCGGCGAAGGCTGTTGCCTTTGGAGAAGCGCTGCAGCCTGATTTCAAGGATTATGCTGCACGCATCGTGAAGAACGCAGCTGCTTTTGCCGAAGCGCTGCAAGCAGAAGGACTGACGCTCGTTTCCGGCGGTACCGACAACCACCTCGTACTGGTAGATGTAAGCAAGATCGGCCTGACTGGAAAAGTGGCAGAGCATCTGTTGGATGAAGTGAACATCACCACCAATAAAAACACTATTCCTTACGATTCCGAAAGCCCGTTCGTGACCAGCGGCGTGCGCATGGGGACACCTGCTGTGACCAGCCGCGGCTTTGACGAGGAAGCGATGAAAGAAGTAGCTGCGATCATCGCGCTCACTCTGAGAAACCCGGAAGATGCGGCGAAACACGATGAAGCTCGCCAGCGCGTAGCAGCGTTGTGCCAACGCTTCCCGATGTACGCAGGACTGACGATTTAACCATAAGACGAAAGCTTACGATGGCTGACCCACGGTAGTTCAACTGCCGAGGGGTCAGCTTTTTTGTTTATGTAAGTCATCTAAGAGATACCCACACCCAGACTCTGGAGGATTAAGGGAAGCTGGCAGAGGAAAAAGGGGAAAATCGAAGGCATTTGGGATCTTGACCGAGTCGGAATGGAAAAGGCGGAACACGTATTTGCGGCCAACCCTGAACCACTTCTTTGAAGTGCTGCTTTTGGCCGCGGTTCCGCCTTTGGAATGGAGACGTCCAGGGATGGCCCACAGCAAAGATCCCAACCCGCATGAAGCATTTTCCCCTTTTTCCTCCCCCTATGCCATATATCTGTAAGAAGATTACGCAAATTGACGTCAGCAAACTCGTTCGCTATTATGATAAAGATATTGATAGGAAAACGGAGGAACGTACATGAGCCGTGTATATGTGTTTGACCACCCGCTGATTCAGCATAAAGTGACGTATATTCGCGACAAAAACACCGGAACCAAAGAGTTTCGTGAATTAGTGGATGAAGTAGCAACCTTGATGGGATATGAGATTACCCGCGAAATGCCGCTGGAGGAAACAACGATCGAGACGCCAGTAGCGACTTGCAAGTCCAACGTCATTGCTGGGAAAAAGGTAGGTCTGGTTCCGATTCTGCGCGCGGGTCTCGGCATGGTGGACGGTCTGTTGAAGCTGATCCCGGCAGCGAAAGTGGGTCATGTGGGGCTTTACCGAGATCCAGAAACCCTGCAGCCAGTTGAGTATTACGTCAAGCTGCCAACGGACGTAGCAGAACGCGAGCTGATCGTCATCGATCCGATGCTGGCGACAGGCGGGTCTGCCGTAGCGGCCATTGAGGCTCTGAAAAAACGCGGTGCGAAAAACTTGAAGCTGATGTGTCTGATTGCGGCTCCGGAAGGAATCAAAATGGTGCAGGATGAGCACCCGGACGTAGACATCTACGTTGCGGCAATTGACGAGCAATTGAATGATCACGGTTATATTGTTCCAGGTTTGGGGGATGCGGGAGACCGCCTGTACGGTACAAAGTAGCAGTAGGAGAGGAAAAATCCGATGAAGACATGTAAAGTAATGACGGTATTTGGCACGCGTCCGGAAGCGATTAAGATGGCTCCACTGGTTCATGAATTAAAAAAACATAGTGAACAGATCGAGTCGGTTGTTTGTGTGACCGCCCAACATCGTCAAATGCTGGACCAGGTCCTGGAGATTTTTGACATTACCCCTGATTATGATTTGAACATCATGAAAGACCGGCAGACGCTGATCGATGTGACGACACGTGCGCTGCAAAGCCTCGATGCGGTGATCAAGGAAGTAAAGCCGGACATCGTACTCGTTCACGGCGATACGTCGACGACGTTTGTCGCCAGTCTGGCTGCTTTTTACAATCAGGTAGCGATCGGCCATGTAGAGGCCGGTTTGCGCACATGGGACAAGTACTCGCCGTTCCCGGAAGAGATGAACCGCCAACTGACGGGTGTGATGGCTGACCTTCACTTCTCGCCAACAGATGGGTCAGCAGACAATCTGAGACGCGAAAACAAGCCGGAGGATGCCATCTACATCACGGGCAACACAGCGATTGATGCGCTGAAAACCACTGTGCGCGAGGATTACACGCACCCTGTCCTCGATCGTTTCGCCGATTATAAATTGGTGCTGATGACCGCTCACCGCAGGGAAAATCTCGGTGAACCCATGCGCCGGATCTTCCGTGCGGTTCGACGCATCGTGGACGAGCATCCGGAGATCGCAGTTGTGTATCCGGTGCATCTGAATCCTGCTGTGCAGGAGGTCGCACAGGAATTGTTAGGCGATCATGAACGAATCTCTCTGATTGATCCGTTGGATGCTTTTGATTTCCACAACTTCGCTCGCCGCGCGCACCTGATCCTTACCGATTCAGGCGGGGTACAGGAAGAAGCGCCTTCATTGGGAGTTCCTGTCCTGGTGCTGCGTGACACGACAGAGCGTCCCGAGGGGATTGCAGCAGGTACATTGAAGTTGGCCGGAACGGACGAAGAGCAAGTGTACCGATTGACGAAAGAACTGCTGACTGACCAACAGGCGTATGACGCGATGGCCCACGCGGCGAATCCATACGGCGATGGGGAAGCGTCTCGCCGAATCGTCGAGGCGATCCTTCATCACTACGGTCTGCGCGCGGAGCGGCCTGCTCCTTTTGTGCCAGGTCAATCATAAAATTGGACAATCTATTCCAAACCGTCTGGTTGACACATCGCCGGGCGGTTTTTTGCGTTCCAAAAAAACGGGAGGCTCAGCGGCCAACCTTGAACCACTTCTTCGAAGTGGCTGCTTTTGGCCGCGGTTCCGCCTTTGGAGTGGAGCCGGCCAGGCCGACCCCCATAGAAGATCCCAACCCGACTGAAGCGTTTTCCCTTTTTCCTCCCCCACCACTGAAGCTTGTAGTCCACCATACAAAAGGACGCAGGGATACGTTGCCATGTGATTCAAAAGATTTGTCATCATTTGTAAGGACAGAAAATAGAGATCTACCGAAACTATCAATCTAGCTCATGCGTCTAACTTATAGCTGTCTGCCATCTTATGAGAGCGTCAGCGTGAAGGAAATCGCTGAAAGATAACAACAGTTCGGGAAACGGAGAGGAGTCACCAACATGAGAGCGCGGAAAGTCGTAATGCTGCTCACGGCCAGCACGATGGCCTGGGGAGCTTTTGTTCCGTTTGCGCCATTGGCGGTTCAGGTCGCGCAGGCTAGGGCGGAAACGAATGCTTTGCAAATGGTATGGCAAACGCCGATCGGAGAAGGAACTACATTATTCAAATATACGAAGTCTTTTGATGGTCAACCAGCTACGATTATGGTCACGAAGGTAGACCTGAACAATCCCTACGTAGAGGTAAAACCCGTCTACGGGACAAAAGGGAAGCTGACGGATCGGCAGTCGATCACGCAGATGGCGAGAGAGACGGGAGCCGTGGCTGCGATCAATGCGGACTTTTTCAACATGAGCAAGCGGGGAGCTCCGTTTGGCATCGTGATGAAAGACCAGCAGGTTATCTCGTCGATGGGTTTGATCTCGTACTGGTACAGCCTGGGGATCACCTCAGACAAGACGGCGTTGGTCGAAAAATTCGGCTTCAACGGAAAGGTGACCGCGCCGAATGGAACGGCTTTTCCGCTCCAGGGCATCAATAAGGAAGAGTACAATCCAAGTGACGGACGAAAGAGCCACCAAAATCAATTGAATATGTATACACCTGCATTCGGTCAGTCGAGTCTTGGAGCCATTTCCGGCTACAAGGATGTCGTCGAAGTGCTTTTCATCGACAATGTAGCGACAGAAGTGCGCGTGAATCAACCGGGCTTTTACATACCTTACAACGGCTACGTCCTGTGGGGACACGGGACGGCGGCAGAATTTCTGAAGCAACATTTTCCGGTCGGTTCTACGGCAAAAGTCGATTATCAGACCACCCCGCTCAACCACGAGTGGATGCAGGCAGTAGGCGGCAACATCCTTTTGGTGGATCAGGGAAAGGCGCTTACATCCTTTCAGGCGGACAAATCCATTACCTCGCTTAACGCCCGTACAGCAGTAGGTGTGTCGCAGGACGGCAAGACCCTGTACATGGTTACGATTGATGGGAATAAAGGCGTATATCTGGATGAGCTGGCCCGTATTATGGCGGAGCTTGGTTCCTTCCGAGCAGTCAATTTCGACGGTGGCGGTTCGACCACCATGGCTGTGCGAATGCTGGGTGAGACGCATGCCAATCTTGCCAACAGACCCAGCGGCGGAACAGAGCGGCGTGTGCCGACAGGTCTGGCAGTGTACAACACTGCGCCTACAGGCGAGCTGAGAGGATTCCAGATCGATGTTCCCACTGATCTGTTGATTGGTCAGACAGTGAACCTGACAGCGTCCAAAGGATACGACATCCACTATCAGCCATACGCACTCAACCCTTCGCAGGTTATGTGGGAGAGCGACGCAGGAACGGTGGATGGTCAGCGTTTTACACCAACACGTTCCGGTTCGATCACGATTACGGGCAGATCGGGCAACGTCGCGCAGAGCAAAGCGATTCAGGTCGTGTCAGGACAGGACATCCAACAGATCGTTGTCTCGCCCAATCCGGTCACCGTGGCTCCTGGACAAGCGCTTACGCTTGACATCAAATTAAAAACCAAAAAGGGTGCGACACTCGCGGCCTCGCCGCAAAGCGTCAAGGTCAGTGTCGAGTCTGATATAGCCACAGTGAATGACCAGCTCCAATTGGTCGCAGGCGATCAGCCGGGCAATGGAACTTTGACGGTTTCCTACGACGGAGCCGTTACGCGTGTGCCGTTTGCAGTAGGACAATTTGAGCAGCCGTGGCTAACTTTCGACAATCAGGTGGGCATGTACCATGCCGCGCTTCCTGCCAGCATCAGCTCCGCAGGTTCCTTCTCAGCGGTCAACGAGCCTGTCTTCCGTACGAAAAAGGCCGCCAAGCTCGTGTACAATTTCTCGGGAGCGCCCAGCTCCGAAATGCGCATTGCTTACGGGGTACTTGGGGCCAAGCCAGTCACCATTCCGGGCCAGCCAATCGGGCTGGGGCTATGGGTCTACGGCGACCAAAGCAGGCATTGGCTGCGGGCGGAGGTCATCGATGCGAACGGAAAGCCGGTCTACGTCGATTTGGCCAAAGAGATCGACTGGACAGGCTGGAAGCAAGTGAAAGGGTATTTCCCTGGAGGCGTCGCCTATCCGCTGCAGCTGAAAAGCATTTACGTCGTGGATCAGGCCAACGACGGCATTACGCATGACCAAGGAACGCTCTACTTCGACGAGGCGTCGCTGCTGTTGCCGAATCAGACAGCGCAGCCGAAGGGATCGATTGTCGTGCCGGAATTGCCTGGCAGCCTGTCATTGGGCCACGAGCTGGATTTGAAATACTCTCTCGTCCAGACTGCCGCTTTCCTGGATAGCGCCGTGATCGAGGTTGATTCCATCGTCGATCAGCAGATCCCTGGCTACGTGCCGGCAGACTATTCGTTTACCATCAAGCCTGGAGATGCGAAGTCAGGCGAGGAGCTGAGCAGTTCGACAGTACCGATCCAGTTGACACTGGCACCGAAGAATTGGATCCCGGGAAAAGGAATCGGTCTTTTGTATGTGAACGAAGTCAACAAGACCCTCGACCCGCTTCTGGGCACTGTCAACGCGCAGGGTGAATGGGTATACGAGGTGAACAGCTTCGGTAAATACGTACCGTACTACCTCGACCAGGCAGGCTCGGCATTTACGGATATTGCCAACCATTACGCCAAGGCTGAGATCACCTATATGGCGAACCAAGGCTACGTCAAAGGCTTGACTGAAACCACCTTTGGTCCTGAAGTCCCGCTAACACGGGCGCAGTTTGTGACGTTGCTGGCGCGTACGTTTGAATGGGATCTGCCTGCGACGCCGAAGCTTGGATTCAAGGACCAGGTTCCGGCATATGCGCAAGGGGCTGTACAAGTCGCGGTCAGCAAAGGGCTGGTCAAAGGCTATACGGACAATACCTTCCGCCCCGATCAGCCTGTCACGCGCGCAGAGGCTGCTGTCATCCTCGACAGACTGTTGAACAAGAAGGGCTCGGGCAAGACGCTTGCGGACGCCAAAAAACTGCCTGCATGGGCTACATCGTCCATCAACAATATGGTAGGACTTGGGCTGATCGATCCGCTCAGCGGAAAATACGAGCCGAACAAGGCGACCACCCGTGCCGTATGCGTCGTTGCGCTCTATCGGATTTTGCATTTGAACAAATAAACAGCCGTACCAGAGAGGGTGTCCCGCAGGTAGATCTGCTGCTTGTCGGGACACCTTGCTCATCACGGACAATACTCCTAGCCCGTTTAGCCTGACTCGGGCTCGATCGGAATAAAACCGATCTGGCTTTGTAACTGGCATATGGTATGCTGAAGTCAGCGAGATGCCATGACTATGAATAGACGTATTGCCGCTAGCTGGGCATGCAAGAAAAAGCAGGAATAGCCCAAGAAAGATGGAATCTTATGAAAGCGCAAACAACTTAACAGGTTGCGAGGAGTGAAATCGTGATGGGTCAAAAGGAAATCGTTATTGCAAGTGCGGTTCGCACAGCCATTGGAAGTTTTCAGGGATCGCTTGCAGGGGTCAGTGCTACTCAGTTGGGCGGTATTGTACTGGAAGCAGCATTGGAACGTGCAGGGGTATCCAAGGACGTTGTAGATGAAGTCATCATGGGTAATGTTCTGCAAGCTGGCCTGGGCCAAAATCCGGCGCGCCAAGCTTCTATACGTGCTGGTTTGGCACATGAGGTTCCGTCCATGACGATCAACAAGGTTTGCGGTTCCGGCCTGAAAGCCGTCCATTTGGCGGTGCAGGCGATTGTCAGCGGAGACTCGGATGTCGTACTTGCAGGCGGTATGGAAAACATGAGTCAAGCGCCCTATCTGATGGAAGGTGCACGCTCAGGCTACCGGATGGGCGACCAAAAGGTAGTGGACTCCATGATTCGCGATGGGTTGTGGTGCGCGTTTAACGACTATCACATGGGGGTTACGGCAGAAAACCTCTGCACCAAATACGAAATCAGCCGCGAGGAGCAGGATGAATTCGCGGCATGGAGCCAGGAGAAGGCGCAGAAAGCATTGGAGAGCGGACGCTTCCAGGATGAGATCGTACCGGTTCCGATTCCGCAACGAAAAGGCGATCCGATTCTCTTCGCCGTCGATGAATTCCCGCGTGCGGGCGTAACGGCGGAAGCGCTGGGCAAATTAAAGCCCGCATTCAAGAAGGATGGAACCGTAACAGCAGGCAACGCTTCGGGGATCAATGACGGGGCAGCTGCCCTTTTGATCATGTCCAGAGAAAAAGCGGATGAGCTGGGCGTCAAGCCATTGGCCCGCATCATTGCCAATGCCAGCGCCGGGGTCGATCCGAGCATCATGGGCTACGGACCTGTGCCAGCGACCGAGCGCGTCCTTGCGAAAGCGGGTATGACACTCGAGCAAATGGATCTGATCGAGGCTAATGAGGCTTTTGCGGTACAATCCCTCGCAGTTGGCAAAGCGCTGGGGATAAATCGCGACAAGCTGAATGTAAACGGCGGAGCGATTGCTTTGGGCCATCCGATCGGTGCGAGCGGTGCGAGAATCCTGGTTTCTTTGGTCCACGAATTGCAAAAGCGCGAAGGGGTAAAATATGGATTAGCGACTCTTTGCATCGGTGGCGGACAAGGCGTAGCGACGGTGGTTGAAAAGCTCAAATAAACCCATTTTCGGCAGAAATGTGAACGCTTTGTGTACAGGAAAAGACGCTGATTGACAAAAGGAATAAATCTTCGTTAATATGGATGAGGGCTTCCGGAGAAAATAGCCCTCTCCGTATGACGGGAGGAGCGTGAAAAGCGGAAAGCATGTGGCGAGCAATTGGTCTTGTCAGTATGATTGGCGTTGACTTTGCCGTATGTGTTGTAGGCGGTTTTTTGCTCGGCAGATATGTGGATCGATTGTTGGCGACTGATCCTTGGTTTTTACTGGTTGGTCTGATTTCGGGGATTGTTGTTGGTTCGTATACCGTCTATCGACTCATTCTCCCGTATCTTAGGGGGTGACGATGGAAGCGTTTGCTTTAGCGATTAAAAAAGCTTTTCGTTACTCTTTTTATTTATTGGCCGGCTTGGCGATCCTCATGGTTGTGTTGCCAGAGCATAAGGTCTTCCTGCAGAGCTTGCTGCTTGGAGTAGGAGCCGGAATACTGAACGTTATGGTTCTTGCCGGTAAAGTCTGGACAGTCGGTCTGATGGCAGACGATCCAGCCGTACGACCGAAGGGGACAGGAACGTTTTTTCGGTTTATGGTTGCCGGTCTGGCTGCTTATCTCACTTTCTTATTTCCTCACCTATTTACGCTTTCCGGAGTTTTGCTTGGACTCTTTTTCATCCAAGGGCTCATTTACTTAATCGTATTCCGCAATTTCAAATAGATTTGTCAACATGTTTACAGGAAGTACGAGTTCGCAAGAGAGTGTTCGACAGCAGTGCTAAGACAGGATGTTTCGGACAACCTCTATCTATTGATGGAAAGGGGTGAAAAGATGAGTGAACATTATTCGTTGCGATTTGATGTAGGCGGTTGGGTTTTCGACATCCCTACGATGATCATGACGGTGCTTACTGCTATACTGGTGTTTGTGTTTTTGTTTGTCATGACGCGCAAACTAGAATCCGGTGTTCCAGGTGGGAAGCAAAACGCGGTCGAGTGGGTTTTTGACTTCGTCAGAAACGTAAACGCAGGCTACATGGATTACAAAAAAGCCATGATGCTGATGACGCTTGGTTTATCGCTGTTTCTCTACATTTTCATCGGAAACCAACTAGGTGTTATGGCCAATGTAACCACATTGCACAAAGGTCAGGTAAGCGAAAAAGTTATGGAGATGCTGACAGTGTCTGAAACTCCAGAAGCTGCAGCTGAGAAGCGTGAGAAAATCGAGCACGAACTCGCTGAAGAGGGGATTCACGTCAACTGGTGGAAATCTCCAACTGCTACACCAAGTGTTACATTTGGATTGGCTTTGGTTGTTTTGCTTTACTCTCACTACCTCGGAATTCGGAAGAGTCCGGGCGGGTGGTTTAAACACACTTTTCTCAACCCGATCCACATTCTGGAAGAGTTCATTATCAAACCATTGACATTGCCTCTGCGTCTGTTTGGTAACCTCTTTGCCAAAGAGATCATGATTGCCTTCCTGCTGAGCGGAGGACTTCTAGCCGCTGCGCCATTGTTTGTCTGGCTCGGTTACTCTGTCTTCGTAGGTGCGATTCAGGCGTTTATTTTCTTGACTCTTTCAATGGTTTATATTTCGCAACACATCAATGACGAACACTAAGCACTACTCTATTTCAATACAAATTTAGGGAGGTCTTTTTTAACATGGAAACTTTAGGTGTAGCTATTGCTATGGGTCTTATTTTTGGTTTGGCAGCTCTTGGTGGCGCGTTTGGTGCAAGTAACGTTATTTCCCGCACAATTGAAGGTGTAGCTCGTCAACCTGAAGCACGTGGTAACCTGATGGGTATCATGTTCCTGGGTATGGGTCTTGTCGAGGCGATTCCAATTATCGCTGTAGCGGTTGGTTTCATCCTGATGGGCCGCCTGTAAGGTACAGTTGAACAGCATGAAATAGGCGGAGGCTTGACCTTCGCCTCTCTTTTGTAAGGTATTTTCCGGGTGCTTCTACCCGATGCCTATATCTCCTGTTTCTCAGGAAGGAGTGAACGAAAGTGTTAGAGTTTGGGACAGTAACTCTGGAATGGGGCACATTAGCATTCCAAGTGATCATTTTCCTTTTGCTTTTGATTGTTGTATCCAAATATGCAACAGGACCAATCGCAAAGGTATTGGAAAAGCGCCGTCTCCATGTTGAAAATGAACTGGCGACTGCAGAGCGCAACCGTAAGGAATCGGAAAATCTGCTGGCGGAACAACGCCGCATGCTGGATGAAGCCCGTTCCGAGTCGAAAGCAATCATTGACCGTGCTACCAAGCAAGCGTCTGACGAAGCAGCGAAAATCATTGCTGAAGCACAAGCTGCTACGGAAAGCATGAAAGCAAACGCAAGCGCTGAGCTGGCTCGCGAAGTTGCGAAAGCCAAAGCTGAGCTGCGTGATGAAGTAGCTAGCATTTCTGTACTCTTGGCTTCCAAGATCATCGAGAAAGAACTGGATGAAGCAGCACAAAAAACTACCGTTGACAAGTTTCTCGCACAAGTGGGAGATCGCTTATGAGCAGCGCGGTAGGAAAGCGTTACGCTCGTGCCTTGTTTGATGTGGCGAGCGAACGTGGGAAAATTGATCAGGTGGAAGCAGATCTGGTAGCCATTGTGCAAGCGGTAGAACAAAGCGAGGATCTCTCCAAGATTTTTTTGCATCCGCATATTGCGGTGCCTGCCAAGAAATCACTGATCGATGACCTGTTCAAAAGCCACGTGGAAGAAGAGACTTTCAACTTCCTGAACGTCCTGATTGAAAGCGGACGGGAAATGCAACTGGTTGAGATCTATCGTTCTTTTGTCAAATTGGCAAACGACGCGCGCGGTATTGCGGAAGCAGTCGTAACCAGTGCGAAGCCGCTTACTGCCGAAGAACAGTCAGAGTTGGCAGAGAAATTCGGACATACATTGCATAAAAAGCTTCGTCTGACTGCAGTGGTAGATCCGTCGATCCTGGGAGGCATCATCATCAAGATCGGTGACAGACTCTATGACGGCAGCCTGAAGACCAAGCTCGAAACCTTTGCACAAAAAGCGTAGGGAAGTCAGTACCTCTACTAAGAAGTTGGATGAATGGGGTGAATGTAGTGAGTGCAATCAGACCAGAAGAGATTAGCTCCCTCATCAAAGAGCGGATCGCTAATTTTAAATCTGAAATCGAAGTTGTGGATGTAGGCACAGTCATCCAGGTAGGTGACGGTATCGCCCGCATTCACGGTTTGGAAAAAGCCATGCAAGGGGAGCTTCTCGAGTTCCAAAATGGCGTAATGGGTATGGTACTCAACTTGGAGGAAGACAACGTAGGTGCGGTTATCATGGGACCTTTCCGCGACATTAAGGAAGGCGACACGGTAAAACGTACGGGACGCGTTATGGAGGTTCCTGTAGGTGAAGCAATGCTTGGCCGCGTCGTGAACCCATTGGGTCAACCAATCGACGGACAAGGACCGATCGCCAACGACGGCTACCGTCCTATCGAAAGTCCTGCTCCTGGCGTAATGGCACGTAAATCCGTACATGAGCCACTGCAAACAGGTATCAAAGCGATTGACGCGATGATCCCAGTTGGCCGCGGACAGCGTGAGTTGATCATTGGTGACCGTCAAACGGGTAAAACAGCGGTAGCGCTGGACACCATCATCAACCAAAAAGGCCAAAACATGATTTGTATCTACGTGGCAATCGGTCAAAAGCAATCCACTGTTGCCAACATCGTAGAAACCCTGCGTAAAGCAGGCGCTCTGGAATACACCATCGTCGTATCCGCTACAGCTTCTGACCCAGCTCCGATGCTGTACCTGGCGCCTTATACCGGTGTAACCATGGGTGAGTACTTCATGTACAAAGGACAACACGTTCTCTGCGTATACGATGACCTGTCCAAACAGGCTGCTGCATACCGTGAGATGTCCCTGTTGCTCCGTCGTCCTCCAGGCCGTGAAGCGTATCCTGGTGACGTATTCTACCTGCACTCCCGTCTGTTGGAGCGCGCAGCGAAGCTCTCCGATGATTTGGGTGGCGGATCCATTACGGCTCTTCCATTTATTGAGACACAAGCGGGCGATATCTCCGCATACATTCCAACCAACGTGATCTCCATCACAGACGGTCAGATCTTCCTGGAGACAGACCTGTTCAACGCAGGTCAACGTCCAGCGGTAAACACTGGTCTTTCCGTATCCCGTGTAGGTGGTTCGGCGCAAATCAAGGCGATGAAAAAGGTTGCAGGTCCGCTCAAGCTCGAGCTGGCTCAATACCGTGAGTTGGCCGCATTTGCGCAGTTCGGTTCCGACCTGGATAAGGCGACTCAAGCCCGTTTGACTCGTGGTGAGCGCTTGATGGAAATCATGAAGCAAGGTCAGTTCGATCCTATGCCTGTTGAGAAGCAAGTGGCTTCTATTTATACAGCAACAAGAGGTTTCCTCGACGATATTCCAGTTGCAGACGTAGGCCGCTTTGAGAAAGAGCTTCTGTCTTACCTGGAATCCAACGCACCGCAATTGTTGGAGCATATCCGTACGACAAAAGATCTTCCAGATGAAAAAGAATTTAATGCGGCGATCGAACAGTTCAAAAAAGGCTTTTCGGTAACGCGCTAATCGTTTACCTGATAGACATCAGATGCATGCCGGGCACCTCGCCCGGGCGTGCGTCCTCAAGGTGGTGAGAACGAGTGGCTAAAGGAATACGTGAGGTTCGCAGCAAAATCAAAAGTACGAAAAACATGCGCCAAATCACGAAAGCGATGAAAATGGTGGCGGCAGCGAAGCTCCGCCGCAACCAGGAGAAGGCTGAGGCAGCACGTCCTTATGCTGACAAAATCCAGGAAGTGATCGCAAGCATTGCGAGCGGAACCTCTGGCTCCAAGCATCCCATGCTTCAATCCCGTCCTGTGAAAAAGACTGGTTACATTGTCATCACTTCCGACCGTGGTCTGGCTGGCGGCTACAACGCCAACATGCTTCGCGCCGTGATCAACAAGATTGCCGAAAAGCACAAGTCCAAGGACGAGTACGGCATTTTCGTGATCGGTCGTAAAGGTAGCGACTTTTTCCGCAAACGCAACTATCCAGTATTGGAAGAGGCTACAGGCTTGCCGGCAAGTCCATCCTTTGCCGACATCAAAAAGATTGCCAGTTCGGCGGTTGCGATGTTCGCGAACGAACAAATCGATGAACTGTACCTGTGCTACAACAAGTTCCATAGTGCAATTTCGCAGACACCTACCGTAAAACAATTGCTGCCGTTGGAAGCTCCCGAGAGCAACAACAACCGCGCAATGAATTACGAGTATGAGCCGTCCTCGGAAGAAGTACTGGCGAATCTGCTGCCGAAATATGCGGAAACACTGGTGTACAGTGCGCTGCTGGAAGCGAAGGCTTCCGAAGAAGGTTCTCGTATGACTGCGATGGGCAACGCGACAGACAATGCGACGGATATGATCAACCGTTACACGTTGCAGTACAACCGTGCTCGTCAGGCGGCCATTACACAAGAGATTTCCGAGATCGTCGCAGGTGCCAACGCACAGGCGTAATGGCAGCGAATAGCTCCCAATTTAGCTTTACAGGAGGGAAAAAGTAACATGGCGAATGGACGCGTGGTTCAGGTAATGGGTCCGGTTGTTGACATCGAGTTCGACCGCGGACACCTGCCTGCCATTTACAATGCGATCAAAATCCAACATAAAGCACAAAGTGCTGGAGAGCGCGACATCGATTTGACCGTTGAGGTTGCGACTCACCTGGGTGACAACATGGTTCGTACCGTAGCAATGTCTTCCACCGATGGTTTGGTTCGCGGTATGGAAGCTGTTGATACTGGTGCAGCTATCTCCGTTCCAGTGGGTGCTGTTACCCTCGGACGCGTATTTAACGTATTGGGTGAACCAATCGACCTGCAAGAATTGGACAACGTAGAACGTCGTGACCCCATTCACCGCAAAGCCCCTGAGTTCGTAGACCAAGCGACAAATGTTGAAATCCTGGAAACAGGGATCAAGGTTATTGACTTGCTGGCTCCGTACATCAAGGGTGGTAAAATTGGTCTGTTCGGTGGTGCGGGTGTAGGTAAAACCGTAACCATTCAAGAGCTGATCAACAACATCGCGCAAGAGCACGGCGGTATCTCCGTATTTGCCGGTGTAGGTGAGCGTACCCGTGAAGGGAACGACTTGTACCATGAGATGAAAGACGCAGGCGTTTTGCCGAAGACCGCGATGGTATTCGGTCAAATGAACGAACCGCCTGGCGCTCGTCTTCGTGTAGCATTGACCGGTCTGACTATGGCGGAGTATTTCCGTGATGAAGAAGGCCGTGACGTGTTGCTGTTTATCGACAACATCTTCCGCTTTACTCAAGCGGGTTCTGAAGTATCCGCTCTCTTGGGCCGTATGCCATCTGCGGTAGGTTACCAACCAACCCTGGCTACTGAAATGGGTCAATTGCAAGAGCGTATTACTTCCACCAAAAAAGGTTCCGTAACATCCATTCAAGCGATCTACGTACCAGCGGATGACTATACTGACCCGGCTCCTGCTACTACGTTTGCTCACTTGGACGCGACAACCAACCTGGAGCGTTCCATCGCTGAGCTGGGGATCTTCCCTGCGGTTGACCCGCTGGCGTCGACTTCCCGTGCCCTGTCTCCAGACGTTGTAGGCCAAGAACACTACGACGTAGCGCGCGGCGTACAAAAAATCCTGCAACGCTACAAAGAGCTGCAAGATATCATCGCGATCTTGGGTATGGACGAGTTGAGCGACGAGGACAAACAAGTTGTTGGACGCGCTCGCCGCATTCAACGTTTCCTGTCCCAGTCCTTCCACGTTGCCGAGCAATTTACCGGTAACCCAGGTCAGTATGTACCTTTGAAAGATACGGTTCGCAGCTTCAAGGAAATCCTCGAAGGCAAGCACGACCATCTTCCAGAGGGCGCATTCCTCTATGTAGGTACTATTGAAGAAGCGGTAGAAAAAGCGAAGTCTATGGCGTAAGACACCCTGGAAAGGGGAGATCACTAAGTGAGCAAGATGACAGTTGAAGTCGTAACTCCGGAACGGGTTGTCTACAGCGGTCAGGCCGAAATGGTTATTGCCCGCGGCGTTCAAGGGGATCTTGGTATTTTGCCGAACCATATGCCTATGGTGACCCCGTTGAAAACAGCGCCTGTTCAAATAAAGGTAGAAGGCGATCAGACAATGCGGATGGCAGTTAGCGGCGGCTTCATGGAAGTGCGCGGCGACAAAGTAACCATCCTCGCTGAAACGGCTGAATTGCCAGGTGATATTGACGTCGAGCGTGCCAAGGCAGCTAAAGAGCGTGCCGAAAAACGCTTGGCAGAAAAATATCCGGAAATTGATTTTCAACGTGCTGAACGTGCACTGCAGCGTGCCCTTGCACGTCTGGACGTGACGAAGTAAGCCGGTATCCCCGCGCCATTGTGGTTGCGGGGATTTTTCCTGTAAAGTGGAAACATGCATGAGCAGACCAGCTTTACGGGTATGATATTTGCAGTTGGTAATTCCATCTTGTTTCCGTGTATAATAAACCTAATGCCCTGCCGGTTGACTTTTTTTCATAAGCTACGCGCTGCGGGATGGACGGTTGGGAATAAAGGAGAGTGTAATGGATGCAAACTGTTCGCGATATTCGTCATAACAATGAGGGGATTGTCATTCCAAGCGGCTTTAAGGCAAATGGCTGGGCCGACGTGTTGCCGCATGAAATGAACGTCTTGTTTCAAGCCTTTTGTTATGTCGTGACCAAGTACGAAACCAAGGCTGAGATGGAACAAGCATTGGATGAACTCAAGGCGCTTGAAGGCACTTTTGCCACACCGACAGTTGATATGTTTAAATCCGAGCAGGATTTTGAAGGCTACGTGAAATTGTTGAATAAGCACAAGGCTTTCTTCCAGCGTTCTAACTATGAATACCCCAATTCCCGGGAAGAAGCGATCCAGCTCTTTGCCAAATGGGGATTGTTGCTCGACAAGGGCGATGTATGGGACATTCCGGTATATCCATTCCCGGATGTGACTGCGCTGTTCAAACTGAGTGAGGCCGAACAACTGGCTTTGTCTTACGTGAAGCTCGAAGCGCTGGTTCACCCTATGTTCAGCAAACTCGTCATGCATTTGCATGAGCAGGAAGAGAACTCCTTCAGCTACTCCAAAGCAGATCTGAAGGCGATGCTGAATACGAATGACGAAATGCTGGCTGAAGTGTTGATCAAATTGACGCCATACCTGGAAGAGCCGATTGAAAACATGCTGGATATTCCCGAGGATGAAAAAATGTCCTTCACGGTTGTTTGGGAGCGTGTGTACGAAGATTTTCTGGGTCAGCAATATACCGGAAAAAATTTGCAATAAACTTTTGCAATTGGAATGCCTGGGGATATTTTCCCCGGGTTTTTTCCGTTATATGGAGGAAATGGAAGGCTTTCGTTAGACACCCTCTGGTGGATTTGCTATAATGATAAAGGTATTTTTTGTAACAGAAAGGAAGCATTCTCCTTTCAAAGGTCAGAAAAAACAGTTTATTATCATGAATTGCAGAAGGGAACGTGGGTAATGGACATCTATACCAACAATTATGTCATTGTCGCCATTTTTTTGATTCTTGGTGTGTTGTTGCCCGTGGCTACTGTAAGTATCGTTGGTCCGCTGTTACGCCCGAAAAAACCAACTGCAGAAAAGCAAACAACTTATGAAAGCGGTAACATTCCAGTTGGTGACAGTTGGGTACGTTTCAATGTAAAGTATTACATCTTTGCCCTGATGTTCGTTATTTTTGATGTAGAGACGCTCTTCCTCTACCCGTGGGCAGTCGCGTACAAGGAGCTGGGGCTGTTCGCGCTGGTGGAAATGGCGATCTTTATCACCCTCCTGGTAGTTGGTTTGATTTACGCATGGAGAAAGAAGGTGCTGGAATGGAACTAGATCTGTCAAGCATTGCGCCTGAACTGCAAGAAGAGTTGAATCGAAATGTGATGTTTACAACACTGGAAACGGTAAAGGGTTGGGTGCGAAGCAATTCGCTCTGGCCTTTAACTTTTGGTTTGGCTTGTTGTGCGATTGAAATGATGGGCGCTGGCGGTGCGCGTTATGACCTGGACCGTTTTGGCGTCATTTTCCGTGCCTCTCCGCGCCAGTCGGATGTGATGATCGTGGCCGGTACGGTTACGAAGAAGATGGCGCCATTGCTGCGCAGATTGTACGATCAAATGCCTGAGCCCAAGTGGGTCATTGCGATGGGCTCCTGTGCAACTGCCGGAGGGCCTTATGTGCGCTCCTACAGTGTGGTCAAAGGCGTAGATCAGGTTGTTCCCGTAGATGTCTACATTCCGGGGTGCCCGCCGAATCCAGCCGCTTTAATTTATGGAATAAACAAACTGCAAGAAAAGATTCGCTATGAAGCGAAGACTGGAAAGCAGGTGACCAGTCTATGACGGAAGAGAATCGCAAACCGACGCCGGAGGAAAAAGCGAAGGCGGCTGCTGAAGCGATGGCAAAGGCTAAGGCCGCAAAAGAAGCAAAAGAGGCTGCGGCAAAGGCAGAAGCCGAAGTCGAAGCCCCTGCCGAAGCTTCTGCCGAAACTCCGTCTCCAAGCGCAAGCAAGCCCATCTCGGAAATGACGCCGGAAGAAAAGGCAGCGGCGAAAAAGGCGGCGGCAGCCGAAGCGATTGCCAAAGCGAAAGCAGCGAAGGAAGCCGAGTCGCAGGCGGAAGCCCCGACTCCGGCCGCCAGCAAGCCCATCTCGGAAATGACGCCGGAAGAAAAGGCAGCAGCGAAAAAAGCGGCGGCAGCCGAGGCGATTGCCAAGGCGAAAGCGGCGAAGGAAGCCGAGTCGCAGGCGGAAGCCCCGGCTCCAGCCGCCAGCAAGCCCATCTCGGAAATGACGCCGGAAGAAAAGGCAGCAGCGAAAAAAGCGGCGGCAGCCGAAGCGATTGCCAAGGCAAAAGCAGCGAAGGAAGCCGAGTCGCAGGCGGAAGCCCCGACTCCAGCCGCCAGCAAGCCCATCTCGGAAATGACGCCGGAAGAAAAGGCAGCAGCGAAAAAAGCGGCGGCAGCTGAAGCACTGGCCAAGGCGAAAGCAGCGAAGGAAGCAAAAGAAGCCGCAGAGCAAGGTTCGGATGCTGGTGCTGCAGGTGGAGATGCCGAGACACAAGCAAAAGCGGCGGCAGCAGCCAAAGCGAAGGCAGCAGCCGCAGCCGCGGCAAAAGCAAAGGCAGCACGCGATGCCGCAGCGCAGGGCGGTGATAGCGGAGACGACGCTGACGCGAAGGCGAAAGCAGCAGCTACAGCCAAGGCCAAAGCCGCAGCGGCGGCAGCAGCGAAAGCAAAGGCTGCCCAAGCTGGCGGTGCAGGCGCGGCAGAAGCTGATGAGAGTCAGCCAAAAGAGCCGTCTAAGAACCAGCCTTATCTGGATAAATACGTAGCACGCATCAAAGAGGCATTTGGCGCAGAAGTGATTGAAGCTTCTTATATTAATGAATTGGCCAAGGAAGTACCTACCTTGGTGATCCAAAAAGAACGCTGGCATGACGTAGCCCTGTTCTTGAAGGAAGATGAACAGTTGGCCTTCGATTATCTTTCCGATTTGCACGGCGTCGATTACGAAGATCGACTTGAGGTCTATTATCACTTTTACTCTTATAAAAACCGTCAAAGTTTGGCAGTAAAAGTCAAAACAGGACGAGAACAGTCAAGCGTCGCATCCGTCATGGATATTTGGAGCGGTGCCAACTGGAACGAACGGGAAACATACGATCTCTTGGGGATTTATTTCCCGGGACATGGCGATTTGCGTCGGATATTGCTGCCTGATGACTGGGTAGGACATCCGCTGCGCAAGGATTACGTGCAATACGACGAGGAGGTGTAGCAGATGAACCAGAACATCCTCACCACACATGCAGAGACCTCTTCCGAAACCGGCATTCGAACCGAAGAGATGCTCTTGAACGTCGGCCCTCAGCATCCCAGTACGCACGGCGTTTTTCGTTTGGTTGTCAAAATCGACGGGGAGACGATCAAGGAAGCCATCCCTGTCATGGGCTACCTCCACAGAGGTACAGAAAAACTGGCAGAGAATCTCACCTACACGCAAATCATCCCGTATACAGACCGGATGGACTACGTCTCGGCGATGACGAACAACTATGTATTGTGCCATGCTGTGGAAACCATGATGGGATTGGAGATTCCCGAGCGTGCCCAGTATCTTCGCCTCATTGCCATGGAATTGAACCGTGTCGCCAGTCACCTGGTCTGGTGGGGCACGTTTTTGCTCGACTTGGGGGCGATGGGACCTTTCCTGTATGCCTTCCGCGATCGGGAGAAAATTCTCGATTTGTTCAATGAACTGTGTGGAGCACGCATGACGTTCAACTACATGCGTATCGGCGGAGTGAAATGGGACGCCCCTGATGGTTGGATCGAAAAGGTCAAGGATTTCGTCGCCTACATGAAGAAAGAGCTTCCCAGCTACCATCAGCTGGTCACCGGGAATGAAATTTTTCTCAGCCGCATTAAGGGCATTGGCAAATTTGATCAAAAAACAGCACTCGACTACTCATTGTCCGGTGTTATGCTGCGCTCTACCGGTGTAAAATGGGATCTGCGCAAAGACGAGCCATACTGCATTTATGACCGTTTTGACTTTGACGTACCGACTGGGACGGATGGAGATTGCACAACACGATACCATTTGCGGATGGAAGAGATCGTGCAGTCCTTGCGCATCCTGGAGCAGGCATTGGAGCAATTCCCGAGCGACGGGGAAGTCATCGGAAAAGTGCCGCGCGTCATTCGTCCGCCTGCTGGTGAGACCTACGTGCGAATCGAATCCCCACGCGGAGAAATCGGCTGCTACATCGCCAGCCAGGGCAAGGATAAGCCGTGGCGATTGAAGTTCCGCCGTCCATCCTTTACTAACCTGCAGATTCTGCCCAAACTGTTGGAGGGAGAAAGCATCTCCAACATGATTGCCATCCTGGGCAGCATCGACATCGTACTCGGGGAGGTTGACTGTTAATGAGCGAACTTTTGCAGCAGGCTCCCTCATTGGGGAATACGCTTTGGTTCATTCTGGCGGCAGTCGTCTTGCTGGTCATTTTGCTCGGCTTCGTCACCTACGCCATCTATTTTGAGCGCAAAGTAATCGGCTGGATGCAGCTGCGGATCGGTCCCAACCGAGTCGGCCCACTTGGCCTTTTGCAGACTGTAGCGGACGTAACCAAGCTCCTTATAAAAGAAGATACACGCCCCAAAAACGCGGACAGAGCCCTGTTTACCCTGGCTCCGATTCTGGCCTATGCACCTGCGTTCGGTGTGCTGGCGGTCATGCCTTTTACGGAGAGCATCCAATTCGCGGATCTGGGCATCGGGCTTCTCTATTACATCGCGTTGTCGGGTATTACTGTTCTCGGTGTGATTACCGCAGGCTGGGCCTCGAATAACAAATACTCGCTGATCGGCGGCTTGCGTTCTGCAGCCCAGATGATCAGCTATGAAGTCCCGCTGGTCATGTCTGTTGTCGGGGTCGTATTGCTGACGGGCAGTATGAATCTGCGAGAGATCGTAGAGGCGCAGAGGGATATGTGGAATATCATTCCGCAGTTTCTCGGGTTTGCCGTCTTTATTATCGCAGCGCAGGCTGAGCTGAACCGAACGCCATTCGACTTGCCGGAAGCAGAGTCTGAACTCGTTTCCGGCTATCACGTGGAATACTCCGGCTTCCGTTTCGCGATGTTCATGCTGGCGGAATACGTCTACATGTTCGGGATGGCAACGTTGATTACGGTCCTCTTTTTGGGCGGCTGGCTGCCGATTATTCCTGCTTTGGACTTCATTCCGGGGATCGTCTGGTTCGTCTTAAAATTTTCGGCTTATGTCTTTCTCCAGTTTTGGTTGCGCGCCACGATGCCGCGGATGCGTGCCGATACACTGATGTCATTTGCCTGGAAAGTGCTGTTGCCAGTGGCGCTGGTGAATATCTTGCTTACAGCCGTGATTGTCTCGTACCAGCAAGGGATGTTCTAAGAGGTGAGAGACAAGCGACATCGTCGTACCATATGCAGGCAACGCTCTGCTTGATGGGGCACAGCCAAGTTCTCAAATCCTGAGGGGTGACATACATGCTAGGATTGGCCAAAGGCCTGGGGTATACCTTTAAGAAGCTGACGGAGAAAAAAGTAACCCATTTCTATCCCGATGTACCCTTCCCGATGCCGCCGCGCTTCCGTGGCATCCAGCACTTTTCCCCGGAAAAATGCATCGTCTGCAATCAATGCGCACGTGTATGTCCGACAGAGTGCATCCAGCTGACAGGGAAGCCTCATCCGGACCCGGAGAAGAAAGGGAAGATTATCGACACCTACGATATCAATTTCGAGATTTGCATTTTGTGCGATCTGTGCACAGAGGTTTGTCCGACAGAAGCGATTGTCATGACAAATAATTTCGAGCTGGCAGCGTATAGCAGGGATGAGTTGTACAAGGACCTGAAATGGCTGGACGACAACAATACCAACGTCAGGGAGGAGAACTAAATGAGCGGCGAATTTATAGCCTTTTTTATCCTTTCTCTGCTGACGATTGGCGGCGCTGTGTTTATGATCAGCTTTACCCGTGTAGTTCACATGGTCATTTCACTCGGAATCACCTTTATCAGCATCGCTGGCCATTTTGTTCTGCTTGGCGCTGAGTTCGTCGGTGTATCGCAAATCCTCGTATATTCTGGTGCGATCTCGATTCTGATGCTCTTTGGAATCATGTTGACCAAGCACGATGCCAATGACGAAGGGACAGGGAACACGTGGAAAAATCGTTTTGTCCTCGTGTTTGTGGCCGCTTTGTTCGGTCTGCTTTTCTGGGGCATCCAAAATGCGCCGTGGCAAGCGCCGGCACAACAGGCAGCCGAGCAGTCGATGAACAATGCCAAGGAGATCGGGATTGAAGTATTCACCAAGTACGTGATTCCGTTCGAATTATTGTCTGTGCTGCTGTTGGTTTGTCTGGTCGGAGCGATCATCATGGCGAAAAAGGAGGGGGATCAGCAATGATGGTGAGCATTTCCTCCTATTTGATGGTGGCGTTGATCCTGTTCTGCGTGGGCCTGTACGGAGCTCTGACAAAACGCAATGCCGTGATCGTACTGATTTCGATTGAATTGATGCTGAATGCCGTGAATATCAATCTGGTGGCTTTCTCCAAGTTCGGATTGCATCCCGGGGTGACAGGCCAGATCTTTACCTTGTTTACCATGACCGTTGCCGCAGCGGAAGTGGCGGTCGGTCTGGCGATCCTGATCGCCTTGTACCGGAACAAGGAAACGGTCAACGTAGATGAGATGGACCAGATGAAACGATAAGATGGAGACCTGATAAGGAGGACAAAGATGGATACTCTATTGCATTACGCCTGGCTCATCCCTCTGTTTCCGCTTCTTGCTTTCATCGTGATCGTTTCATTTGGTCGCCAACTGAAAGAAGGGGCAGCCCTGGTCGGCATTTTGCTGACGGGGATCTCATTCGGGATAGCGCTGTTGACGTTTTGGGAGAGATTCCAGGACGGGGCATCTAACTTCAAATTCAACGTAAGCTGGCTGCAGGTCGGAGACATCGTGATCAGCATGGGATTCGAGGTCAATCAACTGAATGCCATGATGCTCGTGATTGTGACGCTGGTGAGCCTGTTGGTGCAAATCTACTCCAAGGGCTACATGCAGGGGGACGAACGCTTCCCTGTTTTCTACCAGTACCTGGCCCTGTTTACCTTTTCCATGCTCGGGCTGGTGCTTTCGCCCAATCTGCTGCAGGTATACATTTTCTGGGAACTGGTTGGAGTTTGCTCCTTTTTGCTGGTGGGGTACTACTTCTTCAAAAAGGAAGCGAAGGCAGCAGCGAAAAAGGCATTCATCGTTACCCGCATCGGAGATCTGGGCCTTTTCATCGCCATCTGTCTGTTGTTCTGGTGGACAGGAAGCTTTGAATATACGCAAATCTTTGATAGTGTCGCTCTCGGCAAGCTCGAGCCCTGGATGATTACGCTGGCAGCGATACTGATCTTCGTCGGAGCCGTGGGAAAATCAGGTCAATTTCCGCTCCATACCTGGTTGCCCGATGCGATGGAAGGTCCGACACCTGTATCAGCGCTGATCCACGCGGCGACGATGGTCGCGGCAGGGGTGTATCTCGTCGCAGCGACATATCCGTTGTTCATCGCTTCGGATACCGCTTTGACGGTAGTTGCGTATGTCGGCGGGTTTACCGCAATTTTTGCTGCATCGATCGGTCTGACCCAGAAGGATATCAAACGGGTCTTGGCCTATTCGACGGTAAGTCAGCTCGGGTATATGATGCTGGCTCTAGGGGTTGCTGGAGCAGCAGGCTATGTAGCGGGCTCTTTCCATCTGATGACCCACGCTTTCTTTAAAGCCTTGCTCTTCCTGGGAGCAGGAAGTGTCATCCATGCGGTACATACGCAGAATGTTTTTGAGATGGGCGGACTGTGGAAGAAGATGCCGATCACTGCTCTGACCTTCTTGATTGGCTGCCTGGCGATCGCTGGAATCTTTCCATTCGCGGGCTTCTGGTCCAAAGAGGCGATCCTTGGCGCTGTCTATGGGGCGCATCGCTTCGATCTTTTGCTCATCGCGCTGCTGGCCGCATTCTTCACGGCTTTCTATATGTTCCGTCTGTTTTTCCTGACCTTCGCGGGGGAAGCGCGGGGAAAACATCAGCCGCATGAATCGCCTGCCGTGATGACCGGCCCTTTGCTGATTCTCGCGCTTCTGGCGATTGTCGCAGGCTTTATCAACACCCCGTACGCACCGCTCTTATCGGATTGGCTGCTTGCCTCCGATACCGGGAATGCGATCAGCCACATCTTTGGAGATGAAGTAGCGCATGCCGCCTCCTGGCTGCAAGTGGTTGCTTTGCTGATTTCCGTACTGGGCATCGTGCTGGCTTACCTGATGTACGTCAAGAAAAAGATCCCGGCGGATACGATCCCGGAGACCTTGCCTTGGCTGTATCAGCTATCCTATCGCAAGTATTACGTAGACGAGATTTATCATGCAGTGATTGTTCGTCCGCTCGGATGGATTGGCTTTATCCTGAATGCGTTTGACAAGTACGTCGTGGATGGACTGGTAGGACTGACAGCCAAAATCACGAACGGAATCGGCGCTCTTCACTCCAAAGCGCAAAATGGACAGATTCAATCTTATGGAACAATGGTGTTGTTTGGCCTACTGGTGCTGATCATCGCCATCAGCTTGACGGTACAAGGGGGTGGGTTCTTTGGATCAGGTCAATAATCTCCTCTTGTCATCGCTTGTCTTTTCACCTGTACTGGCGATCCTGATTCTGGCGTTCATTCCGAACCACCAGGGAGGAGCGATCAAAAAAGTGGGGGTCCTGGGCACCCTGCTCCCGCTGATCTTGTCGCTGTTTTTGTTTGCCTCTTTCAATTACGGGACGGCGAATCTGCAATTTGTTGAGAAGCATGACTGGATCTCCATTCCGATCTCCCAAGATCCGTCCGGGACTGTCTACTCGCTGGAGATCAATTACGAGCTCGGAGTAGACGGAATCTCGATGCCATTGCTCGTACTGACGGCGGTTATCGGTGTGCTGGCGGCTGTTGCTTCCTGGCAGATCAAGAAACGGCTAAAAGAGTTTTTCATTCTGTTCCATGTGCTCTTCATCGGGATGTTGGGTGTTTTTGCCGCAGACAACCTCTTTCTGTTCTTCATTTTCTTCGAGATGACTCTCGTGCCGATGTTCTTTTTGGTGGGAATCTGGGGATATGGAGAAAGGGAAAAAGCGGCGAACAAATTCTTGCTCTACAACGGAATCGGCTCCGGCATCATGCTGTTGGCCTTTATCGTCATCTATCTCGTAACGCAGACGATGAATATGGAGCAGATCGCGACCATCTTCTCGACACCACAGCATCCGATTGCCTCGGCTATCTCGCCCGCATTCCGTTATGGACTGTTTTTGGCCTTGTTCATCGCATTTGCGATCAAGCTGCCAGTCTTTCCGTTCCATACCTGGATGCTGAAAGTACACGTGCAAGCGCCGCCGTCCATTGTCATGATCCACTCCGGTATTTTGCTGAAGATGGGGGCATACGGCGTATTGCGGATGGGAATCGGATTCTTCCCTGAGCAGGCGTACCAGTTCTCCACTTGGCTCGCGGTGCTGGGGATTATCAACATCCTGTATGGAGCCGTGCTTGCGTTTGTTCAAAAGGATTTGAAAATGGTCCTGGCTTACTCCAGTATCAGCCATATGGGGATAGTCCTGCTCGGATTGGCTGCGATGAACACGATCGGATTCCAGGGAGCGATGTTCCAGATCGTCTCGCACGGATTTATCTCCGCGCTGCTCTTCTTCCTGATTGGCGTCATATGGGATCGCACGCAGACCTCCATGATCGACGAATTGGGCGGTTTGGCGAAATCGATGCCATTTGTCAGCGGTATTTTGCTGGCCGGAGGGATGGCTTCGCTGGGCTTGCCGGGGATGTCTGGCTTTATCAGCGAATTCTTTGCCTTTTTGGGCTTGTTCGGCAGTCTTCCTGTCCTGGCGGCTGTGGGGGCGTTGGGCATCGTCTTGACGGCAGTCTACCTGCTGCGGGCGATTCTGCGTACGACATTCGGACCGACACCGGACCGTTTTGCACGTCTCGCAGACGCACAGCCGATGGAAGTAATCCCGATGGTTGTCCTGCTCGGATTTATCATTCTGATCGGGGTGTATCCGGCTATTTTGGGCAATCCGCTCCAGCAGACCTTGAAAACAATCGTACCCATCGTGACGGGAATAGGAGGGTAATCCATGGAAGTAAAAGACATCTTCTCATATGACTGGACCTACCTTCTGCCCGAATTCATCATATTAGGCTTTGCAACAGGGCTGTCTCTCTTGGATCTGTTCGCGGGCAAGCGCTTGGGCAAGCACGCGATCGGACTGCTTTCCTTGCTGGGGATCGTGCTGGCCGGAGTTTTTGTCTTCGTCAATATCCAAACCATGGATCAACCTTACAGCTACATGGCGGATATGATTCGCATCGACGACTACGGCAATGCCTTCAAGCTATTGTTCCTGGGAGGTACGGCATTCACGATCCTGATCTCGCTGTCCTACATGCGGCAGAGCGAGGTCGCGCATAGAGGCGAGTTTTACTATCTTCTGCTCAGCGGACTCTTGGGCGCGATGGTGATGGCTTCATCCGCCGATCTGATCACAATGTTCGTCGGATTGGAGCTTTTGTCCCTATCCTCTTATGTGATGGTCGGCTTGCGGAAAAAATCGTTGCAATCCAATGAATCGGCGTTCAAATACGTCGTTTCGGGCGGAATTGCAACAGCCGTCACCTTGTTCGGGATGTCGTACGTGTACGGCTTGACGGGATCGACCAATATTTATGAAATCTCGCAACGGTTGGCAGAAGCGGGGATGATGGGCTTTCAGTTTATCATCTACATGGCGTTTGCTTTTCTCGCAGTAGGATTGGCGTTTAAAATATCCGCTGCCCCTTACCACATGTGGGCGCCAGACGTCTATCAGGGAGCGCCAACTCCAATCACGGCATTTTTGGCTGTCGTCTCCAAGGCTGCGGGCTTTGCGCTGGTATTCCGTCTGTTGCTGATCTCTTTCCTGCAGGTGCCGAGCGCAGAAGGTCAGTTCTTTCTCACACAGGGCAGCCTTTTCATCGGCTGGATGGCTGCGGCGTCTATGATACTTGGCAACGTAATGGCGCTCAGACAGACCAATGTCAAACGGATGATGGCTTACTCGGGGATCGCTCAAGCCGGTTATCTCCTCGTGCCGTTCGTGCCGCCGACAACACTCTTTTTCAGTGAAGTGATTTTCTATCTGTTCGGCTATCTCTTGGTCAGCTTTGGTGTCTTCGCTGTCATTATGGTTGTGTCCCGAGAGCAGCAGACGGAGGATCTAAAAGGATTTGCCGGCTTGTATCATCGTTCCCCGGTGATGGCGATCTCCATGACGATTTTCATGCTGTCCTTGGCGGGTATCCCGATTACAGCCGGATTCTTCGGGAAGTTCTATCTCTTTATGGGTGCGCTCGCGCAGGAAAACTACTGGCTGTCCGCGATTATGATCGTGACCAGCGTGATTTCCTACTACTACTACTTTGGGATCATCCGGCAGATGTACATGCGCGCAGGGGAGAACGAAGCTCCGTTGTCCGTACCGAAAGGAATCTGGGTCTTTATCTTCATCTTGGCGATTGCGACCGTATTCTTCGGCGCTTTCCCAGGATTGGTGACAGACTATATCCAGGCGACGTTCAATCCTTCGTTTGATTTTGGCAATATGTTGCCGACCCGGACACCATAACACTCGTAATAGGAAATCGTTTCAGTTACAATAGAGGGGATGGCCGCAACCAGGCTGTCCCTTTCTTTTTGATGAGGAGGAACCGATTGTGCCGACCGATCTATACGGGTTCTTGAGCATTATCTTGTCTATTACCTTTATTGGATTGAGCTGGTGGGCCTTGCAGTCGATCCGCTTTGAAAAAATATTGAAAAGGCCAAACAGCCCACAGGCGAAGCTGCTGCAGATTTTTTTGTCTATCGTCATCGGCTATGAACTGTCCCGTTTTTTCCTCGATTACCTGGGCTGGTCTATGGTATTCGGCAATCTTTTTACCTGATCTGCGGGTTGTCTTTCAAATCATCTGGTATATCCACCCAATTTCATGTGCAAACTGAGAAGTACAAAGAGAGCATGAAAAAGGGGAGCGAGAACAGATGAAAACGTGGTCGCCTTGGTTGTCACTAGTTGCACTCATCGTCGTAGGAATGGTCTACTGGATACCAGCGTTGGCTAAGGAACAGGTCGCGGATCATGAAGTCGCAGGTCGTTTGCTTGCGGTCATCGAAGAGTCGGGAGCGACTGACCTGGAGGTTCAGATGCGCAGCCGCGTATCGCTTGGAGAGGTAGAGAGTCCGAATGCTTTGAAAGAGTTGGCAAACAAATGGGCGGCAGAGCTGTCAGTCCCTATGGCTGATGTCCCTCTTGCCAGACAAGATCACGTGGTTTCGTATGAAGCTAATCTTTTTCAAAACGGCGTTCATTTGAATGTCGAACTTACAGGGGTTTCCAAAAATGGTACACTCGATACATATCTTGTGTGGCAATTGATTGGAAATCGAAAAACACTACCATATATGGAATCTATACAAGAACATTGGACTAAAGCCTTGTCAAAAGCCGACTTTATTCCGCAATTTAGTACTTGTATTCGCGGAATGTACAATGATAAGATGAGTGTTGATCAACAGGAGGGTAGGATTTTGTCGATTTTTAACGCCCTCCAGGCAAAAGAAAGAGAACGTTTAAAAGATGAGACGGTTGTTAGCATCTCCGGTTATACCGATTGGTGGGACTCGTCCATCATGCTAAACGGTGACAAGATGAATCTGCAGGTGGCGACTCATCTCGATCGTCAGGCAGGTACGCGAATTACCGTAGGTACACCAATCATCACAGTGGAATATTAGCACGCGGAGGGGTACACATTGGATAAAATGATTGTCCGCGGTGGTAAGGCATTGGTCGGAAACGTCAAAGTTTCCGGAGCCAAAAATGCCGTACTCCCTATCATTGCAGCATCGATCCTGGCTGAGAAGGGGACGAGCGTCATCTCGGATGTCCCGGCTCTTGACGATGTCAGAACGATATGCGACCTCTTGAAATCGATGGGAATTTCCCTTACATATGATCATGAAGTGCTGACGATTGACGCTTCGCCGCTGTCAAGTGTAGAAGCCTCTTATGAGCTGGTTCGCAAAATGCGCGCTTCGTTTTTGGTCATGGGGCCTTTGCTGGCGAGAAAAGGACGAGCTCGTGTCGCCTTGCCAGGGGGTTGTGCCATTGGAACACGACCGATTGATCAGCATCTCAAGGGATTCGAGGCAATGGGAGCCAAGATCGAGATCGGGCAAGGGTTCATAGATGCCAGCGTAGAGGGGCGATTGAAGGGAGCGAAAATTTACCTGGATATCGCCAGTGTTGGGGCAACCGAAAATATCATGATGGCAGCCGCTTTGGCTGAAGGGACAACGGTCATCGAGAATGCGGCCGAGGAGCCGGAAATCGTGGATCTGGCAAACTATCTCAACAGGATGGGAGCCAAGATTCGCGGGGCTGGTACAGGCTCGATTCGAATCGAGGGCGTGGAGTCGTTGGTGGGCTGCACCCATTGCGTCATTCCAGACCGGATTGAAGCAGGCACCTTCATGGTAGCGGCTGCGATTACGGGCGGTGACGTCTTTGTGGAAGGCGCGATTTGCGACCATTTGAAATCAGTTACCGCCAAGCTGCGCGAGATGGGCGTCGAGGTGGATGAACAGGAAAATGGCATTCGCGTAACCCGCAAAGGAAAACTGAAGGCAGTCGATCTGAAGACGCTGCCATACCCTGGCTTTCCGACGGACATGCAGTCGCAGATGATGGCTCTCCTGCTCGTATCGGAAGGGACCAGCATCGTGACCGAGACAGTCTTCGAGAATCGCTTCATGCACGTCGAAGAATTCCGCCGGATGAATGCGAACATCAAGATCGAGGGCCGCAGCGCGATCGTCGAAGGCGGAAGCAAATTGACGGGCAGCAAGGTTGCAGCTACGGATTTGCGCGCTGGTGCCGCACTCGTCCTCGCAGGACTGGTCTCCGAAGGGGAGACGGAAGTGACAGCATTGCACCATATCGACCGCGGCTACGTCCATTTTGTGGAGAAGCTGCAAGCCTTGGGCGCTGATGTGGAACGTTATGTCCATCAGGAACAAAAGCAGGAAGCAACCGCTCCTGAACCAATTAAAATCAATTTTTCCCCTAATTTTGCCTAAGCTGTTTCATTCAGGCGAATAGTAGGGGCAAGCGAAAGCTCTCTCTTAGCAGAGAGCTTTTTTGTGCTTTCAGACAACCCGCTCTAACATTCTCCCTTCTCTCTCACTCTCTCGTTCTATCGCTTGCGGAAGGGACATAGACTGGAAGTGTCAGCACGAAACGAGGAGGATAGGGAGCATGAAACGTTATCTCGTCATGTGGTTAGTCGTTTTGCCAGTCTTGCTCGTATTCATGCCAGCTGCTCTGGTCTATCTTTTTTCTTCTGGCTTTCAGGAGGGAACGGAAGGAGTGGCGGTCGTCTCGCAACCGCAGAACCAGGCTGTGGTGGAGCCGGGTTTGGAAGTGAAGGTATACCGTTCCGAGAAAAAGACGGTGGAGACCCTCCCGCTCGAAACCTACATCACAGGCGTCGTGGCAGCCGAAATGCCCGCAGAGTTTGAACTGGAGGCGCTCAAGGCACAGGCGATGGCAGCAAGGACGTATATTGTCCGCAGGCTGAGCGAAGGGAAATGGCAGGATGTCCCCGAGGGGGCGCATGTGATGGATACGGTCAGTCACCAGGTGTATATGGACGAGGAGCAGCGCAAGCAAAGATGGGGCGAGCAATTTGCGTGGAAAAACAAGAGAATCGAACAAGCGGTGCAAGCGACTGCCGGGATCGTCCTGACGTATCAGGGCAAGCCGATTGATGCGACCTTCTTTTCGACGAGCAATGGCTTTACGGAAAATTCAGGAGAGTATTGGGAGCAGTCCATCCCGTATTTGAAGAGCGTAGCCAGCCCCTGGGATATCGATTCTCCCCGCTATCAGGAGACAGTCGTCTATTCGACTGCAGAGCTGGAAAAAAGCCTGGGCGTAAAACTGGCTCAGGAGGCATCCACCAAAGGCTCCTGGTACCGGATCATTTCTACTACAACGGGAAATCGGGTTGGACGGATCCACATCGGCGGCAAGGATTTTACCGGCCGCGAAATCCGGGAGAAGCTGAATCTCAATTCTTCTTCTTTTACCATGGAGTTGCGTGGAAACCAGGTGTATATCACTACCAAAGGCTACGGTCATGGGGTAGGCATGAGTCAATGGGGCGCCAACGGCATGGCCAAGACAGGGAAGAATGCGGAGCAGATCGTGAAGTACTACTATCAAGGAATAGACTTGCAGAATTTCAAGCAAATCATTCCGGTCTAGCAGAGCAAAACGGATATTTTTTTAATTTTCCCTTCTCTCTCAGGTTTATACGCCAAAATTCTGGCGATACTGAGGGATGAGGTGATGAATAAAATGGAAGATCAAAAAAATCAAAATCAACCGATTCCATTCCGAAAGTCCAGTTTTTGGAAGAAAATGTTAGGGAAGAAATGGGCGTTTCCAGCGATCTACATCGGCGCCGCAGCTATCATTCTCGCTTTTGTGATGTGGTATCAGGGTAACGTCATCCAGACCGTCTCCGAGATGACCAATCCGAGTGACGGAGTAGTGGTGACCAATCCAGCGGAAGGTACCACGACTCCTGAAGCTGGAAAAGAAGGCGACGATGCGGTGCCGGTAGCTGGTAGCGTCGAGCCGCTCGCATGGCCGGTAGGCGCAGGAGTTCAGTACGAACAGGGCATGAGCTTCTATGATGAAGAAGCAACTGCAGATGTGCAGGAAAAAGCGTTGATCAAGTATGAAAGCTCCTACTTCCCGCACACCGGGATTGATCTCAAGGCAGTAGACGGCAAAAGCTTCGATGTCGTCGCGGCTCTGGCAGGCAAGGTAACCAAAGTGGAGAATGATCCACTGGTCGGCCGCCTCGTAGAGATTGAGCATGAGGGCAACATTGTCAGTGTATACCAAAGCCTGGAAAACGTCTCTGTCAAACCGGGCGATGAAGTGACACAAGGTCAGGTGCTCGGCAATGCTGGACGCAGCGAGTATGAAAAAGATGCGGGAGTGCATCTCCACTTTGAAGTACGCGTCGATGGAAAATCGGTCAATCCGGAAAAATACCTGATTCAACCTGAAGCAAAAAATCAATAATGACGCAAAGCACCTGTAAAAGCCCGTCTTTTGCAGGTGTTTTTTTACGTTTGTACAAACTGTGAAAAAAAGTTGCGGCCGTGCTGGCTTGTCAGGCTTGGAAACGTAGAATATGTGTCCGCACCCACCCATATATTGTATCAGACAATGTAGATACAAGGAGGCGAGTGACGTGCACGACTACATCAAAGAGCGGACCATCAAAATCGGCCGATATATTGTAGAGACGCGCAATACGGTTCGGATGATCGCCAAAGAATTCGGGGTGTCCAAAAGTACAGTGCACAAGGACCTGACAGAGCGGCTGCCTGAGATAAATCCAGAATTGGCCAACCAGGTAAAGGAAATTTTGGAATACCACAAAGCGATTCGCCATCTTCGCGGAGGAGAAGCGACCAAAATCAAGTACAAGCGCCGCAGCAAAAAAGTTATGGTGGAACAGGAGGAGAGTGTGTAAGAAATAATTTCCTTGTCCTCTCACGTGGAAGAGCCTATGATATGATGTAGGAATGTAACTGGTAACAGGGAGGACCTTTCAATGTTTGGCAAAGATATCGGGATCGACTTGGGGACGGCCAATGTCTTGGTGTTCGTAAAAGGCAAGGGAATAGTCCTGGATGAACCATCTGTCGTAGCAATCGACAATCATACAAAAAAAGTGTTGGCTGTAGGAAATGAAGCTCATCGCATGGTAGGCCGTACTCCAGGAAACATCGTAGCGATTCGGCCATTGCGTGAAGGGGTCATTGCGGATTTTGAGATCACGGAAGCAATGTTGAAGCATTTTCTGACCAAAATCGGTGGAAAAAGCATGTTTGCTCGCCCACGCATTTTGATTTGCTGTCCGACAAACATTACTTCCGTGGAGCAAAAAGCGATTCGTGAAGCGGCTGAACGAAGCGGCGGGGCCAGAGAAGTTTTTATTGAAGAGGAGCCAAAAGTGGCAGCTGTAGGGGCTGGCATGGAAATCTTTCAGCCGTCCGGAAATATGGTCGTAGATATCGGTGGCGGTACAACAGATGTAGCGGTACTCTCCATGGGCGACATCGTCACGTCTTCTTCCATTAAAATCGCCGGCGATACATTTGATGTGGCAATCATGCGATACATAAAAAATAAGTACAAATTACTGATCGGGGAACGTACGGCTGAAGATATAAAAGTTCAGATTGGCACCGTATTCGGCGGACGCCAGGACGAAATGGACATCCGTGGACGCGACATGGTGAGCGGCTTGCCGCAAACCATTACGATTCGCTCCGAGGAAGTCCAAGAAGCCCTGGCTGAGTCGGTGAGTGCGATTGTACAAGCATCAAAATCTGTTTTAGAACGAACACCTCCAGAACTTTCTGCCGATATAATAGACAAGGGTGTATTCCTGACTGGCGGCGGCGCGCTTTTGCACGGAATTGACCAGATGCTGGCAGAAGAACTCAAGGTTCCTGTGCTGGTAGCGGACGAGCCGATGATGTGCGTAGCCAAGGGAACGGGAATGATGTTGGACTACTTGGACAAAGCACCTTCTCAACGGAATAAGAAATTGTTCAGGGGGTAAGATCACGTGATCAGAGGGTTGTATACGTCTGCATCAGGCATGTTGGCCTTGCAGAATCGACAGGAATCACTGGCGACGAACCTAGCTAATATCAACACGCCTGGCTATAAGCAGGATGTGGGTGTGATGCGCGCTTTTCCAGAGCAGCTGATCGCCCGAATTCGCGATCAGCAAGGGCCGGATATCCAAGGAATGCCTCAGATGACCGGACAAGCAGCCGTCATAGGCCGTCTGCATACGGGCGTATACATGTCGGAGGCATTGCCCGTGTTTGCACAAGGCGACATTGCCGAGACGCACAATCCCTATGATGTCGCATTGATGGACAACCTGCAGCCGGATGGGGACGGAAATGAGCGTCGTCTCTTTTTCAGCGTAGCCCGGATAGAGGATCTGGATCAGCCGGCTGATCCGGAGCAGATCCGCTATACGCGAAGCGGCAACTGGAGTGTCAATGCTGACGGCTACCTGGTCACTCCGGATGGCTATTATGTGCTGGACAACCAAAATACGGCGATTCGCATCAATGATCCGATGGGCATAAGTGTGGGACAGAACCTGCTGATCGGCACCGCCGGCGAATTGATGTACGAAGATCCGGATACGGGCGTAATGACCGCAATGCCTAACGAACGGTTGGGGCTTGCCGTCATCTCTACTCCACAGATGCTGGTTCGCGAGGGAGTGGGTGTATTTCGCTATGAAGGCGACATAGCTCCACTCACACTGGAAGAGGCAGAAGCGGAAGATCAGACTGCCCTGGCTGCTGGCGAGTATACACAATCCCGGATAGAAGGGCGCTACGGTACCAAGCAAGGCTGGCTCGAGCGGGCCAATGTAGATCCAGCGCAAGCCATGACCGATATGATGACGGTCCTGCGCGCATATGAAGCAAATCAACGGGTTATGACCACGATAGACGGTACGTTGGAAAAGGCAGCCAATGATATCGGCAAGGTAAACGGGTAAACTAGGGGGTAAGGATCAAGATGCAGTCGCTTAATATTTCATCTTCTGCGCTGCGAGGCATCCAATACGCGCTTGACAACACTGCGAACAACATGGCGAATATGGAAACAGCCGGATATAAGCGCCGAGCTGCCTCATTTTCCGAGTTGCTTGCTGATTCAATGAACGAGCAGCCTGCACTGGACCGGGAAAATCGGAATTCGCCTGTCGGACTTCGCATGGGCAGCGGAGCCAGACTGGGCATGACCAAGCTGGATATGGCTCAAGGCAGCATGAAGCCGACAGATGTGCCGACGGATCTGATGATTCAAGGTGAAGGCTTTTTTATGGTTGGCTCGCAGATGAGAGATGCGAACGGTGTTATGAAGGAAGAATTCCTGATGACACGAAACGGAAACTTTCACCTGGAGTATAATAACTACTTTAACGGATTTGTACTTGTTGCACCTACTGGCCATATCTTATTGGGTGAAAACGGGTCTCCCATTGTAATCGGTGAGGATGAGATCAGAGATTTTGAGGTATCTGAAGATGGTTACATTGCAGCCAATGGCAATCCCACGTTTGAACGGATCGGCCTCTGGAAGTCGGATAACCCAGACCAATTGAAGCAGATCGGCGAGAACCTCTACGATCCCGAGCTGCAAGAAGGTCAAGATCCTGCTGATGTATTCACATCCTCTTGGGACAACATGATTGCTACTATACGTCAAGGCGCATTGGAAGCCTCCAACGTAAACATGCAGGAAGAAATGTCTCAACTGGTGAACATTCAGCGTGCCTACCAGCTCAACTCACGGGCTATCGGCATCAGTGATCAGATGATGAGCATCGCGACATCGATACGGAGCAGATAATCCCGTTCAGCAGATGGAGGATACGACAATGAACCAAGGAAAGGGACAGCGGTTCCCGCGAGATACCCAAGAGGTTACTCAAAAAGAACGTATCAGGAGCGGCAAGAGCTGGCCGTTGACGTTGGCCAAAATCTTGTTGCTCCCGATCCTGCTCTTTTTCTCTCTGGCCATCGGCTTAATGATTGGATACGGTTCGCTTGGGGACAAGCCAACCGCAGAGGTTTTCGATTTGGGGACTTACAAGCATATGTACGATCTGCTTTTTTCAGATACGCAGTAGTGGATGCAATACTTGGCGGCCCGGACCATTGGTTTGGGCCCTGCCATTTTTCTTGTGGACTTGTTGTTCAGATTGTCCGCAGAGTATAATGGATCGAGTGGTTGAAAAAGGAAGTGCAGTTTTTCTTATACGGAGGGATATCCGTGAATCTTCCTAATGCGCTTACGATCTTTCGCATCGTTCTCATCCCTTTGTACCTCTACGTGTTTTTTTCGGGCTTGCCCTACCATCTGGAGATTGCACTGGGAATACTGTTGGTGGCAGGCCTGACAGATATCGCGGATGGGTATATCGCGAGGAAGCACAAACTCGTGACCACGTTTGGGGTCATGATGGACCCTCTGGCGGATAAATTGATGATGCTGGCTGTCATTGCCTCGTTTTTTCTCACGGAGCGGATCAGCGTGTGGGCAACGCTGTTTTTCTTTGCGCGGGATGTAGCGATGATCGGGGTTGCTGCTGTCTTCCATTTCAGAGGAAAAAAGACGGTGCCAGCCAATGCCTACGGAAAGCTGACCACTGTATTGCTGTATTTGGTCATCCCCTTGGTGATGTACCGCTACCCTTACAGTGAAGCCATTTTATGGTCGGTCATTGCGTTCTCCTTTATAGCGAGCGCGATCTACCTTGGGAAGTTTCGTTTATTGAACAAAACCTGATGGAGAAGTTGGAAAAAGAGCACTTCCTCAGGAAGGGAAGGAAGTGCTCCTTTTATCTCAACCCCGGACTCCCCAAGTACGGAGGCGGGTGGTTGAAAATAGTTTCAGTCTGCCGCATGTTCTTCATGCATGGACAGGCCTAGATAAGTATGGAAATGGAGCGGTGTTCATGGAAATCAAAGCACCTTTGGATAGCGTACAGATTCAAGCTATTATTCCGCATCGGTACCCGTTTTTGCTGGTGGACAAGATTGTTGAGCTGGATTTGGGCAAACGAGCTGTCGGATTGAAAAATGTTACAATCAATGAGCCGTTTTTCCAGGGACATTTTCCAGGGTATCCGGTAATGCCCGGCGTGCTGATCGTCGAAGCATTGGCACAGGTAGGGGCTGTAGCGATGCTGAGCATGGAGGAACATCAAGGAAAAATCGGCCTATTCGCCGGCATTGACGGATTCCGTTTCAAGGATCAGGTAAAGCCGGGCGATACGTTGATCCTCGAAGTGGAATTGACACGCGTACGCGGCACGATTGGCAAAGGACACGGTCGTGCGCTAGTAAACGACAAAGTGGTTGCAGAAGGCGATCTGATGTTTGCACTGACTGCTGGTGCTGACCAGGCACATTCTTGATCTATCTTGAATGTGCTTTTCTTTTCAGTTAGAATGGCATCTGGGAACATTCTTGATTCGTTGACCGTCTAATGTACTGAAGGTGAAATCATTGACCAGTCCGGTTGCAAATATTCTCGGCGTATCGTTTACGACTCGCGGCTTTGACGAAACCGTAGCTCACCTGACACAACGGATTGACAGCGGAGAACAGACACATGTAGTGACCGCCAATCCGGAAATTGTGATGCTTGCGAAAGGCCACTCAGCCTTTCGATCGATAGTAGACCAAGCCTATGTGGTGCCAGATGGGATTGGGATTGTCTACGCCGCAAAATGGACGAATCAGCCGATCTATGAACGTGTCACCGGGGTTGAGCTTGTGGAAGCCCTGATGGCTGTGGCAGATAAAAAACAATGGAACGTGTATTTACTGGGTGCGACTCCGGAAGTAATCAGGCTGGCAGCGGAGAACCTGTCCAACCGCTATCCGCAGGCGCGCATTGTCGGGTATAGGGACGGTTATTTTCGGCAAGACGAAGAAGAACAGATCGTCCGGGAGATCGCAAGCAAAAAGCCCGAGCTTCTTTTTGTCGCGATGGGCTCACCCAGACAGGATGAATGGCTTGCCCGGTATCGCGATCAATTGAACGCTTCATTGATGATGGGCGTGGGCGGCACCTTCGACGTTATTTCGGGGAAAGTAAAACGTGCCCCCCTTTTTTGGCAAAAGTTGAATCTGGAATGGTTGTACAGACTAATGGCAACGCCATCACGCTGGAGGCGGCAACTGGCGATTCCGCGATTTGTTTGGACCGTCTTCAGGGAAAAGTGGAGAAACCGCTCATAGAGCACCCGTAGAGAGGAGACAGCCGATGTCTACATCAATCTTCGGATTTTTGACTTCGCTGATCATAGCATTTATAACTACACCTTATGTGAAAAAACTGGCTGTAAAAGTAGGAGCTGTGGATGCGCCCAACCAGCGCAAGGTCCACACAAGGATCATGCCGCGCATGGGCGGTTTGGCCATTTATCTCGGCTATATGGCGGCATTCTTCCTGTTTGTTCCGTTCGCGGAAAAGACGGAGATGCTGGGCATTTTTATCGGCAGCACGATCGTCATGCTGGTCGGGATGCTCGATGACAAATATCAGCTTTCCCCAAAATGGAAGCTGCTCGGTCAGCTTCTGGCGACTGTCATCGTCGTCGTCCCCTTTGGATTAAAGATCGGCGTGGTCAATCTGCCGTATTCCGGCAGTCTGGATTTTGGCAGCGGCTGGCTTTTGTGGCTGGCTGTCCCGATCACCATGTTCTGGATCGTCGGTGTGACCAATGCGGTCAACCTGATCGACGGACTGGACGGCTTGTCGGCAGGGGTCTCGGCGATTGCGACAGCTACCATGGCGATCGTGGCCTTGCTGATGGACGAGTACAACGTCGCGATTTACTGCTGCGTTCTGCTTGGCGCGATCCTCGGATTTCTGTACTTTAATTTTCATCCGGCTCGCCTGTTTATGGGCGATACGGGTTCCCTGTTTTTAGGCTTCAACCTGGCGGCATTATCCATCATGGGCTTTAAGGAAGCGCTGTTCGTTTCCTTCATTATCCCGATCGTGGTGCTGGGAGTTCCGCTCTGGGATACCTTCTTCGCCATCGTACGGCGAATCGTAAACAAAAAGCCGATCTCCAGTCCGGACAAAGGCCATCTGCACCACTGCCTGTTGAACATGGGTCTATCCCATCGCTCCACCGTACTGGTGATCTATACAATCAGCCTCTTCTTTGGAACGATGGCGATCCTCTTGACGAAGACGACGAAATGGACAACGCTCATCGTCATGGTCGCGCTGTTGATCGCGATCCACCTGGGGACGGAAATCGTCGGTCTGGTCAGCCGCAGACATCGTCCGTTGATCAATATTTACCGTCGGTTGAAAGTAAAGATGTCGGAGCGGCGAAGCCATTCGTTAAAATAGTGTTATTTTCAGACAACCCTTGAACAGATTGTGACAAGATCACGTCCTGTTTGAGGGTTTTTTCCTTTTTTCGACCGTTCTTTCAGATAGTTTGCTCTTAAGTTTTCGTCAAAATATACCGATAAAGGAAAGACGAGACTATGTTTAAAAGATTGCAAAGAAGAGGTGAAACGAGTGGCTAGAAACTTGCTTGGTAGTAAAACCTGGATTTCGGCAGTACTTGCTTTCCTGATGGTGTTCACAACACTGCTGCCGTTTGGTGCGGGTGTTGCTCAAGCTGCAGGGGGACTCCAGTTTATCGGCATCAGCAACAATACGTCGGCCAGCAACCCCCATATTCATTACTCATCCTCCATCGACATCTCAGGTACATATCCACTGAACGTTGTCGGGGATGACCTTCGTTATCAGGTATCCTCGTTAAGCGGATCGCAACCGTCCGATACGAGCAGTATCAAGCCGTCCATCGACCCGGCAACACGCACATTTACATTTCGGAATATCGCGCTGATTCCGGGAGTGAACGTGATTTCGTTTTCTTTTAAGAATGGCGACTCCAATACGGATCTCTCCAAAATCTACGTCCAGTACAACAATACACCCATGTTTTCTGACTTGAGACTGGACTCTGTGTTCATGGAATCGGATCCGACCATTGTAGAAGTAAACACGTCCCGCAATACGACACTTCGCCTGTCCGGGAAAGCACAAAATGCGGATACGGTCGTAGTCAAAAACAACACAACAGGGAGAACGTTCACGGACTCGATCCGCAGTGCGGGCAACTTCTCTGTTGAGCTGGAAACCCAAATTGGTTTGAACCAGATTGACATCCACGCATACAGCAGCAATAAAGAAGTGGCATTGGTAAACAGAAGTGTTTTGGTAATCCCCAGAAGCAATGCTGAGGGAGGATCAGACCAGTTTTACAGTGTGAAGATGGGCGGTACAGACATCACACAGATCCCTCCTGCAAGCACAGAATTAATTCAAAAGGCCGGAAGCAGCATTACGATCACTGGTGAACTTTTGATCAAATTGCAATCTGGCGCTACCATTCTCGACTCTAGCGGTGCAAAGGATACGACGGCGCCTGATGCACCAGTTAATCTTAAAGCCGTTACCTTACAACCAGATCCGCCTACTACGCCACCTACGGTAACAAAAATAACAGGGACGGCGGAAGCCGATTCTACGATTATTGTAAAAAATGCATCGGGCACTCTAACGATTCAAGGAAATGCAAAGGCTGACGCGAACGGGGAATTTGAGGTTACGGTTGTGGGACAACCAAGTGCCTCATCGCTAACCGTATTTGCCAAAGACGCAGCAGGAAATACCAGTACCGGAACAGGGGTAACTGTCATTGATGGGATTCCTCCTAATGCTCCGGACGTAAATGAGCCGGTTTCGAATCAACAAACGGCCCTTACAGGAACAGCGGAAATTGGCTCTACCGTGTACGTGAGAAGAGGGTCAACTGAACTTGGAAGCGCGTATGTAGGAAGTGGTACTTTTACCGTAACTCTGCCGTCTCCTGAAGCAGTAGGAACTACTTTGACTGTAGTTGCTGTTGATTCTGCCGGGAATGAAAGTCCTGCAAAAGCAGTCAAGATTATCGATCCGGCTGATGCGACAGCACCTGATACAGTAGCTCCAGATCGACCGGTGACAGATCGCGTATATACGAATACTTCAAAAATTACGGGGCTAGCAGAAGCGGGTACAACGATTACAGTTACCAGCGGAGCAACCGTACGAACAGCGACAACAGGGGATGACGGGAAATTTAGTGTGACATTCCCAACTCAAACAGCAAACACGGTATTAACGGTTACGGCAACAGATGCTGCTGGTAACGAAAGCAGTGCAGAGACCGTTCTCGTAGGATATGCACTGGATACGTCACCTCCGAATAAGCCAACGGGTGTCCCGAGTCAGATCACCACGATGGACAATGTTGTACAAGGAAGCGGGGCAGAAGCATTTTCCACGATTAAAGTGAAAAGAGGTTCTGTCGTCCTGGGAAGCGGAGTGGCAGATGGCGCCGGTAGCTTTTCTGTAGGAATTTCGTCTGCTTCTGTTGGAGATATTCTGTCTCTCACGGCAACAGATAATGCAGGGAATGAAAGCGAAGCAGCAACAATCGAAGTAAAAGCGGCGAGATCGTTTGTCTTCAAGATCAATAACCTGACAAACCCGTCTGATATTGTTACGATTGATCAAGACAACGACGTTGAATTTGATCCGGTTACGGATACAGGCCTCTCCTCGGAATACAAGCTGTATGACGTAAGTGCGAAAGTGAACTACGCGGATTTGAAGAAAGACAATCTGTACGAAATGCAAATTAGCTACAAGACGCAAAGACGAGATTCCAGCAATCTGTCCAACATCGTCAATGACGTCATCGTTGCGAACCACAGCTATCGCTTTATTTTTAAAACAAGTGATGGAGCAAGGTTTGGAAATGTAACGAATATCTCCGATCCGGATCCACAGGTGCAAATTCCGGTGAGAACGGACGGCAGCGTGAACATCGTCAATGTTCTGCCAGCCAAGGTGAAGATTGAAGCTTTCAATATGCCTACAGCAGGCAATTTCAAAGTGTTTTACAACAACCAGGAAAAATCAGCTGGAACCGATTACTTGCTGACAAAGGGAACAGATTCAGTAACCATCGAATTTGTCAAGCTGCCAGCGAATGAGACGACGGTAAAAGTAAAATATGACGATCAGGAAATCTCTTTCAAACTGAAGCCTCAAGTCGTTCCATCGCTTCTGTTGTACTATACGGTATCGAATGAATCCAAAGTAATTGACAGCTCTTTGGAAATTACCGATCCCAATGTATCCCGACTGGTGATGGACGGGGACAAATTTAAAGCCCAAATCTACAACTACAAATTAACGAACACCAACATGACGGTAACGTTGAATGGTGTAGAGATTCCGAGTGCATACCGGATCACAGACTCGAATCCTAATGACAACGTAGTTCCATTCGAAATCGAAAAAGGCAAGTTTACCAAAAACGGTGAATGGAATCTCAATCAAGGGAACAACGCGCTCGTCTTTACCCTCAAAGACGATCCAAGCGTGAAATTCAACTACAACATCATCTACAACACAGAGAAGACACCGAAGATTGAAGATGTCACGCTTAAAGTCGTTCAGGGCAAAGGTCAGACAGAACTGGCGAAAAAATCTTCCGATGCAGCCTATCGGACTTCCGCTTTCTTCCTGAGTGAATTCTCCTGGAAAGCGACCAATGTAGAACCAGGTGCCATTGCTACCATTACGAAGGACGGCAATGTCATCGCGAGGTACAAGCTGAAGGATACTTCGGGGAACTGGGATTTCGTTAATGATGCGGCGTACAATAAAACACGCGACGCAGCCATCAAAGGAAATACCCGTGATCTGGGTGCCATTTTCGACTCCACAACCTTCTCTAAAGGAAATAATATTCGCAACAAGTTCACGTTCACAGCTGAAATGGACACGGACGAATATGGAGAAGAACTGGTTGAGGAACTCAGTGACGACATGGGCCTGACAGGGGAAGAGCTGGAGAACAGATTGAAATTGTTCCCGCTGACTCTGGCAAAAGGCGGCACAACGAATTATCAAATCGAGATTATTCAAGGCTCTATCGCTACTCGTCACAATATCAGCATTACGCAGGATGCCCAGGCTTGGACAGTGATCTCTCCTACCAAGCTGGACAATGCACAGTATATTACGGTGAACAGCAACTCTGTTCCGGTGAAGATCTTTGCAGAAAAAGCAACGAAAGTAATGTTTGGGAAAACAGAGGCAGTTGCCTATAATACCGATTTCCCGGATTACGAGTATGATTCGGAAACAGGCAAGCTGATACCACAGACGTACTATGTGTTTGAATCCAATGTAACGCTGAAACCAGGATTGAACACGATCAAATTCACGGTTCAGTTCGGCAGCAACAGCTACAACGACGAGATCAAAATCTTCAACCTGAACTCTGCAGTAGGTGGCGCTGAGAGCCGGGATGTGTTTGGCAAAAAGCTTTCTTTCAGTGTATTTGAAAAAGCATTTGAACTGAAATTCCCGTCTGGCACCGTCCTGCTGGCACCACAAAGCAATAAGGCAGGTTCGGAAGTAAATGCCCCTCAGACTGATATTTTCACCAACGTTCCGATCTATTTCGGGATCGCGGATCGTACGAATGGTCAAGTCGGCATTGATGACCACGGTCTGAAACGGGAAATGGAAGATTTGCTTCGCATCTCCTCTGATTTCAACTATGCAAGCCCGCTCTACTTTGTAGACGCCGGGAATGCCAAACATGGCAGCTTGGACGAAGACGAAGACCGAGCACCAGGGGGCCGCGACCCATACTTTGACGGCACGGTAAACAACGTAAAGATGGAACCGTTCATCGAGCGTTGGAGATACAACCTCGTACCGAGCAAAGTCGGAACGGTTTCGATCAAGTATGATCCTTCCATTGTCAATGCAGCGAACAATATCCTCACCGTTTTCTACAATAACGGTGATGAGTGGATCAATCTTGGCGGTGTCGTGAACACATCCAAAAAGACGGTCACTGTTCCATTTAAAGGCTTCGGCTATTACATGGTCATGAAAACGCGCGAAACCTTCTCTGATGTAATCAACCATCCATTTGCGCGTGACGCGATTGAGACCTTGTACGCCAAAGGAATCATGAATGATGCACCAGGAAGCGGTTTCGGTACCGAGTTGAAAATCACTCGCGGCGAGTTCGCAACGATGCTCGTAAAAGCGCTGGATCTGCCAATCAATGCCGGGCCATATAGCGGCAACAGCGAAAGAAACCCGACCGAACCTTCTTTCAATGACGTCCATCCGGATTTTGACGATTGGAATTACGAGTACAAGTATATTGAAACGGCAGCTCGTGCAGGGATTGTGCGCGGAAAGAGCACACGCGGCTTCTTCCCGGATGATCCACTGACGCGTGAAGAAGCGACGATCATGATTGCGCGTGCGCTCAATCTGAAGCTGGGCAATGCAGATGCAGCCATGCTGGCTCTGGGCAAGTCCTTTACAGACGGACAACAAACCGGCTACTATGCTGCTCCATCCGTACTGGCAGTAACCAAAGCCAAAATCATGAATGGGGAAGTCAATGATCCATCGGCTAAAAAGCCAACCTATCGCTTCAATCCAAAAGGGGATTTGACCCGTGCAGAGATGGCGATCATCACGATTCGGATCATGACTCAACTGAAAAAATTGCCGAAGTAAAATAACAAAGCAAAAGAGCTGAAGCAACGATAACCGCTTCAGCTCTTTTCTTTTCCGTACTTGTCCACTTGTTCACGCAGCAGATAGATTTCCCTTTCATGCTCCCAGACTTTTGTCTCTATGAATGCAAGATGTTTTCTCTTCCCGCTCTGTTCCTCCCGCATCTCACGGACTTCCTCATAGAGCTTATCCAGCCGCTCGTTTGTATTGGTAATAGCCTGAAATAGTTCCGCACACATGTCCTCCACGTGGCGTGTAAGGGTTTCTTGGCGTTCCATGCGCTGTTCCAACTGTTCAAAACGCTTGTCATGTTCATCCAGACGCTGCTCAATGCGATCTAATCGCTGTTCGATTCGGTCAAACCGTTGGTCAATCTGTTCAAATCGCTGCTCGATCCGTTCAAACCGTTGGTCAATCTGTTCAAATCGCTGCTCGATCCGTTCAAATCGTTGGTCAATCTGTTCAAATCGCTGCTCGATCCGTTCAAATCGTTGGTCAATCTGTTCAAATCGCGGCTCGATCCGTTCAAACCATTGGTCTATCCGTTGAAATCGCTGTTCGTTTTGTTCGAACTGCATTTCCATGTGTCCAAACAAATCGTCCAGGCGGGACAAGACTTGGCCTGATAAGCTATTTTCATCACCCGTTGAATGCCCCATATAGAAGCCTCCTTTTATGTACGGCTTTTATATGAATATCGTAAGCGAAGAAAGTAGGTGCAGCAAGTAAATCTATTCTTCGTCTCCTACCGCATCGACGGGCACTTCGACATACTCCTTTTCACCCAAGTCGACCTGCGCCTGACCGTTCGTCAAATCGATCATTCCTGCTACGAAAGCATCCTGTTCACCCTCGGGAATCAGCACGTGGGCGGTTACTTTATCGGTAAAATCCGTCCCGATTACCCGATGCTCCCCGAGACGCAGTTCATTTTCAACTTTGCCCCACCAGGTGTAATCGACTTGCACAGAGATCTTTTGATGCAAGGTATGGACGACGATGCGTGCCGCTTTGAGCGCTGTGACCGTCCCTGCTGTATAGGCGCGGACCAATCCCCCGGCCCCCAGCTTGATGCCGCCAAAATAACGGGTCACGACCACGACTGTATCCTTCACTCCATTTTTCTTGATGCATTCCAGAATCGGCTTTCCTGCGGTTCCGCTCGGTTCGCCATCGTCGCTGGATCGCTGGATCTGATCGTTCTCACCAATGACGAATGCCGAGCAGTTGTGGGTTGCATCCCAGTGCTTTTTCTTGATCATCGCGATGAAAGCCGATGCTTCTTCTTCTGTCGTCACCCTCTGGGCATACCCGATAAATCGAGAACGTTCTATTATAATGTCATCTTCTCCGTAGCCTGCTACTGTCTTGTACTGATGCAGCATCTTCTTTCACCTCTAGAAAAGGATAGCATGCAAAAAGAAAGTTCGCGATTCCTGAAATGTTTTTGACACAAAATCGTATTAGTATTACGAAGGAGAGTATGCGAAAATGAAAGAAAAAGGGCCCATGTGCAAATAGTGGCAATGGATTCATTTTTCGTGTACGAAACATTTTCTTGTGTTATATTGTTCGTGGGACAAACTGTAATATTTTGATCAGAAGGAGTGTACATGATGAACTTTCCATACTCGTCTAAGAAGTGGCAGAAGATCAGTATGGCAGCAGTCTTGACTACTGTACTCGGTGTCGGTTCCTTGACCGCCTACGCGAATACGGGCACAGACGGCGCCAAAGCGACTGAGACATCGACACAAGCCGAGCAATCAGCCGATACGGCCAAACCTGCTAATGCAGAAGAGCCAAAAGCTGCAGCGAAGGAAGTTACGGCCGAAAGCAAGGCAACAACTACTGCAGAACAAACCAACACTACGACCAAACCAGCAGCGACTGTTGGGTTGGAGAATCTGACGCTGGAAAAAGCGATTGAACAAGCGCTTGAAAGCAATGCCCAGCTGGAGTCAGCGCGTCTGAACGTAAAAAATGCAGATCTTAACTCCATGCTGGCATACAAAACACCAGCCCAAATGCCGGATGAAATGATCGGTACTCTGGATGCAGCCAAAGCGAAATACGTAAACAATGCAACCATTGAGATGAACCGCAAGCTCAATGCATTGAACCTGAAGGCCACAGAGAGCAAAATCAAGCTGGGCGCACAACAAGCCTACTATGATTTGCTCTATGCACAAGACGACTACAACCTGAAAAAGCAAAGCCTGGCTCGTGCCGAGGCTCAATTGAAGGTAGCGAAAGCGGCTTTTGAAGTTGGAACCAAGGCGAAAACGGATGTACTCCAGGCGGAGATGGGCTTGGCCGGTGCACAGGCTGCCTTGACGACGGCACAGAACAATCTTGAGATCGAGCGCATGGATTTGAATGATTTCCTCGGCGTGGATCTGGACAAAAAGTGGAACATCATCGTCTCCCACAAACAAACTGCTCCGGTTACGCAAACACTGCAACAGGCAGAAGCCGAAGCATTGCAAAAACGCGTGGAGATGACACAGGTAAAAGAAGAGCTGAAACTGGCAGAACTGAACGTGGAGCTTATTGAGAAATACTCCGTTATGGCTACTTATCAAGGCCGTATCGCCAAAAATAATGTAGAAACGGCGAAGCTGGCGATTGAACAAAAAGAGCGCGAGATCTCCAAGGAAGTAGCCCAGGCCTACTACAACCTGAAAGCTGCGTACCAGGCTATCGAATTCCAGAAGAAGGCCCAGGAAGCAGCTGCGGAGAGCTATCGCCTGACCAACCTGCGCTTTGAAAACGGGCTTGCGACGACCCTGGAAGTGATTCAGGCGGAAGAAGAGCTGTCCGATCGCGAGAACCAATACCAACGCGCAATCCGTACTTACAATCTGGCAGTGGTCAACTTCCAGACAGCTTTGGGCAACTAAGGGAATCCCTACAAAAATTTGATCACAATTGGAAAAAGGTTGAGGAGTGACAGACTGCCGCACGTACCCTATAATACGATTTGTGGCGGATGTCACTCGTACATAATCCAAGTGAATACGACCACCAAAAAAGTTTTAAACTTTTTTTCAAAGGCGCCGCAACTTTTGCTGAGCTGAGGCGTTTAATAGGATGTCACACGAAACACGGGGAATTGTGTAAAAAAGATTCACGAATTCTAGCTACTGTGTTACACTAGTGATTGTTGCATTTTACACAATACTGTATATACTAGAGAATTTTAACACGGAAAAAGCGATGCTGTCCTGCGGAAGGAGGTGACACGCGCTTGCAGGATTCGGGCTTTAAAAAGAAAGATAGATTAACAACGAATATTCCCCAAGAACAATTTGTTTATACTAGAGGAGGAGAACACAAGGTTATGAAAAAGGTTGTTAACAGTGTACTGGCTAGTGCTCTAGCACTTACAGTTGCTCCTATGGCTTTCGCTGAAGAAGCAACTCAAGCTCCAGCAATGGATGCTAACATGGAAAAAACGGTAAAACGTTTGGAAGCACTTGGACTGGTTGCTGGTTATGGAAACGGCGATTACGGCGTAGACAAAACCATCACTCGTGCTGAGTTCGCTACTCTGATCGTTCGCGCTCGCGGACTGGAGCAAGGTGCGAAACTGGCTCAATTCCAATCCACTTTCACTGACGTACGCACTACTGACTGGTTCTCCGGTTTCGTAAACGTAGCGTCTGGTCAAGACATCGTTAAAGGTTTCCCAGACAAATCCTTCAAACCGCAAAACCAAGTTACTTATGCAGAAGCAGTTACTATGATCGTTCGCGCTCTGGGTTATGAGCCAGCGGTTAGAGGCGACTTCTGGCCAAACAACTTCATCGCAAAAGCTTCCGAGCTGAACATTGCGAAAAACATCGCAGCTCCAAACAATGCCGCAACTCGTGGCGAAGTTTTCAAAATGCTGGACAACGCACTTCGCGTAAAACTGTTGGATCAAATCGAATTCGGTACTGACATCCGTTTCGAATACTCCAAAGAAACTCTTCTGACTAAGTACCTGAAAGTAACCGTTCGCGATATGGACTGGGTGAACGATGAGAAACTCGATGGCGAAGATCTGCCATTCGTATCCAACGTTCCTGTAGTTGGACTGGGCACTCTGAAAGCCAACGAAGTTCAACTTTCCGGTAAAGCAGCTGGTCTGGGAAGCAACACTACTTACAAAGTAGCTGACGGCATCAACCCTAACGAGTTCGATGGCCAACACGTACAAGTTTGGATCAAAGATGATGCTCCAAGCACAATCGTTTGGATGGAAGGTTCCGCAGATGAAGATGTCATCATGGATCGCCTTGGCGAATTCTACCTCGACGGAACTGCCATGAAAGACGACGGAAGCAAACTGTCCAAAGACAGCGACATCAAGAAGCTGAAATTGGAACTGGATGGCTCCGGCAAAACATACAAATTCAGTGAAGATGTAAAAGTTACTTACAACTTCCACCCTTACGATGCTCTGGATGCGTTGCAAGACATCATTAGCGACAACAAAGGCTTCGCTTTCTCCGCTAAACTTGTCTTGAACAACAAAAACGAAATCAGTTACATCCATGTAATTGATGACCAATCCATGAACAAATCCGTAAAAGAAGTAAAATACGGATCCAAAATGATCGAGAAAATCGATGCAGACAAGAAGAAAATTTACAACCTGGATGACAAAACATTCGGCGACCTGGAAGATCTGGAAGAAGGCGAAGATTTCCTCGTATTCCTGAACAACAAACCAGCTAAGCTGTCTGAGTTGCAAGCTAACGACGTATACAACGTCTACTATGCAAACGGCGACGAAGACAAATTGCTCGTGTTCGCTACTCGCAACGTTGTAGAGGGTAAAGTAAGCAAAATCACTATGAAGAGTGCTACTGACAACCGTCTGGTAGTTGACGGCAAAACGTACCGTTTCCGTCTGGACCACTCCACTTACTCTGACAACGGAAACAAAGACATCGAGGATATCACTGAGAAAAACCAAGACACCATCAAAGATCTCGATGGCGAAGAAGTAAAACTGTACCTGGATGCATCCGGCCGTATTCGTCACATCGAAACTGCTGATGCTATCACAGATCGCCGTTTCAAAGCAACTGTTTCGAAACAAGCTCTGTACAGCGGTGGAGACTTCAACTTCCAAGTAGTTTCCGAAACTGGTAAGAAAATTGACATCACCATTGATCCAAAAGACATCAAAGGTACTGATGGCAAACAATACCCAGAAGATGATGTTCAAGCTGACTTCACACCAGATAAAGAAAACCCACTTCTGTTGGAAGTAACCTTGGATGCTAAAGGTGAAGCTGACAAAGTAAAAGTTCTGCCTACTAAACTGTATAAGTCCTCTGGAACAGCTTGGTTGGATGCTGCTGACGAAGACGAAGATATGCTGAGACACAATGGTAAAGGCTACGAAGTTACCAGCGATACTGCAATCTTCGACCTGACTAGCGAAATCGAAGGTAAAAACCGCAAAACCCTGAAAAAACCAGGCATTGCGAAATTCAGCAAAATCGCTGACCAGAAAAACACTTCCGTTCTCTACACATTGAACGAAGACGAGTTGGAAGTAGATGCTATCTTCGTAATTGAAGGTAAATCTGCTAGCAGCGATATGAAATATGGTCAAATCGTTGAGTATGGCCGTGAAAACAGCAAATACACCATGAAAGTGGTAACTGCTGTTGACAAAGAGGTTAAAGAAGTTGAATACACGCTCGATGACAAATCTAGCGAACTGACTGACAAAGGTATCAAATCTGGTGACTTTATCGCATTCAGCCTGAACGGCAGCGATGAAGTAGTTGTTGACGAAGTTGTTGAAGTAGTTGACGCTGCTGACGACATCGAGTCCCTGCAATTGCTGGATGAAGAAGATTACAGCGATGCTGAAATCTACGACATCAGCACTGCTATCGCAACCAAAATCGATGGCAACAAAATCACTTATGTAGCAAGAGACGAAGATGGCAAGAAGCTTGGCGAAAGAACCTATACCGTTCGCGCCAACACTGTTTACTTCAATGCTTATGACATCGAACCAGGTGACAAAGTAGAAGAGGGCGACTACATCGTTCTGTTCAGCACAGAAGACGTTCAAACCCGTTACGACTATGTACTCTTCATCAACAGCAAGAAACAAGTTGAGAAAGAAGATTTCGATACTGAAGACTTCTTGGCTCAAGCCAAAATTGATGAAGATAAAGGCGGCGGCGACGACGGCGAGGTCAAACCAGACCTGAAAGTTGACTCCTTGGAATGGGCTGGAGTTGATAAACTGGGCGGTCTGATGAAAGAGTTCTCCGTAACAGGTACTGCTGTTAAAGGTGCAGAAGTAGAAGTTACAATTGGTAAACAATCCAAAACTGTTACTGCAGATGACAAAGGTAAATTCACTGTAGAAGGCATCTTGGGTAAAGCTGATGTAACTGACGCTGTTATCACAGTAACTGTTGGTAAAGAGTCTAAAGAGTACGAAGTAACGATTAAACTCGAAGACTAATCTCCAATCAACAAGATAGTAGAGACTTGATACGATTGATAAGGGGCAGAGGGTTTACCCCTCTGCTCTCATTCAATCAAGAAGCTTTTCAAACAGTACGGAGGAACACACTCACCTAAAGTACATACATCATGAGTGTTTCTCATAAAAAAAATTCCTATTTTTCAATCTGGAGGGGTAGTACGTGAATAAAAAGCTGGTCCTTTCTGTTCTTTCGACCGCAGTAGTAGCTAGCATGGCTTCCGCTGCTATGGCTAAACCACAACCTGGTTTCTATGTAGGTGGAGATGTTGACAAGTACTACAGCATCGATGCGTTCCTCGGTGATCATTTTGATGACGCTTTGGACGCTATCATCAGTGAACTCGGAGATACAGTATTTGTAGATGCGGATGCAAATGCAGCTCCATTCGTGGAAGCACTGGATGCAAATACTGCTGAAGAGCTCGCAGCTATCATGAAGCCAGCTACTGTAGCTACTTTCAACGGCAATGTTTACGTTAACGTTGAAGATCCAACTGCAGAGCCTTATAACCCTGCAACTGATAAAGACCTCGAGCCAGGAACACCTGTTGGCGACTTGGTTGTTGAAAGCGTAAGTGCTATTACGAATGCAAGTGTAAAAGTAACTTTTGCAAATGCAGTTGAAGCTCTTACTAAAGATAATGTAACAGTAGTTAATAAAGAAACTGCAAATAAGCAGTACATCAAGGCTGTTACTTTGAGCGAAGATAAAAAATCTGCAACTGTAGATTTCTATGAATCTCTTACAAAAGGTACTTACACTGCAACTGTTAAGATTGGAGAAGAAACATCCAGCAAAGACTTTGATTTTGTAGCAGGTGAAGTTGCAAAAATCGAAGCCAATGCTAGCCAATTGGTTAAAGCATCCTCAACAATTGATCTGACTAAGCTAGATTATAAAGTTCTAGATGAAGCTGGTCTGGACATCACATCTACTACAGATGTAACTTTTGAAGCAACCGTAACAGTTACAGATAACTCCATCAACTTGGCAGATGGTCAAACTGCATTCGTTTATGTGGTTGCACAAAAAGCTGACGGAACTAAAGTAAAATCCAACCGTATTACAGTGAAAGCTGAAGCACCAAAACCTGCTGAAATCGTAAACTTCACGGTTGCTAAAAATGATGATACTGTTAACTTCGAAGCTGACGACTACAAACAATCCTTAGTAGTACAAAAAGGAAAAACAAACTTTAAATTCTATGTTGGTGCAAAAGACCAATTTGGCGACAAGTATGATGGTGCTATTACTGCTACCTATGAATCTCTTGACAAAACAGTTGCGCTTGTTGACAGAAGCACCGGTGACATTACACCTCTAAAAGAGGGCACAGTTCCTGTTAAAATTACTTTTGGTAATGTTTCGAAAACAGTTGAACTGTCTGTTGTAGCTAATGCTAAAGCTTCAACCTTGGAATTGAGTGAGACTGAGATCTCTATTTCCAACTCTGTAACAACAGCAACTAATATTAAGGTATCTGTCAAAGATCAGTACAATAACGTATTTGATCATAATACCCCAGCTACAGTTACAGTTCTGTCTGGTAAAGATCTTGTAACGGTAGGAAGTACCTTGACCGTTACAGATGGTAAAGGAACCCTGAGTATCAAACCAGTAGCTGGAAAGTCCGGTACAGCTGTGATTGAAGTTAAGATTAGTGAATCCATTAAAGCTAATGTCACAGTTAATGTTACTGCTGCTGGTACTGTAGATAACTTTGTAGTAGAGGGCTTTAAAGCTACTTTGGATAAATACAACAATCCATCTACTACTGTTGATGAGACTTCAGCTGAACTTGATGTATTCCCAGTCGATGCCAATGGTGTAAAAACTGGTGATGAAGTATCTGCTACGTACACAGTAACAGATAAAGATGGTAAAAAACTGATTGATAATGTAAGCACTGCGACACCTATTGACGCTACTAACAGTGACTTTAAGGCAGGAGAAACCTATAGCATAAGTGTAAAAGTTGGTAGCATTGAGGTATTTACAAGCACATTTACGGTAGTAGATTCTGCTCCAAAACCAACTGTTGAACTTACAAGTAGCAGCCTGACTGATAAAGAAGCAGATTTCGACTTGTTCGATGATTTGGAAGATATCATCACAATTACTGGTAAAGGCTTTGAGGACGCTAAAGTTGTAGCTGTATCCTTTAAGTCTGATAATAGTAAAGTGATTGCTTCCGCTAAGGATGCAACTTCCATTGCATACCGCGGTGAAGGAAAAGCTTCCTTGGTTCTCCAAAGCGTGAGCGTTGATCCCGATGGTGTTGGACCAAAACCTGCAATTGATATCACAGTAAATGAAATTATCTCTGCTAGCATTTCTTTCAGCGATCTAGCAACAGAGATTGCTGAAGAAAATGTAGTAGCACACACTGTAGCAGATAACAATGGTGCTGAAGTTACCGGTACTTTTGAAGATGGAGTTTATACAATCGCCCATGACTTTGCTGCGTTGAAAGAAGAACAAGGTGGTGCGCCATCAGTAGCCAAATGGGTTGGAGTGTACATCGAAGGCCCAGCAGAAGCTAAATCTGCTGCAAAACTTGTCGTAAAAGGTACAAACGCTAAGACATTTGCAGATGTTGAATTTGAAACTGAAACCGGCTTCGAAAATGGTTTCTTCTACTTCTTCCCAGCAAAAGAAACAGGTAATACTAATGACCTGACTATTGCATGGGCTGATGAGAATGGAAACATCATCAAGGTAGAAAAATTGCAAGTTAAGTACGAAAACACTTCTGAATAAAATCACGAAACGTTACTTCATAAACTCATCTGAGTGAAAGAAGTGGTGAAAAGTCCCTCATGATGTAGACAACAGTCTTCATCTATGAGGGCTTTTCTCTAACTGCCTTGTCAAATTGATTGGCGCAACTCCAATCCGTGAGAACAGCCTATATCTCACGTGCCTGATCCTCCTGCACAGAAATCAATCTAACCCGATGATTCCAGTGAAGTCAGGTGAAGTCGTACTTGCATGAAGCAAGGCGGGGCTCCTTAAAAGCTGGCTATGGTCAGGCGACGAATCCATGTTGACCCAATACGAGTTAGCTGTTTCCAGGTAAAGCGCTAGGGGTTTGGTAACAGTCGATGTGCTTGAGATTGCATAGCCGAAACAGGAACAATTCAGGCTGTTAAACCTGTTTTTCACGTATTGTATAGTGGAGATCTAAGGTCAGCAAAACAAGGGATAGACCAGGCGGAACGTTTGAAGTCTTGCCGGAAGAGGTGGGGTAGCACCAGTGAGACCGGTAAGATGGCGGCGGGTTCGTAGTAGTGATGATGGCTTGCCGTTTGAACCTGTAGTGGTAACACAGGCAGGGAGGGGAAAACTGGCCGGAGCGAAGGAACCCAGTCAGTGGAAAAGAAGGGTTTCATCCCTTCGAGGGAAGAACGACCAGGTAGAGCTGCATGAAATGAATCATGCTGTCCTATTTGGATTTGATTCCACCTATTCACTGATGGGACGCCGTGTGCGATGAAAGTCGCCCGCACGGTGTAGGCTCGTTATAAATACCGGGATAGAGAGGTATAAGACGAGAATAGCCAACCAATCAATGACATAACACCTCCAGCAGACCCAGATCCCTCTAAAATTACAGTACATGGTCTAGGGGGAATGATGGACTATATAAAAGTGTCTAGTGGAGCAGTTGAAGAGGGTGCATTGGTAGAAATTTGGAATCATGAAACGGATAGAGATCCTGCGAACCTTATTGAGTCCTCATATCTTTCTTCCAGTAGTGACTCAACTAAAATTATATTAGGGAACTTACCTCCGAATACAACGATTTGGATTACTGCAAGGGATGCTGCAGGTAACCGAAGCGGTGCAATATCAAAAGTGATACCAGAGTAAATACTTCATTCAAAGAAAAAACCTCACTCATCGGTGAGATTTTTTCTTTGAAGTGGAATGACGGTGATCCAAACAATTTGAATCTACTTGAAAACAGAGCGGAACTATTGAACGCATAAAAAAGACACAGCCTCAGCTATGTCCTCCCCAACAAAGTCTCAACCTCACGCTCGTACCCATATCGGCGAAAAAACTCAATCAAAGCTACTGCGAAAATATCCCTCTGACTTATATTCTTCTCCTTGCTGTATTCCCTCACTAGCGTATCCAATGTATTCGTCATATGAACCGATTTGGTCACAAAGACGCCTGGAACCGTATATCGAGGTACCTTTCCGCTCTCAGAACCGGGAATTATCAAATCAACCAACTTGTCTTTGTTTCTTTCCAGCATCTCCAAAAGCGGCAAAAATCGCTCTATCTGTCCCGGATCCAGTCGGCTCGTTTTGGTGGACATAGCCGCAGACAGAGAAGAGATATCGAATTCATCGCTAACGTCTCCTAAATGCCCTGCAGGGGCTGTAGAAGCGTCTATATCCTCTTGAATCTCTCCATACATCTTGAAGTAGTTGCCCTTCTCTGAAGACCACTGATAGCCCCTCATTTTCATATAGGTGGCCAACTCGCGATGATCAGCAAACCCAAGCCGTTTGGCTATAGTTTTCGCGTCAGCACCTTCCTTTTGAAAAAGAGAAATGATTGTTGCCACTTTGGAGGTGCTCACGCTGGAAACTCCGATGTCATGCCGATCCAAACGGCTGTAAGCCGGCACATAGTTTTTCTTATCTCGGTCCCATTTGAAATTCTTGCGCTTCATGTAGATATCCAGGGTCTTGTAGCTGCTATGCCCGAGCTCTTCAGCTAATTGGTTGTAACCGTCAAGTAGTTTTGAACACTTTTTGCTCATTAAGATTGAACACTTTTTTCTCCGAAAATAGAGCTCCTGTATTTGATTCTGTAGCTGTCTTCGTTTAGTTGGATCACTTCCACTCTGTGAAGCAATCGATCTAATATAGCCGTCGTAATTCCTTGATCACCTATTAATTCTCCCCACTGTTCGGGTCCTTTGTTGGATGTTAATATGATTGAACTTCGTTCATACAGGTTGTTTATGAGGTGGAAAAATAGGTTTGCCTCCCTTTGATCCATTGCCATATACATGAGATCATCAATAATGACCAAATCGGATTCGTTTATTCTTTTAAGCTGCGTTTGTGATTTTGTGAGGTACTCTTGGGTTTTCAATAGATGGATCAACTCTCCCATGGTTGAAAAGGTAACTTGAAAACCCTTTTGTATCGCTTCTAACCCAAGTCCAATTGCAATGTGGGTTTTGCCCACTCCTGGAGGACCAAGAAGGATCAGATTGTACTGTTGTTCTAGCCAATTCAGTTCCTTCAACTGTTTGATTTGGCGGGAACTGATTGACTTTTGCTCATCGATCTGAAATTCATCCAAGGTCTTTTGATAGGGAAACTTGGCCCATTTCAATCTCCTCTCCGCATTTTTTGCTTCTCTCCGTTTCAATTCATAGGTTAAGAGTTCTTCTAGAAATTCCTGATAGGTCCAAGAGAATTTTTCAGCTTTACGAAGGAATTCAGGCAGTTCATTGGCTGTCTCCGCCATCCGAAGATGGCGGAAGTAATTTTGCATGGTCTGTACGGTGCTGTTCAACGTCAAATGCCCCCTAGTATTTTTAAATATTTATCCATTTCCCTCGTTGGTGAAGTGGCTTGTAATGCGGAGAGGTTGCGGAAGTTGCTTGGTTGTTTATGGCAGACTAAAAATGTAGGTTATGGCAGTTAATTTATGCAGACCCGTAGGGGCTGCATAAATTAAAAAACCACTTGCCAACATCCCCTTATCAAAATACACTCCTGTTGGGCATT
>Ga0182742_1000507_pt1 | contig 61582 bp, 71 predicted proteins | sample eDN5th37CBELigMG_FD_128880 | JGI IMG/M metagenome (GOLD analysis project Ga0182742, IMG submission 128880) | Enriched Miracle-Growth compost microbial communities from Emeryville, California, USA - eDNA 5th pass 37_C BE-Lig MG (version 2)... ...
GACGCCCCGCGAGCGCAGCTCGTTGAGGATCGCGAGCGCCGGGATCTCCCACATGGTGGTTTCGATCCAGGGGCCGTGGAAGGTCAGCACGTATTGGCCGTCCTCTTTCTCCAGGAGATATTCTGGAAACCGGAAGGTTTCGAGCCAATCCATGAATTCCGGCGAGAACATCTGCCGCTTGCCATAGAAGGTGTTGCCGCGCAGCCAGGTGGATTCGCCACGCGTCAGCGAGAGCGAGCGCACATGATCGAGCTGCTCGCGCAGCTCGCCTGCATCGATGATGTCCGCAAGGCGAATCTGGGTGGTGCGGTTGTGGATGCCGAAGGTTACCTGCACGTCCCGATGGCGGCGAAAGATCGTCTGCGCCATCAGGAGCTTGTAAAAATCCGTATCCAGGACCGACCGCACGATGGGGTCGATCTTCCAGGTATGATTGTAGACCCTGGTCGCGATGTCCACCATCGCCTGCTCCTAACCGTTTCGGGAGGCAGACAATAGCGAAGGCTTTCCGCCGATGAAAGAGTTCCTTGCCGTAATCCCCCTGCCTCAAGGAGGCAGCACGTCGACTTCGATCGAGGAATAGTAGGCCGCGATATCGGCCATATCCTGGTCCGACAGGTCTTTTGCTACAATATTCATTGTCTCGTTCTTGCGAGCGCCGGATTTGTACTCGGCCAGGGCTTTGACCAGATACCCCTCGACCTGCCCGGCCAGATTCGGGGCCTCAGGGTTTTTCGACAGCCCATCCAGACCGTGGCAGGCCTGGCATGTCGTGATCTTCTGGCGCCCTGCCCTGGCATCGGCTGCATTCACGGAAGCGGCTCCGAGGCCGCTTACGAAGGCCACGAACAGCAGCAGGGTGTCCATCTTCTTCATGGTCTTGCCTTTATCTGGAGAACGGGCGCGCCCAGAGACGCGCCCGCCGCAACGGCTCTACTGACCCTCATAGGATATGCGATAGATCGCTCCGGCCGTGTCGTCAGAGACAAGCAGCGAACCGTCGAGCAGCACGGTGACATCCACGGGCCGTCCCAGATACTCGCCATTCTCGTTGAGCCAGCCTTCAGCGAAGACCTGAGGCTTGTCTGCCGTGCCGTCGGGCTTGAGCGGCGTGAACATCACGCGCGCGCCTACGGGCTCGGTACGGTTCCAGGAGCCATGCTGCGCCGAGAAGATTCCCCCCTGATAGGCTTCTGGGAACATCTTGCCCGTATAGAAGGTCATCCCAAGATCGGCCGCATGAGGGGTCATCTCGACCTGCGGCGCGACAGCGTCGGCTGGAACCTGATCATCCTTGTATTCGACCGTGCGGACCATGCCGCCACCGTAATAGGGGAAGCCGAAATTCTGGCCTTTCTGAACGGCGCGGTTGAGTTCACCAGGAGGCTGATCATCGCCCATGCCGTCCACCTGATTGTCGGTGAACCACAGGGACTTGTCCGCTGGATTGAAATCCATGCCGACCGAATTGCGGATGCCGGTTGCATAGACCTCGCGGTTCTTGCCGTCCTGATCCATCCGGATGATGCCGCCAATGCCGGCCTCCCGGTAGAGTTCCAGCTTTTCTTTCGGCGGCACATTGAAGGGCTGTCCGAGGGCGATATAGAGCTTGTTGTCGGGACCGACCCGGCAAACGCGGGCCGTGTGGTTGAAGCTCTCCTCGCTAGGCGGGATGAGTTCGCCCTGCTTCACGACGATGGAGGCCGCCACATCTGGTCCCTCGTAGAAGAACTCTGCGGCGGGGAATTGCAACACGCGGTTCTGCTCAACGACATAGAGCATGCCGTCGCGCGAGAAGCAGACGCCATTGGGAATCTTGAATTCAACGGATGGAGCGAATTGCTTCACCTCGTCGGCCACACGGTCCTTATCGCGGTCCGTGATCACGTAGACATTGCTCTTGCGCGTTCCGACGAAGACGACGCCTGCGTTGGGTCCGACCGCCATGTGGCGAGCATCGGGCACGACAGCATAGAGATCAATCTTGAAACCTGCCGGCAGCTTGATCTTCGCAAGGTTGCGGCGGATCGCATCCGCGCGGCGCCCTTCCTGAGGGATCTGCTTGGGCTCGACGGTCCCGGTGCTCTGGAATGTCTGGAGCTTTTCGAGGTTGCTGGTCGGAGGCTGAGTGGCGGGCTGGGAGAAACTCGAAGACGCAAATGCAACGCTGGAGATGGCGGCAAGCCAGATGGATTTCATCCTTCCCTCCCTGGGAGCGCCCCCGCTGTTGTATTCCTTCTCGTTTCGCGGATCTTACCCGTGTTATCTTGTTTATTATATTTGATTATAATCAAGCTAAAGCGTGAAAGGAAGAAGCAAATAGGAGGCATGAAAAAGGGCCGCTGAACGGCCCTTGTTGCTTACTTTCCACGACCATGAGGATCAGCTCAGGTTCACCTTTGCCTGCTCACCAGGGTCGGGCCGTTCACCCGTCAAAGCGGCCTTCGCGTATCCATAGAGATGCACGATCGTGGAGGACGGGCTGTCCCAGTATTCACCTTTCGAGGGATGCACGCGGATCAGGGCGATCTGCGGATCGTCCTTCCCTTTTGGGAACCAGGCCCGTAGGGGCTCCGACCATTTTTCTTCGATCTTTGCCTTGTCACGCACGATCTCGGCCTTGCCAGAAACGGACACATAGGTCTGGCTACTCGGATCGCTGAATCCCAGATTGACCTCATTGTCGCGGGAGAGTTCCGTCATCTTGGGCGATTGGATCTGCGTGAAGAACCAGAGATCGCCATGCTCGTCAGCCTCCTGACCATACATGGGCCGGCTGTGCAGGGTGCCATCCGTATCGACCGTGGTCATCATGGCGATCTTCACGTCGTTGATCAAATCGTAGAGCTTTTTGGCGTTCGGATCGTTATGGCCGTGTTGGTGCATCATCCTCTCCTGATTTCGATTGCAACACCCCGGGCCGGCGATGCACAAGCGCGACTCTTCTGTTGGCTGAACCGGCCGAGGGACCGGTTGAACAACGGGCAGGGTGGGTTTTGGTTCGGATATCGCTTATGACAGTCAGACAACGCCTTAACGGATGGATCGGGAGCCTTTACATGAGGCTTAAGAGATTATTGGATCGAAGCCTGGGAGGCTCCAACGTGGCGATTACCCGTGATCATGTGTTGCAGGCTCTCTCGACCGTGCCGGTCGATGCAAGCGGAACAGACCTAGTCGCTTCGGGGCGCCTCTCCGACATTCACATCGACGATGCCGGCAGGGTGATGTTCTCGATCGCGATCGATCCCTCCGAGGCTCAGCCCATGGAGCAGGTCCGTCAGGCCGCAGCCACAGCCGTTCAGGGCCTGCCGGGCGTGAAAGGGGTTTTCGCCAGCCTCACGGCTGATCGCCCGTCCGGTTCGAGCGCACCCTCCCCCACCCCGTCCTCGCCGCCCCCCCGGGCCGCTGCCCAGTCCAAGAACCAACGCATCCCAGGCGTGAAACACGTCATCGCGGTGGCTTCCGGCAAGGGCGGCGTGGGAAAGTCGACCACGGCTTGCAATCTCGCCCTGGGTTTCAAAGCGCTGGGCCTGAAGGTCGGCATTCTCGATGCCGACATCTACGGCCCCTCCATGCCCAAGCTTCTGGGCATCCACGGCAAGCCGAAGCTGCTCGAAAACCGTATTCTCGAGCCCATGGAAGCCTATGGCCTCAAGGTCATGTCGATCGGCTTTCTTGTCGATGAGGAAGCCGCGATGATCTGGCGCGGCCCGATGGTGATGTCGGCGATCACGCAGATGCTGCGCGAGGTCGCCTGGAACGATCTCGACGTGCTCGTGGTCGATATGCCGCCTGGCACGGGTGATGCGCAGCTCACCATGGCACAGGCAACACCTCTCGCAGGCGCCGTGATCGTCTCCACGCCGCAGGATCTGGCGCTCATCGATGCGCGGCGCGGCGTCTCGATGTTCAAGCGCGTGGAAATTCCGATTCTCGGCATTGTCGAGAACATGGCGACCTTCGTCTGCCCCCATTGCGGCCAGACCTCGCACATCTTCGGCCATGGCGGCGCGCGCACGGAAGCCGGGCGCCTGGGCGTTCCCTTCCTCGGAGAGGTCCCGCTCAACATGACCATTCGTGAACTCTCCGATGCCGGGCGCCCTGTTGTCGCAACGGATCCGGAAGGGGCCCACGCCAAGATCTATAAGGACATGGCGCAACAGGTCTGGGCGACGTTGTCCGGTGGCATGACGGCTCGGCCTGCGCCCCGGATCGTGATCGAGTGAAACTCCCATGGCACCCCATCCGGCCACCTTGGGGGTCATTCTCGCGGGCGGATTGGCGCGACGCATGGGCGGGGGCGACAAGCCTCTCCTGGAACTCGGAGGCGAATCTCTTCTCGCATCCGTGGAGCAGCGCCTTAATCCGCAATGTGATGGCGTGATCCTCAATGCGAATGGCGAGCCCTCGCGCCTTTCGGAGACCCGCTTGCCTGTAGTCCCCGATACCGTGCCTGGGCACCCGGGTCCTCTCGCAGGTGTTCTGGCGGCGCTGGAATGGGCAGCCATTCACCGCTCTTCGATCGCATGGGTGATCAGCGTTCCGGGCGATACACCATTCATACCGCACGATCTTGTCGCGCGCCTGCACTCGGTGCGTGAAGCAACGCACATGCCCCTCGCCTGCGCCGCATCCGGATTTCATGAACACTACACCATCTGCCTCTGGCCGGTCGAATTACGTCACGACTTGCGCCATGCGCTCACGATCGAAGGTGTGCGTCGTGTCGAGGATTGGGCGAAGAAGCGCGGACTTGCGACGGCGTCCTGGCCGACAGAGCCGTTCGACCCGTTCTTCAACATTAATACCCCGGAGGAGCTGATTGCTGCGCGTGTCCTTGTGGAGCACTGGAGCACCCATCGCCATGAGGTCGCGGAACAGCGAAAGGACGAGAGGCCCTCATGATTGAACTGAACTTGTCCGGTCTGAAGTGCCCGCTTCCGGTGCTGCGAACACGCAAGGCGCTTCTCGCCATGAGCCCAGGCGACCAACTGCGCGTGATCTGCACGGATCCTCTTGCAGGTATCGATCTGCCCAACCTCGTCCGGGAACTGGGCGATACTCTGGTGGAGCAACGCCAGGATGAGAAGAGCATGACCTTTCTGATTACCAAGGCAAACCCGGCAAAATGAACAGGGCCCGGTTGATCAACCGGGCCCTGCTTGGACAATTCTCTGAATCAGGTGCTCTTACGCAGACTGTCCTTCATGCCGCCGACGGCGTTCTGGATACGCCCTTCGGCCTTATCCATCTTGCCCTCGGCCTCCAGCTTGGAATCGCCGACAGCCTTGCCAAGGCCCTCCTTCACGCGGCCTTTGATGGTCTTCATGCTGCCTTCGCTGCGATCTTGATCCATGTTCATTCTCCTTACGCGGGTCTGGTTAAGAACGCCGCAATAAGGAAATCGGTTTCAAGCCTGACAGCAAAAACCAAACGTAGAGATTTTCACAATGCACTGCCTACCTTATCTTAAAACAATACATGAAATTACTTATAAGTTCGACTTTAAATAAAGTTTTATCTTTAACGTCTATCCGATTTTGCCAAATAAACCATAAAATTACAAACATTCTCCATTTCGGCATGGACAAGGCAGGCCGGTGCTCTAATTCGAGCAATTAGAAGTAACGTTATGTTATTGTTCAACGAGAAAGTCCTGTGTCTCCTGCTCAACGGCCTCCCAGGAAGCCCTCCAAGGCTGCGCGTCCGACAAACCCGCGGACCGGCGCTCGCAAGACGGCCCAGCCCTTGGATCGCATGACCCTCCTGGCTCACCAACTGAGAACCCCTCTTTCCACCATCAGCGCCCTCGCACAGGGCCTCATGCGACGGTCGGGGCGGCTGAGGGCGGAGGATGTGCGCAATCGCGCCGAGAGGATCTGGCGGGCCAGCATGCGGCTCAACCATTTGATCGAGGTCATCCTGGCCTATACGCGCGCCAGCGCAGGAGGCATGCTTCTCAATCCTAGCGAATTCAATCCGGAAGCACTGGTCAGGCGTGCATGCCGGGAGCAGATCAACCATGAGCCCGATCGTCCGCTGACCGTGGATATTTAAGGCCTTCCAGATATCATCGTGGGTGACCCCGTCCTGCTGGAACAGGCCTTCGTCATCGTATTGTCCAATGCCATGAAATACTCACCACCAGGGCGTCCCATCGTCGTGACGGCACGCCCGGCACCGCAGGGCATTGCGATTCAGGTGAAAGATGAAGGGATTGGCATTTCAGATTTGGATCTTCCATTTCTCACGCAGCCCTTCTTTCGCGGACGCAACACCAAAAACTATCCGGGCACGGGCCTTGGCCTCAGCCTCGCCTGGCACATTCTGAGACTGCATGGCGGAAACCTGGAGATCGTCAGCGAGGAAGGACGCGGAACGACGATCACCCTGACGATCCCGGGGACGAACATCACAGAAGCGGTCGGCGTGCTCTAGCGAATAAGGATAGCGCGGAAATCGTTGACGTTGGTGAAGGTCGGTCCTGTGACCACGAGTCGGCCGAGCTGCGCGAAAGCGGAATAGGCATCGTTACCAGCGAGATACGAGACGAGATCCATCCCCTTCTCACCTGCCACTGAGAACATCTCCCAATCAAACCAAGCCCCCGCATTGTCCTCCGATCCGTCGATGCCGTCCGTATCGCAGGCGATGGCGGACAGGCCTGCCTCACCACGGAGCGACAAGGCGAGCGACAGCAGAAATTCCGCATTGCGCCCTCCACGTCCCGACCCGCGGACCGTAACAGTCGTCTCCCCACCGGACAGCAGCACGCAAGGAGCCTCAGCGGGCTCACCATGGCGCCTCGCCGAGAGTGCGATGCCTGCCATGGCACGGCCGACCTCACGCGCTTCGCCTTCGATCGCATCGCCCAGGATCAGCGGCGTCAGGCCGAGCTCGCGCGCTTTGACGGCCGCCGCATCGAGGGCCATTTTGGGCGTGGCGAGCATATGCACCTCGCCGCCTTCCGCAGAGCGTTCGGCGGCACTCGCCTCAATGGCTTTCGCCACATGAGGGGGCACATCGATATCGTATCGTCCAAGGATGGCCAGGACCTGCCGCGGGTCGACCCGCTCCGGTATCGTCGGCCCCGAGCCGATGCTCGACGGATCGTCCCCGGGAACGTCGGAAATGAGATAGGTGACCAGTCGGGCCGGCGCGACAGCCGCAGCCAGCCTGCCCCCCTTGATGGCAGAGAGCGATTTTCGCACGAGATTCATCTCGCCGATCGGCGCGCCCGACCTGAGAAGGGCGCGGTTCAGGGCCTGCTTGTCGGCGAAGCTCATGCCTTCGGCCGGCAGCGAGAGAAGGGCCGATGCGCCCCCCGAGATGAGGCAAACCACGAGATCATCGGGACCCGCTTCATGGGCCAGCGCGAGGATGCGCCTGGCGGCATTCAGTCCGGCCTCGTCGGGAACCGGGTGAGCGGCCTCGACGATCTCGATGGAGCGGGTGGGCACCGCATGGCCATAGCGCGTGACGACAAGGCCCTCGCATGTGCCTCCCGCCCTGCCCCATGCCTCTTCGAACGCCGCCGCCATGCGCGCGGAGGCTTTCCCGGCGCCCAGAACAATCGTTCGCCCCTTGGGGCGCGGCGGCAATCGGCCGTCGAATTTTCCATCAGGAAGAGCCGCCTTCAACGCAGCATCGAACAGGGCACGCAGAATCTGGGCATCGTCTATCATGCCGCTACATTACCCCAGAAGTCGCTGCCGTGAAGATCCCCGGCATTACCCTTTCGCGATCATGCTTCGATCGGAACGGGTCTGCCTTCAGCAGTAAGGTGCAGAGAGACGTTGCTGGCTTCGATCCGATCGATCAGGGCAGGATCCGGCGCACGATCGGTGACGATGTCCGACAGTTCCCCCATCGGACAGACGAGTTCGAGATGGCGGCGATTGAACTTCGCTCCATCGAGCAGGAGAACCTTGCGCTCCGCCCGCTCCATCATAGTGCGCTTGACCCAGCAGGCCTGCGTCTCCACGTCGTTCGGCCCCTCGAGAGTGAGGCCGCTGGCGCCGATGAAGGCGATGTCGGCGTTGAACCGCTGGAGGAACGCGCAGGTTTCAGACCCGTAGACGCCCCGCTCATGCGCCAGGAAATCGCCAGGGCAGAACAGGACCCGCACTCTGCTCTGCCCCACGAGGGCATTGGCCACGGCAAAGCAGTTGGTGATGACCGTGACCCTCTCGGCGGCCTCGGCGAGGACATGCGCGAAGCGGGCTGTGGTCGAGCCCGAGTCGATCATGAGCACGTCCCCCGGCCTCACCAGCCGGACAGCCGCCCGGGCGATTGCCTCGCGCTCCTCCACCGCTAGCGTGTCCCGGTCCTGGAACACGGGTTGAAGGCCGAGCTGTCGCCCGGCCGCACCGCCATAGGTGCGGCTGACCAGACCTCGCTGCGTCAGTTCCTCGATATCGCGCCGCACCGTCTCCGCCGAGACACCGAGCCTGCGGGCGAGATCCGACGTTCGTACGGCCGGGCTCAAGCCCAGTTCCGCCACGATCAGGCGCTGACGCGCGGCTTTCTTGCCTTCCGGGAAGGACACGGTGGGAGCCTCCATTCTCAGCCAAGAATATCGTAACTTGATCAAAAGTGTTGGAACATCCCACATTTGTATGCTTGATCCCCCAAATTCCGTCATCTAGGTTCCACACAAAGGTGCAAAAGTGCCTCGCCAAGGAAATGCCTTCGAGATGCAAGTGTCCGGTCTGCGCTCCCCCTGCCCCCTCCTTGATGGAGCGGCAGCATGATTCCCCTTTCTCAGCTCCCGCTGGAGAAGGCGCGTTCCGTACGCGTCGTCCTGACCGACATCGACGACACCATCACGACCGAAGGCATGCTGACGGCCTCCGCTTACGCGGCGCTGGAAAACCTCCAGCGCGCCGGTTTCCTCGTGATCCCGGTGACCGGTCGCCCCGCCGGCTGGTGCGATCACATCGCGCGCATGTGGCCGGTCGATGCCATCGTCGGCGAGAACGGCGCCTTCTATTTCCGCTACGATCGCGAGCGCAAGAAGATGGATCAGCACTTCTGGGCCACGCCCGATGAGCTGAGAAGCAACCGCGCTAGGCTCGACGCCATCCAGCAGGAGGTTCTCGCCTCCGTCCCCGGAACAGCCCTCGCCAGCGACCAAGCCTATCGGCTGGCCGATCTCGCCATCGACTTCTGCGAGGACGTTCCTGCCTTGCCGGAATCCGAGGTCGACAGGATCGTGGCCATCTTCGAGCGCCACGGCGCCCAGGCGAAGGTCAGCTCCATCCATGTGAACGGCTGGTTCGGCGACTACAACAAGCTCAGCATGGCCAGAACCCTGTTGGCCGACGTCTTCGGAATCGATTGGGAGCAGGCGAAGCAATCCGTCATCTATGCGGGCGACTCGCCCAACGACGAGCCCATGTTCGCTGCCTTCCCGCTCAGTATCGGCGTCGCCAACATTCACGATTTCGAGCACCGCCTCAAGAGCAAGCCGGCCTACATCGCCAAGGGGCATTCAGGAGAAGGCTTCGCCGAGCTGGCAGAATTTCTCCTTGCTGCCAGGGGCTAATGCGTTTTTCTATCTAGGGCCTCAAGGGTTACATCAATGTCCGAGATCGTCGTCAGCGCAGTATCGAAAACATGGGGCGGCGTTGGCGGTGTCAATCGCATCAGCTTCAAGGCCGATGCCGGGACACTGCTGGTTCTGCTCGGCCCTTCGGGCTGCGGCAAATCCACGACTCTGCGCCTGATCGCAGGCCTCGAGGAGGTGGATTCCGGCACCATCACCATCGGGGGCCGGGATGTCACGCATCTTTCGCCCGCCCAGCGCAACATCTCGATGGTGTTCCAGTCCTATGCGCTCTTTCCTCACCTGAATGTCGCGGAAAACATCATCTTCGGCCTGCGTGTCCGCGGGGTCGGGCGGGCGGAGCGGGACGCGCGTCTCAAGAAGGTGGCGGACATCGTGGGCCTGAGCCACCTGCTCGAACGCAAGCCGTCCCAGCTTTCGGGCGGGCAGCGCCAGCGTGTCGCCCTGGGCCGCGCCATCATCGCGGAGGCTCCCGTCTGCCTGATGGACGAGCCTCTGTCGAACCTCGACGCCAAGCTGCGCCATGAAATGCGCACCGAAATCCGCAGCCTGCAGCAGCGTCTCGGCATGACCATGGTCTATGTCACCCACGATCAGACGGAGGCCATGACCATGGCTGATCGGGTGATCCTGATGCGTGACGGCCATATCGAGCAGAATGGCGCGCCGCACGAACTCTATAACGAGCCGGCGAGCGATTTCACGGCCCGCTTCATTGGCACGCCGCCCATGAACATCATCCCTTGGCAGGACGGCGCCGTTCTGGGGATCCGGCCGGAGCATATCTCGCTTGTGGAGAGCGACGGCATTCCCGCCACCGTCAAGGCCGTGGAATATCTGGGCGCCGACAGCATCGTTCTCTGTGACGTGAAGGGCGAAACGGTCTCCGTGCGCCAGACCGGCTATTGCGCATTGCCGGCCGGCTCACGGGTCGCCCTTGGTTGGCAAGATCGACACACACATCTGTTTGACAGGGACAGCGGAAAGCGTCGCGCGGGCAGCGTTCTGCCCCAGTGAGGCTTTCTTCTGAAAGTGCGCAGACGGCTCGCAAGGCCGCAGGCGTGTAGCTTCTAAAAGCCCGAAAAGGGGAGGAAAATGAAGTTCAAGACGAAAGCCCTGCTCACGGCAGGCCTCATGACCGTGACGAGCCTGAGCGCCAGCATCGCTCAAGCAGTCGACCTGACCATGTACTATCCCGTCGCTGTCGGCGGGCCTGTCACGAAGGTCATCGACGACATGGTCCAGAAGTTTCAGAGCGAAAACCCCGACATCAAGGTGGAGGCCGTCTATGCCGGCAACTACACCGACACGATGACCAAAGCCATGACCGCCATGAAGGGCGGTCAGCCTCCACAACTGTCGGTCCTGTTCTCCACCGATCTCTTCACGCTCATGGACGAGAAGGCGATCGTGCCGATCGACGAGATCCCCGGTGCCGATAAGGAATGGCTGAACAGCTTCTACCCCGCCTTCATGGAAAACGGCCGCGTCGAGGGCAAGACCTGGAGCATTCCGTTCCAACGCTCCACCATCGTCCTCTACTACAACAAGGACGCCTTCAAGGAAGCGGGTCTCGATCCCGAAAAGCCGCCGACAACCTGGGCCGAGATGGCCGAGATGTCGAAGAAGCTCGTGAAGAAGGACGCGTCCGGCAACGTGACCCGGTGGGGCGTGGAGATTCCCTCCACGGGCTACGGCTACTGGATGCTTCAGGCCCTCGCCATCGAGAACGGCCAGAAGCTCATGAACGAAGCCGGCAACCAGGTTTCCTTCAATGCGCCCAAGACCGTCGAGGCCTTGCAGTACTGGGTCGATCTCTCGGCCAAGGAAGGCGTGATGCCGAAGGGCGCCGTGGAATGGGGCACCCTGCGCACGGACTTCCTTGAGGGCAAGACGGCCATGATGTGGCACACCACCGGCAACCTGACCGCGGTGAAGGAAGGCGCGAAGTTCGACTTCGGCGTCGCCATGCTTCCGGCCAAGGAGCGCCGCGGCTCTCCGACCGGCGGTGGCAATTTCTATGTGTTCAAGAGTGCATCTCCCGAGCAGCAACAGGCTGCCGTGAAGTTCATCCGCTGGATGACCGCTCCTGAACGCGCCGCCGACTGGAGCATCAAGACCGGTTATGTGGCCGTGACCCCGGCTGCCTATGAAACCGAGGTCATGAAGACCTACGTCAAGGGCTTCCCGCAGGCCGTCGTGGCACGCGATCAGCTGGAGCACGCCGTGGCCGAGCTGTCGGTGCATGACAACGGGCGCATCTACAAGATCGTCAACGACGCGGTGCAGGCGGCCGTCACGGGCACGCAGACGCCGCAGGAGGCGCTCGACAGCGCGCAGAAGCAGTCCGAGCGCGTCCTCAACCGCTACAAGTAATCCGGCCTCACGTGCTGCGGCGGGCATGCCGCCGCAGCACATCTTTCGATCCCGCAGGAGACAACGATGGTATCCGCCGTCATGAGTGCCGCCGAGCCCAAGGCCGTCAGACGCAAGGCGTGGCTGACGAACATCAATGCCTGGCTGCTCCTGCTGCCTGCCATCGTTCTCCTGGCGGCCTTCACCCATTATCCGATCCTGGCGACGCTCTATCACAGCTTCTTCTCTCTGAGCCGAGGCGGCGCATCCGAATTCGTCGGCCTGGAAAACTACACCTACATGCTGGAGGACGACGTCTTCTGGCAGGTGCTGCGCAACAACATCGTGTTCGCGATCGCCACCGTGCCGACCAGCATTGCGCTTGCGCTCCTGATGGCCGTCTGGGTGGACAAGAAGATGGCCGGCCGCTCCTTCCTGCGTCTCGCCTTCTTCACGCCGACGGTTCTGCCGATGATCGCGGTCGCGAATATCTGGCTGTTCTTCTACACGCCGGATTACGGTCTCCTCGACCAGCTCCTGAAGAGCCTCGGCTTCTCCGGCCATAACTGGCTGGGCGACCCCTCCACGGTCATGACCTGTCTGGCCGTCATGGTGGTCTGGAAGGAGGCGGGCTTCTTCATGATCTTCTATCTCGCGGCGCTCCAGACCATCCCGCCCGAGCTGAAGGAAGCCGCGGAAGTCGAGGGCGCGAGCCGGTGGTATTTCTTCCGCCGCGTGACGCTGCCGCTCCTGATGCCGACCACCCTGTTCATCTCGATCAACGCGCTGATCAACTCCTTCAAGCTCGTCGACCAGCTCGTCATCATGACCAAGGGCGGGCCGAACAACGCGAGCTCGCTCCTCCTCTATTACATCTACGAGGTCGCTTTCACCTTCCAGGACACCGCCTTCGCGGCAACGTTGACGGTGACGCTGATCACGATCCTGGCCGCCGTCGCCCTCACCAAGTTCGTCTATCTCGACCGCAGGATTCACTACCAATGAGACATAAAGGTCATTCGGTCGAAACCATTGCCGCCTGGGTGCTCGCGCTCCTCTGGCTTCTGCCGCTGGTCTACAGCCTGTGGAGCGCGTTCCATCCATCTGAATACGCCACGCGCTTCGACATCACCGCGCCCCTGACCCTGGACAATTTCATTCGCGCCTGGAATCAGGCGCCTTTCGCACGCTATTACCTGAACACCCTCATGCTGGTGAGCCTGGTGCTCGCGGGCCAGTTGATCGTATCGACGCTTGCGGCCTATGCGTTCGCGCGTTTCCGGTTCTTCGGACGAGAGGTCCTGTTCGCCCTGGTGCTGGTTCAGCTCATGATCATGCCGGACGTGCTGATCGTGGAGAATTACCGCGTGATCAGCGCGCTCAACCTGCTGGACACGATCCCGGCCATCGCCCTGCCCTACATCGCTTCGGCGTTCGGCATTTTCCTGTTGCGCCAGACCTTCAAGAGCGTTCCGAACGAGCTCGTGGAAGCCGCGCGCGTGGAAGGTGCATCCTCGTTCGGCGTGCTGTGGCGTGTCTTCGTGCCGCTCGGCAAGACAACCTACATCGCTTTCGGGCTTGTGTCGGTGAGCTATCACTGGAACAACTTTCTCTGGCCGCTCATCGTCACCAACTCGGTCGAGAGCCGTCCGCTCACGGTAGGGCTTGCCGTCTTCGGGGCACCTGAAACCGGCGTCGACTGGTCGGTCATCACGGCCGCCACCGTGATGACCATGGCGCCGCTGCTTTTGGCCTTCCTCCTGTTCCAGCGGCAATTCGTTCAGTCCTTCATGCGCGCAGGAATCCGCTGATGAAGCTCGTGACGTGGAATATCCAGTGGGGCCTCGGCTGCGATGGCAGGGTCGACTTGAGACGCATCGTCGAGACGGCACAGGCGCTCAGCGATGCCGACGTCTTCTGCTTTCAGGAGATCTCCCATGGGTTCGCGCCACATGACGGCGGCGAGGACCAGCCAGCCATTCTCGCATCGCTTCTGCCCGGCTACACGCCGATCTTTCGTCCCGCCGTCGAACGCCGGGATGAGCAGGGCCGTCCGCAGGTCTTCGGCAACATGATCCTCTCGCGCCTGCCGGTGCTGGAGATCACCAGCCACATGCTGCCCTGGCCCGCCACCGAGTGCCGTAGCATGCAACGTCAGGCGCTCGAGGCCGTCGTGGCAACGGCCTTCGGACCCGTACGCGTCACGACCTGCCATCTGGAGTATCATTCGGATGAGCATCGGCGGGCCCAGGTCGAGCATATCCGCAGGGTGCATGAGGACTATGAGAAGCGCGGCAGGCTCAGCCTGCGCGATGACACGGAAGGGCCTTACCGCACTCTCCCGACGCCGGTCGGCGCCATCGTCTGCGGCGATTTCAACCTCGGCCCCGAGGATCCGCTCCACGCCCGGATGCGCGAGCCTTTCGCGTCAAGCGCCCCGTCATTCGTGGATGCCTGGATGGCCAGGCACGGTGAGACCCCCCATGCGCCCACGACCGGCGTCGCAGACTTCAAGCAATGGCCGCAGGGCCCGCATTGCCGGGACTACATCTTCGTATCGGAAAACCTGACGGACCGGATCGTCGATCTGTGCGTGGATGTGGAAACGACCGCCTCCGATCATCAGCCGGTGGCATTGACGCTCCGGACCTGAATGAAGAAGCCGGGCTGTGGTACAGCCCGGCTTCGTTCCTTACATGCCTGCGAGGCAGATGTACTTGATTTCGAGGAAACCCTCGATGCCGTATTTCGAGCCCTCTCGGCCCAAGCCGGACTGCTTGATGCCGCCGAACGGCGCCATCTCGTTCGCCAGAGCGGGCGTGTTCACCCCGACCATGCCGCTCTCCAGGGCCTCGGCCACGCGCCAGACCCGGGCCATGTCCCGGGCGTAGAAATACGACGCCAGGCCGTATTCCGTGTCGTTCGCCATGGCGATCACATCGGCCTCGTCCTTGAACGGAATGATCGGCGCCAGAGGCGCGAAGGTCTCTTCCTTCGTCACCTTCATGCTCTGGTTGATCCCGGTCATCACCGTGGGCTCGAAGAACGTCCCGCCAAGATCCGAGCGCTTGCCGCCGACCAGCACCTTGCCGCCCTTGGACAGGGCATCGGCCACATGATCCTCCATCTTCGCCACCGCCCGGTCGTCGATCAGCGGGCCCATGGCCACGCCCTCCTCCGTACCGCGGCCGAGCTTGAGGCTCTTGGCCTTGGCGGCGAGCTTCTCGGCGAAGGCCTCGGCCACGCTCTCCTGCACGTAGATGCGGTTGGCGCACACGCAGGTCTGGCCCGCATTGCGGAACTTCGAGGCCGTCGCCCCTTCAACCGCCGCATCGAGATCGGCATCGTCGAACACAATGAAGGGCGCGTTGCCGCCCAGCTCCAGCGACAGGCGCTTGATGCTGTCGCCGGCTTCCCGCATCAGCCAGCGGCCCACATTGGTGGAACCGGTAAACGTGATCTTGGCCACTTTCGGGTTGCGGCAGAACTCCTCGCCGATGGGCTTGGCCTCATGGGTGGTGATGACCGAGAAGGCGCCCTTCGGCACCCCTGCCCGCTCGGCCAGCACCGCGAGCGCCAGGGCCGAGAGCGGGGTCTGCGCCGCAGGCTTGAGCACCATGGTGCAGCCAGCAGCGAGCGCCGGTCCCACCTTGCGGGTGATCATGCCATTGGGGAAATTCCAGGGGGTGATCGCCGCGCACACGCCCACCGGCTGCTTGAGCACCAGGATGCGCTGGCTTGAATTCGCCCCGGGAATGATGTCGCCGTCGATCCGCTTGGCTTCCTCCGCAAACCACTCGATATAGGCGGCGTTCGAGACCACCTCGCCCCTGGCCTCCGCCAGCGGCTTGCCCTGCTCGGTGGTGAGGATCAGCGCCAGATCGTCGGCGTTCTCGATGATGAGGTCATACCACTTCTTGAGGATCTGGCTACGCTCCTTGGCGGTGCGCTTGGCCCAGGCTTTCTGGACCTCGTGGGCCTTGTCGATGGCCCGGCGGGCGGCATCCGCCCCGAGATCCGGCACGTTGGCGATGAGAGCTCCGTCGAAGGGGTCGGTGACCGGGATGGTCTTACCGCCTGCGGAATCCACCCACTCGCCCGCCACATAGGCCTGCGACACAAGCAGGGAGGGGTCCTTGAGGTCGGGAACGCGACGTCCCGGAGGATTGTGTGCTGTCATAGGAAACTCCAGCCTAGATAAGGAAATGGTGGAATGGATATAGGCGATCTCGCTCTCCGTGAACACCGCTCTGCGCGCCGACCTGGGTTGCTGCCGCAGACGAAGCAGGGCCTCTTGACCGCACAAAACCGTGATTTTTGGGAATGTTTGCGACTTAAGGATTAAGCCTCTTCGCATTGCTAAGGCGTATGGCGTCGTTACCTTGTCTTGACCGGCCTCATGGAGGGTTCCACCATGCGGTCCGCTACATGGCAGGGTTAACCTGCCTTTCCAACGAAAAGGGAAGGAAGACGATGCGAGTTCTCAAACCAATTCTGTTCGCGCTGAGCTGCACTGTAGCGGCGCAGGCGGCCTATGCCCAGCAGGTCTCCGACGGCGTGGTCAAGATCGGCATCCTCAACGATCAATCTGGCGTCTATGCCGATTTCGGCGGCAAGTCGTCCGTGGAGGCAGCCCGCATGGCCGTCGAGGATTTCGGGGGCAAGGTTCTGGGCGCCCCGGTCGAGATCGTGAACGCGGACCATCAGAACAAGCCCGACGTGGCCTCCAGCATCGCCCGGCAATGGTATGACACGGAAAAGGTCGATTCCATCATGGAACTGACGACTTCCTCCGTGGCGCTGGCCGTCCAAGGCCTTTCCAAGGAAAAGAAGAAGATCACCATGACGACCGGTGCGGCAACGTCCGACCTCACCGGCAAGCAATGCTCCCCCTATGGCTTCCACTGGGCCTATGACACGCACGCCCTGGCCGTAGGCACTGGCGGCGCGCTGGTGGAGAACGGCGGCAACAAGTGGTTCTTCCTCACCGCCGACTACGCCTTCGGCTACTCCCTCGAGGAGCAGACCTCCGCGTTCGTGAAATCCAAGGGTGGACAGATCGTCGGATCCGTCCGCCATCCGCTGGCGGCGACCGATTACTCGTCATTCCTCCTGCAGGCGCAAAGCTCCGGTGCCAATGTGATCGGCTTGGCCAATGCGGGTCTCGACACGGCAAATGCCATCAAGCAGGCCGCAGAGTTCGGCATCACTCAGGGTGGCACGCGTCTTGCGGCGCTCCTCTTCACTCTTGCCGAGGTGAAGGGCCTGGGCCTGCAGGCCGCACAGGGCCTGACCCTCACGGAAGGCTGGTATTGGGACCAGAGCGACGAGAACCGCGCCTTCGCCAAGCGCTTCCATGAGAAGACCGGCAAAATGCCCAACATGATCCACATGGGCACTTATTCCACTGTGCTGCAATACCTGAAGGCCGTTCAGAAGGCCGGAACGGATGAGACGGAAGCCGTTGCAAAAGCACTGCATGAAATGCCGGTCCAGGACGTCTTCGCCAAGAACGGTAAGGTGCTGCCCAATGGCCGCATGGTCTACGACATGTATCTCTTCCAGGTGAAGAAGCCTGAAGAGAGCAAGGGCGAGTGGGACATGTACAAGCAGCTTGCCACGATCCCCGGCGATCAGGCCTACATGAAGGTTTCCGAAAGCGGCTGCCAGCTCACACAGTAAGATCATCAGACAGTGCGGCGGGGACGGTTGGGCCGTCCTCGCCATTTCAATTTTGCCTTTCAGCTTTCGGGAACAGCGGCCGCCAGATGGTCAGTACTCAACCGATTTTGAGCGCCACAGGCCTCACCATGGAATTCCGCGGCTTCGTTGCGGTGAAGGATGTGACGCTGTCCGTCAATGAGGGTTCGATCCACGCCTTGATCGGCCCGAACGGCGCCGGCAAGACCACGGTCTTCAACCTTCTCACCAAGTTTCTGACGCCGACGCGCGGCCAGATCGTCTTCCGCGGGGACGACATCACACGCATGAAGCCCGCCGAGGTGGCGCGCCTCGGCCTCGTGCGCTCGTTCCAGATCTCTGCCGTTTTTCCGCATCTCACCGTGCTCGACAACGTCCGCGTAGCGCTTCAGCGTCCCAAGGGCCTCGCTACGCAGTTCTGGCTGCCATCACGCAGCCTCTCGGTTCTCGATGACCAAGCGATGGAGTTGATCGATGCGGTCAACCTGTCCGCTTATGCCCATCTGACGGCTTCGGAATTGTCCTATGGCCGCAAGCGTGCCCTCGAAATCGCAACGACTTTGGCCTTGGACCCCGCCATGCTCCTGCTCGACGAGCCCATGGCCGGCATGGGACATGAGGAAATCGGGAGGATTGCCGACCTGATCAAACGTGTCGCCAAGAACCGCACCGTGCTGATGGTGGAGCACAATCTGAATGTCGTGGCGGATCTGTGCGACCGTGTCACCGTTCTCGCGCGCGGCGAGATTCTGTCCGATGGATCCTACGCGACAGTCAGCGCCGATCCACGGGTGCGTGAAGCCTATATGGGGACCGAGCATGAGTGATACGCCTCTCCTCGAAATTCGTGGGCTGAATGCCTGGTACGGAGAAAGCCACGTCCTGCACGGCGTCGATCTGAACATCCGCGAGGGCGAGACAGTGACGCTGCTCGGACGCAATGGCGCGGGCAAGACAACGACGCTGCGAGCCATCATGGGCATCCTGCGTCGCCGTGAAGGCGTCATCCGCCTGCGCGGCAAAGACCTTATCGGCCTTCCTCTCCATAAGGTGGCGCAGGCAGGAATTGGTTACGTGCCCGAAGAACGCGGTATTTTCGCGAGCCTCAACGTAGCCGAGAACCTCATGCTGCCCCCGAATGTTTCGGATGGCGGAATGAGCATGGATGACATCTTCACGCTCTTCCCCAACCTGCATGAGCGACGCTCCAGTCAAGGCACGAAGCTCTCCGGCGGCGAGCAGCAGATGCTGGCGATCGCCCGCATTCTGCGCACCGGAGCGAAGATCATTCTGCTCGATGAGCCGACAGAGGGGCTTGCTCCCGTCATCATCCAGCGTATCGGCGACGTTCTCGTCGCCCTCAAGAAACGTGGCATGACGATCCTGCTCGTGGAACAGAATTTCCGCTTCGCCCGGAAGGTGGCAGACCGCTTCTACCTCATGGAGGACGGGCGCATGGTCAACTCCTTCCCGGGCCACGAACTCGATGCGCGCATGGACGAACTCCACGAAGTGCTGGGAGTGTAACGGATGAGCACGATCTTCGGCATTCCCGCCCCTGCCCTATACGGCCAGATCCTCATCGGCCTGATCAACGGCTCCTTCTATGCCATGCTTAGCCTTGGTCTCGCGGTGATCTTCGGTCTGCTGCGGGTGATCAACTTCACCCATGGCGCGCAGTACATGCTCGGCGCCTTTGCAGCCTATCTCCTGCTGACTTATGCAGGCATCGGCTACTGGCCGGCCCTCATTCTCGCCCCTCTCTCCGTGGGTGCGGTAGCGATCGTCATCGAGCGTTTCATGCTGAGGCGGCTCTATGGTCTAGATCCCCTCTATGGCCTCCTGTTGACATTCGGCCTCGCCCTCATCCTCGAAGGTGCGTTCCGTTACTGGTTCGGCGCGGCAGGCAAGCCTTATTCGCCTCCAGCGCAACTGACGGGCGCGGTCAATCTCGGCTTCATGTTCATGCCGATCTACCGCGGCTGGGTGGTGGGCGCTTCCCTGTTCGTGTGCCTCGGCACATGGCTGCTCATCGAGAAGACGAGGCTTGGAGCCTACCTCCGTGCAGCCACGGAGAATGCTACGCTTGTTCAGGCCTTCGGGGTGAACGTGCCGCTGCTCCTGACACTGACCTACGGCTTGGGCGCAGCTCTTGCCGCCCTCGCGGGCGTCCTGGCGGCGCCGATCTACCAAGTCAGTCCGCTGATGGGCTCGAATCTCATCATCATCGTCTTTGCCGTGGTCGTTGTCGGCGGCATGGGCTCCATTCTCGGCGCCATCGTGACGGGATATGTCCTCGGTGTGCTGGAGGGCCTGACGAAGGTCTTCTACCCGGAAGCCTCAAGCATCGTTATCTTTGTGATCATGGCCATCGTTCTGCTCGTCAGGCCGGCCGGCCTCTTTGGGCAGGAGGAGTAACATCATGGCTGTTGGAACCCAATATCTCGCGGAGCAACCCAAGCTGCGCAGCTCTTCTCTCGTGCTCGGTGCGGTTGCCCTCGCAGCGCTGCTCGCTGCTCCGTTCTTTTTCTATCCCGTCTTCCTCATGAGCATTCTTTGCTTCGCGCTGTTTGCCTGCGCGTTCAATCTGCTCATCGGCTATGTCGGGCTTCTTTCGTTCGGACATGCCGCCTTCTTCGGGGGTGCGGCGTACTTCACCGCGCATGCGGTCAAGGTGTGGGGCTGGGAGCCTCTTTCGGGCATTCTTCTCGGCGTCGCGGGCGCTGCCGCCATGGGCCTCCTCATCGGCTTTCTCGCCATTCGGCGTCAGGGCATCTATTTCGCCATGATCACCTTGGCTCTCTCCCAGATGTTCGCCTTCATCTGCCTCCAGGCGCCCTTCACTCATGGAGAGGACGGCATCCAGGGCGTGCCGCGGGGGCATCTGCTGGGCCTCATCGATCTCAACCAGCCCAACGCGATGTATTACCTGACGCTTGCAATCTTCCTGTTCGGCCTCTTCGCGATCTGGCGCATCGTGAACTCGCCTTTCGGCAACATCCTGAAGGCCATTCGAGAGAACGAGAAGCGCGCCATCTCGCTCGGCTACAGGGTCGATCGGTACAAGCTCGGGGCTTTCGTCATGTCCGCCGCCCTCGCGGGCCTCGCGGGGGGAACGAAAGCCATCGTCTTTCAATTCGCCACGCTGACGGACGTACAATGGCAGATGTCCGGCGAAGTCATCCTCATGACGCTTCTGGGCGGCATCGGCACCATGATCGGTCCGATCGTCGGAGCGGGATTGGTCATCGCACTGCAGAACTATCTCGCCTCGTCCCAATTTCCTGTGACGGTCCTGATCGGCATCATCTTCGTCATTTGCGTGCTGCTGTTCCGCCGAGGCATCGTGGGCGAGATCCTGGAACTCATGAAGCGCAAGTCCAAGGCCACTGCTTGAGTCAGTGTCTGCGGTCATCGTTTGAGGCGTATCATGTCCGATAGCACCACGTTCGACTACGTGATCATTGGAGGAGGCTCCGCGGGCTGCGTTCTCGCGAACCGCCTTTCCAAGGATCCCCGCAACTCCGTTTGCCTGCTAGAGGCTGGAGGAAAGGACAACTGGATCTGGTTCCACATCCCGGTCGGTTACCTTTTCGCCATCGGCAATCCACGCGCCGACTGGATGTTCAAGACCGAGAGCGAACCCGGCCTCAACGGGCGCGTTCTGAACTATCCGCGCGGCAAGGTCCTGGGAGGGTGCTCTGCCATCAACGCCATGGTCTACATGCGCGGCCAGCGCGAGGATTATGACAACTGGCGTCAGATGGGCCTGAAGGGCTGGGGTTGGGATGACGTGCGCCCCATTTTCCGTCAGCATCTGGACCACTATCTCGGCGCCGGGGAACATCACGGCAGCGGAGGAGAATGGCGCGTCGAGGCTCCCCGCATGCGCTGGGATATCCTCGATACCTTTATCGAGGCTGCCGTTCAGGCCGGCATTCCTCGCACCTCCGATTTCAATACCGGCAGCAACGAAGGAATCTCCTACTTCCATGTGAACCAGAAGAACGGGCGCCGCTGGTCGGCGGCTCGCGGTTTTCTCAAGCCCGCGCTCTCACGCCCGAACCTGAAGCTCGAAATCAATGCGCACGCCACGCGCATTCTCTTTGAAGGCAATCGGGCTATTGGTGTTGAGATCCTGCAGCAGGGAAGTTTGCGGCGTATTCATGCGCGCAAGGAGGTTGTCCTTTCCGCGGGTGCGGTCGCATCACCGCAGATCCTGCAACTATCCGGTATCGGAGACGGCAACCTGCTGCAGCAACATGGTATTCAGGTTCTGCAGCATCTGCCGGGTGTCGGCGAAAACCTGCAGGATCATCTGCAACTGCGGCCCATCTACAAGGTTCATGGCGTACGCACGCTCAACGAGGAGTATCGCTCGCTCGTGAAAAAGGGTTTCATGGCTCTCGAATACGCCCTGTTCCGGCGCGGGCCGCTGACGATGGCACCGTCACAATTGGGAGCATTCGCGCGATCCTCTCAGGATTACGCTACTCCCAATCTTCAATTTCACATCCAGCCGTTGTCGCTCGACAAGTTCGGGGATGATCCCCATCCCTTCCCTGCTTTCACGGCGAGCGTCTGTAACCTGCGGCCCACGAGCCGAGGCAGCATCAGGATCCGCAGCGGCAACGCTGCCGACGCGCCATCGATCCGACCCAATTACCTCTCGACGCCGGAGGATCAGCAGGTTGCTGTCGATTCCCTACGCCTTGTCCGCCACATCGTTTCGATGCCGGCTCTCCAAAAGTATCGACCGGAGGAATACAAGCCCGGCTCCAATCTGAACACGCACGATGAACTCCTGAGTGGCGCCCGCGACATCGGCACGACCATCTTCCATCCGGTCGGGACGGCAAAGATGGGACCGGAGAACGACCCTATGGCCGTTACGGATGAGCGCTTGCGGGTTCGAGGCGTCGAGGGCCTGCGCGTCGTCGACGCCTCGATCATGCCGACCATCACCAGTGGCAACACCAATTCGCCGACACTCATGATCGCGGAAAAGGGCGCCGCCATGATCCTGGAGGATCATGCGCAGAGAATTGAGGTGATCAGGCAATCGGCCTGAGGAGAAGTTCCTCTCCTCAGGAGGCCTGCACGTCGGCAGGCAAATGGCTCGCGGCCCAGATGGCGGCTTGCGTCCTGTTCTTTGCGTGGATCTTGCGCAAGATCGCTTTGACGTGAACCTTGACGGTTGCCTCGGTGATATCGAACTTGCGCGCGATGAGTTTGTTCGAGTCGCCATCCATGAGGCACCGCAGGATGACCGTCTCCCGGACGGACAACCCCTTGCTCTGGAACTGCCCATCGAAGGACTTCGCTGGCTCTTGGGTCGCTGTCTCCTCACCCGGCCGCAGAACATGCTCATTGAGCAGCTCGAGAACGGCCGAAGGAAATACACGCTCTCCGAGCATGACGAGATCCAGCGTCTTCACCAGAACCTCGCAGGTGACCGACTTGACGAGATACGCATCTGTTCCCGCCTGAAAAGCCGAGATGATATGCTTAAGGTCATACTGGTCGACCAGCATCAGCACCCGTGCAAAGGTATATTGCTGCTTGATCTGTCGAACCTGATCGCAGGCTTCCCCGTGATCCCGCGCACTGTCCATGATGACCAGGAACGGGGCTGTATCCGGCCTCCAGTCTGTGAGAACCCCATCGAGGCTCGAAGACAAGGCAACAGGATTGTAAGCTGTCTCCGCCAGGATCCGCCTCAAGCCCTCTCGCAGAAGGGTATTGGATTCGACGAGGAGAGTCGGCGTCGCCTGGGAACTCATATATCGATCCTGGGGCGCATCTGATGCGTGGGCCAGTTCCAGGTATCGAGCCTGTCCGAGATCCCTCGCGAGCGACCCGCTCGGGAGAGACGAGCCATCAAGATCGTAGGTTTTCCGCATGGGAGAGCCTTTTTCTGGTCTTGCGCCCAAATACGAGCGGGGACAATACATTCCTTTAGGGAAATTAGCTTATTCTGTTAATTCCTACAATGACCCCCCATTCAATTCTGTTAAACATTTGTTAAAAAATAAGATTCTATGAAACAAAATATCGGCCAGCAGCGCTAAACACCCGTTAACCCCCTGTGAATCCGGACCCGCTCGGGCAACATTGAATCGAAGCGCAAGTGCCTAATTAAACTATGCCATTCGGGATTGATTCGAGGTAAAGAGCCTATGCGGCATTGGAAGAACACGCCCGACATCCGTTACTTTGGAATATCATGCGCCCAGCCTTCGGTCACACAGCCACCCTCAAAGAGTTTGCCGCACCTTATCGATCATGAGATGTTACTTTAATCTGATTAGCGAAGATGAAACCATAGTCGACGATGAGGGAGTCGAAGTAAGGGACTTGGATCAAGCTTGGGCGCAAGCTCTCAAAGCCATTGCGGAACTCCGCTCGGAAGCGACTGAAGAGCCTATTGAATGGGAGCACTGGCGGCTGGAGGCCACCGACCCGAGCGGCAATGTCCTTTTCTCAATCAGGCTTACGCACAGCCTGCACTAACGATGGGGGCCGAGCGGTCCCTGTTCGTTTTTCTAGAAGACTTTCATGAGCGGCGAGATCTGCGAGGCCGTGCGATCACTGGCCTGAACCTGAGCCCACGGGGCTTCCTGGCTGGCGCCGGATAGGTGGTTGACGGCCCACATGGCAGCCTGGGTGCGATTGGCGACACGGATCTTTCTTAGGATCGCCTTGATATGAACCTTGACGGTCGCTTCGGCGACCTCGAGTTTGCGGGCGATCACCTTGTTCGGAGCCCCCTCCATCAGGCATTGCAGGATTTCTGCCTCACGGCTGGACAAGGTCCGGATCACGGAATCCTTCGTTTCAGCCAGACGCTCTGTCTGCGGAAGCGTCATAGTGATGGGAGCGTTTTCCTTCCGAGGGGCTGCTGTTTCGCCTGAAAGCAGAGTGGCATTCAGAAAAGCCGTTGATGGAAAAACCACCTCTCCCAGCATAACAAGATCCAGATACTTGATCAGGGCCTCGCATCCTGTCGTCGCAAGGCAGTATCCATCGGCTCCAGCCTGCAGAGCGACCTTCATTTCCTCAAGATCAAATCCATCTGCGAGAATGACGATCCGAGCATTGGCATGCTGACCCTTTAGGTCCCGCACAACATTGCCCACTCCATTCAGGTAGAGATTGCTGTCGATGATGAAGAGAATGGGCATCTGCCCGTAGAGCTGCGGCACTGCCGTCCCCCGACCGCTCAGATCCTCAGGATGAACCTTGTATCGGGTACTCGACAAGATATGCCGAATTCCCTCGCGGAGCATAGAATTCTTGCAGCCCAAGATCGTCGTGACTTGAAGCATGTTTGACATACGAGGGAGCCTTTTCGCAGAGATTACCCCCGATTATACGAAGAGCCGCTCACCGAACTACGAAGCAAAGGGGGTATCCGTTACTGCTTAGTGGGTATCCATTTGACGCTGTCAGGCAGGACCGCGCCATCACGCCTCGAAAGCAACATTTCTAAGTCTCTCTCAAATCAAAGGCATTCTGCCCTAATCAGATAGTAGCTCGATTGGAGAATACGCCAAACGAGATATACTTGATATGGATTTCATGACTTCTTGATCAGCGGATCGTGCATTCTGCAGCCGAGCAGATGGGTCACCTCTGCAGCATTAGGCGCCAAGCATCCGATGAGGCGCGCGGTCGGAGCTCCTCCGCTCGAATCATGCCGCAAGCGTTGCTTTCCAGCCACACATGGGGGTCCCAATCAATCAACTGACATGATCGACCGCCTCCTCTCCCATTGGGTCATCCGAGATACGGACTGCCATGCGCAGTCGGTTCTGGCTGTCAGAGCCTGTTTGGGAAATCGTTTAGAGGGGATTCCTGTCGGTCCGTGATTGTGATTCAATCTCTAGATGTGGACACCAGAGCCGCGAGGCCGGATGGCTAGGATCGTCCAGAAGGCAAAACGATATCCGTCCGATATGACGGACGAGGAATGGGAGCGGATCGCTCCACTCATGCCCGGGCCGGCTCGCCGTGGCCGCCCGCGCGAAGTCGAATTCCGGGAGGCGATCAACGCGGTACGCTATCTGGTGCGCTCTGGCTGCGGCTGTCGCATGTAGCCTGTGCATTTCGGCCATTGGCGCACGGTCTATGGCTGGTTCCGCGAGTTGGCTCGCCGCTTCCTGTTCCAGACCATCCATGACGTCGAGATGATGCTCTCTCGGGAGCGCTCCAGACGCGATGCGAGCCCCACAGCGGCCGCGATCGACAGCCAATCGGTCAAGGCTCCTCATGCCAAGACAAGAGGTTACGACGCTGGTAAGAAGATCGTCGGGCGCAAGCGTCACATCGCGGTGGATACCGACGGGCGCCTCCTGATGGTCAACCTGACGCCTGCCGACATCTTCGACAGTGCCGGTGCGCAGATGATCCTGGATGCGATCCGCAAGCGCTGGCCCTGGGTGAAGCATCTGTTTGCCGACGGCGCCTATGATCGGCTCAAGCTGATGGACAAGGCTGCCTATCTTGACTTCGTCCTGGAGATTATCCGCCGTCGCGATGGCGCCCAGAGCTTCGAGATCCTGCCGCGCTGCTGGGTCGTGGAGCGGACCTTTGGCTGGATGATCCGCTGGCGGCGGCTTGTGCGCGACTATGAGCGCCGCATCGACGTCTCACGCGCCATGATCCTTGTCGCAAGGGGCGGAAATATCATTCGAAGAAATGCACACCCCTGATTTCCAAACAGGCTCTCAGCCGAGACTCGGCGATGTTGAAATCGCATCTGCCACACAACCAGTCGGGTAGCTCCAGTTGGACGATCGACAGGCAATCAGGAACATCCTCCAAATGCTGAAACAGGAGGGCGTTGGCGTGGCGCCCCTCCCGCATACGGACCTCCCCAAGCTATTTAAAATTGCCACCCGTTCGGCATAACGCGGCGCTTGGCAGGGGATCTTCGCCAAAGTCGCAGCGGCTGGTGGAGAGCAATTCGGCGATCAGATCGTGACGATACGATCATACTGATCCTCCAGACGCACGATATCGTCCTCACCCAGATATGAGCCGCACTGAACCTCTATCAAATGCAACTCATCGTCGCCGATATTCTCCAACCGGTGCACATCTCCCTTCGGGATGTAGACGGATTCGTTTTCCGTCATCACGAAGATCCTGTCGCCCACCGTGACGCGTGCGGTGCCGGCGACTACAGTCCAATGCTCCGAACGATGATGATGATACTGAAGCGATAGTCGTCCCGCCACGTCGACGATGATGTGCTTGACCTGGAAACCATCGCCGCTTCTCAGGCTCTCATATGATCCCCACGGCCTGCGGACCTTGCGGTGTTGACTGGCCTCAGGCCGTTTGGCAGCCGCCAGTTCGGCCGCAAGCCGACCGACGTTCTGGGCCTGATCCAGCGATCCGATGAGAACGGCATCGGCCGTGTCGACCACGATGATCTTCTCGACACCCATGACTGCCACGAGCCGCGAGTCGCCATGAACATAGCTGTTTCGCACATCGTGGAGGATGGTATCGCCTTTCAAGACATTGCCGTAGCCGTCTTTCGACCCGACATCCCAGAGCGCCGACCAGGAACCGAGGTCACGCCAATTAGGTGCCACGGGCACGCAGACGAGTTGTTCGCTTTTTTCCATTACCGCATAGTCGATAGATATCGCTGGCGCCATATCGAACTCCGACGAGAGGCGAATGGTATCATTGCTGCGATGAGCCGTGCTCACGGCCCGCCGGGCACACGCCATGACATCCGGAGCGTACTGTTCAAGCTCCGCCATGATAGTACGGGCGGTGAACATGAAGATGCCACTGTTCCACAGGTGACGCCCACCCGTGAAGAGCGCTTCAGCAACGGCGCGCTTTGGTTTCTCGACGAAACCCATCACCTGGAAGGTCACGTCGTCGAAAGCCTCTCCAACTTCAATATAGCCGAATCCGGTTTCAGCCTGTGTCGGCCGAATGCCGAACAGAATAATTTTTCCCAGGCGCGCCGCTTGAGCCGCTTGCGCCACGGCATCGGAAAACACTTCGGCTTTTCCGATCAAATGATCACTGGGAGCTACCAGCATCAGACGATCTGGATCCTCTTCCGAGATCAGAGCAGCGGCAGCCGCGATTGCAGGTGCAGTGCTGCGAACGCTGGGCTCAACAAGCAGGCGAACTGGACCAGCTTGCAATTCCCCGATCTCCCGAAGCGCAAGATCGCGATGCTTGTTGTTCACGATCACGAGCGGCTCTGCATAAAGTTCCGTGCAGAACCGCTGGACCGTCTGCTGGAAGAGGCTCCGCTCACCGGAGAGCGCATGAAACTGCTTGGGCTCACTGGTGCGTGAGATGGGCCACAGGCGTGTCCCCGAACCTCCGCACATCAGCACGGGAATGATATTATCCATTGCTCACCGCCCAATCTGTCCGGCAATCGCCGCAACATATCCTGTGTCTATATTGCCGTTTGGGTACGAGGGTGTCTCCACCCAGACGAAAGACTGGTCGGTGTCTTGAGTGGCTCTACGGACGCCGCTGGTGGCCTTGAGGCTCCTAATGTGGATGCCCCCTTGAACCAGTTCATCAAGTCCTGACTCTACGATCGGACCTATAATGGCGTTCAGAGGCCCAACCTTTTGCGGGTTTGCATCGAGCGCGATGTCATCGAGATCTTCATTGGCCAAGCATGCGGCCGCAGCGGCTCCAACGTCGCGAATTCCAAAGACACTGATTTGCATTAGGCCGTTCCCGGTAGAAGCAACTTGAGGCGCAGGGTTTTACTGGCACCAGCACAGCCTAATAGATACCTCGTGGGTCTGCCTTTTTTCTGTCACTATTTCGGCTGGAGAGATACCCCCGAGGGATTACCAGTGGAAACACTCCCAGGCTGGGGCGAGCTCAACTCCAACGATCTCAAAGCTACCTATGACGATGGAGACTTGCCCGGCCGCCGCAGCTGCATGACATTGCGGCGGCACTCCGGCGGACTGGAGGGCAATATTCGCAAATGTTCAGCAGCCTTTTTTGCTGAGCAGATTGGAACAGTGAGATCGTATGATGGCCCTAGAGCCGCGTCAGAGGATGGTAGAGCCTGCACATACCAGCGCTCGGCTCAGAGATTAAAAAACCCTCGAAAGCGAACAGCCATGAGGCTTGGAGGCTTGAACGATGCGCTTTTGCTGGAAAGATGATCTGCCGTCGATTGCGGGGCTCCCGGAATAGCTTGCGTTGCGTTTGGCCAATTCAGTCGTGAAATACCCGAACGCCGAGTGAAGGTGCTGCCGATTGCAATAGCCCTCGATGCAACCGAACCTATCCCATGGTGCCTTTCCACAGTCCCCCAGCTCCGCTGATGGATCCGTTTTACTTTCAAGGTAATGGCAGAGCTTCTCCATTGTAGTATTGTCCGAACAACAGCCCATCTGGCCGATTGATGCCTCTGCCTTCAACAGAGAGTCAAAGGTCAGCTCGCTGCGCAGCTGATCACGATTGCCCATCCACCGACTTGCAGATGGCTATCGTATGCACCCCGCTCCTCATGCTCTGTCGGCACCTGCTCTGGACGAGGCTTGGCGATGCATTCCACTCTCGATAAGTTGTTCTGATGTTGCCGTTCTCCGGGAACCGAAGCAGACTAGACAAGCGTTCCTCCTGTCAAAGAGGAGGCCGCTATGGGAAGACCGTTGCACTGGATCGGGAATGTAACCTTGGCCTTTGGCATGCTGGCTACCGCATCGAGCGGCCATGCGCAGTCCCCACGTCCCTGGGTTGATCCGCCTCCTGAGGCGCCGGGGACGACTGCTCCGGCCTCGTCCCAAGTTCCCGAAGCGCCAGCTGCGAAACCTGTTACGCCCCAGACGCCCCCGTCGGCTGCGGACAGGAGCGCCGCTTCGAAAGTCGATGAAGCGGCCAAGAAGCAGGCATCGCAGCGTATCGAAGAAACACCGTCCTCGATCCAAGAGGAGAATCCGGCTCTGAAGCGCCCAGCTCGTAAAGCCGTGACCGAGCACGATCGCCGGCAGAAGAGGCGCCCGACAGTCGCAGGAGGCGGCCGGTCAAGGCAAGCGGCGCAAACCCGCCGAACGGCCGACAGGAACGCTCGCCCCACACGGGCGGCGAGGATCCGTGAAGGTCTCAATGCCGGCCTCGAAGTCATGACTCTGCGCACCATCGAGTTTCCCGACGGCAGGCGCATCCAGATCCTGACACGGCCCCGACCGGAAACGATGCCCGAATGAAAATCTGTCAGGCTCGTTGAGCATAAGGCAGCAACGTCTGGGAATAACGGTGGAGTGCAATCTTTCCGCCGACCGGGTGCAATTTACGGAGCGGCGCCGGTGATGCCAGAGAGCTTGTTTGAGCCCCTCTGAAATTGAATGCCGCTCTGGGTCTTGAGAACGGCCACGCTGCCATTCTCGATCTGGAACTCCGCGGATTCGAGCCCAGATTTATGATCATGCCAACAGGCTGAAAAGCTCTAGCAGCCAACATGTTTTAATATCATATACTTTATGTAAGTAGTATTTCAACTTACCGTCAGCACAAACAACCTAATATTTTACATTAAAACCAAATTCATCCAGATTCCGTTTGAGGTACTTTGTATGCTCCGGCTTGGAATCGAAGCGCTAGATACGTCGCCGCTTCGACATACCAAATAGTAAACGCAAACTCGCGGGATAGACCGTATTATTGAGCAGTCAGATGAGGAGTGAACCGCAGTTATCGCATCCAAGTGGAGGAGAGTATGCCCGGTCCCATGGCACTAGGACGCCGGACCTTCCTTGGCTTTATGGCGTCGACCTTTGGTGGAGGCAGCTTCATTGCTGGCACCCGGAAAGTTGGTGCCATTCCCGATAACGCAGAAACCTCACCTCGCGTGGAGTTCCCTCCAAACCAGCGAGTGCCGACAGTTGAAGAAATTCTTGCGAGCCAACCTAGAATTCGAGGCAAGGATCCACCGTATAAAGCTGAAATCGAGTTTGGAAGGTTTGTGATGGGAAAGAGCCCATCGCGAGTCACCCCCTTCGAGGTTGCCCGTTTTTTTGAACAGTTGCGACTAGGCCAACTCAACAGTGAGCTTGGCCCCGACGCACATGTATATGGAGAAGAATGGCCTATTCGTGCCAATCCGGTAATAGTGTCATTTTTCGATGCCACAACATTGCGCACGCCTTCAGGCGATCAAACTCCATGGTGCGCAGCATTCGTAAATTGGTGCATTCAAAGGGCACTGGAGAATACAATTGCACCGAACAGTTCTCTAGGAACAGGAAGTGCCGCCTCGGCCTCTTTTCGAGAATGGGGCACTCTAACGACTTCGCCGCGGGAGGGTGACCTGGCCGTTTTTCAACATCGTCGAGAGCGCAATAAAGGGCATGTAGGTTTCTTCGTGAGCTCATCGCGGGGTGGGATCTATGTCCTTGGCGGAAACCAAATGCCATTTCGCGCCCGAGCACCCGGGGGAACGTACGAATTACGCAATACAGGAGAGATCAACACTAAGTTCCTGCCAATGTCCGGACGGGATCTTGAATTGTTAACCTTCAGAACACATTCGAGTCTTCATTTATAAAATTAATTTATACAGAATACACTATAGATCATGAATGCAAATGCGCTGGTGAAAGTCGCAACAATCAATTAATATATTAAATATTCTCTGTGGCGACAGTTAACTGGAAAATTATGCAACCAAATGACACATAGTGATCTCCCTCGCCAATGAGGCATAAAGCGGCTGGAGGATATGATATGATTAACAGAACATTTATTGATCACATCATTGGCACCGCAACTTTTACAAAATTAAAGTTCGTAAAAGAATATACCAAAACAATACTTAGAACACGTTTATCAAATAAACATACAAATATATACACAATTTGCGTCACATCATATTATTTACTTAGTTTCGGAGCATTTGCCCAACCTGCAGATTTATCAAAGCTGCGGGGTAATTCTATTATTGCTGAATACGAGGAGACAATCACCAGCCGTCGAGGAGCCGAATTCCGACAAACATGGCGCGACCGGATTTATATTTCGACGTTGGGGCGCATCTTCCATAAGTTTGACAGGCAAAGCTCGCGCCCGGGACGCAATAGGGATTTCGAGGCTCTAAGCGATACAAGTACCCCGGGATCTCCGCGCGATCGGAAATATCAATGGAGCAAAGAGGGTCTCTCTCGTCAATGGATCAGCAGACGAGGAACACCCGTCAGGCAATCTATTATCTTCAGCCAAGACAGCGAAGGCTTAAAATGTCGCATGCTTATCGATTACGGCAGCGCTCGATGGTTTTCCAGGCCGGTATGGCAAAGTTGCCGCGTAGTAAACGGCAACATTCTTGCCGGAAACTGATCAGCTGACCTGTCGCGCCATACGTCGATCGTTCACTCAACGTGAGATTATATTTCATCTTGTTTTGATTTTTACTTGGTCAAGCCAAATGACTCGCATATAGCAATTCGATCAGAAGGTAGCGCTCATGCGGCTACGGTATATCTTATTCGCTGCTTGGATTGTTTGGGCTTCTATTCCAGCTTCTGCCCAGAGCATCGAAACACGTGTAGCTCTCGTTATCGGCAACAATAAGTACCTAGCAGTGAGTCCGCTAGAGAACCCCAGCCGCGATGCCAACCTCGTGGCCGCCACCCTTCGGGGCCTTGGCTTCCAAACAGTAGAGGTAAAGCACGATCTTTCACGCGATAGCTTCATAGCAGCGCTTCGTGAGTTCGAGCAGAAATCGTATGGGGCTGACTGGGCAATTATCTACTACGGCGGCCATGGAATTGAAGTAAACGGGTTCAACTACCTCATTCCGACAGATGCACAACTCCGATCAGATCGTGACGTTCAAGATGAGGCCATTTCCCTCGACCGCATAATGTTCTCGATAGAAAGTGCCAAGAAACTGCGCTTAGTCATACTCGACGCCTGCCGTGACAATCCCTTCATTTCAAGAATGCGCCGAACCTCAGTGACACGCTCGATTGGACGTGGATTAGCACCCGTCGAACCAGAGGGCGGAACACTCATCGCGTACTCGGCCAAGCACGGGCAATTGGCGCTCGATGGAACAGGAGAAAATAGCCCTTTTGCTCTTTCTCTCGTGAGACATCTAAGCAGGCCAGGCGTTGAGATCAATAAAGTATTCAGGGCTGTACGCGACGACGTACTCAACGCCACAAATAAGAGGCAGGAGCCGTTCCTCTACGGATCTCTACCTAATGAGGATCTATATTTCTCTCCACCAACAAGCTCACCACCTATCGACAAGCCAGCCCCCTCATCCGCTTCACTGGAAGGGTTGAAAGCTCCAGTTCAGCTTTCACCATCGAATCTCTCGCCTCCCGCGATAAGCATCAACCCTGCGAAAACTACCCCCATTCGGCCGCCGAAACCAAAAGCAACAAAACCCGCGCAGAAAAAAACTATGTCCGCTCAGCCACGAGAAAAAACGAGCATTGCGCCTCAAAAATCTCAGCCGACCCGTTCACGTAACTGCTTCAGATTTAATGGCCAGCAATACTGCGAGTGATCAGGGCATCAATGCGGAACCGCTTCCAACGAATGCCGCTTCACCTGTCACCTACCAGGAACAACAGAGGTTCATTGCCAGAAATCCAGCCACGAGGCCGAAACCCGCTGTTCGTCATGTAGAAATCTGCACCAAGGCACATTCGATTTCATAGGTCAGGGAAAGTAGAATCCATATGAAGGCCCGAACTCTTGCACTACTGCACCCTGACCTATGCATTAACATATTCTAATCGGAGTCGAAGATTTCTCCTGACGCGCATCTGGGATGACATCCTATCAACGACCGTATCCAGCCAAGAGAGGATTCATCCCTGACAAGGTAACGTCAAGACCCACTTTACCAAGTTGAACGGCCCTGTACGAGGCTTCGTATCGCAGTTCCCGACCTCAAGATGGCTTCCAGATCAGTAGTGTGGTGAAGGTTCTGCAAATCGCCTGAAGGGGGCGGTCATGGCAGGATGGTGATGTTCAACGTCACGCACTCCGAGAGGAGCCCCACCATGACCACTGTAAAGGATAAACCTGCCGCCGCCATCAAAGAGCTTCTGAGCCAGAGCCCCGACGGACTGCGCGAGATTGTCCGCGCCGTGATGCAGGAGGTGCTCGAAGCCGAGATGAGCGATGCCCTTCAGGCCCAGAAAGGCGAGCGCACTGCCGCCCGCCTCGGCTACCGCTCCGGCTACTACAGCCGCACTCTGGTGATCCGCGTGGGCAAGCTCGAGCTGCGCGTACCGCAGGACCGGGACGGGCGCTTCTCGACCGAGCTGTTCGAGCGTTATCAGCGCTCCGAGCAGGCCCTGGTGACCACCCTGGCCGAGATGTACGTGCAGGGTGTGTCCACCCGTAAGGTCAAGGCGATTACCGAGGAGTTGTGCGGCCACAGCTTCTCGGCTTCTGCCATCTCCGCGATCAACAAGCGCCTCGACGAGAGCCTGGCCCAGTTCGCCTCGCGAAGGCTCGAGGAGCCGTTCCCCTATCTCATCCTGGATGCCCGCTATGAGAAGGTGTGCGAGGGCGGCATCGTGACCTCGCAAGCCGTGCTGATTGCGGTGGGCATCGACTGGGACGGCCGGCGCCAGATCCTCGGGGTCGAGATGGCTAACCGGGAAAGCCAGTCCGCGTGGCGCACCTTTCTGCTCGGGCTGCGCGAGCGGGGCCTCTCCGGCGTGGATCTGGTGGTGGCCGATGATCATGCCGGCTTGCGGGCGGCGATTCGCGAGGTGCTGAGCGAGGCCGCCTATCAGCGCTGCTATGTGCACTTCCTCAGGAACGCCCTTGATCATCTGCCGCGCAGGGCCGACGATGACTGCCTGCAGGAGCTGCGCTGGCTCTACGACCGGCGCTCGGGCGAGGAGGCCCGGCGCGATCTGTCGGCCTGGATTGCCAAGTGGGAGGGACGCTACCCGCGCCTGGTGGCCTGGGCCGAGGAGACGATCGAGGAAACCTTCACGTTCTACCGGCTGCCGCGCCAGCACCATAAGCACCTGAAGAGCACCGACATGCTCAAGCGTCTGAACGAGGAGATCAGGAGGCGCACTTATGTCGTGCGGATCTTTCCTAATGCCGCCTCATGCTGCCGGCTGGTCCGGGCGCTGGCGGTGGAAACCCACGAAAACTGGCTCAAGGCCCACCGCTACCTCAACATGGACGACCTGAAGGAACACAAAAAGGATCAACTTCGCCAAGCCGCTTAGCCAGCCTGACCGGCCGCCCCGATATGCAGAACTTGACGCACACAATCTCCAGATCCTGCAAAGACGCACAAGCGACAAGAAACTAGAAAACGGATTAAGGGATCAAGCATTGAGACCCAAGCACGCCCCCTCACCTCTTAAACCGCGGGACGAGTTTGTCGATTGAGGCTCGCTGCTACCCTACTTCTACCTCAAGACAGAAATGACAAAAGGCGCCTACGGAACGCCTTTGAGCCAAGGTTCTGATCTGAACGGGGACTAATGGTAGCGGAGGAGGGATTTGAACCCCCGACACAAGGATTATGATTCCTCTGCTCTGACCAACTGAGCTACTCCGCCCCAGGTCGCGGGGAACAACCCCGCGTCAGGCATGGGCGATATAGGGAAGATTGGGCACGAGTGTCAAGAAAGAGGCTGCCCCTAACCGACAAATTTCTGACAGTTTCTTTCAGAGGCGAGAAAGCACGCCCCTTGCTGGGGTCGACCAGCACAAAACGGCCAAGGCGAACTTGGCCGTTTCCCGCTTTCTCGCGGCTCGAAAGACCTCAGCCCTTCGATTTCATGCGCCAGAGCTGGAAACCTTCCGCGGAGATCGACTGCTCGATGGTCCGGCGGGAGAACTTGTGCGGGGGCGCTTCGCGGGAGCCCAAGGTGCCGGTCAACCCCCAGGGGCCGTATTTGGCGGGCAACTTGCTGCCGGATTCATCCCCCGCGAAAGCGTGCAGGTCTTCCTTGGCTTGAGAGGTGAACATGAAGAGGCGCATGGGCAAGACTTTCGTGAATGCATCCAGGAACTTGATCCCCATTGAGATAGGGCGCGGGCGCTGAAAGTCACCCGAACGGGCTCACAAAAGGAAAGCGGGCTTTCAGGCCCGCTTCCTGATTCTCATGAGCTTGAAGAATCCGGCCGGGAAGAGAGGCCGCAACTCGACCACCTCCATGAAACCGGTGTCCCGGGCCCACTTCTCGACCCGAGCCGTCTTGAAGGATGAACTCCAGCCAATGGCCTTGGCGAGCGGCGCCGCAACCTCTTCGAGAGCGGCGATCAGCCCCGATGGCTGTCCCCAGTGATTGGCGAGGACGATCTCTCCGCCGGGCCTCAGCACGCGGGCGAATTCGGCGAGCGCCACCTCGGGTTCCGGCACGAGGGTGATGATGAACTGGGCCGTGACCGCATCGAAAGTCTCTTCGGGAAAGCCCAATCGGGTCACATCCATGACCTGGAGGCTCTTCACATGAGACAGCCCCCGCTTTTCCACCTTGTCCTGCGCCCGGCGCAGCATGTCCTCCGAGAGATCGACCCCATGGACCTCGGCGTGCCCGGGATAGTAGCCGAGGGAAAGTCCGGTGCCGACGCCGGCCTCCAGGACTTTGGGACCGCAGGCGACGGCAGCGTCCACGGCGGCGCGCGCGGCCGGCTCCGTCAGCTTGTCGTACACGAGGTCATAGATCGGCGCCCAACGCGCATAGGCTTTGCGCATCAGGGCCGTGGTCGCTCCATCCGTCATGCAGGTTCCTTCAGAGAGACGCCTCAGGCCGCCGCAGAAGCGGCAGCTGAGACTGTACGGGCAATGGTCCCTCCGCCAAGCACCCGTGCCCGCGGAGCATCGCTCTCATAAATGACACAAGCTTGGCCGGGAGAAACCCCATCCTCCGCCGATAACAGCTCGACAATAGCGCCAGTTCCTGTGAATCGCAGCACGGCGGGGCGCGGCTCTCGGGTGGAGCGAACTCTTACGGCCACCTCCATCCCCTGCTCGCCCAGGGAGTCCAGCGGCGCATCGCCGAGCCAGTTCACGTCGGTGATGCGGATCAGGCGCGTCGCCAGCGCCTCGCGAGGGCCAACGACCACCCGCGCCTCGCCGGCGTCGAGGCGCACCACGTAGAGCGGCTCGCCCACGGAAAGGCCGAGGCCCTTCCGCTGCCCGACCGTGTAGTGGATGATGCCCTCGTGCTGGCCGAGCACGCGGCCATCCACATGGACGATCTCACCCCCCTGGACGGCGCCCGGCTTCAGGCGCTCGATCACGTCGCTGTAACGCCCCTGCGTGACGAAGCAGATGTCCTGGCTGTCGGCCTTCCCGGCCACGGTCAGGCCGAACCCGCGGGCAAGCTCACGGGTCTGCTCCTTGGGAAGCTCTCCCAGGGGGAAGCGCAGGAGATCGAGCTGCTCCGGAGTCGTGGCATACAGGAAATAACTCTGATCCCGATCCGGATCGGCCGCCCGGTGCAGAGCGCGGCGCCCGTCCGACAGGCGGCGGCTCGCCACATAATGGCCCGTCGCCAGCACGTCGGCGCCGAGTTCCCTGGCGGTTTCCAGAAGATCCCGGAACTTGATGGAGCGATTGCATTCAACACAGGGGATCGGGGTCTCTCCCGCCAGATAGCTCTGGGTGAAGCGGTCGATCACCGCTGCGCGGAAGCGCTCCTCGTAATCGAGCACGTAGTGCGGGATTCCAATGGCCTCCGCCACCCGGCGGGCGTCGTAGATGTCCTGGCCCGCGCAGCAGGCGCCTTTCCGGTGCGCGGCCTCGCCATGGTCATAGAGTTGCAGCGTAATGCCGATGACGTCGTAGCCCTGCTGCTTAAGCAGGGCCGCCACGACGGAGGAATCCACACCGCCTGACATCGCGACCACGACACGGGTCTCAGCGGGGGCCTTGGGGAGATCGAGTGAATTGAGCATCGTTCCATCCAGAGGCGCCGTTCAAGGCGGCGCACGGGAGGGGCCAAAGCCCTTCTATAGCGATGGCCGGTGAATTCTTAAAGAGAAACGTGCCGCAATAAGCCCGTGTTAACGTTTATGGCTAAGCTTAGGCTCACTCGTAACCGCCTGGAGGGGTTTAGGAAAACTTTAAGCCCCGCCCTTTAGGTTCGAGCCTACCAAGGTCGTTGAATTTTTGTGTGAGCGTATCATGACCGAACCCCACCGCCCAAGGGTCAAGTATGTCATTGGGCCCGATGGCAGTCCCCTGACGATTGCCGATCTGCCACCCTCCAGCACCCGCCGCTGGGTCATCCGCCGAAAGGCCGAAGTCGTCGCCGCCGTCCGTGGCGGCCTGCTGAGCCTTGAGGAGGCCTGCCAGCGCTATACGCTGACCACCGAGGAATTCCTGAGCTGGCAGATGTCCATCGATCAGCACGGCCTAGCCGGCCTCCGGACGACCCGGATTCAGCAATATCGGCAATAAGCCTTCCAGGCTTAAAGACAAGAGGACGAGGCGCGGCTTCCATCAAGCGGCGCCTTTTTCGTTGCAGCCCCCGGCTCGTCCGACGGAAGCCTGGCTGTTAAGATCTTCCTAACCATACGTTGGGCATAAATCCTTACCCTTCACTTGGATAGGTATGAATCGTGCTCAGCGCTCAGGACGTGACGGACAAGCGGCCCCTCGCCTCTTCGAAGGCGGCCTTTCCGCCATCGTTCGCTTCCGAGCAGACCATCGAGGCACTCCGGCGCATCCTGGTAGGACACACCATTGCCGATGTGGAGCGCCACCTGATCCTGGATACCCTGGCCTATTGTCTCGGCAACCGAACCCATGCGGCCCGCATTCTCGGCATCTCAATCCGCACGTTGCGCAACAAGCTGAACGAATACATGGAAGCCGGAATTCCGGTGCCGGAACCGGGCCAAAAGCCCCCGCTTGCCGCTTGAGGGCTTGGCCCGCGCCCAGTCGCGGGACACGCCCCCCTGGCCGGAAAATCCCCGTTTGGATCAGGAGAGGGGCGGCGGTGGGACGGAACCGCTGTCGACCGCGTCTCGTGCGCGCCAGGCCTGGGCCAGCCGGGCCCGCTCGAAGAGCAGCACGACCACCAGCGACACAGCGAAGGGGATCAGCAGATAGAACAGGCGGAAGATGATGAGGGCCGCGAGCACATCCGCCTTGGGAATGTCGGGCATTGCCGTGAGGAACACGAGCTCGAAGACGCCGAGCCCCCCGGGCGCATGGCTCACGAGAGCCGCCGAGAAGGAGGCGATGAACACCGCAAGCACGATCAGGAAACTGGGCTCGAGTTCAGCCGGAAGGACGAAATAGATGATCCCGGCCGCGCCCAACAGCTCCAGGGGAGCGGCAATCAGCTGACGCACCATGATGGCGGGGCGTGGATATTCCAGCTTCGCCTTGCGGATCATCAGCGGGGGCAGGTGCAGAATGGAGCCGGCGACGTAAAGGGTCACGAAACCGAGAAGCAGCAGCCCCACGATCCGGGCGGTCGCCGGATTGGTCAGCACGGACGGCAGCAGATCTTCCAGGCGGTGCAGGAGCGTCGGGTCGATGGTGAGCACCAGGCCGCCGAGCAGGATCGTGCCGAGGCCGAAGGTGAACGAGCAGAGAGCGACCAGAACGGCGATCTGCGGCGCGCCGAGGCCCTTGGAGGTATAGGCCCGGTAGCGCACGACAGCTCCCGAGAATACCGAGGCGCCGATGTTGTGGGACAGCGCATAGGTGGTGAACGACGTGACGGAGACGAAAAGCCACGAGATGTGGCGCACGCCGAGGTGAAGAAGCGCAATGCGGTCATACCACGCCAGGGCCGCGTAGGCGACGAGGGTGGACAGACCGGCCAAAGCGTAACGGTGCCCCGGGACCGCGATCAGGCTATCCCAGACATCGTCGAGGGACATGCCACGCAGTTCTCGGTACAGAAGCCAGATGGAGACGACAACCGCCGCAAGCCCGATGACAGGCCAGATGAACTCACGCACTTTCTTCATCGAGACGGTCGTGCTCCTTGGTTCCTTCTTCTGTGCCCTAAAATCCATTCGAACCGCAAGAGGAAACGGGCCGTGGACGACCGGCCATAACGTCCGGCGGGCGGTCCGCTCGCCCGATTGCGGACCCTGCCCTCCAGGCCATTGCTCTTCCGCCGAACCCATGACAGAGCGATGCCTCGATGATCGTTCAAGGGTGCCCCCATGACAAACCCCCAGGTGGTGCTGAATCTCGACGGCTATACGGATCTTCCATCGGGCAAGATTGCGGCCGTCGTCACCTATCTCGAGATGCGCTCCCCTCCCGTTGCGTTGCCCACAGAGGGTCGGGAGGACTGGTCGCTCCAGCCCATCAGCACGGATCTCGCCCGATACAGAACTTTGTATCGCAGGGTCGGGGAGCCCTGGCTCTGGTTCAGCCGCATGACGATGCCCGACGAGGAACTCGCCGTCATTCTCGATGACCCGCGGGTCGAGGCCTATGCCCTCTCCGATGGCAAGGGTGACATCGGCCTCCTGGAACTCGACTTTCGTCCTGAGGGGGAGGCCGAGCTCGCCTTTCTCGGCCTCGTGCCCGGAGCGATCGGAAAAGGAGCTGGACGTTTCCTGGTGAGCGAAGCGATCCGCCGCGCCTTTGCCCGGCCGATCGATCGCTTCTTCGTCCACACCTGCAGCCTCGATCACCCTGGAGCGCTCGCCTTCTACATGCGCTCAGGCTTCACGCCCTACCGGCGTGCCATCGAGGTGGCGGACGATCCACGGCTCCGGGGGGGCCTCTCACGGGACTGCGCGCCTCAGGTGCCGGTGCTCGACTGACATTGAACGAAAAAGGACGCGCCGGGCCCGGCGCGTCCTTTTCTGTCCGTTCTGATGGAGTGGCTCAGGCGGTTGCACGCATGGCGCGGGCCTGACCCATCTGGCTGATCGCCGGCTCCAGTGCCCGCTCGCTGGCCCGTTCGCGGTCCTCCAGGCTTTCAGCCCGCTTCAGCTCCTCGAAGGCCTCTCCAAGTTCGGCCTTGGCGTCATCGAGCTGATTGTGAAGGTTCTGAGCCGACATGCGAAGATTGTCGCGCCGCTGGGCCGCGGCGCGAGCATAGGTCGGATAGGCGAAATGGTTCGGATCCGTGATCCCGGCCTTCTGCTCCTCCGCTGCGATTTCCCGGTCCAGGTCAGCCGCCATGCGGTCGAACTCGGCGATCATCATCTCGATCTGCGCCACCCTCCGACGTTTCTCGTCGACTTGAAAGCGCTTGAGGCGGATGAGCGTATCCCGCGACTTCATTTTGATTCAACTCCACACGTCGCTGTTTCACGTACCCCCGGATCGCTCAGTTATCCGTAAGGCATGAGACACCATCGCGCATGGAAGTTGACTCTTCCTTACCGCAGCGAACGAAAAGCCAAGGCGAGACAAAACCCTAGAGAGCCCGCCCGGCCCCGCAGCGGGTAGCGGAGCTTGCGCGAGGCTTGCGTCAACCTTTCGTTTACCGATTTCGTTAACACTGCTCCTATTGCGTCCGCCGTTTCGATCGAAAGGCACGCAGGTGCAGGCGAAACCCTTCGTTTGCAACAGTTTCGGATGGAGCGATGAGGTTCCGTATGGACAACCCGAAGCCACAGGCAGATCATTTCAGGCGACGGAACGGCCGGGCCATGTCGTTAAGCGCTTGCATGCAGGAATCAGGGTTTGTTAACCATTCCGAACTAGCGTTACGAATCAGTGCAAAAGGGCATCCGCCGCAGGCCCGGTGGCGGATGGGCAGCGGCGAGCTACCCGCAAGCTCCAGGGCATGGGCTGGGGAATAGACATGCGCGTACTTCTCATCGAAGACGATAGCGCGACAGCGCAAAGCATCGAACTGATGCTGAAGTCCGAGAACTTCAATATCTATACGACGGATCTCGGCGAAGAGGGCATCGACCTCGGCAAGCTATATGACTACGACATCATCCTTCTCGACCTGAACCTGCCCGACATGTCGGGGTACGAGGTTCTGCGCACATTGCGCGTCGCGAAGGTGAAGACGCCGATCCTGATCCTGTCCGGCATGGCCGGCATCGAGGACAAGGTGAAGGGCCTAGGTTTCGGCGCCGACGACTACCTGACGAAGCCCTTCCACAAGGACGAGATGGTGGCCCGCATTCACGCCATCGTCCGCCGCTCGAAGGGTCATGCGCAATCCGTGATCACCACGGGCGACCTCGTCGTGAATCTCGACACCAAGACGGTCGAGGTCGGCGGGGCCCGCGTGCATCTGACCGGCAAGGAATATCAGATGCTGGAGCTGCTCTCCCTGCGCAAGGGCACGACGCTGACCAAGGAGATGTTCCTCAATCACCTCTATGGCGGCATGGACGAGCCGGAGCTGAAGATCATCGACGTCTTCATCTGCAAGCTCCGCAAGAAGCTCGCCAATGCCTCGCAGGGCAAGAACTATATCGAGACCGTCTGGGGGCGCGGCTATGTGCTGCGCGAGCCCAACGAGGCGGACGATCGCATCGCGATCTGAGCAGAGCTTCATGAAAGGAAAAAGCCCGGTCACGCACCGGGCTTTTTTATTGGCTCGTCACCCGCACGAGCCGGATGCGTAATCGGATCGGCCGCGAAGGCATCATGTGAACGGATCCGCTGTGCTCATTCGACGCGCAGCCTCATGAAGTCGATGGACTGGAGTACCTCGTCCTGGCTTGAGGCCCCCTTCGGGTCCGCGAAGTTCGGACTTCGTCATCGCGTGGCTGATGTTTGCGGAATACCTGCTCCTCAGACGCGGCCTTGCCCAGAGCAAGACCACGTCTGCGATACGGCATCGATGCTATCGCTGTTGCAGGCGACGGATATCGCGAGCGGAACCCTCACGCGGATCCGCCATGAAGCGACATCCTTCCGGCGGGATCAACTGTCCGCGGCCAGTGAGCAGTCCCTAGGTGGACGCAAGGAGACAATGATGCCGGAAGCGGCGTGAGCGAGACCCTCGCCGGGAGCACCTCGCTCGAAAGGCTCTCAGATCGTCTCCGATGTGATCGTCACTTCATCGCCCTCGATGCTGAAGGCAATATTCATGTTGGACGCACGCGCCACCATACCGGCGTAGTAGATCTGAATCCCATGGGCATCGACCGTGCCGGATTCCGAATGGCCGGCAAGCAGGTCCTGCGAATGAGCGGGAATGCGCGCGTTGAGGCCCTTCGCCTTGATCATGAATTCGCAGCGCTCCGCATCGCCCGTCACCGTCACGGCGATTACCCCGCCACGCGGGATGGCCGTCGTGGCGATCATGATCAGGTTGAGGAGTAGCTTGACCCTGTTCTTCGGGAACAGGAGACGCGGCGAGGACCAGGAGAAGGTGATCTTGTCATCGAGGAAGAGACCACGTGCCACCTGCTCGGCATCGCCCAGGTCGATGGACGCTCCGGCGGAGCCGGCGGCCCCGAAGGCAAGGCGGGCGAACTGGAGTCGGGCGGAGGCCTGCCGGGCGCTCTTCTGAATCAGGTCGAGCGCGAACTCGCGCATGGAGGCGTCGCTGTCGTCCTCCAGAACCTCGAGCCCGTTGACGATGGCGCCAACCGGCGAGATCACATCATGGCAGACGCGCGAGCAAAGGAGAGCTGCAAGATCGAGAGAATCGAGAGAGATGGTGGCCATAAGGGCTCCGGAAGACCGTAGGTTCGGCGATGGATTCATGAAATCCTGGATTTCAGGTTTCATGAATACGACCGAACAGGAAAGAGAATGTGAACCGGATACCCGGCTACGAGTTCTTTGGAAAGCAGGTAAAAGAGATCGACAGGTCTTTCAAGAACGGGCACAAATCCATCATGCGCCTCGACGACTCCCATCCTGACGACATTGCCCTGAGCCTTGCCCCCATAGCGGTTGAAACCGCCCATCTTCTACGAGGCATGGAAAACGCCTCGATCGAAAGGCACATAAAGGAAGACGGCAGCCCCACCACGGCCGCCGACATGGCGGCGGAAGAACTGATCATCCGCAGGTTGAACGAAGCCTGGCCCGGCATTCCAATCGTGGCCGAAGAGACAGCCAGCACCGCCCAGACGGGGGAATTCTTCTTCCTGGTCGATCCCCTCGACGGCACGCGCGACTACATTCACGGCACGGGCGAATACAGTCTCAACATCGCCCTGATCCGGGGGACCCGCCCGCTGGCCGCGGCCGTCGCGGCTCCCGCTCTGGGCTCCATCTGGATCGCAGGCACGACGGCCCGGGCGAGTTCCCTTCCCCGGGAGGGCGACAGCACGTTCGACTGGCAGGGCATCAAGGTTCGGCCCACGCCAGCGGAGGGCCTTGTCGCTCTCGTGAGTCGCCGGCATGGGGACATCGCCACGGAAGCCTGTCTGTCGGCGCTTTCCATCAGCACGAGGCGCATGACCTCATCGGCTCTCAAATTCTGCCTCATCGCCTCGGGCGAGGCCGATATCTACGTCCGCTGCGGAGCGACCATGGAATGGGATACGGCAGCCGGCGACCATATTCTCTGCTGCGCCGGCGGCAGCGTCGTCGGCCCCGGCGGCATCCCCCTGAGCTACGGCCACGAAGACCGCGGCTACCGGAACGGGCCTTTCGCCGCCATCGGCGACATCACCCTGGCTCCCCGGCTTGACCTGCCGGCCGCGGTCGCCTGAGGCCCCCTTCCCCTGCGGCGCGGCGATGCCGTTTGTACAGAGATTATTAGGGTTGATGCTCGTAAAATCGGGGCTCGATAGAAGCCGTCCGGCCGACGGAGGCCGGATCGTCCCCTGTCCCATGCGAGGAGATAGCCCATGCGCTCCCGAGTTTCATTGGCTGCAGCGGCTGCCTTGGCTGCCCTTGTCGCTGCCCTTCCCCTGCGAGCCTCCGCCCAGACCGTGCAGAATGCCTATGCGAGCAATCCGGCGGGCCCGAATTCCTTCAACTCCAATGAACTGGTCGAGTCGGGCCATCAGTTCTTCGGTACGGCCTCCCGCGGCTTGGCGTCGGCTCTCGAGGAGGCTGTGCGCCGCTGGGGCGAGCCCAACGGGTACATCCTCGGCCAGGAGGCGTCCGGCGCCATCATCGGCGGCCTACGCTACGGCGAGGGTAAACTGTTCACCCGCAATGCGGGCCAGCGGAAAATCTTTTGGCAGGGCCCCTCGGTCGGCTTCGATTTCGGCGGAGAAGGCGCCCGGACCATGATGCTGGTCTACAACATGCCCTTCACGGACGCTCTTTATAAGCGCTTCGTGGGCATCGATGGCTCGGCCTATTTCATCGGCGGCTTCGGAGTGACGGCCCTGGCGGCGGACGAGATGGTGATCGTCCCGATCCGCACCGGCGTCGGCGCACGTCTCGGCGTCAACATGGGCTATCTGAAGTTCACGCCCGAACCGACCTGGAATCCCTTCTAGAAGGCTCCGCGCCTCCCTCGCGAGCTTTCGCGCGGGTGGAAACGGTTGAAAGATGCCCTAGAACCGGCAGGCTGGAGCGTGATCGCTCTGGAAAGCTGCGCAGGCACAAGGCAGGGTGCTTGAGCGTTATCGGTCAGGTCTCTTTCAGGCCTCTTGGAGTTGGCGTCCGCGTGGTTGAAACCATCATGATTTTCGCGCTGGGGTTTGTCGCCGCAACCCTCATTGCGCTCCTCATTATTCCGGCCATCAATGCCCGCGCGGAGCGCCTTGCTCGCCGCAGGGCCGAGGCGTTGTTTCCACTGTCCATCTCGGAACTGACGGCGGAGAAGGACCACCTGCGCGCGGAATTTGCCGTGTTGCAGCGCAAGATCGAGCGCAAGGCCGAGGAAGCCCTCGCGGCAAAGCACCAGAGCATGGAAGAGCTTGGCCGCCGGGCCGTCCGGATCGAGGCTCTCGAAAGCACCCTGGCCGAGCGCGACAAGGTGATCGCGGATCTCGAAATCACCCTTGCGGCAGCCCAGACGAGGCTGGCGGTCGTCGAAGATGAGTTGGGGCAGTCCCAGAACTTTCTCTCAAGCACCCGCGAAACCCTTGCGGCTCTTGAGAATGCCCATCGCGCGACCCTGAACGAATTGTCCAACACGCGCATGGAGCTGGATCTCGCCCAGAGCGAGCGGTCCAAGCTCAAGACGGAACTGCTCCACGCCCAGGAGAGACTCGCTCGCCTAGAGGCGGAACACGTCGATACGGAGCAGCGGCTGACGGCGGCTCTGACCGAGATCGACGCCAAGCGCATCTCGATCTCCGACCTCGAAACCCGCCTGATGACCCAGACCGCACGGGGGAACGATTTCGAGCGCGCTCTGACCGAGCGTCACTCCGAACTCTCGGACGAGCGCAAGCGGCTTACCGACCTTGCCCGAGACCTCGCCGCCGAGCAGGAGCGCGGACTGATCCTGGAGCAGCGCATCCGGGAGATCGAGGCCGAACGCGATGAAGCGCAAAACCGCCTTGCCTCGCGGGAAAGCTCCGGTAACAGGGATGAGGAGTTGCGCCGCCAGATCACGGAAGTCGCCGCGAAGGTGATGAAGGCTGGCGGCGACACGGCTGCGCGCAACGCGGACAGCGGCCGCAGCAGCAGGCGGCGCAACAAATTGGCCGGGAAGCAGAAGCGCCCTGCTCCCACGGCCTCCTAGGCAACTGTGCTATTTCGGATCGACCTGCTGATTGCCGCCCGGGCTGCCGGGGGGTGGGATGACCGGCGTCGTCCCGGGATTGGGCACGGGCGCCGGCACCGTGTCGCCAGGCGTGCCGGTTTCCGGCGGACGAATGACTCCATCGGATTGCTCCAGCTTGTCACTCAGGGTCGAACCGGTCGATGACGGGTCCTGCGGTGACAACGATCCCTTCGGATCGACCTTCTCGGGCGGCATCTGCTGCAGCGGCGGCATATTGGGCGCCTGCTGATTCAACACATCGGGATTTTGCGCCATCGCAGTCGTGACACTGCCCGCGAGGGCGAGGGACAGAACCAGAATTCCCTTCATGGATCGCTCCTTTCGAAAGGCAACGAGCGACCCCTGTGGCAGTTCCGCCAGCCTATTCGGCTGCCATGCGTGGCGTGGTCGCCATGCGGATGTAGATCTCACGCAGCTTCTTCGTGATCGGGCCGGGCTTTCCGTCGCCAACCGCGCGCCCGTCAATGGAAACGATGGGAGTCACGAACATGGAAGCACTCGTCATGAAAGCCTCGGCGGCCCCATAGGCCTCCTCGACCGTGAACATCCGCTCTTCGAGTTCGATTCCCGCGTCCTTCGAAAGGGCCAGAAGCGCCTTGCGCGTAATCCCCGGCAGGATGGCATTCGACAACGGGCGCACGACGATGCGCCCTTCCTTCGTGATGATGAACCCGCTTGAGGAGCCGCCCTCCGTCACGTATCCGTCCTCGACCATCCAGGCCTCCTGCGCACCTGCCTCCTTGGCGGCCTGCTTGGCAAGAACCTGGGCGAGCAGGTTGAGCGATTTGATGTCGCGGCGGCTCCAGCGCAGATCCGGCACGGTAATGACGGCAATTCCGGTCTTGGCCGCAGGCGCATCCAGGATGGCCTTTGCCTGGGTGAACATGGCAACAGTGGGGGGGGCATTTTCCGGAAAGGTGAAGTCCCGCTCCGCCACGCCCCGGGTCACCTGGAAGTAAATGAAACCCTCCATCATACCGTTGCGGCGGGCGATTTCCTCTTCAAGTCGTGTCCACTCCGCCCGGGTATAGGGGTTTGGAATACGCACCTCGCGAAGCGAACGCTCCAGGCGTTCGAGATGCGCCTCGTTGTCGACCAGGCGCCCATCCAGAACCCCGACGCCCTCATAGACGCCGTCCCCGAACATGAACCCTCGATCCATGAAGGGCACTTTGGCCTCTTCGATGGGAAGGAACGAGCCGTTCAGGAACACGATGCGGGAGTTCAGGAACACGATGCGGGACATGACTACCTCGAAGGATGAATTTCTTGAGCCAACTTGGCCGATGGGCACCGCGAGACGCTGGCCTACATGATGCGGCATCCCACTAGCATGGCCATAGGTACTCCCATGATGAAAGCGATGCCACTCCTCATTTCGGCAACTCTTTCGGTGCTCTCCCTCCCCTCGCCGGCCCTCAGCTCGCAGGCGGCGCAGAGATGGTTCAGGAGCCAGGGTTACGTTGAGCCCGAAGGCACGCGGATCGTGGCCTGCCATGGCTATGGCTGCTCCCGGCGTCAGGTGATTTCAGTGGGCGGGGCTTTGCTTGCCCGGGCGGACGCGTTTCTAAGAGCCGGCCGTGCCTCCCCCGAAGCGGAGAGAAGGGCTCTTGCCCGGGTGGTGAGCGCCTATACGGCCTATCTCGCAGCCTCGATCGGCGGCAAGCCCGACGTTCCGGGTTCACCCGCCCAGATGTCGGGCGTGCATGGCCAGATGGATTGTCTGGATGAAACCGCCAATACGACGAGCCTGCTCCTCGTGCTGCAGGACAAGGGCCTGATGACCTATCACAAAGTCGAACGGCCGGAGTCGCGCGGGTTCTTTCTGGATGGACGTTATCCGCATTTTTCCGCCGTCATCGTGGAACGCGGGAGCGGGCTGGAATGGGCGGTCGATCCATGGAGGAAGGCGCCCGGCCAGATGCCGGAAATCCTGCCGCTCGTTCAATGGCGGCAGGATTCCTGAGCGAAGCCGCTTAAGGGGCTTACTTCAGATGCTGGGCCAGGTGCTTGTTCATCTCGAACATGGTCACCTTCGACTTGCCGAAGATCGGCTGCAGCTTGTCGTCTGCGAGAATCTCGCGCTTGTTCTCAGGGTTCTGCAGGTTGTTCTTCTTGATGTAGTCCCACATCTTGCTCACCACCTCGCCGCGAGGCAGCGGGCTCGAGCCAACGATGGCGGCCAGCTCCTTGGACGGCTGCAGGGGCTTCTGAAGAGCATTGGGCTTGGATCCAGCGGCCGGCTTGGCTGCAGTCTTCTTCGCTCCGGCTTTTCCGTCTGTCGTCTTGGTCGGCATGTATTCCTCCGGGAGTAGAGTGGGAAAGCTCGTCAGCGGCCGTTGCAATCTGGCGCCGCAAGCCTATTGACCCTCCCTGGGTCGGATAGTCCGGAGACTGTTTCAAGACCCCAGTCCCCGATGGAAGGTCAATTCGGGCAGAGCTTATGTCTGCTCTGCGCCTTCAGCAAGATAGAGTTCAGGAATTTAGGCTGTTTTCGGAAAAGGAAGGATTTTCGCCGATTCCTGGGGACGGGAATGCAATTCTCCCTGGCGAAGGTAACGCCTGGACCGCTCGGCTGCCGAATGGACGTGAGAGACGATCGCCTCATTGGGGCAAGGCTTGGCCAGAAAGGCAGCTCCCTGAGGCAAATCGCCCTGAGCCGGCCACCGGCGGCCCGACATGATCAGGATCTCTGCCCCGGGCCAGGATTCGTGAACCTTATGAGCGAGTTCGAACCCGTTGCAACCGTTAGGCATGTCCACATCCGTGAGCAGAACATTGATCTCGAGCCCTGCCTCCAGCAGGACAAGAGCCTCGGTGGCATTGGCGGCTTCGATTACCTTGAATCCTGCATCTTCAAGAAGTTCGGCGACGAAAAGGCGAATGAGAGGTTCATCTTCAACTAAAAGAACTGTGGATTGGAGCTCGGGCATCAGGCACTCGATGGACAGCACAATGCCCATGAACGCTCACGCTGGCGACTTGTTCCATCCCTGAAACAGGCTCGTTGAGTGTTCAGCCGGATATGCCCGGGGCGTTGTATTTTTCCACATGCCGAGCCAAGCCCTCGGACGCAACATTCTTCAGTTTCGCCTCTACCTCGAAATCCGACCATGCCAAGTGACGCGCGACGAGATCATTGACGGCTGCGTTCCACATCAGCTCCGAGTGGCCGCGCAGGTCTTTCGGCTTGACCCCAGCCTCAATGAGGGCCCTGTAATCCGGCAGGGTGAAGATGTCATGGTCGGGTAGCAGCCCCTCTCTTGAAACGCTGACATGGCTCAAGGGCCGCACGCCCCGCCAGGACGCGGTGATCGTCCCAATCCTGGGATCGTCAGGCTCCACATATTCGCCCTCGCTCTTGATCCAGTGATGATGAAGATCAAGCACGAGCGGCGTCACATCCGCCAGAGGCAAGAGGTCGTCGAGCCCGAAGCTGACCTCGTCGTTCTCGAATGTGATCAGATTCTGGGCGGCTTCGGACAGCCGCCCGAGCCCCTCGCGTATCCCCTCGGCGCCCATCGCCTTCGCGCCTCCGTGGATGTTGATATGCGCGCCATGCGGATGCCAGCCGCCGTCATATCCCATGTAGCGCATCACGTCCGTGTGGTATTCGAACTCGGCCACACCATTGGCAGCGGCGGATGGATTGGCGGAGGCGATCACGCAGAATTGTCCGGGATGCATGCTGAGACGCACGCCGTGGTCGCGCGCAGCCTGTCCGGCTGCGGCGAGCCTGGCCTCGATGAGTCCGCGTAGATCCTGATCCTGGTAGAAAGCTCGACAGAGAGGATGCGTATAACCGGGCAGAAGGTCGCTCGAGAGGCGATGCAGACGCTCCAGCGCCGGGCGACCTGCCACATGCGCTATCTGCCGTGTGACGGCTTCGAGGTTATGCGCAACGACGGAAGCCAGCTTGTCGTAAGCACCCTTCGGATCGAGGCGCCCAAGATAAGCCATCGTCACTGTGCTGGTATTCATCTGCCGTGCGGCGTCGGCCTTGCCGTCCTGGGGCACGAACTTGCAGCAGAAACCTAGTCTTGGATGAGACATGATCGGAACGGGATCCTCCGGCCAGAAATTCTGCCCATATCGATACCATCAGCATGAATAAAGACGGGAAGACGTCTCGCTGACCGATTGCAGAATGGCGCTCTCGTCGAAAGGCTTCTGGATGAAGACCACTTGACCGAGGGACTGAGGCAGATCGCCCGGCTGCGATGCGGACACGAAGGCGAAGGGGATATCCCGCTCGACCAGTGCGGTTGCTACGCCGAAACTCTTTCCGCCGACAACATCCACGTCGAGGAGCGCATAATCGAAGCCATCCTCGAGATGGTCGTAGGTTTCAGCAAGCGAACCGAAGATCCCTACGATCTCATGCCCATCCTCCTCCAGGATCATCTGAAGGTCGGATGCGATAAAGGGGTCGTCTTCCAAAATCAGAATACGCACAACACAACTCCGCTCAAAATCACCGGACCGCTCTCAAACAAAACCATTTCATCTGAATCGCAACCCTGTTCCGACCCTTATGGGGCAACGGCTTCCTGGATGCGGGGTTCCGGATCCGAGCAAACTCTTCTGGGAACAATGGCATATGGTTAAATTTATGAAGCTGAACTCTTGAGGTCTATTTGCATAGCACCCGCTCATTGCGAGCTCGTGGCGTAACACCCTCCAGATGCGGTGCCGACGCCGAGATGATGCGCCGGATATACGAGCATGATCCCGCCGTGCTCGTTGCCTTTCTAACGCGTTCCTTTCTCGTCCGTGAAGCCAAAGGAAAGCGCCGGCAGGACGCCGGCGCTTTCCCACTTCATGACGGCATCATGTCAATGGCGGTTCGCGTCACGGCGATCCGAACCAAACTCGCTCTCATGACGGCTGAACTGCGCCTCGTCACCGCTGAAGGCTTCTTCCACATAGTCGCGCCCGCGATCCGCGGCGTCGCGCGCGTAACGAAGACCCTGGTTGCGTACCTCATCGGCCCATTCTCCGAAGAACTCGTTCTCGCGCCGAGTCCGTGGCAGAAGCGCTCCAAGGAGAAGGCCGGCGGCAAGGCCAACGAGCCCAACCACCATCGGGTTCTCGGAGACGTAGTTCTGCATGCCTCCACGGACATTGCCGAACGCTCTGGTCGAGCGACCTCCCATATGGCGCACGCGGCGGCGCTGTCCCTCATACGCGCCGGACGCCCATTCGGACGCGCGCTCATAAGTGTCGCGCGCCCACTCGGATGCGCCCTCATATGCATCCTCGGCGCGATCACGCATGTCTCCGGCCATCTGCTGAGCCTTGTCCTTCATCGAGTCGCTCTGGTTTTGCGCATTCCGCTGAGAAGACGAAGACTGAGAGCCATCCTTCGATCTGTCGCCTCCCTGGTTGCCGCCCATGGGATGGGAGGTGTGAGACGCGAGTGTCGAACTTTGTGCGCTCTTCTGGCCTTCGTGCGCATGGGGCATCGGAGGCTCTCCGATATTGCCTACGGATGTGCCGGCTGAAACCTTGCCCGATCCCGTCTCATTCTGCTTCTCATCCGGCGACTTGCCGGCATCGTTCTTCGTATTGGCCATGAAATGCTCCTGTTCCGTTCATCAAATGCGGGAGTCCATGCGGCGGCGATCGAACATGCCGTCGGTCTGTTCGAGGGGAGCGGCTCCCGGTTCGTAGAGGCGCAGATCCTCCGGCTCACCCATGAGATCCTGCTCCGTAATGAAATCTTCATCCGCGGCGATCAGCCGGGTCGGACGACGCCGCGTCGGACGTCCCAAGCGATAGGCGAGAAGACCAAGGCCAGCCGCGATGAGCATCACCGGCACCGGGTTGTTGCGCACCGTTTCGAGAACCCTGTCATATAGAGGGCCATATTGGCTCGCGCGCGCTGTCCCCAGTATGTCATCGACGACACCCGAGACGGTCATCTTGTTCTGGAGTTGGTCGATGGTGCGATCGAGCTGCGCGCGGCTCTGCTCGATGTCCTTCTCCAGATCCTGAAGGCTCTGTGTCATCCTGCACCTCTTTCGGAGAGAACCTCCACATCACGCTTAAGCGAGCGTACGGTTCTTTGCGGCGTGAGCGTCGAGGCGGACATGGCATGTCGCCCATAAAGGCCGAGACCGATCGCGATCAGTGCCAGAACGCCGCCGACGATTAGGGCCGCGAGGGCCTCCGAATCCACGACCGTTGCGAGCCACTCAACGAGCGATTCCGTCAGGAGCATGACCGCGGCGATAGCGAAGATGGCCGCAACCACCACGAGGGCGAGACCGATGAAGAGAGTCCGGATATTCTCGGACACCTCCGTGCGAAAGAGCGTGAACTCTTTCTGCGCGAGATCGGTCGACTCGCGAAGGGCCTCGCCCACGAGGCCCTGAATGGTCCGGTTAGGGTTGTCCTGCATGGCGCCCTCCGTCATGCGTTTGTTTCGGCATGCGGGTTCCGTGCCGGTTGGGACCGGCTGCGGCTGGGCCGGGACACACTCGGGCTCCCACGGTCCTGGCGCAGGTCCTCGGCCGTGCTCTTGAGGAAGCGCGCCGTCAGGAAGCCCACAGCCACTGACACGGCCGCCACTGTTGCTGGCCGGCGGCGTACGACATCCTCGAAATCGTTGAAGATATCCGCGAAGGTTCGGTCGCGGATCGAATCCGCGAGTTGCTCCAGGCCATCGGCCGCACTGTCAACGACGGCACGAATATTTGGACGCTCATCGAAGGAGCTGGTGGATTCGCGCAAGGATGTCGCGAAATCCGCAACTGACTGCGCAATGTCGTCCTTACGACGCCCAGCATAGTCAGTCGCCTGCTCTCGCGCCGAGTCTATGAAGAAACGGCCCCGCTCGACGGCTGCGCCGGCCATCTCGCCAACGTCGCCCTTCAGAGCATCCCATTCGTCGCTGCCCGTATCCGGCTGCCTGTTTCCATTCTGCTGTCCCACGCCCATGGCCAACCTCTCTCAATCGTGGGGGAGTAACCATTAGAAGCGCGGCAGGTTCCGAAGGCTGCAAAGCTCTTTCGCGTAGAATCATCAGGGCTATCAGGGAGTTCCGACCTAGCGCAATGAAGCCAGCCAATCGACCAGCTCGACCACTTTCTTGCGCAGCCCGTCATCCTTCAGGCGCAGGAAAGCACGCACCAGGCGATCACTGTCCGGGCTCACCATGAATTCGGCCATGATACCCTCCCCGAGATGCCCGCTCCTCGGAAGGCCAGGAGCGCCCTCGAAGAAAAACTCGATGCTCACATCCAGAATGCCAGAGATTTGAAGAAGCCGGCTCGCTCCGATTCGATTGGCGCCCTTTTCGTACTTCTGGACCTGCTGGAACGTGAGCCCCAGGGCCTCCGCGAGCCTCTCCTGACTCATCCCGAGCATGATCCGTCTGGCTCGCACCCGGCTTCCGATATGCCTGTCGATGGGGCTGGGTGACTTCTGCAGCAATCGCCTCTCCTCTCTTCATGACCGGTCCGGTCAATATACCTCTTCCGTAATCCAGGGTAGTAAAATTATAATATGCAGCCGTTGGTAGCAATTCCTCAGGAGGCACAGGTGTCTCAATCGAGCTTCGATCATGCGATAGAGGCGTTCGGCTTCATTGAAAGACTGGAAAATATTCCAAATATTCAAGGTGTGATTGATGAAATGTCTAAGTCTCTCTCAATATTCGGCTTTGAGAATTTCATCATCACAGGACTTCCAAACCTCAAGGAACGATTTGATCAAGTCGTTCTCCTGAAGAAATGGCCGATTGGCTGGTTCGAGATCTACACGAAGAAGGATTATGTCCGCTCCGATCCCGTCATTCGCCTATGCCGAAACACAGTGCAACCTTTCGAATGGTCTGAAGCTCCTTACGATCGGGAGGGAGACCCTCGCGCTGCCGAGGTCATGGATCGGGCTACGGATTTCAGAATGAAGAACGGCTTCTGTCTTCCGATACATGGCATCAACGGATACGAAGCCTGCCTGTCCATGAGCGGAATCAATCTCGACCTCTCCTCTCGGACAAAGCCGGCCCTTCACCTCATGGCCATGTATGCCTTCGAGCGCACCCGGCAGCTCCTCGATCCCCTCCCCTGCCGCAGAACGGACCTGCTGACCCCAAGAGAACGGGAGGCTCTCATGTGGGCCGCGGCCGGCAAGTCCGCTGCCGACACAGGCGATATCCTTGGGATCACCGAGCGAACCGTGACAGCGCATATCGCCAGTGCCTGCCAGAAGCTGAATGCCACTAACAAGACCCAGGCCGTGGCCCGGGCCATGCAGTACAAGCTCATCCAAATCTGAGACGGACCTGTAATTTTCTACAATACCGTTCACAGGTCATTTTTGCGACATGTTATTCCGTTCGACTAGGGGTAACATCAATGACCTGTGTTCACGTGATTACACATGGCAACAGAGCCTTATATGAAGAAAGCATTCAGCAGTTTTTCCGCCTTCGACACCAAGTGTTTGTGGAAGAGCGAGGCTGGAGCGGCCTGCGGCGGTTCGACGGGTTCGAGATCGATGCCTATGATAATGAATACGCCATTTATCTTCTGGCCATCGACGACGGCCGTGTGGTCGGAGGACAGCGGCTTTACCCCACCTTGCTGCCACACATGATCAGCGAGGTCTTTCCAAAGATGGTCCAGCGGGGCGTTCCACAAGCTGCCGATATCTTCGAGTGGACCCGCTATTTCGTCGTCAAGGAGCGGCGGACCGGGCGCACGGATTGCCGCCTTCTGGCCGCGATGCAGGAATTCTGCCTGGAAGAGGGTATCAGCGAGGTCACGGCCGTCGTCGAGATGTGGTGGCTGCCGCGCTGGCAGCAGGCGGGTTTCAAGGTTCGCCCCCTCGGACTGCCACAGACGATCGACGAGCAGCCCTGTATCGCAGCCGCCGTCGAGATCTCGGAAGCCAGCCTCGATCATGTGCGAAGACTTGCCGGGCTGCGTGGCGCATCGCTCATCCGACACGGCCGGACCTCCCGGCCCATCCACCGGGTGCCCCATGCCGTTGCCTGACGAGACACCGCCCTTGGCCTCGTTCGTACAGGAGGAGATGATCGAAGGCATCGGAACGAACTTAGGCCAGCTTCTCCATCTGCTGCCATCGGTCACGCGCCTGAGGCTCCTGGCATTCCTTCATCTGGTAGAGCAGCCCGACACCATGAGGGCAACGCTCGAGGTACAGCCGTCCGGAGTGTTGCGCCTGACACTCGACACGGCCGTCGCGCCATGCGGCTCCCAGCGTCACTGACGACGTCGACTTTCGATAGGGAGGCCATGAATAAAGCCCCGCCCGGACAACGGGGCGGGGCTTCAATAGGAACGATGTCGTTAAGCCGCCTTGGTGTTGACGCGCGCCTCGGCCAGCTTCGTCAGAAGGGCATCCGTCTTCTTCTCTTCTTCCAAATTCTGATCGAGGAGCTTGGCGGCATCGTTCATGCCAAGTTCCTGAGCCCAGGTCTTCAGGGAGCCGTAGCGCGTGATCTCGTAGTGCTCAACGGCCTGTGCGGCGGCCAGGATGCCGGCATCGAGAGCCTCGCTGTCGGCGAAATCCTCCATGACCTCCTTACCCTCTTCGATGATTCCGTTAATGGCCTCGCATTGAACGCCGCGTGCTGCTTTTCCCAGGATTTCGAAAACCTGTTCGAGCCGCTCGATCTGGCCTTCTGTTTCATCGCGATGCGTCTCGAAAGCCTGTTTCAGCTCTTCGGATTCTGCATTCTTGGCCATCTTGGGCAGCGCCTTCAGGATCTGCTTTTCGGCATAGTAGATATCCTTCAGGGTATGCAGGAAGAGGTCGTTCAAGGTCTTTTCCTTGGCGGGCATCGTACAACTCCTTGATTGATGAGCGTGGACTCAACGACGGCCAAGTTTTCCGGTTCCTTGCATTCTTCATGCGCGGAACAACACCGAACCGGGTCGCGTTCGACCTTCGCAATTCATGGAGATTGAACGTGGCAAACATCATTTCGGCAGGAACCGGTTCCTTGATGAATGGAGAGCCGAATCTAAGCACGACGGAGCGCGGCATCTATATGCTCGTGGGACTGGGCCTTGCCGCCGCGGCCGCCAAGCCCCGCCCCAACCCCCTCCTGAACGTCCTGGCATTGGCAGGAGGCTCCTATCTGGCCTGGAGAGGCTATGTTGGAAACTGCCCCGTCAAAGCAGCCCTGACAGGCCCCCAGGACCACGCCTGACATCCTTCGCTCAAAAGAAATGGGCCGCCTCCAGGAGGCAGCCCATTCTCGTTCGGCGGATCGATTAATAGGTCGAGGTGGAGCGCCGGCCGGCAATGAGGCCATAGACGAAGAGCACGATAATGGCTCCCACGATGGCGCCGATGAAGTTCGCTCCGTCATCGGGCCCGTACCAGCCGACGGCCCTCCCGAGATAGGTCGCGACGACGGCGCCAACGATGCCCAGGATGGTAGTCATGATGAACCCGGAAGGCTCGTTCCGGCCTGGCATGATCCACTTGGCGATGAGGCCGGCGACAAAGCCGATGATGATGGTCCAGATAATGGTCATGTTGAAGTCCTTGAGTGCGTTGCCTCCTCAAGGAACGCGTATCCCAAGCTAAGGTTGCGGTGGTCTGAGGGCGTGGAGCGGCATTTTTCATGATCTCGCCGCACTTGGGAGAGACCCTTTGGCCCCTGGCACTCGGAGGTGAAGCGAATGAATCCTGAATCACCCTGGACCTATGAGGCTGTTCAGATGCTGAAAGAGCTGGCGAAGGAGGGGATGCCCGCCTCCGTGATCAGCCTCAAGCTCAAACGGCCGATCACGGATGTTCGAGCCAAACTCACCGACCTGGGCATCGTACCGGCTCCCGAAACGGCCCACGAAACGGAGTGATGTCGAAGCAGGCTCACCCGATCCCTGAGCCTGCGATTTCACCGAAACCCTCTTACTCGAGATGATTCTGTCTTATTACAACAATGGTGGGATCATCCTTGAGTTCTTGGCTCTGCCCTTCTGGTGAGGCAAGTCTTCCATTACGAGACAAAGTATATTTGCCTAATAGTTAAGGATTTTAATCCTTAAACGGGTTTCAATCTGGGCTGCCAGCTTCGCACAAGCCCCCCTTACTATGGCTGCTCCTCCGTACTTTTCATGCAACGAATAAAGTTTACGGGGGGAAGACTAATGAGAATCAAGACAAAATTATTCGCTCTTGCATCGGCACTGAGCCTTCTCGCTGCGATCATCGCTGGAGTGGGCGTCTACACCGTACAGACCTACGATGCGGCAATCGACGGCGTGAAAGCATCCGCCCTCCGCGCCCTCTACGCCGAGCGCCTCAACCGGCTGGTGACGCACGTCGTCATGGAATCCCGGGGCATCTATGCCTCCGAAACCACACAGGAAGCGCGGAAATTCGGCGAAGGATCCCTGGCTGCGCTCCAGGACATCGACGCGTTGCTCATCCAGTGGCGACCCGTCCTGCCGGCTGAGGACACGGCATTTTTCGAGGAACTGACGAAGGATGCGGCAGAATTCAAGGCCTTCAGAACGGAAACCGTACGCCTCGGAAACGAAGTGTCGCCGGCTGCCGCCAACGCGCAGGGCAATACGGAAGAGAACCGGGCCAACAGAAAGGCCTTCCAAGCGCGCATCGATACGCTGATGGAGCAGGGCCGAAAGGCTATCGACGTTATCGATCGGGACACCGGGGTTCTCTACGACAACATGTTGACGCTCCTGATATCCCTGGCCTGCGGCAGCGCGGTCATCGCCCTTCTCCTGAGCTGGCTGATCGGCAACCGTCAGATCGCCCGCCCGCTCCAGACCCTGACTGCGGCCCTCCAGAAGCTCGCCTCCGGCGACTTCAACCTGCCTCAGGTCAAGTCCAGCCGCGATGAGATCGGCGATATCTGGAAGGCCACACAGGTCTTCGCCAATGCCATGCAGGATGCGCAACACCTCAGAGAAGAGCAAACCGCCGCGGAGAGACGGACGGCCGAGAAGCGCAAGGCAGAGATGGCGGCATTGGCCCAACAGTTCGAGCAGAGCGTCGGCAGCCTCGTGCAGCACCTTTCATCCTCGGCGAGCGAGATGGAAGCGGCGGCACAATCCATGACGGCCGTCGCGGGCGAAGCGACCCACCAGTCCATGACGGTATCATCAGCCGCGCAGCAGACCTCCGCCAATGTTCAAACGGTTGCGGCTGCCACCGAGGAGCTTTCCATCACCATTCGCGATATCGCCGCGCAGGTCACGCAATCGTCACACATCGCCGACCGTGCCGTGGACGGCGCCCAGCGCACGAATGCGATCGTTCAGGAGCTCGCCGCAACCGCCGAAAAAATCGGAAACGTCGTACAGCTCATCAACAACATCGCCGGTCAGACGAACCTGCTCGCGCTCAACGCCACAATCGAAGCGGCGCGCGCCGGCGAAGCTGGCAAGGGCTTTGCCGTCGTCGCTTCGGAGGTGAAGGATCTCGCCAACCAGACGGCGAAGGCGACAGAAGAGATCTCACTGCAAATCCATTCCGTGCAGCAGACCACTCAACAAACTGTAGAAGCGATCCAGGAGATCGCCCGGACGATCAATGACATGTCCCAGATCTCCGTATCGATCGCGGCCGCTATGGAAGAACAGGGTGCGGCAACGGCCGAAATCGCACGCAACGTGCAGGAGGCTGCCCGCGGCACGGAAGCCGTGACCGGCAATATCATCAATGTTCAGAAGGGCGCGAGCGCTACAGGCACTGCGGCATCTCAGGTCCTCGGCGCAGCCCAGGATCTGGCGAGGCGCTCAAGCGACCTCGGCCAGCAGGTCTCGACTTTCCTGACGGAAGTCAAAGCCGCCTGACGTTCGGCGCGGCACGTCCGCGCCCCTCCCCGCCTTGCGAACAGTAGAATTCGGCTTTGCAATTGTTCGGCGAGCTGCTTCGGCCGTCACGCCGAACAGGCCTGGGCCCTTCTCCTCGAGAAGGAAGCAAGGCTGGATCCGAGCCGCGTATTGCGGATCGCCAGGCAGGCAGATGAGAGGTCTGAACATGAATCAGGAGCAGGATCCCTGGTACATCCGCAGGCAATCCCACTCCTGAGCACCCGCATGAGGGCAAGGTGAATCTAGCTGCCGCAGCTTGCGTGACGCTTGCGTCATCTTTTCCCGCAGAACTTTATTATGAAGAGAGCGCTAACAACTTGGAAATATAATGTGTGACATAGAACATCATCTCCGATTCTCCCGGCAGCAACAGTTATGACCACGCGATTCGACAAGGCATTGGAACAGGTGGCTCTGGAGAGCAGCATCCCTGAAGCCCAGCCGCCCCATGAGAGCCGTGCGCAGAAGGTTCGCCGGTTGGAGGAAATCATCCGCGCCAAGGAAGCGACCGGAGACAGAATCGTCATGGCGATCGGCGCAGCCCTCGTGGTGTCCGCGATGGCGCTTCCCGTCTATGCCGCTTTCCTTCGCGAGGGACAGGCATACCTTCCGGGTCTCGGAGGCCCGCTTGTGATGCGGGACGGTTCGGCCAATGAGCGTCGGCAGACGGCCTCGAAATCGGATGCGGATGCAACCGAGGCCACGGGCTCCATCTCCCGCTCGACCGAGGCGCCGAAGCAATCCAGTAGCCGCCGACAGGCAACCGGATCGACCCCGTTCGCACGCTATATCATCCATCGCGCAACAGAAGGCTCGGCACTGATCGAAGGGCCGAGCGGATTGTGGTGGGTCACGCCCGGCATGAAGGTTCCCGGCGCCGGGCAGATCCTCTCGATTGAGCATTCCGAGACTGGATGGGCGATCATAACCTCGGAGACGACGATCACCGAGGTTGTCGGCTACTTGACGAACTGAACCAGGAAAGGTCCCGGATCGCGGGACCTAACCCTCACGACCCGCCGAGCCTCAGCTTCGTGATGCTCATCATCAGATCGAGACCGATCCCCTGCTCCGTCGATTGGCCGAAGAGCATCAGGATAGGCGAGGTCGTCGAGGAGGACGAATTGTTCATGTCCCACATCGCGCTGAAACGCTGGATGAGCTTGTCGACCTTCTTGGGATCCTGAAGGTCTTCAACCTTCAGGAACTTCTCGAGATTGCGCACCTGGATATCAAGATCGGCTTTGGACGCAGTTTCAGGAATGCTGAAGGTCGTTTGGACGAATTTCAGCAGGGCCTTGTCGGCCAGGAGTCCCATCGTGGTTGTGATCGACGAAGCCTTGCGCTTAAAGTAGAGGGCCAACTGAACGCCCTGATTATCCTCGCCTTCCTTTTTCTCCAGCGTCTGCTGAACGTATCTATGAACGGCTTCCGTCGTTGCGCTGGCCGCCGATGTCGCGGCTTCGCCCTTTCCGGCAAAGTCGAACGCCTTGGCGAACTCCTTATAGAGCGGATTGGTCATCTTGTTCGCCATGCTCGTCGGGTCCGACACGCCCTCCTGGAGCAGTTTCTTGAAGAGCCCCTTGGCATAGGCCATGTCTTCCAGGCCATAGGCCTTCATCGCGTATTTGAAGACACGGTCGTTCTTGAGGAATTCATCGATCGTCTTGATCGTCCCGATCGTAGCGTTGTAGTAGTCCGTCTCCCGCTTGACGACTGGGTCCTTCTGGATCAGGTCCTGCGTCCGCGCCAGGTTCGTCGTGATGATCTGATACCGGGTTGATGTGCTGATCATGGAGTACCTTCAAGCGTTTGTACGTTTCGGCGACCAGTCCTAGCGGATGGCAACCTGATCCGGTTTTATGCTTCCAGAAATAGCGCGGCAATCATGCCTGAACCTTTCGGCAACCGCCTTCGTATCCGAGGCGTCGAACTGGAACTCCAACCGCTGCGTTTCGAACCTGTAGTTGGAGAGCTCGACGACAAGGGAACTAGCCTGGGTCAGCTTTTCCAGGAAATGCAAGACCTGCTCGGAATTAGCGAGTTGCCCCGCCCTCTCCCGATAAACCCAGTAGCTCAGCTCGGGACTGCCATCGTCGAACCAATAGACCGTGCTTCGCCCACGCGGTGCGCTCCGCCCCAGATAGGCCTTCTGGGAAATCGCGGCCGTCACGGACACTGCATCCGGACGTTCGACACCCGCTGAATAGCGGGAACAGGTCAGCCACAACAGGGATTCGTCCTCCCCACGCAACCGCGCGAAGACGGCCTGAGGCTTCCCCTCCTGATCGTGGCGAAGAACGTAGTCCCAAGATCCGATCCAGGTTGCGAGGGCCCATGCCGGCCCGGCGGAAAAAGAGGCCGCGAGGCCAAACCCGACGGCAAGGCCCGAATATTTCAACAGTGAAAAGATATATGACGGCTTCAGACTCATGGCCGCACCAAAACTCTCAAAAAAAGGAGCCCCGCCCGTTGCGAGGCGAGGCTCCAATCAGGCCATGCCGGAGTTCTTACTGGAAGAGCTTCAGGATCATCTGGCTGTTCTGGTTCGCCATCGAGAGCGACTGCAC
>Ga0182742_1000508_pt1 | contig 61467 bp, 18 predicted proteins | sample eDN5th37CBELigMG_FD_128880 | JGI IMG/M metagenome (GOLD analysis project Ga0182742, IMG submission 128880) | Enriched Miracle-Growth compost microbial communities from Emeryville, California, USA - eDNA 5th pass 37_C BE-Lig MG (version 2)... ...
GTACCGGATCGAGCTGGGGGAGATCGAGACGGCGCTGCGGACGCACGGGGGGGTGGGGGAGGCGGTGGTGGTGGTTCGGGAGGACGAGCCGGGGGACCGGCGGATCGTGGCGTACGTGGTGGGGGTGGGAGGAGGGGCGGCGCCGGAGGCGGGGGAGCTGCGGGGGCACGTGCAGGCGCGGGTGCCGGAGTACATGGCGCCGTCGGCGTACGTGGGGCTGGAGGCGCTGCCGCGCACGCCCAACGGGAAGATCGACCGTCGCGCCCTCCCGGCGCCGGAGGCCCGGCCACGCTCCGAGCGGGAGTACGTCGCGCCGCGGACGCCCACGGAAGAGGGCGTGGCGGCGGCCTGGGCGGAGGTGCTGGGGATCGGGAGGGTGGGGGCGCACGACAACTTCTTCGAGCTGGGCGGGCACTCCCTCCTGCTGGTGCAGCTCCATGCAAGGCTGCAGGAGCGCTTCGGAGAGGCGGTCACCCTCGCGGAGCTGTTCCAGCACGCCACGCTGGCCGACCTGGCCGGTCGGATCGAGCGCGCCCGGGAGGCTCCGGAGGCGGAGGAGGACGAGCTGCGGCGCACGCTCGACCGCGCGCGGGAGCGCCGTACGCGCGCGTCGCGCCTCCGCTCGGGACGCGGCATCCCGGAGCGTCTCCCCGTGCCGGACGAAGACGAGTCGTAGGCTCCCCGGGCCCGATCGGGTGAGCCGCAGGACGGGGTTGCCACCTGACACGTGTCGTGCGAATATTATACGACCGTGGATGAGGGTTTTCCTTTGGCCACGACAACTTCCACATCCCCCGCCGGCCACCCTTCCGCCCGTCCCGGGCGGAGAGCGACCGTCCAAACGCCGCTAGGAGACGCCGAATGAGAGTTCTCGGTTTCGTCGCCGTTCTCGCCCTCCTCGCCCCGGTTTCCGGTGCGCGCGCGCAGACCGCCGCGGACTCCGCCGCCATCGTGGCCGCGGCCACCGACTACATCCAGGGGTGGTACGAAGCGGACGCGCCGCGCATGCAGCGCGCCCTCCACCCGGGCCTGGCGAAGCGGATCGTCGTCACCGACCCCGCGACGCAGCGGAACGTGGTGCACCACACCTCCGCCGCCCAGCTCGTCCAGGACACGGGCGAGAACGAGAAGGCTCCGCCCGCCCGGCAGCGGAAGGACATCACCATCCTCGACATCTTCGAGACCATGGCGGCGGTGAAGATCATCGCCGACGGCTGGGTGGACTACATGCACCTGGGGAAGGTGAACGGGAACTGGGTGATCGTGAACGTGATGTGGGCCGACGGGCCCGTTCCGCAGGCCGGGGGGTAGCCGCCGGACGCACGGGCGCGCGGTTCGCTCCGCGCGCCCTCCCTCGCGAGTCGGGGGCGCATATCAGGGGACAGGAATGGGGTGATGTCCGCTCCCGTCGGGACCGGGAAGGCCGGACACACAGCGGCCGGGGGCAGGATCCGAGTTCGAGGGGCGACGCACGTCGCCGTGAAAACCTTCCAGGAGAGATAGAGACCATGGCCAAGATCGAAGAGGAAGTCGCGACCGGGAGCGCGGTCCAGCTCCGGGGCATCGACCACGTCGAGATGTGGGTGGGGAACGCCTTCCAGGCGGCCCACTTCTATCGCACGATCTTCGGCTTCCGCCCCGTCGCGCGCGCGGGACTCGCCACCGGGATGCGCGACCGGGCCTCGATCGCGCTGGAGCAGGGGCGTATCCGGCTGGTGGTTTCCAGCGGGCTCACCCCGGACAGCCCCATCGCCCGGCACGTGCACCAGCACGGTGACGGCGTGCGCGACGTGGCCTTCACCGTGGACGACGTCGCACAGGCCTTCGAGGCCGCGGTGTCGCGCGGCGCCACCCCCGTGATGGAGCCCACGGTCATCTCCGACGAGAACGGCCACATCGTCAAGGCCACCATCGGCGCCTTCGGCGACACGGTCCACTCGTTCGTCCAGCGGGGCGACTACGCGGGACGCTTCCTCCCGAACTACCAGGCCGTGGACCACATGGGTCCGGCCCCGCAGGTGGGCCTCGTGGCCGTGGACCACGTCGCGGTGAGCCTGGAGGAGGGGTACCTGGACGCCCAGGTCGACTTCTACACCAACGTGCTCGGCTTCCACCAGTCCAAGCACGAGATGGTGTGGACCGAGCGCAGCGCGATGAACTCCAAGGTGGTGGAGGACCCGTCCGGCACCATCAAGTTCCCCATGCAGGAGCCGGCTCCGTCCAAGGGCAAGTCGCAGATCGAGGAGTACCTGGACTTCCACAAGGGGGCGGGGAGCCAGCACGTGGCCTACCTCACCGAGGACATCTTCACGGCGGTGCGCTCGCTGCAGAACAACGGCATCAAGTTCCTGCGGGTGCCGCACACCTACTACGAGATGCTGGAGGCGCGGATCGGCCCCGTCGATCCCGAGGACATGAAGCCCGCGTCCGAGCTGGGGGTGCAGATCGACCGCGAGGAGGACGGCATCCTGCTCCAGACGTTCACGGAGCCGCTGGAGGGCCGCCCCACCTTCTTCGTCGAGGTGATCGAGCGGCGCGGCGCCAAGGGCTTCGGGGCGGGGAACATCAAGGCGCTCTTCGAGTCGCTGGAGGCCGAGCAGGCGCTCCGCGGCAACATCTGACCGGGACGGACGTGACCGCGACCTCGACTCCGCCGGCCGCCGCCGAGCCGACCCTCGCCCGCTGGGCGCAGGAGGTCCGGCCTTCGGCGCTCCAGACCATGCTTACCCGCAGCGCCGAGCCGGGGGTGCTCTCCCTCGCGCTCGGCCTCCCGGCCCCCGAGCTGTTCCCGGCGGCCGGTCTCTCCACGGCCGCGGCGCGCGTGCTGGCGCAGGACCCGGTGGCGCTCCAGTACTCCCCGCCGTTCCGGCCGCTCAAGCGGCAGGTGGTGGCGCTCATGGCGGAGCGCGGGGTGGAGTGCTCCGAGGAGCAGGTGTTCCTCACGGCGGGCGGGCAGCAGTGCATGAGCCTCCTCACCCGCCTTCTGCTGAACCCCGGCGGAACGCTGCTCACCGAGCGGCTCTGCTACACCGGTTTCCAGCAGGCGGTGGAGCCCTTCCAGCCGGAGATCCTCACCGTCCCCACCGACCTGGACACGGGGATCGACGTGGACGCCGTGGAGGCGCTCCTCGCGGCGGGGGAGCGTCCGGCGATGATCTACGTCGTCACCGACGGCAACAACCCCCTGGGGGTGAGCGTCAGCGCGGAGAAGCGGCGGCGCCTGGTGGAGCTGGCGCGCGAGCACCGCGTCCCGATCCTGGAGGACGACGCGTACGGCTACTTCCAGTACCTGGACGACCCGCTCCCGCCCATGCGGGCGCTGGACGACCGCTGGGTGCTGTACATGGGGACCTTCTCCAAGATCTTCGCCCCGGCGCTCCGCGTGGGGTGGCTGGTGGTGCCGGAGGCGCTGGTCCGCCCGCTGGGGATCGTCAAGGAGGCCACGGACATCAACACCTCCACCTTTACGCAGCGGGTCATCTCCGCGTACATCGACGACGGGCTCCTCCCGGCGCACCTGGAGACGCTGCGGCGGGAGTACGGCGCCCGCCGCGACGCCATGGACGCCGCCCTGCGCGAGCACCTGGGCGGCGCGGCCCGCTGGCGCACCCCCACCGCCGGGGTGTTCACCTGGGTGGAGCTGCCGGAGGGGACGGACGCCACCGCGATCCTCGCCACCGCGCTGGACACCGAGGGCGTCGCCTTCTTCCCGGGGAGCGCCTTCGCGGTGGGCGGGGACGGCTACGCCGCCAACTGCCTGCGCCTCAACTTCTCGCACTGCGGTCCCGCGCGCATCCACGAGGGCGTGGCGCGGCTGGGCCGGGTGCTGAAGGAGGCCCTGTGAACGGGAACGGCACGGAGTCGCCGGCCGCTCCGGCCGTGGAAGTCTTCCCCATCGAGCACCTGCGGGAGTTCTCCGTCGGCGTGCTGGAGTCGTGCGGGGTCCCGGACGAGGACGCGCGGCTCGCCGCGGAGGTGCTCGCCACCGCCGACCTCCGCGGGATCGACACCCACGGCGTCGCGCGGTTGGGGCAGTACGTGGAGATGTTCGAGCGCGGGTGGATCAACCCCCGCCCGGACGTGAGGGTCGTCCGCGAGACCCCATCCACCGCGACGGTGGACGGGGACAACGGGCTGGGGCTGGTGGTGGGCCCCCGCGCGAACCTCGTCGCCATGGACAAGGCGGAGGCCGTGGGGTCCGGCTCGGTGGCCGTGAACAACAGCAACCACTTCGGCATCGGCGAGTACTACCCGCTCCAGGGGCTCCCGCGCGACCTGATCGTGTGGGCGATGACCAACTCGCCGCCCCAGGTGGCCCCGCTCTGGGGCGCCGAGAAGATGCTGGGCACCAACCCCATGGCGATCGCCTTCCCCGGGAAGGAGGAGCCGGCCGTGGTGATCGACATCACCACCAGTGCGATGGCGTTCGGCAAGGTGGAGCACGCGGCCCGCAAGGGCGAGCGGATCCCCGAGGGCTGCGCCGTCGACCGGGAGGGGCGGATGACCACCGACCCACGGGAGATGCTGGAGGGTGGGGCCCTCCTCCCGCTCGGCGGCGACTTCCAGCGGGGCGGCCACAAGGGGTACTGCCTCGCCACGATGGTGGACATGCTGTCCGCCGTGCTGAGCGGCGCCAACTGGGGCCCGTACCCGCCGCCCTTCCCGGCGAACCTCCCGGCTCCGCCGCGCTACGTGGGGAAGGGGGTGGGGCACTTCTTCCTGGCGCTCCGCATCGACGGCTTCATCGATCCGGACGAGTTCAAGACGCAGGTGGACGACTGGGTGCGCACCCTGCGCGGGAGCCGTCCCGCCGCGGGGACCCCGGGCCCGGTCATCCCGGGGGAGCCCAACCGCCTCCAGGAAGAGAAGCGGCGGGTGGAGGGCGTTCCCGTGATCGCCCCGGTGGTGGCGGAGCTGCGCCGCCTGTCCGCGGCCCGGGGCGTTCCCTTCGGTTGACAGGGCGCCGCCCCGGTCCGGGCCTCCCGGGTGCGACGTGCGTTTATTTAGCGACAGGAAGACTTGCATTTCCTCGTGTTTCGGGGTAGGTTGGGGGAGCTTTTCCCCTCCAGCGAGAGCCCCGTCCGGCCGAGCCCGTAGGCGCGGGCGCCTCGCGCGCCCGGAGAGTTTATAAGCGGTCAGGGAGTGCGCGGCGTGTGCCGCGGCCCCGGCCCCAACCGCACCCGGATGTGAACAACGCGGCAAAGTCCCCCCCCGTCGTCGAATGGGAGCGCCCCGGTCCCCGGGCTCGTCTCCGCCTCTTCTGCTTCCCCTACGCGGGGGGCGGCGCCCCGGTGTTCCGGGGTTGGGGCGGGCTGTTTCCCCCGGAGATCCACGTGGTGCCGGTCCACCTCCCGGGACGGGGGAACCGCTTCACCGAAGCGCCGCTCACGCGCGCGGACGCGCTGGTCGAGCAGCTCGCGGAGGAGCTGAAGCCGTACATGGACATGCCGTTCGCGTTCTTCGGACACAGCATGGGGGCCATGCTGGCGTTCGAGCTGACGCGGCGCCTCCACGCGCTGTCGCGGCCGCTCCCCGAGATCCTCCTGGTGTCCGGACGCCGCGCGCCCCAGCGCCCCAGCGACAAGCGGCCGCTGCACGCGCTCCCGGAGAAGGAGTTCCAGGACGAGCTGCGGAGCCTCAACGGGACCCCGGAGGAGATCCTCCAGCACCCCGAGCTGATGGAGCTGTTCGCGCCCATCCTGCGCGCCGACTTCGAGGTGTGCGAAACGTACGCCTTCGGGGGCTGCGATCCGCTGGACGTCCCCATCTCGGCGTTCGGGGGGCTGGAGGATCCCGACGTGAGCCGGGACGACCTCCAGGCGTGGAAGGAGCACACCCGCGGGACCTTCCGGCTGAGGATGTTCCCGGGCGGGCACTTCTTCCTCAACGGGGCCCGCCAGCCGCTCGTGCACGCGGCTTCCGAAGACCTCCTGCGCCTCGTCCCCCGCTGAGGCGGACGGGGCGGAGCACTCCACGGGTACGCGAGAACGGGAACGGGCGATGAAGCTGCCTCCGGCGCTCCTCGAAGACTGGATGCGCGACTACTACTTCGACACCGACCTCGACCTCGGGAGCAGCGGGGTGGACGACTTCTCGATGGTCGACCTCCGCCGGATCCTGGGGCTCACCGAGGCCGACTTCGACCGGATCGTCTTCCAGGACAGCATGTCGCTGGGCGGAGACGGGGTGCGCCGCGCCCTCGCGGACCGCTGGCTCGGCGGCGACACGTCGCGCGTGATGGCGACGCACGGCTCCAGCGAGGCGAATTTCCTGATCGACTACGCCCTCCTCCGCCCCGGCGACGAGGTAGTGGTCCTGGATCCCTGCTATCCGCAGCTCTTCACCATCGCGGCGGCGCTGGGGTGCACCCTGAAGCACTGGCCGCTGCGCTGGGAGAACGGCTTCGTCCCCGACGTGGAGGATGCGAAGCGTCTCATCGGCCCGCGGACGCGGATGGTGGTCGTCAACTTCCCCCACAACCCCACCGGGGCCACCCTCACCGCCGAGGAACAGGAGGCGCTCCTCGCCGCCTGCGAGCGAGCGGGAGCCTACCTGCTCTGGGACAACGCCTTCCTCGAACTCACCTACGATGCGCCGCCCCTTCCGGAGCCCGTGCTCCGGTACGAGCGCGCGATCTCCACGGGGACGTTCTCCAAGGCGTACGGGCTCCCCGGTCTGCGGGTGGGGTGGTGCTTCGCCGCGCCCGAGGTCCTGGAGGCGATGATCCGGGTGCGCGACTACGTCACGCTCCACCTGTCCCCGCTGGTGGAGATGGTCGCCGAGCGGGCCATCGACCGCGCCGACCTCCTGCTGGCGGAGCGGCTGGGCCTGGCGCGCCACAACCGCGGAGTGCTCGCCGACTGGGCCGCGGAGCACGCGGACTTCGTCGAGTGGGCTCCGCCGATGGGCGGGGTGACCGCCTTCCCGCGGCTGGACGCCGTTCCCGACGTGGAGGCGTTCTGCCGCAGGCTCGCGCAGGAGCAGAGGGTCCTCCTCGTCCCCGGGAACTGCTTCGGCCATCCGCAGCACGTCCGGCTCGGGTTCGGGAGGTCCACCGCGGCGCTGGAGGAGGGCCTTTCCCGGCTCTCCCACCTGCTGCACACCGCGGCCACCCCGTCGCTGGTCTAGCGGCGGGACGCAGGGCCGGTGCGGGCCAGGGAGCACGCGCCGGAATCCGTTCATACCACATCTTGAAGAGAGGGCCGTCATGTCCAGGGTTGTGCTGACCGGCGACGAGATCGAGGCCATCCGGAACCTCCTGGGTGAAGTCTCCGCGCGCTACAGCTCTCCGGAGGAGCCGCAGTTCCTGAAGGAGGCCGACGTGTACGCGCACGAGCTGCCGCGGCGCATCCGCGGCGCCATCCGCGAGTTCCGGCTCACGGAGCCCAAGGGCGCTCTCCTCGTGGTCTCGGGCTACCCGGTGGATCAGGAGAAGATCGGCCGCACTCCCCGCCACTGGCGCGTGAAGGACCCGACGAACGACACCCTTCACGAGGAGCTGCTGCTCGTCCTGCTGGGCTCGCTCCTGGGCGACGTGATCGGCTGGTCCACGCAGCAGGACGGCCGCATCGTGCACGACATCTTTCCCATCGAGGGCCACGAGACCGAGCAGCTGGGGAGCGGAAGCGAGGAACTCCTCACCTGGCACACGGAGGACGCGTTCCACCCGTACCGCGGCGACTACCTGGGGCTGATGTGCCTGCGCAACCCCGACCAGGTCCCCACCACCTTCGCCTCGCTGGAGGGCGTGAAGCTCACGCCGGAGCAGGTCCGCATCCTCTCCGAGCCGCACTTCACCATCCGTCCGGACGAGTCGCACCTGGCGAAGAACCGCGGCCAGAAGAGCGGTCTCTCCCCGGCGGAGGAGGCGCTCCTCCAGCGCGCCTACGCCAAGATCGACCAGATGTGGAACTCGCCGGAGAAGATCCCGGTGTTCTCCGGCGGGGGAGAGTCGCCGTACCTGCGCCTGGACCCGTACTTCATGGATCCCATCGTCGACAACGCGGAGGCGCAGGCCGCGCTGGACGAACTCGTCCGCCAGGTGGACGAGGTCATCGAGGACCAGATCCTCGGGCCGGGCGACTTCATCTTCGTCGACAACTACAAGGCCGTGCACGGGCGCAAGCCGTTCAAGGCCCGCTACGACGGTACGGACCGCTGGCTGAAGCGGGTCAACATCTCTCGCGACCTCCGCAAGTCGCGCGAGAGCCGCCTCACGCCCGACTCGCGCGTGATCCACTGAAACGGGGGGCGCGGGGGGCGACCCCCGCGCCGTCCCGCACCCGAATCGAGATGAAGCTCCTCTTCCTTCTCCTGCGGAAGTCGCCGGTGCTGGTGGTCCTGGCGATCGTGGCCGGGGTGGTGAGCGGCGCGAGCAACGCCGGGCTCCTCGCCGTGATCAACTCGGCCATCCACGCCGTCGAGCCGTGGACCAACCGGACGATGGTGTGGCAGTTCGTCGCGCTCTGCCTCCTCCTCCCGGCCGCACGGGCGTTCTCGTCGTACATCCTCACGTCGCTGGCCCAGAACACGGTGCTGGAGCTTCGCACGAAGCTCTCCCGCCGGATCCTGGCCGCGCCGCTCCTCCGCCTGGAGGAGATCGGTTCGCACCGCCTCCTGGCGGCGCTGACGCAGGACGTCGCCACCATCGTCATCGCCATGCAGTCCCTCCCGCTCCTGTTCGTGCACGGGGCGCTGGTGGTGGGCTCGCTGGTCTACCTGGGATGGCTCTCCTGGAAGGTGCTGGTCATCGTCGTCGGCTTCCTCGTGGTGGGGGTGGTGACGTACCAGCTCCCCATGATCAAGGCCACGTCGTACCAGCGCCGCGCCCGCGAGGAGGCGGACGCCCTGTACGGCCACTTCCGCACGGTGACCGGCGGCTTCAAGGAGCTGAAGCTCCACTACCCGCGGCAGGACGGGCTCATCCGCGGCCTGGACGCCACGGGCCGGGCGCTGAAGCGGCTGACCGTGATCTCCTCGACCATCTTCAGCGCCGCCGGCGGGTGGGGGCAGCTGGTGGTCTTCGCGATGATCGGCGCCATCGTCTTCCTGGTCCCCTCGTTCGAGACGGTGGGGCTGAAGACCATGACCGGCTACGCGCTCGTCCTCCTCTACATGATGGCCCCCATGGAGGTCATCCTGGAGGCGATCCCCAACCTGGCGCGCGCGCAGGTCTCCTTCCGCAAGATCGACGAGCTGGGGCTTTCGCTCGACGAGAAGAGCGGTCCGGCGCTCCGCGACGTGGGCGCCCCGGTTCCCCCGGCGCGTCCGGAGTGGCAGAGCCTGGAGCTGAGCGGGGTGACGCACGCGTACCACCGCGAGGGCGAGGAGGAGCCCTTCACGCTGGGGCCCATCGACCTGAAGGTGTGGAAGGGGGAGACGGTGTTCCTGGTGGGCGGCAACGGGAGCGGGAAGACCACCCTCGCCAAGCTGGTGCTGGGGCTGTACGCGCCCGAGGGTGGGGAGCTGCGCTTCGACGGGGTGCCGGTGACGGACGCCAACCGCGCGGACTACCTCCACCAGTTCTCCGTGGTGTTCGCGGACTTCCACCTCTTCGACTCGCTCCTGGGCCTTGAAGCGGCGGAGACGGACGGAGAGGCGGCCCGCTACCTCCAGCTCCTCAACCTGTCCCACAAGGTGAGCGTGAAGGACGGAAAGCTCTCCACCGTGGCGCTGTCGCAGGGGCAGCGGAAGAGGCTCGCCCTGCTGACGGCATACCTGGAGGACAGGCCGATCTACCTGTTCGACGAGTGGGCCGCCGACCAGGACCCGGTCTTCAAGGAGGTGTTCTACCTCCGACTCCTGCCGGAGCTGAAGGCCCGCGGCAAGACGGTCATCGTCATCAGCCACGACGACCACTACTACGGGGTCGCCGACCGCATCGTGAAGCTGGACTACGGACAGATCGAGTACGACGGGAGCCCGGAGACGTTCCGGTACCGTCCCGTAGAAGTGCCCCTGCCGGCCGGGCAGGCATAGGCGGCGGAGCCAAGGCTCCCCCAGGGCGTGAAACCGATCATCGCGGGCCGCTTCTCGACCGCCCGCGCCACCGAGCAAGGAGGAAGTACCCATGGCGATCGACCAGAGCGCGAGCGGGCTCGCGGCGGGAGGGCGGACGCGCGTCGCGCGGGAGGTCCGCGAGGAGGCCGGCGACGTCGGACGGCGTCCGGCCGCGGGCGGTTCGGCTCCCCTTCCCCTGTCTCGCGAGGCGAAGCGGATCCGTGACGGGCTGGGCATCTCCATCACCGCGCTCCCCGGCGTGGAGGGAGAGGAGCGGGCGTATCTCCACGACCACTCCGAGGCGCTGAACCGGCTCATCGTCGGGCAGTCGTCCGAGGCGGGGGTGTGGCGGTTCCTGGGCGAGCACCTTCCGTCCGCGGCCTTCGAGGCCCTGCGCGGCCGCGCGCGGGTGGCCTTCTCGCCGCTGTGGGACGCGGACGAGCTGGAGGCGCTGGAGACCCGGGACCTTCGCGGTCTGGAAGAGGAGTGGCGGCGGCGCATGGCGGCCCACCCGCGGTGGGCCGCGGCCTCCGGGGTGATCCGCGAGGAGAACGACTACGCCGCCATCTGGCGCGACATCCTGGGCGGCGACTTCGACCTGCGCGGCCGGGGCGCGGAGTACACCCGCGGCATGGCCTCCTTCCAGGCGAGCCGCTGGCTGGGCGCGCGGACGCTCCTCGACATCCTGGGCGCGCGGGACGGGAAGCCGGGAACGTACCTCGACGTGCTGGGCGGCGACGGGTACGTGTGGCGCCTGCTTGAGGCGGAGAAGGGCGTCGCGGACATGCGCCTGGTGATCGTCGAGGACGACGCGCTCTTCTTCCCGGACGGCGAGGATGTTCCGGCCGCCACGCGCGCCCTGATGGAGCGTCTCGCCGCGGTGGACTCGCACGCCGCCATGGTCGTGGTGCGCCCCGCGGAGGGATCCACCGAGGATGAGGAGGGCCGGGGAGAGGCCCGCTACGGGGCCCGCGTCCTGACGGCGCCCGCGGGAGATCTGGTGGTCTCCGGCGAGTTCTCTCTCGCCGGGGCGGAGCTGCTCCACCTGGTGAGCGCGGGCGAGGCGGCGTGGCTGGTGTCCACCGGAGCCGCGGGCGCGGAGACGCTGGCGGAGCGTGCCGAGGCTTTCGTCGCCGCGGGGCGTGAGGCGGACGGGGGTGCGCTGATCCTCACCAACGACATCTCGCCCCACATGTTCTACCGGGCGGGGCTCTGGGGGCTTCCCACCCGCGAGGACGCGACGCGGCTCTCGCGCTCGTTCCTGACGGACTCCCTGGACGGGGTCCTCTTCGCCTACGGGACGCACCACATCCCCGACATGTTCGACGCCACCCGCGAGGCGCGCGAGGTGATGAAGCCGGGGGGCACCGTGGTGGTCCACGACTTCTTCGACGAGGGACCGGCGGGGCAGTGGTTCCACCACGTGGTGGACAAGCACAGCAAGACGGGGCACGACATCCCGCACATCGGGCCGGTGCAGATCGCGGTGGTCCTCTTCTCCGCGGGCTTCCAGGACGTGGAGCTGCACGAGACGCAGGACCCCTTCCTCTTCGCCTGCGACGGCGAGTCCGTGAAGGCGCGGGACCTGGCGCTCAACTACCTCCTGGGGATGTACGGGATGGAGCAGAGCTTCAAGGACCGGATGGACCACTTCGAGGAGGTGGTGAAGACGGTGTTCACCTACCCGGAGGTGGACGAGACGCCGGTGTTCACCGACGGCTTCGTGTACGTGCCGCGCCGGGCGGTGGTGGGGCGCGCCCGCAAGCCGGAGGGGGACGCCCCTCGCTACTCGGCTGCCGACCTGGCGATGATCCGCGGGATCTCGGAGCTGCTCCGCCAGGAGCCGGACGAGGTCATGCGCCGCGCCTCCGCGCCGGAGGAGATCCGCAAGTACTGGTTCGGCGCGGACGGGAGCCGCTGGGGGATCTCGCCGGAGCGGCAGCGGGAGTGGCTGGCCTGGGCGAGCACGGTCGCCTGATCCGGGCCTCCCCGGCCGGGCCGCGAACCGCCCCGCACCGTTTCGGTGCGGGGCGGTTCGTTCTTGTGCACCCTCTCCGGCTCCGGCGGGCGTCCTCGGCTCGCGCGCTTCGTTGCCGCGGCCCCGGCCGACGGGTAACTTTCCGTCTCGTCACCGCTTCGCTCCCCCGTCCCCCGTGCCCATGCCTTTCCGCTTCCTGCCCGCAGGACTGCTCACCCTATCCGCCGCCGCGATCCTCGCCGCGCCGCTTTCCGCCCAGCACGGCGGCGACCACGCGGCCGCCCCCGACGACCGGCCGGTCTCGCTCTACGCCGAGGCGCTCGGCCCCTTCACCTGGCCCGTCCGGACCTCGGCGCCCCGTGCGCAGGCGTTCTTCGACCAGGGGGTGAAGCTGATGTACGCCTTCGCGGTGGCGGAGGCGCGCCGCTCCTTCACGGAGGCTCGGCGGCTCGATCCGGAGTGCGCGATGTGCTGGTGGGGCGAGGCGTGGTCCTTGGGACCGTACCTCAACGGGCCCATGCGCGACGACGACGCCCCGCGCGCGCACGCCGCCGCGCGGCGCGCGCGAGAGCTGGCCGCCCGGGGAACGCCGCTGGAGCGGGCCCTGGCGGAGGCGATGACCGCCCGCTACCGGGAGTCGCACGGGGCGGAGGGGCGCAGGGGGCTGGACTCCGCGTACGCGACGGCGATGGAGCGCGTGTACGAGCGCTTCCCCGCCGACCTGCAGGTGACGGGGCTGTACGCGGACGCGATGATGCTGCTCGAGCCGCGGCGGGGGACGTGGGACGTGGAGAAGCCCTCCGTCGCCCGGATCCACGAGGTGCTGGAGCGCGGGCTCGCGGCCGACCTCTCCCACCCGGGCGTCTGCCACGCCTACATCCACGCGACCGAGAGCACGCCCCGGGCGGGCCGCGCGCAGGAATGCGCTGACCTGCTGGTGAACGCCATGCCCGGGGCCAGCCACCTCAACCACATGCCGTCCCACACGTACAACCGCGTCGGCCGCTGGGCCGACGCCGTGGAGTCGAATCGGGTGGCGTGGGGCTCGGACCGGAGGGCGGATGCCGGGGAGGCGGTCTCGATCTATCCGGCCCACAACCTCCACATGCTCCTCTTCGCCTCGTCGATGGACGGGCAGGAGGCGCGCGCGATGGAGTCGGCGGACGCGTACGCGGCGTTCGTGGGAGGGGACGGGACTTCGCTCCAGGCGCTGGTACGGGTGCGCTTCGGGCGCTTCGACGACGTGCTGTCCCTCACGGCCGCGCCGCCCCACGCCATCCACCGGGGGCTGTGGGCCTTCGCCCGCGGGTACGCCCACCTCCGGGAGAGCCGGCGCGACAGCGCGGCCGTGTACCTGGCGCGCGTGGACTCCCTCGCGCGGAGCACGCCGGAGACCGTGACCTTCCGCGGCCACACCGCGGAGCGCCTGCTGGGGGTGGTCGGGGGGATCCTCCGCGGGGAGATGCTCCGTGCCGAGGGGCGCCCGGACGACGCGTTCGCGGCGCTGGAGCGGGCGGTGGAGCTGGAGGACGGGCTGACGTACGACGAGCCGGAGCCGCTGCCGTTCGCGGCCCGCGACTGGCTGGGCGCGGCGCTGCTGGACGCGGGCCGGGCGGCGGACGCGGAGCGCGTGTACGCCGCCGCCCTGGAAGACCGCCCCCACAACGGCTGGAGCCTCTTCGGGCTGGAGCGGGCCCTCCGCGCGCAGGAGAAGACCGCGGAGGCGGACCGGGCCGGCGCGGCCTTCCGGGAGGCGTGGGTCCGCTCGGAGACCATCCTCCCCGCTTCGCGGTTCTGACCCTTCCCGCCTGCCGACGCGGCCGGTCCGCACGGGACCGGCTGCCGGGGCGGGACACTCCCGTGTACGGACCGCGAAACGGCCCCGCGTCTCACCCGAGACGCGGGGCCGTTTCGCCGGACTCCGCGGCGGCTACAGGTCGACGCAGGCGCACTTCCCGGTGGTCCGGTTGCACGCCCCGAACTCGATCCCGCGGCTCTGGCACCACGTCTGGCACCGCAGGTGCTCGGCGCTGTTCGTGAAGTCGCATCTAGGCGGATCGGGCTGCTTCGGAGCCGCGAGCGCCTGGCCGGCGCCGAAGAGCAGGGAGGCCGAGACGGCGACGCCGAAGAGGCTCCTGTGCAGTCGGGAAAGCGAATGGTTCATCGTGTCCTCCACGTGCGGGGTGGCGGCGGCGCGCCCGGGCGGGTGCGCTCGCGAGATCCGGGTGTCGACTCCACGTTCGATGCCGAGCCGGCTCTGCCGCCTCAGAAGACGCGGCTTTCCCAGTAGTTCTCGATGGCGTCCGGGAGCTTGTCGAGGAAGTTGTACCCGGAGAATCCTTCCAGCTTGTCCACCGTGGTCTTGTAGTCCGTCCACGGGCGGGAGGCGATCCCGGTGACGTTGGGCATGTCCACGGCGATCACCTGGATGCTGCTGTTGGAGGTGACGTTGGCGAGCCCCTGACCGTACGGCATGATCACGGCGATCTTGTAGAAGTAGGTGGGGATCACCACCTTGCCCGCCCCGTTCAGCGTCCCCCGGTTCCCGGTCGCCCCGGCGATGACGTAGACCTCCTTGTTCTGGTTCTGCGCCAGGTCCTGGAGGTACTGCTCGAACTTGTACCACGGCCCCCCGTTCAGGTCCTGGTACTGGGGGAGGATGTTGGTCATCAGGAACGTCTGGTTGTTGTCCGCGGCCGACCAGGTGCGCTCCTCGCTGCGGACCATGTGCCCGCGGGAGTAGCCCGAGTTGGTGTAGTCGGAGCTGGTCACGCGATAGCAGCCCGCGGGGAGGCCGGTGTCCGTATAGAAGGTGCTGGAGCGGGCCGCGTCGCCGAAGTGCGTCTTGTTCAGGTTCCACGAGACCCAGTTCGGCCCGCCCTCGGCGCAGTTGTGCGACGCCGTGTAGGTGCGCTTCGAGAGGATCAGGTCGTTGCTGGAGTTGCCGTCCTTGGGCGTCCCGAACTCCACGTGGCTGCGGTAGATCGCGTTGGGGTAGGTGTAGAGGTTGGGCGCGTCGGGCGCGGTGGCCGGGGCGGTGGGGGGCACGCCGTCGGGTGCGCAGGCGGCCAGCGCGGCGACGGCCAGCATGGCGAGTGCGGCACGGGACGACGCGCCGGGGAGGAAGCTCATGGTAGGCTCCGGAGTGAGAAGGTATCGATCGTTGTGGAATTCGTGACCGAAAATATGTGATGCAAGTTCCGCGCGCGAGGGACGGCGCTGCGCGGTCGCCCGGCGGGAGTCTCGCCTGTTCCCTCTTCCTGGCCGCCTACGCCAGCTCGCCCCGCAGCTCCGCCAGCAGTGTCAGCGCGTCCAGCGGCGTGATGCGGTTCGGGTCCGTCGCGCGGATCCGGTCCGCGACCCGTCGCTCGGGGCCGTCCGCCGGCGCGATGGCCGCCGCTCGGGCCGCTGAGTCGGCGGCGTACACCTCCTCGGCCAGGTGCTCGATGACGCGGCTCTCGGCGGAGCGGGATCCTTCCAGCGTGCGAAGGATCTCGCGGGCGCGCGCGATGACCGCGGGCGGGATCCCGGCCATGCGCGCCACCTCGATCCCGTAGGAGCGGTCGGCGCCGCCGGGGACGAGGCGGTGGAGGAAGACGATCCGGTCGCCCTCCTCGCGCGCGGCGACGTTGAAGTTCACTACCCCGGGGAGGAGGTCCGCGAGCTCGGTAAGCTCGTGGTAGTGGGTGGCGAAGATGGTCTTGGCCTCCATCACGCCGTGAAGGTGCTCGGTGATGGCCCAGGCCAGGCTCACCCCGTCCCACGTCGCGGTGCCGCGCCCCACCTCGTCCATCAGCACCAGCGAGCGGCGCGTGCCGCCGTTGAGGATGGTGGCGCACTCGGACGCCTCCACCATGAAGGTGCTCTGGCCGCGCACCAGGTTGTCGGAGGCGCCGACGCGGGTGAAGATCCGGTCGCAGAGGCCCAGCGAGGCATGGTCCGCCGGGACGAACGCGCCCACCTGCGCCAGGAGCTGCACCAGCCCCACCATGCGCAGCACGGTGGACTTGCCCGCCATGTTGGGGCCGGTGAGGATCATCACGCGCCCCTCCTCGTCCAGCGAGACGTCGCTGGGGATGTAGAGGTCGCGCGGCATCATCGTCTCCACCACGGGGTGGCGCCCGCCGCGGATCTCCAGCCGGTATCCGTCGTGTACCTCGGGGCGCGTGTAGCCGCGGCGCGCGGCGCACTCGGCGAACCCCGCGAGGACGTCCAGCGTCGCCACGCGCACGGCGGCTTCCTGGAAGCGCCTCACCTGCGTGGCGAGGGCCTGCCGCAGCTCGCCGAAGATGCGCGCCTCCAGCTCCGCGATGCGCTCCTCGGCGCCCAGGATCCGCCCCTCCCACTCCTTCAGCTCCGTGGTCACGAAGCGCTCCAGGTTGGCGAGCGTCTGCTTGCGCTCGTACTCGCCGGGGACGCGGTCCGCGTGCGACCGGGGCACCTCCAGGAAGTATCCGAAGACGCGGTTGTAGCCCACCTTGAGCGTGCCGATCCCGCTCCTCTCGCGCTCCCTCACCTGGAGCCGCGCCATCCAGTCGGTGCCGCCCTCGCGGAGCCCGCGCAGCTCGTCCAGCTCCGCGTCGAACCCGGGGCGGATCACGCCTTCGCCCTCGGCGAAGGTGGCGGCGGGTGCGTCGGCGAGGGTGCGGCCGATCCGCTCGCGCACGTCGTCCAGCGGGTCCAGGGTGCGCAGCAGCTTGCGGAGCGCTCCGGTGCCGGCGGATTCCTCCAGGCGCCGCAGGGCGGGGAGCCGGGCGAGGGAGTCCGCCATCGCCCTCAACTCGCGCGGGTTGATCCGCCCGGAGGCCACCTTCGCGGAGAGCCGCTCCAGGTCGCGAACATGCTCCAGCTCGCGGCGGACGCGCCCGCGCAGCTCGTGGTCGTCCACCAGCTCGGCCACGGAGTCCTGCCGGGCGCGGATCCGCTCCGGCGACACCATGGGCCGCAGGAGCCAGGCGCGCAGCAGGCGGGCGCCCATGGGGGTGAGCGTCTCGTCCACCGTCCCCAGGAGCGTCCCTTCGCCGGGCTTCATCCCCGGTTCGCGCCGGAGCGGCTCCACCAGCTCCAGGTTGCGCCGGGTCATCTCGTCCAGCACCATCGCCTCGCCGGGCCGCTCCAGCCGCGGTGGGCGGAGGTTCCCGACGCCCCCGGGCTGCACCTCGCGCAGGTAGGCGAGGAGCCCCCCCAGGGCGGAGATCAGCGCCTCGTCCTTCTCCCCGATCCCGAAGCCTTCGGGCGACTGAACACCGTAGCGGAAGCAGATCTCGTCCCAGGCGAGCCGCGGGTCGAACATCACCCGCGGCCGGCGGGTGACGCGCAGCCGCTCGACTCCGGGGAGGCCATCGTCACCCCGGTCGGCGGGGAGCAGAAGCTCGGCGGGGTCGAGGCGCGCCAGCTCGGCCTCCAGCGTCTCCGCGGTCGCGGCGGTCACCACCACCTCGCCGGTGGAAACGTCGGCCGCGGCGAGTCCCAGCTCGCCGTTCCGATCTTCCGCGAGCGCCGCCAGGAAGTTGTTGCGGCGCTCCTGCAGGAGCCCGTCCGCGAAGTGGACGCCCGGGGTGATCACCTCCACCACCTCGCGGCGCACCGTTCCCTTCGCCTCGGAAGGGTCCTCCACCTGCTCGCAGACGGCGATGCGGAACCCCGCGCCCGCGAGCCGTTCCAGGTACTCGTCGCGGGACTTCGCGGGGACGCCGGCCATGGGGATGGCACCGGGTCCGCCCTTGCCGGTGAGGGTGAGCCCCAGGACGCGGACCCCCACCTCGGCGTCCGGCCCCAGCAGCTCGTAGAAGTCCCCGACGCGGATCAGGACCACCGCGTCGGGGTGCTTCTCCTTCGCCGCCTTCCACTGCTTCATCAGGGGGGTACTGGCTCCCGACATCGCTGCTCCGCTGGGTGTTGGCTCCGTGAATCGCGTCGGATTCCTGTACACCCTACGGTGTTCGGGGGTCTCCCGAAAGTGGGGTTGCGAACGGGGGCGCCTGTGTCTCACCGGCCCGCCGAATCCGCCTCTGAGCGAAAAGGCCGACGCAGTTTCCCGGAACGGCGGACACCGAAAGGGCGCCGAAACGGCCGCCCCCCGCGACCCGGCACCGGAACTCGTTGGGACAAAGGGGGATCCGACCTCGATCACCCGTCCGGGAGGGCCCGTATAGAACTTGACACGAATTGTGACGGTGCGATATTCAGATCACAGCGACGGAGCGTGGTTCTCCTCTCCTCATCGGGACCCGAGCGTCCGGTCCGAGTGCCCGGCGGGAGCCGGATTCCGGCACCTTCCCTCATCCGACCGGCGACGAGCCGGGAGACCCTCGTCGCCCACGCTGCGTACCGAATCCGTCAGCCCGTGTGAAGGTGCCTGGGGCCACGCTGTCTTCCGCGTGATCCACCCGCGGCGCCCCGCGACCCGAACCCCCGACGAGCCGGGCCCATGAACCCTTCCGACACCGCCTCCTCCCGCCCGTCGCTCACCTCCGCGAAGAAGGCGCTCCTGGAGAAGAGGCTCAGGGGACTGGCCGCGGGAGCCCCCCGCGCGGACGTGGTCGCACCGCGTGCCCGGCGCGACTACCTCCCGCTCTCCTTCTCCCAGCAGCGCCTCTGGTTCCTGGAGCAGCTCCAGCCGGGGCTGGGGTTCAACCACATCCACGCCGCCATCCGCGTGGAGGGCGACCTGGACGTACCGGCGATCCGGCGCGCCCTCACGGAGATCCTTCGGCGTCACGAGTCGCTCCGGACCCGCTTCGCCCTGGTGGACGGCAGCCCCGTCCAGACGGTCGCGGAGCCGTACGAGTTCCCGCTCCCGGCGACCGACCTCCGGCACGTCCCGGCGGACGAGCTGGACGCGGAGGTCCACCGCCGCGCGATGGAGGAGGCGAACCACCCCTTCGACCTGGCTCGCGACCCGCTCTTCCGCGGGCAGCTCCTGGTGCTGGGCGCGGGGAGCCACGCCCTGTTCCTGACGATGCACCACATCATCAGCGACGGGTGGTCCATCGGCGTGATGATCCAGGAGCTGGCGGCGCTCTACGAAGCGTTCCGCGACGGCCGTCCTTCTCCGCTCCCGGAGCTGTCGCTGCAGTACCCCGACTACGCGGCCTGGCAGCGCGAGTACCTGACCGGCGCGGTGCTGGAGCGCCAGCTCGACTACTGGCGCGGCCGGCTCGGCGGCGCGCCCGACCTGGAGCTGCGCACCGACCGCCCGCGCCCCGCGGTGCAGACCTTCCGCGGCGAGTCGCACTGGTTCACGGTGCCCGCGGCGGAGACGGCGGCGCTCCACGCGCTCTCCAAGGGGCTGAACGCCACCCTGTTCATGGTGGGGCTCGCGGCCTTCCAGGCGCTCCTCGCCCGGTACGCGGGGCAGGACGACATCGTGGTGGGCTCGCCCATCGCCAACCGGACGCGCCGCGAGATCGAGGAGATCGTCGGCTTCTTCGTCAACACGCTGGTGCTCCGCGGCGACGTTTCGGGCGATCCCACCTTCCGCGAGCTGGTGGGGCGGGTCCGGGAGGCGGCGCTGGGCGCCTACGCCCACCAGGACCTGCCCTTCGAGAAGCTGGTGGACGAGGTCCAGCCGGAGCGGGACCTGAGCCGGAACCCGCTCTTCCAGGTCATGTTCGCGCTCCAGAACGCCCCCGGGAGCGAGCTGGAGCTGCCGGGCCTGCGCCTCACCTGGGAGCCGCCGAAGAGCGGGACCTCCAAGTTCGACGTGATGCTCTGGGCGCAGGAGCGCGACGGCGAGCTGAACGCCTGCTTCGAGTACAACACCGACCTCTTCGACCCGCCCTCGATCCACCGCATGGAGCGGCACTTTCGCCGCGTCCTCACAGCGGTGCTCGCGGACCCGGACGTTCTCGTCTCCCAGCTTCCGCTCGTGACGGACGAGGAGCGGGCGCTCCTCGCCGCGTGGAACGACACCGGGGAGGCGTTCGGCGAGGCCGGGGCGACGCTCCACGGCCTGGTGGAGGCACGGGCCGCCCGGACGCCGGACGCCGTGGCCGTGGTCTTCGGGGGTGAGACGCTCACCTACGCGGAGCTGGACGCGCAAGCCTCCTTGCTCGCGGCTGCCTTGCGGGACCGGGGCGTGGGCCCGGAGACGCGCGTGGGCGTCTGCCTGGAGCGCTCGCCCGAGCTGGTGGTGGCGCTCCTGGGGGTGCTGAAGGCCGGGGGCGCCTATGTGCCGCTGGACCCGGATTACCCGGCGGACCGGCTCGCGTACATGGCCGAGGACTCCGCCGCGCCGGTGCTCCTCACGCAGGAGCGGCTGCGCGGGCGGGTGCCCGCGAGCGGCGCGACGGTGCTGTGCGTGGACGTGGCCCCCTCTCCCCCCGGCCCCCTCTCCCCCGCAAGCGGGAGAAAGGGGGAGAACGACATGCCTGAGGGCGAGGGTCGCACCGAGCCGGGTGGGGGCAGCCCCCCACCCCCGGCCCCTCCCCCGCAAGCGAGGGAGGGGAGCACGACGCTGCCACCCCGCACGTCCTCTCCCCCACCTGTGGGGGAGGGGTGGCGCGTAGCGCCGGGGTGGGGGGCTGCGGCGGCGCCTTCGGTCGAGGTCTCCCCCGACTCTCTCGCCTACGTCATCTACACCTCCGGCTCCACCGGCCGTCCCAAGGGGGCGATGAACGCCCACCGGGGGATCGTCAACCGGCTGCTCTGGATGCAGCGGCAGTACGGCCTGACGCCGGACGACCGGGTGCTGCAGAAGACGCCCTTCAGCTTCGACGTCTCCGTCTGGGAGCTGTTCTGGCCGCTGATCGCCGGGGCGCGGCTGGTGCTGGCGAGGCCGGACGGGCACCGCGACCCGCTATACCTGTCGGAGCTGATCGGCCAGGAGGGTGTCACGACGCTCCACTTCGTCCCCTCCATGCTCCAGGCGTTCCTCGACGCGGGGGAGCCGGAGCGCTGCGGGAGCGTGCGGCGGGTGGTGTGCAGCGGCGAGGCGCTGGGAGCCGAGGTGCGGGACCGCTTCTTCGACCGCCTGCCCGGCGCGGAGCTGCACAACCTGTACGGGCCCACCGAGGCGGCGGTGGACGTCACCTTCCACGCCTGCGAGCGCGGTCGGCCCGTCGTCCCCATCGGCCGGCCGGTGGCGAACACCCGCGTCCACGTGCTCGACGCGCGCCTCGGGGAGACGCCGGTCGGCGTCCCGGGAGAGCTTTTCATCGCGGGGACGCAGGTGGGCCGCGGCTACCTGGGGCGGCCGGAGCTGACGGCGGAGCGCTTCCTCCCCGACCCGTTCGGGGCGGAGCCGGGCGCGCGGATGTACCGCACGGGAGACCGGGCGCGGTGGACGTCCTCGGGCGAGGTGGAGTTCCTGGGGCGGCTGGACGAGCAGGTGAAGGTGCGCGGCCACCGCATCGAGCTGGGCGAGGTGGAGTCCGCGCTCCTGCGGCAGCCGGGGGTCCGCGAGGCCGTGGCCGTGGCGCGGGAGGACGCGCCGGGACACACGCGGCTCGTCGCCTACGTGGTGACGGGGCCGCAGGGCGCGGCCGTCGTCCCGGAGCTGCGCGGCCGGCTCAAGGAGGAGCTGCCCGAGTACATGGTCCCCTCCGCCTTCGTCGTGCTCGACGCCCTCCCCGTCACCCCCAACGGGAAGCTGGACCGCGCCGCCCTCCCCGCGCCGGAGTGGACGCTCGCGGAGGACGGGCCCCGGGTCGCCCCGCGCGACGAGGTGGAGGAGACGCTGGCCGGGATCTGGTGCGGCGTGCTGCGGCTGGACCGGGTGGGCGTCCACGACAACTTCTTCGAGCTGGGCGGCGACAGCATCCTCTCCATCCAGGTCATCTCCCGGGCGGCGCAGGCCGGGATCCGCCTCAGCCCGCGGCAGGTCTTCCAGCATCCCACCGTCGCCGAGCTGGCCGCCGTGGCCGACACCGCCGCCGTGGTCCGGGCGGAGCAGGGCGAGGTGGTGGGCGACGTGCCGCTGACGCCCGTGCAGCGCTGGTTCTTCGAGCAGGCCCACCCGGATCCCCACCACTGGAACCAGGCGCTCCTGCTGGAGGTCCGCCGTCCGCTCGACCCCGAGGTGATGGAGGGGGCCCTGGGGGCGCTGATGCGCCACCACGACGCGCTGCGGCTCCGCTTCGCGCGCGAGGAGGGTGGGTGGCGGCAGCGGGCCGCGCCCTTCGCCGGCCCGGTCCCGTTCGCGCGGGTGGACCTTTCGCTCCGCTCCGACGCCGACGCGCTGCGCGAGGCGGAGCGCGTGTCCGGGGAGGCGCAGGCGAGCCTGGACCTCGACGAGGGGCCGCTGCTGCGGGCCGTGTACTTCGACCGCGGCGCGGACCGTACCGGCCGGCTCCTTCTCGCCGTGCACCACCTCGCGGTGGACGGGATCTCCTGGGGCGTGCTGGTGGAGGACCTGGAGCGCGCCTGCGCGCAGATCGAGCGCGGCGAGGCGGTGCGCTTCCCGCCGAAGACCACCTCCTTCCGTCAGTGGGCGCAGCGCCTGGAGGATTACGCGCGCACGCCGGAGGCGGAGGACGAGCTGGACCGCTGGCTCGCGCGGCCGCCGGCCCGCCCGCTCCCGGTGGACCATCCCGGCGGCGGGAACACCGTCGCGCACACCCGGACGGCGGCCGTCGCCCTCTCCCCGGAGGAGACCCACGCCCTGGTGTACGAGGTCCCCGTCGCGTATCGCGCGCAGGTGGCCGACGTGCTGCTCGCCGCCCTCGCGCGGACGCTCTCGGGGTGGACGGGCGAGCGCACTGTACACGTGGAGATGGAGGGGCACGGGCGCGAGCCGCTGTTCGAGGACGTGGACCTTTCACGCACGGTGGGGTGGTTCACCTCGGTCTTCCCCGTGGTGCTCGACGTGGAAGCCGGCGGCTCGCCGGGAGACGTGCTGAAGGCGGTGAAGGAGCAGGTGCGCGCGGTGCCCGGCAAGGGGATCGGCTACGGGATCCTGCGCTACCTGGGCCACGAGGAGGCCGGGGCGGCGCTGCGGGGCGCGCCCGCTCCCCAGGTGAGCTTCAACTACCTGGGCCGCATGGACTCCCTGCTTCCCGGCGACGCGCTCTTCCGTCCCGTCGACGAGCCGATGGGCGCCGCGCGCGCGCCCTCCGCTCCGCGCCGCCACCTGCTGGAGGTGGACGCACACATCGAGGGAGGCCGCCTGCGCGCGGCCTGGACGTACTCGGAGCGAATCCACCTCCCGGCCACCGTGGAGGCGCTCGCCGCGCGCTGGACGGACGAGGTGCGCGCGCTGATCGAGCGGTGCCGTGAGCCGGAGGCGGCGGGATACACGCCGTCGGACTTCCCGGAGGCGGAGCTGTCGCAGGACGAGCTGGACGACCTTCTCGCCGGGTTCGCGGCGCTGAACGACTGAGGAGCACGATGGACCGCAGCGCCGTCGAGGCGATCTACCCGCTGACTCCCCTCCAGCAGGGGATGCTCTTCCACACCCTGTACGCTCCCGCGTCGGGGACCTACTTCGAGCAGTTCGCCTTCACCCTGCGCGGCGCGCTGGACGAAGCGGCGTGGGAGGCCGCCTGGGAGCGCGTCGTCGAGCGCCACGCGGTCCTGCGCACCGCCTTCGCGTGGGAGAAGCGGGACCGGCCGCTGCAGATCGTCGCGCGGCGCGCGAAGGTGCCGTGGGACCGCCGGGACTGGCGCGGGGTCCCGGAGGAGGAGCGGCGCGCGCGCCTCGACGACTTCCTGCGGGAGGACCGCGAGCGCGGGTTCGAGCCCGGCCGCGCCCCGCTCATGCGGCTCGCCCTGTTCCGGACGGCGGACGACGAGTGGGAGTTCGTCTGGAGCCACCATCACCTCCTGCTCGACGGCTGGTCGGTGGGGCTGGTCCTCGGCGAGGTGTGGACGCTCTACGAGGCGGCCCGGTCCGGCGCGGCGGCGTCCCTCCCCGAGCCGCGGCCCTACCGCGACTACGTGGCGTGGCTGCAGCGCCGCGACCCGGCCGCCGCCGCGACGTACTGGCGGGAGGCGCTGCGCGGCTTCCACGCGCCCACGCCGCTGGGAATCGGCAGGGGTCCGGGAGGCGGGGTGGGGGAGCACGGCGAGGTCCGGCACGACCTGTCGCCGGCCGTCTCCGCGGCGCTGCAGGAGATGGCCCGCGCCCACCGGGTGACGCTGAGCACGGCGGTGCAGGGCGCGTGGGCGCTCCTCCTCTCGCGCTATTCGGGCGAGGAGGACGTGCTCTTCGGCGCCACCGTCTCCGGGCGCCCCCCGGAGATCGCCGGGGTGGAGGACATGGTGGGGCTCTTCATCAACGCCGTCCCCGTGCGGACCGCCGTCCCCCCGGACGACGCGCTCGCCCCGTGGCTGCGGGACCTCCAGGCGCGCCAGGCGGAGAGCCGCGAGCACGAGCACGCGCCGCTGGTGGAGGTCCGCGCCCTGAGCGAGGTCCCCGCGGGGGACCCGCTCTTCGAGACCCTGCTGGTCTTCGAGAACTTCCCCGTAGACGCGTCCGCGTCGGAGCCGCGGGGCGGGGTGGAGATCGCGGGCTTCCGGGCGTTCGAGCGCACCAACTACCCGCTGACGCTGATCGCCGCCCCCGCGGACGGGCTGGTGCTGCGCGCGCAGTACGACGCGGACCGCCTGGACGAGGGAGAGGCCCGGGCCCTCCTCGGCCACCTGGGCACCCTGCTGGAGGGCTTCGCCCGGAGCCCGGAGGCGCGCCTGGGGGACCTCCCCCTCCTGAACCCGGACGAGCGCGCCCGGGTGCTGGCGGAGGGGAACTCCACGGACGCCGGGTTTCCGCGTCACGAGCGCGTGCACGACCGCTTCGAGGCGGTGGCGGCGCGTACCCCTGACGCGGTCGCGCTGGAGTTCCGCGGTGAGACGCTCACCTACGCCGGGCTGAACCGCCTCGCCGACCGCCTCGCCCGCCGCCTCGCGGCGCTCGGCGTCGGTCCCGAGTCGCGGGTCGCGGTCTGCCTGGAGCGGGGTCCGGAGATGGTGGTCGCGCTCCTCGCCGTCCTCAAGGCCGGGGGCGCGTACGTCCCGGTGGACCCCGCGTATCCGCCCGACCGCGTGGCGTACGTGCTGGAGGATGCGGACGTGCGCGTGGTGGTGACGGAGCCCGGCGTCGCGGATCGGCTCCCGGCCGTGGGAACCCGGGTCCTCGTGGGAGAGGATGCACCCGACGAGCCCGGCGACGCCCCGGCTCCCGCCTGCCCCGCGACGGCGGAGGGGGCGGCGTACGTGATCTACACCTCCGGCTCCACCGGAAACCCCAAGGGCGTCGTCGTCCCGCACCGGGCGGTGTTGAACTTCCTGGACTCCATGCGCGCTCGTCCGGGGCTCGTCCCGGGAGACGTGCTGCTGGCGGTCACCACGCTCTCCTTCGACATCGCCGCCCTCGAGCTGTTCCTTCCCCTGACGACCGGTGCACGGGTGGCGCTGGCGGACCGGGAGACGGCTGCAGACGGGGGACTCCTCCGCGATGCGCTGGCGGCGACGGGAGCGACGGCGATGCAGGCGACGCCGGCCACCTGGCGGATGCTGCTGGACGCGGGGTGGAGCGGCGCGCCGGGGCTGAAGGCGCTCTGCGGCGGAGAGGCGCTTCCCCGCGAGCTGGCGGACCGGCTCCTCCCGCTCTGCGGCGAGCTGTGGAACCTGTACGGCCCCACGGAGACGACGGTCTGGTCCGCGGTGGAGCGTGTCGGGGAAGGGGAGGGTGCCGTCCCGCTCGGCGGCCCCATCGCCAACACGCGCGTCTACCTGCTGGACCGGGGCGGCGAGCCGGTGCCGCCGGGCGTCCCCGGGGAGCTGTACGTGGGCGGCGAGGGGGTGACGCGGGGGTACCTGGGGCGGCCCGACCTCACGGTGGAGCGTTTCGTCCCGGACCCGTTCTCCCCCGTCCCGGGCGCGCGGCTCTACCGCACGGGTGACCGGGCGCGCCGCCGGCCGGGGGGTGCGCTCGACTACCTCGGCCGCACGGACCACCAGGTGAAGGTCCGCGGCTTCCGCGTGGAGCTGGGCGAGGTCGAGGCGGCGCTGGCGCTCCACCCGGAGGTGGGCGAGGCCGCGGTGGTCGCGAAGGAGGACGCCAGCGGGCACGCGCGGCTCGTCGCCTACCTGGCCGGCGAGCAGGTTCCCGCGGGGCTCCGGGACTTCCTGCGCGAGCGGCTTCCCGAGCACGTGGTGCCTTCCGCCTTCGTGGCGCTCGACGCCCTTCCGCGCACCCCGAACGGCAAGACCGACCGCCGGGCGCTCGCGGCGAGGGAGGTGTCGCTCCCGGGCGCGGCCGAGGGCTACGTCGCGCCGCGGACGCCGGAGGAGGAGATCGTCGCGCGGGCGTGGAGCGAGGTGCTGGGCGTGGAGCGCGTGGGCGCGCGCGACGGGTTCTTCGAGCTGGGCGGCCACTCGCTCCTCGCCATGCAGGTGGTCTCGCGGGTGCGGGCCGCGCTCGGGGTGGAGGTGCCGCTTCGGGCGGTGTTCGACGCGCCGCGGCTCGACGCCTTCGCGGAGCGGGTCCGCCGCGCCCGCTCCGGCGCCGCGGCGCCGCTCCCGCCGATCCGCCGCGCCCCCCACGACGGCCCCTTCCCGCTCTCCTTCGCCCAGGAGCGGCTCTGGTTCCTGGAACAGCTCGACCCCGGCGGCGCCGCGTACGTGATGGCGGGCGCGCTGCGGCTCTCCGGATACCTGGACGTGGAGGCGCTGGAGGCCGCGCTCCGCGGGGTGGTGCTGCGGCACGGGTCGCTGCGGACGCGGTTCCGCACGGTGGACGGGGTCGCGGTGCAGGAGATCGACGAGGCGGCAGGGTGGCCGCTCCCCCTGGAGGACCTGTCCCCGCTGGACGAGGAGGAGCGCGAGGAGGCCGCCCGCCGGAGGGTGGGCGAGGAGACCTCTCGCGCCTTCGACCTGGAGGGTGGGGCGCTCTTCCGCGTGCTCCTCCTCCGGCTCTCCGCGCGGGAGCACGTGCTGGTCGTCGCCCTCCACCACGCCGTCGGCGACGAGTGGTCCGTGGGCGTGCTGGTGCGCGAGCTGGGCGCGCTCTACGCGGCGCGGCTGCGCGGCGAGGACGCGCTCCTCTCCGACCTCCCCGTCCGCTACGCCGACTTCGCCGTCTGGCAGCGCGAGTGGCTCCGCGGGGAGGCGCTGGAGCGGCAGCTGGCGTTCTGGAAGGAACGGCTCTCGGACGCTCCCCACGCCATCGACCTGCCGACGGACCGTCCGCGCCCCGCGGTCCGCAGCGGCCGGGGCGCGCTCCACCCGTTCCGGCTGACGCGGGAGACGGGGGTGCGGGTGGAGGCGCTGGCCCGGGAGCACGGCGCGACGCCGTTCATGGTGCTCCTCTCCGCCTGGCAGCTCCTCCTCTCGCGCTACTCCGGCCAGGAGACGGTGGTCATCGGCACGCCGGTCGCCGGACGCGGACGGGAGGAGACGGAGGGGCTGATCGGCTTCTTCGTCAACACGCTCGCCCTCCGCGCCGACGTCCCCGCCGACGCGGGGTTCGCGGACCTCCTGGCTCGCGTCCGAGAGACGGTGCTGGACGCCTGGGCGCACACGGACGTGCCCTTCGAGCGGCTGGTGGACGAGCTGCAGCCGGAGCGCGACCGGAGCCGCACGCCCGTGTTCCAGGTCGCCTTCGTCCTGCAGAACGCGCCGGCCTCGCCGCCGTGCCTCCCCGGCGTGGATGTCCGCGCGCAGGAGGGCGTGTCGCGGGAAACGGCCAAGTTCGACCTGACGCTGGAGATCGCCCCGGACGCCGACGGGCTGGCGGCGTCGCTGGAGTACGCGACCGACCTCTTCGATGCGGCGACTGCGGAGCGCATGGCGGGCCACTTCGCCCGCCTGCTCGACGCGGTGCTCGACGACCCGCGCCACCGCCTCTCCTCCGTCTCCTTCCTGTCCGCGGACGAGCGCGCCCGGCTCGCGGCCGGCGGCAACCCCGCTCCGCGCCGCTTCCCGGTCGCGGACACGCTGCACGGCCGCTTCGAGGCCGTGGCGCGCACCCGGCCGGATGTGGTCGCCGTGACGTTCGACGGCGAGTCCCTGACGTACGCGGAGCTGGACGCGCGAGCGGACCGGCTCGCCGGGGCGCTGCGGGCTCGGGACGCGGGGCCGGAGGTGCGGGTAGGGCTCTGCGTGGAGCGGGGGCTGCAGACGGTGGTGGGGGTCCTGGGCATCCTGAAGTCGGGCTCGGCCTACGTGCCACTGGACCCGGACTACCCGTCGGAGCGGCTGTCGTACCTGCTGGAAGACTCGGCCGTCGCCGTGCTGGTGACGCAGCCGCACCTGGCGGCGCGGCTGCCGGAGTTCGGGGGGGAGGTGGTCCACGTCGGGGAGAGCCCCCCACCCCCGGCCCCTCCCCCGCATGCGGGGGAGGGGAGCACGACGATGCCCCCCTCGCAGTCCTCTCCCCCACTTGTGGGGGAGGGGTGGCGCGCAGCGCCGGGGTGGGGGGCTGCGGAGGGGGCCCATCCGTCCGGTGTTCCGGTTTCGGCAGACAATGCCGCCTACGTCATCTACACCTCCGGCTCCACCGGGCGCCCCAAGGGCGTGGTGGTCACGCACGCGAACGTGCTGCGGCTGTTCGAGGCGACGGACGAGTGGTTCGGGTTCGGCGCGGACGACGTGTGGACGCTGTTCCATTCGTACGCGTTCGACTTCTCGGTGTGGGAGATCTGGGGCGCGCTGCTGCACGGCGGGCGGGTCGTCGTCGTTCCCTTCGCGGTGAGCCGCGACCCGGAGGCGTTCCGCACGCTCCTCGCCTCCGAGGGGGTGACGGTGCTGAACCAGACGCCCTCCGCGTTCCGACCGCTCGTGGCGGCGGACGAGGCGGCGGAGGGCGAGGACGACCTCGCCCTGCGATGGGTGGTGTTCGGCGGGGAGGCGCTGGACCCTGCGAGCCTGCGGCCGTGGACGGCGCGGCGCGGGGCGGAGCGCCCTCGCCTGGTGAACATGCACGGCATCACCGAGACGACGGTCCACGACACCTTCCGGCCGCTCGTCCCGGCGGACGTGGAGGCCGGAGCCGCGTCGAGCCCCATCGGCGGGCCGCTCCCGGACGGCCGCGTCTACGTGCTGGACGCGGCGGGGGAGCTGGTGCCGGTGGGCGTCCCGGGCGAGCTGTACGTGGGCGGCGCGGGGGTGGCGCGGGGGTACCTGGGGCGGCCGGAGCTGACGGCGGAGCGCTTCGTCCCGGATCCGTTCGGAGGCGTCCCGGGTGCGCGGCTGTACCGCTCGGGCGACCGGGTGCGGTGGCTCGCTTCCGGGGAGCTGGAGTCGCTGGGGCGCGTGGACCAGCAGGTGAAGGTGCGGGGCTTCCGCATCGAGCCGGGCGAGATCGAGGCCGCCCTGGCGGAGCACCGGGACGTGCGGGAGTGCGTGGTGCTCGTGCGGGAGGATGGGCCCGGGGAGCGCAGGCTCGTCGGGTACGTGGTCCCGGAGGCCGGGCGCGCCCCCTCCGTGGACGCGCTCCGCGAGTGGGCGGCGGGGCGGCTGCCGGACTACATGGTCCCCGCGGCGCTCGTCCTGCTGGACACGCTCCCGCTCACCGCCCACGGCAAGGTGGATCGGCGCGCTCTCCCGGCTCCCGGCGCGGAGTCCGTCGCGAGGCGAGGGGAGCACGTCGCGCCGCGGAACGAGCGTGAGGCCGTGCTGGCGGCCGTGTGGCGCGAGGTCCTGCGGCTGGATCGGGTGGGGGTGAACGACAACTTCTTCGCGCTGGGCGGGGACAGCATCCTCTCCATCCAGGTGATCGCGCGGGCTGCCCGGGCGGGGATCCGCCTCACCCCCCGGCAGGTCTTCCAGCACCAGACCGTCGCCGGGCTCGCCGCGGTGGCGGACACGGACGCCGCGGTCCGGGCGGAGCAGGGGGAGGTCACGGGCGAGGCGCCGCTGACGCCGGTGCAGCGCTGGTTCTTCGAGCAGGCGCTCCCGGAGCCCCACCACTGGAACCAGTCCGTGCTGCTGGAGGTCGCCCGCCCGCTCGACCCCGCGACGCTGCAGGGCGCGCTCGGCACGCTGCTGCGTCACCACGACGCGCTGCGGCTGCGCTTTGTGCGCGACGGGGACGGGTGGCGGCAGGAGGTCGCCCCCTGGGACGGAGCGGTGCCGCTGGAGGTGGCGGACCTCTCGGCGTGGACGGACGAAGCGGTGCCGGGGGAGATCGAGCGCGCCTGCTCGGCCGCCCAGGCGGGGCTGGACCTCGCGGCGGGGCCGCTGCTCCGCGCCGTGTACTTCGACCTCGGCGCGGACCGGCCGGGGAGGCTCCTCCTCGCCGTTCACCACCTCGCGGTGGACGGCGTCTCCTGGCGCATCCTGGTGGAGGACCTGGAGCGCGCCTGCGCCGGCGAGGCGCTGCCGCCCAAGACGACCTCCTTCCGCGACTGGGCCGTGCGGCTCACGGAGCATGCCCGCACGCCGGAGGTGGAGGCGGAGCTTCCGCACTGGCTCTCGCTCGCTGACGCGCCGGGGGCCCCGCTCCCCGTGGACCTGCCCGGCGGCACGAACACCGAAGGGCGGGCGCGCACCGTCACGGTCGTTCTTCCCGGGGAAGAGACCCGCGCGCTCCTGCAGGACGTTCCCGCCGCGTACCGCACGCAGGTGAACGACGTGCTCCTGGCCGCGCTCGCCCGTGCGCTCGCCGGGTGGACGGGGGAGCCCTCCGTGCTCGTGGACCTGGAAGGTCACGGGCGCGAGGCGCGGTTCGGGGACGTGGACCTGTCGCGCACGGTGGGGTGGTTCACCTCGATCTTCCCGGTGCGCCTGGAGGCCGACCCGGCCGCGGGACCGGGGGAGCTGCTGAAGTCCACCAAGGAGCGGCTGCGCGCCGTCCCGGCGAAGGGGACCGGGTTCGGCCTGCTCCGGTCCCTGGCCGGCGACGACGTGCAGGCGAGGCTCGCCGCGCTCCCCGCTTCGCAGGTGGCCTTCAACTACCTGGGCCGGTTCGACTCCGCCGGGGAGACGGACGCCCGGTTCCGGGCCGCGGAGGAGTCGGCCGGGCCTGCGCGGGCGCCCTCCGCCCCCCGGCGCCACCTGCTGGAGGTGAACGCGGGCGTCGCGGAGGGGTGCCTGCGGGCGGCGTGGAGCTACTCGGAGGATCTGCATCACCCGGAAACCGTGGAGCGCCTGGCGGAGGCGTGGCTTGACGCGCTGCGAGAGATGGTCGCGCACTGCGTCTCCCCCGGCGCGGGCGGCGCCACGCCCTCGGACTTCCCCCTCCTTCGCGCCGGACAGGAGGAGCTGGACCGGCTCGTCGGCTCCATTCTGGGGGCGGAGGGCGGACGGGGAGTGGAGGACGTGTACCCGCTCACCCCGCTGCAGCAGGGGATCCTCTTCCACTCGCTGGATTCGCCGGACCCCGGGACCTACTTCGAGCAGTTCGCCTTCCACCTCGCCGGCCGGATCGACCCCGGCGCACTGCGGCGGGCGTGGGAGGTCGTCTCCGGGCGTCACGCCGTGCTGCGTACCGCGTTCGCGCGGCGCTCGACGGGCGAGCCGGCCCAGGTGGTTCTTCGCCGCGCGGAGGTGCCCTTCGAGCGCCACGACTGGCGGGGGGTACCCGCCGAGGAGCACGCGAGGCTGCTGGAAGGCTTCCTGGCCGCGGACCGGGGACGGGGCTTAGACCCGGAGACCGCGCCCCTCCAGCGCGTCTCGCTGATCCGCGTCGGTGAGGAGGAGTGGCACCTGGTATGGAGCCACCACCACATCCTGCTCGACGGCTGGTCCGTCCCCCGGGTGCTCGGCGAGGTGTTCGCGGCGTACGGGGCCCTCGCCGCCGGGCGCGAGCCGGACCTCCCGCCCGTCCGCCCGTTCCACGAGTACGTCGCCTGGCTGGAGAGCCGGGACGGCGCCGCGGCGGAGTCGTTCTGGCGCGGGGAGCTGCGGGGGATCCGGGCGCCCACGCCGCTGGGGATCGAGCGGGGCGGAGCGGAGCGGGGGGGGCAGGGCGTCGTCGATCGGACGCTCTCCACGGAGACGACGGACGCACTCCGCGCCCTGGCGCGCCGGCACCGCCTGACCCTCAACACGCTGGTGCAGGGCGCGTGGACGCTCCTCCTCTCCCGCTACTCCGGCGAGGAGGACGTGGTCTTCGGCGCGACGGTTTCCGGCCGCGGAGCGGACCTTCCGGAGATGGAGGCGCGCGTCGGCCTCTTCATCAACACCCTCCCCGTCCGGGTGCGGGTCCCCTCCGACGCGCCGCTGCTCACCTGGCTGGAGGGGATCCAGGCGCGTCAGGCGGAGATGCGGAGCGTGGAGCACACGCCCCTGGTGGAGGTGCAGGGGTGGAGCGAGGTGCCGCGGGGGACGCCGCTTTTCGAGCACGTCCTGGTGTTCGAGAACTATCCGGCGTCCGAGGCGACGGTGGACGGGACCGGGCTCTCGCTGCTGGACTCACGGGTGGTGGAGCGTTCCAACTACCCGTTCGCGCTGCTCGCCGCCCCCGGAGACGGCCTCGCCTTCCGCGCGCTCTTCGACTCCGCCCGCTTCGACGTCGACGCCGTGGAGCGCCTGCTCGGCCACCTCGAGACGCTGCTCGAAGGGGTTGCGGCACACCCGTCGTCACGCCTGGGCGACCTCGGGCTGCTCTCCGACGACGAGCGCGGGCGCCTCCTCCGGGAGTGGAGCGCCGGGTCCGCGCTTCCGGACGGGGCCGGGGAGCCCGTCCACCTCCGCATCCTGGAGCGGGCGCGGCGGAACCCGGGCGCCGTCGCCGTGTGCGGCGGTGGAAGGCGGCTCACCTACGGAGAGCTGGACGCCCGGTCCGCCGGGGTCGCCTCCCGCCTCCGCGGCCTCGGCGTCGGTCCGGAGACGCGGGTGGGGCTCTGCATGGAGCCGTCGCCGGAGGCCGTGGTCGGGATCCTCTCGATCCTGCGCGCGGGCGGCGCGTACGTCCCGCTGGATCCCGCGTACCCGGAGGAGCGCCTTCGCTACATGCTGGAGGACTCCGGCGCCCGGGTGGTGGTGACGGACGGGAGCGCCTCCGCGCGTCTTCCGGCGTTCGGAGGGGAGGTCGTCCTCGTCGGGGAGAGCCCCCCACCCCCGACCCCTCCCCCGCATGCGGGGGAGGGGAGCACGACGATGCCGACTTCGCAGTCCTCTCCCCCACTCGTGGGGGAGGGGTGGCGCGCAGCGCCGGGGTGGGGGGCTGCGGAGGGTGCCGATCCATCCGGTGTTCCGGTTTCGGCAGACAACGCCGCCTACGTCATCTACACCTCCGGCTCCACCGGGAAGCCCAAGGGCGTACAGGTGAGCCACGGCAGCCTGGCGCGCTCCACGGCGGCGCGGTTCGCCCGCTACCCGGAGCCGGTCCGCGGCTTCCTGCTGCTGTCGTCCACCTCGTTCGACAGCTCGGTGGCGGGGATCTTCTGGACGCTCTGCTCGGGCGGGACGCTGGTGGTTCCCCCGGCCGGTACGCGGCAGGACCCGGCGCGGCTGGTGGAGGAGGCGGCGCGCGAGGACGTGTCGCACCTGCTGTGCGTCCCCTCGCTGTACGCGGCCCTCCTAGACGAAGTGGAGACGAGGCCGGGGTGGACGCCGGCCGTGGCCGTCGTCGCGGGGGAGGCGTGCCCGCGCGAGCTGGTGGAGCGGCACGCGAGGCTGCTCCCGGCGACGGCCCTCTACAACGAGTACGGCCCCACGGAGGGGACCGTCTGGTGCACGGTGCACCGCTGCAGGGCGGAGGAGGCGGAAGCGCGGGTCCCCATCGGCACACCCGTCCCGGGAGCCCGCGTCCACGTGCTCGACCGCGAGGGCTCTCCTGCCCCGGCGGGCGTACCGGGGGAGGTGTACGTCGGGGGGGGCGGGGTGGCGCGGGGGTACCTGGACCGCCCGGCCCTGACGGCGGAGCGGTTCGTCCCCGATCCGTTCGCGGACGGGTCCGGCGCCCGCCTCTACCGCACGGGCGACCGGGCGCGGTGGCGCGCGGACGGCGTGCTGGAGTTCCTGGGGCGGGTGGATCACCAGGTGAAGGTGCGCGGCTTCCGCGTGGAGCCCGGCGAGGTGGAGGACGCGCTCCTGGGGCACCCGACGGTGCGGGAGGCCGCGGTCGTCGTCCGGGAGGACCGCGGCGGCGGACGCCTGGTCGCGTACCTTGTCCCCGCAGCGGACGCCCGGCTCGACGTGGACGAGGTGAGGACTTTCGTGCGGGAGCGAGTCCCGGCGCACCTGGTCCCCTCGGCCTTCGTCGCGCTGGACGCCCTTCCGCGGACCCCGAACGGAAAGGTCGACCGCGATTCCCTCCCCGCGCCGGAAACGGCGGGCGCGGACGGGGAGTACGTCGCGCCGCGCACGGAGACGGAGACGCGGGTGGCGCAGGTGTGGTCGGAGGTGCTGGGCGTCGAGCGGGTGGGGATGCGGGACGACTTCTTCGACCTCGGCGGCCACTCCCTGCTGGCGATGAAGGCGGTCTCTCGCATCCGTCAGCTCCTGGAGGTGGACCTCCCGGTCCACGCCGTCTTCGACCACCCGACGGCGGAGGGGCTGGCCGCGGAGGTGGACCGGCGGGCGGAGGCCGCCATCGCCGCGCTGCTCGCCGAGATCGAGGGCCTCTCCGACGAGGAGGCGGGCGACCTCCTCGCGGCGGAGCTGGCGGCGCTGGATCCGGAGACCGGAGGCGAGCCGCGTTGAGCGAGCCGCAGTCGCACGAACTCGTTCACATCGCGTTCGCGGCGCAGGCGCGCCGCTCCCCCGGTGCCGTCGCGCTGGAATCGGGGGGGGAAGCCGTCACGTACGCCTCGCTGGACGCCTCCGCGGAAGCGCTCGCCGCCCGGCTGCGTGCGCTCGGGGTCGGCCCCGAGTCGCTCGTGGGAGTCTGCCTGGAGCGCTCCCCGGAGATGGTGGCGGCGCTCCTCGCCGTCCTCAAGGCAGGCGGCGCGTACCTCCCGCTGGATCCGGGCTACCCCGCGGAGCGCCTGGCGTACATGCTCGCCGACGCCCGCCCGGCGGTCCTGATCGCCGCCGACGGACGGCGGGGCGCCGCGGCGGGGTTCGCAGGGGCGGTGGTGGCCCCCTCTCCCCCCGTCCCCCTCTCCCCCGCAAGCGGGAGAAAGGGGGAGCACGACACGCCGGAGGACGAGGATCGCAGCGAGCCGGGTGGGGGCAGCCCCCCACCCCCAACACTTGCCCCCTCCGATCCCCCGCAAGCGAGGGAGGGGAGCACGACGGTGCCCCTCTCGTCGTCCTCTCCCCCACTCGTGGGGGAGGGGTGGCGCGAAGCGCCGGGGTGGGGGGCGTCCGTCTCCCACGACAACCTCGCCTACGTCATCTACACCTCCGGCTCCACGGGTACCCCCAAGGGGGTCATGGTGCCGCACGAGGCGCTCGCCAGCCACATGGCGTGGATGGGGCGCGCGTTCCCGCTGGGCCCGGGAGACCGGGTGCTCCAAAAGACGCCGTTCAGCTTCGACGCCTCGGTCTGGGAGGTGTGGGCGCCGCTCATGGCGGGCGCGACGCTGGTGCTCGCCCCACCGGGCGCGGAGCGCGACCCGGCCCGGCTCGCGGGGATCGTCGCCCGGGAGCGCGTCACGGTGCTCCAGGTGGTGCCCACGCTCCTGCGTGCCCTGCTGGAAGTGGGAGGGCTGGAGCGGTGTGCCTCGCTGCGCAGGCTCTTCTGCGGGGGAGAGGCGCTCCACGCCGACCTGGCGGAGCGTGCCCGCGCGGCGACGGGCGCCGAGGTGGTCAACCTCTACGGTCCCACGGAGGTGTGCATCGACGCCACCTCTCACCGCTTCGACGGCGTCTCCGCCGGGACCACCGTGCCCATCGGCCGGGCGGTGGACGGGGTGCGGGCGGTGGTGCTCGACGCCAAGGGAGAGCACGTCGTCGGTACGGCGACCGGCGAGCTTTACCTGGGTGGGGCGCAGGTGGCCCGGGGATACCTGGGACAGCCGGAGCTGACGGCGGAGCGCTTCGTCCCGGACCCGTTCTCCCCCGAGCCCGGGGCGCGCCTGTACCGCACCGGCGACCGGGTGCGCCGCCTCCCCTCGGGCGACCTGGAGTTCCTTGGCCGGCTGGACGACCAGGTGAAGCTGCGCGGCTTCCGCGTGGAACTGGGCGAGGTGGAGGCCGCGCTGGCCCGCCTCCCCGGTGTGGCCGCCGCCGCTGCCGCGGTGAGGGAATACGGTCCGGGTGACGTCCGTCTCCTCGGGTACGTGGTCCCGCGGGCGGGGACCTCGCTCACCGGGCCGGAGCTGCGCCGGGCGCTCGCGGCCGCCGTGCCGGAGCACCTGGTCCCCTCCGCGGTCGTCGTGCTCGACGCGCTCCCGCGGACCCCGAACGGAAAGACCGACCGCGCGGCTCTTCCGGCGCCCCCGGCCGCCGCGTCGGAAAAGGCTCCGCCCCGCACCCCGACGGAGGCGTGGCTGGCGGAGGTCTGGTGCGAGGTGCTGCGCCTGGAGCGGGTCGGCGCGGACGACCACTTCTTCGACCTGGGAGGCCACTCCCTCCTCGCGACGCAGGTCGCCTCCCGGATCCGCGTGCGGCTGGGCGTGGACGTCGGCATCCCGCAGATCTTCGACACACCCACCCTCTCCGGCCTCGCCTCCCACGTGGCCGCGGCCGAGGCGCACGTCTCCGCGATCCTCGCCGACGTCGAGCGCCTCACCGACGAGGAGGCGGGGATCCTCTACCTGGCCGAGTCCGCGGCCATGCGCGCGCGGGCCCTCCCGTGACGCCCCACGCTCCCTCCACTTCCGAGTCTCCCGTGGACGATCCGGTCCAGGCCGCCTACCCGCTCGCGCCGCTGCAGCAGGGACTGCTCTTCAACGCCCTGTACTCCCCCGGGACGGGGATGGACAACGTCCTGCTCCGCTACGTGCTGCGCGAGGAGCTGGACCCCGAGGCGCTGGAGCGCGCCTGGCGGCGGCTGGCCGCGCGGCACGCCGTGTACCGCACGGGCTTCCGCTGGCTGGGGCGGGAGGAGCCCGAGCAGGTGGTGTACGCGCGGGAGCGCCTCCCGTTCGTGCACATGGACTGGCGGGGGCTGGAGCCCGGGGAGCGGGAGGCGCGCGTCCTTGCCTTCATCGAGGCGGACCGGGCGCGCGACTTCGACTTCGCGACCGGCCCCATGCACCGCCTGGCGCTGATCCGCACGGACGAGGCCGAGTGGAACCTGGTCTGGACCTTCCACCACGTCGTGCTGGAGGGGCAGTCCATCATCCTCTCGCTCCGGGAGGTGTTCGCGCTATACGACGCCGAACTCCGCGGCGAGGAGGCGGAGCTTCCCCCGGTGCGCCCGTACCGCGACTACGTCGAGTGGACGCAGGGGATCGACGGGGCGGCGGACGAGCGGTTCTGGCGGGAGATGCTGGCGGGCTTCGCGGAGCCGACGCCCATCTGCCAGCGGGAGGCACGGGAGGACGAAGGCGGGCCGCAGCCGCAGCTCGACGCGTGGCTCCCGGAGGCGGTGACCTCCACGCTCCGCGCGCGCGCCGCCGACGCGGGGGTGAGCCTCAACACGGTGCTGCAGGGGGCCTGGGCCCTGGTCCTCGCGCGCTACACCGGCGAGCACGACGTGGTGTTCGGGATCACGCGCGGCAGCCGCTGGTGGACGGACCGGGGCCGGGACGGGATGGTTGGGCTCTTTCTCAACAACCTCCCGCTGCGGGTGCGCGTCCGCCCCGGGGCCGGCGCGTGGGAGTGGCTGCGCGAGCCGCGCGCCGCGGTGCGCTCCATGCGCGAGCACGAGCACGCGCGTCTCACCGCCATCCGCGCCTGGAGCGAGCTGCCGCGCGGCCTGCCTCTCTTCGACAGCTTCGTCAACTACGACGAGACCTTCCTCGACGTCGCCCTCCGGGAGCAGGGCGGCCCCTGGCTGCGGCGGGAGCTTACGCTGTTCAGCCGCACCAGCTACGCGCTGGCGCTGGCGGGGTACGGCGAGCGGGAGATGTACCTCAAGCTCGTCTACGACGCGCGCCGCTTCGAGGGCGGCACGCCGGAACGGCTCTTCGCCGCCCTGGAGGAGATCCTGCGCGCCCTGGCGGCGGACCCGGACGTCACGGTCGGGGCGCTGCTGTCGCCCGGAGACGCGGAGGCGCGGCTCCTGGCCGCGTGGGGGACGGGCGCGGAGACGCCGCGTCCGGGGCTCCCCGTACACGAGGCGTTCGCGGAGCAGGCCCGGCGCACGCCCGACGCCGTCGCGGTCGAGTGCGGCGGCGAGCGGCGGACGTACGCGGAGCTGGAGCGCCGCGCGGAGGCGCTGGCGCGTACGCTCCGGGCGCGAGGCGTGCGCCCGGAGACGAGGGTCGCCGTGTGTCTGGAGCGCGGCGTCGGCCTGGTGGAAGGGGTGCTCGCCGTGTGGAAGGCCGGTGGCGCCTACGTCCCGCTGGACCCCACGTACCCTCCGGAGCGGCTCGCCTTCCTGCTGGCCGATTCCGGCGCGGCGCTCGTCGTGGCGGACGAACGGATGCGAGGCGTGCTGCCGGCGTTCGCGGGGGAGGTGGTGGAGGCCCCCTCACCCCCCGGCCCCCTCTCCCCCGCAAGCGGGAGAAAGGGGGAGCAAGACACGTCGGAGGGCGAGGATCGGAGCGAGGAGATTCCCCTCCCCCATGCATGGGGGAGGGTGGCGAGCCATAGCGAGCCGGGTGGGGGCGCCTCGGGCGGCCCCCCTCCCCCGCTTGCGGGGGAGGGGAGCACAACGGTTCCGCTCTCGTCGTCCTCTCCCCCACTCGTGGGGGAGGGGTGGCGCGAAGCGCCGGGGTGGGGGGCTGCGGAAGGTACCTCCACGTCCGATGCTTCGGTGTCGGCTGACAACCTCGCCTACGTCATCTACACCTCCGGCTCCACCGGCACCCCCAAGGGCGTCGGCGTCTCACACGGGAGCCTGGCGAACCTCCTCCTCTCCACCCGGAACGCCTTCGGCTTCGGGCCGGGTGAGGTGATGCCGGGGCTCGCCAGCGCGGCGTTCGACATCTGGCTCTTCGAGACCTTCGTCCCCCTCCTGTCGGGCGGGACGGCGCGCGTCGTACCTCGGGAACGGGTGCTGGACCCCGCCGCGCTCGTCTCGGAGCTGGACGACGCGACGGCGCTCCACGCCGTTCCCGCGCTCATGCGGCGGGTGGTGGAGGAGGCGCGCGCGTCCGGTCGGGGGAGCTTCCCGGCGATGCGGCGCGTGTTCGTGGGCGGGGACGCGGTGGCGCCGGAGCTGCTGGCGGAGATGCGGGAGGTCTTCCCGGCCGCCGAGGTCCGTGTGCTGTACGGGCCGACGGAGGGAACCATCCTCGCCTCCTCGGCGGCGGTTCACGAAGTCGACGCGGTGCCGGAGGGGCTGCTGGCGGGGCGACCGCTGCCCAACGCGCGGCTGCGGGTCTGCGGGCGCGACGGGGACCCGGTTCCCGCCGGGGCGTCCGGGGAGCTGTGGATCGGCGGGGCGGGGGTGGCGCGCGGATACCACGGGCGGCCGGAGCTTACGGCGGAGCGGTTCGTCCCGGACCCGTTCGCGGCGGCGCCGGGGGCGCGGGCGTACCGCACCGGCGACCGGGTTCGCTGGCGCGTGGACGGGACGCTGGAGTTCCTGGGGCGTATCGACCACCAGGTGAAGGTGCGCGGCTTCCGCGTGGAACCGGGCGAGGTGGAGTCGGCGCTGGCCGCGCTCCCCGGGGTGAAGGAGAGCGTCGTCGTGGCTCGGGCGGACGGCGGCGGGGAGACGCGGCTGGTCGCGTACGTGGTGCCGGAAGCGGGGCATTCCGTCGCCGCGGGAGAGCTGCGCGCCGCGATGAAGGAGCGCCTCCCTGAGCATATGGTCCCGTCCGCGTTCGTTCCGCTCGACGTGCTCCCGCTGACCCCGACCGGGAAGGTGGACCGGCGGGCGCTCCCCGCGCCGGAGACCGCGGTGGAGCCGGAAGGCTACGCCGCGCCGCGCACGCCGACGGAGGAGGTGCTGGCGGAGGTGTGGGCGGAGGTGCTGGGGCTGCAGCGCTGCGGCGCGCACGACGACTTCTTCGCGCACGGCGGCCACTCCCTCCTGGCGACGCGTGTCGTCTCGCGGATCCGCAGGGCCTTCGGGGTGGACGTGCCGGTGCGAGCGGTGTTCGAGGCGCCGACCCCGGCCGCGCTCGCCGGGGTGGTGGAGCGCGCCAACGCCGAGAACGCCGACCCCGCGCCCCCACTCGTTCCGGCGCCGCGCAACGGGCCGGTGCCGCTCTCCTTCGCGCAGCGGCGGCTCTGGTTCGTGGAGCAGCTCGCGCCGGGGACCCCCGCGTACAACGTGCCCGCGCTCGTGCGCCTCTCCGGGGCGCTGGACGTGGACGCGCTGCGGCGCTCGCTGGAAGAGGTCGTCCGCCGTCACGAGGGGATCCGCACGCGCTTCGCGCTGGAGGACGGCGAGGCGGTGCAGGTCGTCGCGCCCACGGAGCCGCTGACGCTCTCCGTCGAGCCCGTCGAGGACGAGGCGGAGGCTCTGGGAGTCTTCGCGGAGGAGGGGCGGCGCCCGTTCGACCTCGCGGGCGAGGCGCTCTTCCGCTTCCGCCTGCTGCGCGTCGCGCCGGAGGAGCACGTCCTCCTCCTCGTCGTCCACCACGCCGTCGCGGACGGGTGGAGCGCGGGGATCCTCTTCCGCGAGCTGGCGGCGCTCTACGCCGACCTCGCGGCGGGCCGGTCGAGCCCGCTCCCGGAAGCCGCGCTCCAGTACCCCGACTTCGCGCTCTGGCAGCGGGAATGGATGCGCGGCGACGCGCTCGCCCGGCAGCTCTCGTACTGGACGGAGCGGCTGGCGGGCGCGCCCTCCGTGCTCGACCTCCCCACGGACTTCCCCCGTCCGTCCGCGCAGAGCTTCCGCGGCGCGGTGCACCACTTCGACGTTCCCGGCGAGCTGGCGGCGCGGCTTCACGCGCTCTCCCGCCGCGAGGGTGAGACGCCCTTCATGACGCTGCTGGCCGCCTTCCAGGCGCTCCTCGCCCGGTACGCGCGGCAGGACGAGGTGGTGGTGGGGTCGCCCATCGCGGGGCGGACACGGGTGGAGGTGGAGGGGACGATCGGCAACTTCGTCAACGCGCTCCCGCTCCGCGCCGACCTCGCGGACGACCCCTCGTTCCGCGCGCTCCTGGGCCGCGTGCGCGAGGCGACGCTGGGCGCCTACCACCACCAGGACGTGCCGCTGGAGCGCTTGGTGGAGGAGCTGCGGATCCCGCGCGACCTGGCCCGCAACCCGCTCTTCCAGGCGGTCTTCGTCCTCCAGAACGCGCCGATGGAGCGCGCCGACCTCCCCGGCGTCACCCTCCGCCTGGAGCTGGGCGACACCGGGACCGCCAAGTTCGACCTGACGCTGACGCTGGAAGAGGTGGACGGGGCGCTGCGGGGTCGGCTGGAATACGCGACCGACCTGTTCTCGGAGGAGACGGCCGTCCGCTTCGCCGGGCACTATCGCGTGCTGCTGGAGGGGATCGTTGCGGACCCCGACGCCCCCGTCTCCACGCTCCCGATCCTCACGCCGGAGGAGCGGCGCGCGCTGACGGCGCCGCCCGCCCGCCCGTCCGAGGCCCCGCAGAAGACACTGCACGCCCGCTTCGCGGAGGTGGCCGCGCGCCTGCCGGGTGCCGTCGCCGTGACCTGCGGGTGCGAGTCGCTGACCTACGCCGACCTCGACTCCCGCGCCGACCGGCTGGCGGACGAGCTGAGGAGGCGAGGCGTTGGCCCGGAGTCGCGGGTGGGGCTCTGCATGGAGCGCGGCGTGGACCTCGTGGTCGGGATCCTGGGGATCCTCAAGGCCGGCGGCGCCTACGTCCCGCTCGACCCCTCCTCCCCCCGCGACCGGCTCTCCTATCTGCTCGCCGACTCCGGCGTGCGCGTGGTCGTCGCGGAGGAAGGGACGCGCGATTCGCTGCCGGAGTTCGCGGGGGAGGTGGTGGCCCCCTCACCCCCCGACCCCCTCTCCCCCGCAAGCGGGAGAAAGGGGGAGAACGACACGGCGGAGGGCGGGGATCGCAGCGAGCCGGGTGGGGGCAGCCCCCCACCCCCAACACTTGCCCCCTCCGATCCCCCGCAAGCGAGGGAGGGGAGCACGACGAAGCCCCCCCGCACGTCCTCTCCCCCACCTGTGGGGGAGGGGTGGCGCGAAGCGCCGGGGTGGGGGGGGTCCGTCTCCCCCGACTCCCTCGCCTACGTTATCTACACCTCCGGCTCCACCGGCCGCCCCAAGGGCGTTCCCGTGACCCACGCCAGCGTCGCGCGGCTGTTCGACGCGACGGAGGAGTGGTTCGGTTTCGGCGGGGACGACGTGTGGACGCTGTTCCACTCGTACGCGTTCGACTTCTCCGTGTGGGAGATCTGGGGCGCGCTCCTGTACGGCGGGCGGCTGGTGGTGGTCCCGCACGGGGTCTCCCGCTCGCCGGAGGCGTTCCTCGACCTGCTGCGCCGCGAGCGCGTCACGGTGCTCAACCAGACGCCGTCCGCGTTCCACGGGCTGGTGCGCGCCGACGAGGCGGCACCCGCGGGCGGCGGTCTCGCCCTGCGGTACGTGGTCTTCGGCGGGGAGGCGCTGGACCCGGCGGCGTTGAGGCCGTGGACGGAGCGCCACGGGGACGCGCGTCCGCGGCTGGTGAACATGTACGGGATCACGGAGACCACCGTCCACGTCACCTACCGGCCGGTCACGCGGGAGGAGGTGGAGGCGGCGGGGGGGAGCCGGGTCGGTGTCGCGATCCCCGACCTCGCCGTGTACCTCCTCGACCGCCACGGCGAGCCGGTGCCCGCGGGGGTGCCCGGGGAGATGTTCGTCGCCGGAGCCGGCGTCGCGCGGGGGTACCTGGGGCGGCCGGAGCTGACGGCGGAGCGGTTCGTTCCCGACCCGTTCTCGGGCGTTCCCGGCGCGCGCCTCTACCGCTCCGGAGACCTGGCGCGGCTGCGGCCGGGCGGCGACCTGGAGTACCTGGGGCGGATCGACCACCAGGTGAAGGTCCGCGGCTTCCGCATCGAGCCGGGCGAGGTCGAGGCCGCGCTGGCGGCGCTCCCGGAGGTGCGCGAGTGCGTGGTCCTGGCGAGGGAGGACGCGCCGGGCGACCGGCGGCTGGTGGGGTACGTCGTCCCGGCCGCCGGGAGCGCCCCGACGGTCGACGCGCTGCGTGAAGGGCTGCGCGCGCGGCTGCCGGAGCACATGGTCCCCGCCGCGTTCGTGGTGCTGGACCGCTTCCCGCTCACCGGGAACGGCAAGGTGGACCGCCGCGCGCTCCCGGCCCCCGACGCCGCCCGGCCGGAGCTGGAGGGCGCCTTCGTGGCGCCGCGCACGGAGGCGGAGCGCGTCCTGGCGCGGGTGTGGGCGGAGGTGCTGGGCCTGGCCGAGGTGGGCGTGCGCGACAACTTCTTCGCGCTCGGCGGCGACTCCATCCGCAGCATCCGCGTGCTCGCGAAGGCCCGCGAGGCGGGGCTGGAGATCGCCCTCCCGCAGCTCTTCACGCACCAGACCGTCGAGTCGCTGGCGGCGGCCGTCGCGGGAGAGGCCGTCGCGGCGCGGACCCGCGACGGCGAGCCGTTCCGTCTGGTGAGTGCGGAGGACCGCGCGAAGCTCCCGGCGGACGTGGTGGACGCGTACCCGCTGACGCGCCTCCAGATGGGGATGCTGTACCACAGCGAGTCCGACCCGGAGAGCGCCGTCTACCACGACATCTTCGGCCTCCACGTCGGCGCGCCGCTGGACGAGGAGGCGTTCCGGGGCGCGGTGCGCGAGATGGTGGCGCGGCACCCGGTCCTGCGCACCTCGTTCGACCTGGCCGGCGCCTCCGAGCCGCTGGCGAGGGTGCACGCGGACGCGGCCGTGCCGGTGGAGGCCCACGACCTCTCGGTCCTCGAACCGGAGCGGCAGGAGGAGGTGGTCTCCGCGTGGATGGAGACGGAGAAGGGGCGCGGCTTCGACTGGGAGACGGCGCCGCTGCTGCGCTTCGCTCTCCACCGGCGGGGCGCGGGGAGCTTCCAGCTCACCCTCAGCTTCCACCACGCCGTCCTCGACGGGTGGAGCGTCGCGTCGCTCCAGACCGAACTCCTCTCGCTGTACTCCGCGCGCCTCGGCCACCCGGCGGCTCCCGTCGCCCCGGCGCCCCGCGTCTCCTACGCCGACTACGTGGAGATGGAGCGCGCCGCCGTAGCGTCCGCCGAGCTGCGCGCGGAGTGGGCCGCGAGGCTCGACGTGGGGGAGCCGACCCGGCTGCCGCACGATCCGTATGCGGGAAGGCCGGGCGTCCGGCTGCTTGAGGTGCCGCTGGCGCCGGGGACGGGAGACGCGCTGCGGGAGGCCGCGAAGCGCGTCGGGGTGCCTCTGAAGAGCCTCCTCCTCGCCGCGCACCTGCGGGTGCTCGCCGTGCTCGCGGGCGCGGCGGAGGCGACCACGGGGATCACCACCAACGGCCGCCCGGAGGACGCGGACGGGGAGCGGGTGCTCGGCCTCTTCCTCAACGCGCTCCCGCTCCGGGTGGAGATGCCGGGCGGGACCTGGCGGGAGCTGGCGCGTGCGGCCTTCCGCGCCGAGGAAGGACTCCTCCCGCTGCGCCGCTTCCCGCTGGCGGAGGTCCAGCGCCTGAACGGCGGGGAGCCGCCCTTCGAGGCGGCGTTCAACTTCGTCCACTTCCACGTCTTCCGCGAGCTGGAGGGACTTTCCGGCGTGCGCGTCCTGGGGACCCGCAACTTCGAGGAGACCAGCCTCGCCCTGACCGCCAACTTCGTGGTGGACGCCGCCACGGACGAGGTGAAGCTCATCCTCTCCCGGGACGGCGCTGCGATGGGCGACCGGCGGGCTGAGGAGGTCGCGGGATGGTACGCGCGCGTGCTCGCCGCCGTGGCGGAGGACCCGGACGCGCGCTACGACGAGCACTCGCCGCTCTCCGGGGCGGAGCGCGAGCGGCTGCTGGCGGAGTGGAACGACACGGCGGCGCCGTTCCCGAAGGACCACTGCGTCCACGAGCTGTTCGAGGCGCAGGCCGCGCGGACCCCGCAACGCGTCGCGGTTTCCGCCGCCGCGGGGTCGCTGACCTACGCGGAGCTGGACGCGCGCGCCGGTGAGATCGCCCGGCGGCTGCGTGCGCGCGGCGTCGGGCCGGAGGCGCGGGTGGGGATCTGCCTGGAGCGCTCGCCGGAGATGGTGGCCGCGGTGCTCGGCGTCCTCAAGGCGGGCGGCGCTTACGTCCCGCTCGATCCCTCATACCCGGCGGAGCGCCTCCGCTTCATGCTGGAGGACTCCGGCGTGCGCGTGGTGCTTGCGGACGCGCGGACGCGCGGCGCGCTGCCGGAGTTCGGGGGAGAGGTGGAGGTGGTCGGAGAGAGCCCCCCACCCCCGGCCCCTCCCCCGCACGCGAGGGAGGGGAGCACCACAGTGCCCCCCTCGGAGTCCTCTCCCCCACCTGTGGGGGAGGGGTGGCGCGAAGCGCTGGGGTGGGGGGCCGCGGAGGCGCCTCAGGTCGAGGTCTCCCCCGACTCCCTCGCCTACGTCATCTACACCTCCGGCTCCACCGGCACCCCCAAGGGCGTCATGGTGCCGCACCGGGGCGTGGTCAACTACCTCCACTGGGCCGCGGAGGCGTACGGGGCGGGGGAGGGGGAGGGCTCGCCGGTCCACTCGCCGCTTTCGTTCGATCTCACGGTCACCTCGCTGCTGGCCCCGCTGGTGTCGGGGGGGCGCGTGGTGCTGGTGCCGGAGGGTGGGGACGTGCAGGGGCTGGCGGAGGTGCTGCGCGCGGGGACCGACCTCTCGCTGGTGAAGCTGACGCCCGCGCACCTGGCGTGGCTCGGACGGGAGCTGGAGGGCGAGCACGTCCACGTCCGCACCTTCGTGGTCGGGGGAGAGGCGCTTCCGGCGGAGACGGCCGCGCTCTGGAGGGAGATTGCGCCGGGCGCCGTGCTCGTCAACGAGTACGGGCCGACGGAGACGGTCGTCGGGTGCTCCGTGCACGTCGTGACGGCGCAGAATGCCGCGGGCGCCACGGTCCCCATCGGTACGCCCGTCGCCAACACGCGGCTGTACGTCGTCGACCCGTACGGCGACCTCGCGCCCGCGGGCACGCCGGGGGAGTTGCTGGTCGGCGGGGCGGGGGTGACGCGGGGGTACCAGGGCCGGCCGGAGCTGACGGCGGAGCGCTTCGTCCCCGACCCGTTCGGGAGGGAGCCGGGCGCGCGGCTGTACCGCACGGGCGACCGCGCCTGCTGGCGGACGGACGGGACGCTGGAGTACCTGGGCCGCGCGGACTCGCAGGTGAAGGTGCGCGGCTACCGGATCGAGCCGGGCGAGGTGGAGGCGGCGCTCCTGGCGCATCCCTCGGTCCGCGAGGCCGCCGTGCTGGCGCGGGAGGACGATCCGGGGGCGCGGCGCCTGGTCGGGTACGTGGTCGCGGCGGAGGGCGCGGCGCCGGATGCCGGTGAGCTGCGTGCGTTCCTCAAGGACCGGCTTCCGGAGTACATGGTACCGGGCGTCCTCGTCCACCTGGCCGCCCTCCCGCTCACGGCGAACGGGAAGGTGGACCGTCGCGCCCTCCCCGCGCCGGAGGCCGACCGCTCCGCCGTGGAGGCGGAGTTCGTCGCCGCGCGGACGGAGACGGAGCGGCGCCTGGCGGAGATCTGGGCGGCGGTGCTGCGCGTGGACCGGGTCGGCGCGCGGGACAACTTCTTCGAGCTGGGCGGCGACAGCATCCTCAGCCTCCAGGTGGTCGCGCGGGCGGCTCGGGAGGGGATCCGTCTTACTCCGCGACACCTTTTCCGGCACCCGACCGTCGCGGAGCTGGCGGAGGTCGCCGGGACCGCCGCGCCCCTCCGCGCGGAGCAGGGGGAGGTGGCGGGTGAGGTGCCGCTCACGCCGGTGCAGCGGTGGTTCTTCGAGCGCGACCTCCCCCGACCGGAGCACTGGAACCAGTCGCTGCTTCTGGAGGCGCGCGAGGCGGTGGACGCGGCCACGCTGGAGGAGGCGCTGGCGCGCGTGGTCGCGCACCACGACGCGCTGCGGCTCCGCTTCCGGCGGACGGAGGGAGGATGGACGCAGGCGCACGGGGACAGCGCGGGGACGCTGCTCTTCGAGCGGATCGACCTGGCGGGGATGGGCGAGACCGCGTCCGAGGCCACCGTCGCGGGCGTGGGAGCGCGGATCCAGGCGGGGCTCGACCTGGGTCGCGGGCCGGTCGTCCGGGCGGCGCTCTTCGACGCGGGCGCAGACGCCCCCCCGCGGCTCCTCGTCGCCATCCACCACCTCGTCGTGGACGCGGTCTCCTGGCGGGTGCTGCTGGAGGACCTGGAGACGGCGTACCGGCAGCTCTCCCGCGGGGAGGCCGTGCGCCTGCCGGAGAAGACCACCTCCTTCCGCGCCTGGGCGGAGCGTCTGGCGGAGCACGCCGGCTCCGCGGACGCGGCGGCGGAGCTGGCCCACTGGCTCGCGCCTGCGGCGCCCGCCGCACCGCTCCCGCGCGACGGGGACGGGCCGAACACCGAGGCCGCGGCGCGCGAGGTCGTCGTCTCGCTGGACGAGGAGACGACCCGGGCGCTGCTCCACGACGTTCCCGCGGCGTACCGCACGCGGATCGACGACGTGCTCCTCGCCGCGCTCGGGCGCACGCTGGGGGACTGGACCGGGTCCGGCTCGGTCCGGGTGGAGATGGAGGGGCACGGGCGCGAGCCGCTGTTCGACGACGTGGACCTGTCGCGCACCGTCGGTTGGTTCACCTCCCTCTACCCGGTGCGCCTGGAGGTCCCGGCCGGCACGGACCCGGGCGCGCTCCTCCGGTCGGTCAAGGAGCAGCTCCGGGCCGTGCCGCGGCGCGGGATCGGCTTCGGGCTGCTCCGCTACCTGGGCGACGCGGAGACGCGTGCGCGCCTCGCCGCAATTCCGCGGCCGGAGGTCTCCTTCAACTACCTGGGCCGCTTCGACGGTACCTTCGCGGACGACGCGCTCTTCCGGCGCGCAAGCGGGGACGCGGGCCCGGCCCACGCGCCGGAAGGTCCCCGCGGCCACCGGATCGAGGTCAACGCGCTGGTAGACGGCGGCCTGCTGGAAGTGGGCTGGACGCACGCCGAAGGCGTCCATTCGCGGGCCACGGTGGAGCGGATCGCCGCGGCGTACCTGGACGCGGTGCGCGCCCTGGTGGCCCACTGCACCTCGGCGGGCGCGGGCGGCTACACGCCCTCGGACTTCCCGCTCGCGGCGCTGGAACAGCGGACCCTCGACCGGCTCACCGCGGGGCGGAGGGTGGAGTCCGTCTACCCGCTCTCGCCCATGCAGCAGGGGATGCTCTTCCACGCCGTCCTCGGCCGGGACGAGAACCCCTACCTCGTCCAGCTCGACCTCACCCTCCGCGGCCCGCTCGATCCGGCCGCGTTCGCGGGGGCGTGGCGGGAGACGATGGACGCCCACTCCGCGCTCCGGTCGAGCTTCGCGTGGGACGGGCTCGCCGAACCGCTCCAGGTGGCGGAGACGGACGTGGAGCTGCCCTGGACCGTGGAGGACTGGCGCGCCCTTTCCCCTGACGAGCGGGAGGCGCGGCTGGAGGCGTACCTGGCGGACGACCGGCGGCGCGGCTTCGACCTGTCGCGCGCGCCGCTGATGCGCTTCGCCCTGTTCCGGACGGGCGAGGAGGAGCACCGGCTGGTGTGGACGCAGCATCACCTCCTGCTGGACGGGTGGTCCGGGGCGCAGGTGCTGCGCGAGGTGCTGGCGCGCCACGGCGGCTTCGTGCGCGCCGGCCGGACCCCCGAGCTTCCGCTCTCCCGCCCGTACCGGGACTTCGTGGCCTGGCTGCGGGCCCGGGACGAGGTGGAGGCGGAGGCGTTCTGGCGATGCGCCCTGCGCGGCTTCCGCGCACCGACGCCGCTCCCGGTGCTGCGGCCGGAGGCTCCCGCCGCGGGACACGCCGAGGCCGAGCTGCGACTCCCCGGGGACGCTACGGGCGCGCTGCTCGCCTTCGCGCGGGGGAGCGGGCTCACGCTCAACACGCTGGTGCAGGGGGCCTGGGGTCTCCTGCTGGCCCGCTACTCGGGCGAGGAGGACGTGGTGTTCGGGGCCACCGTCTCCGGCCGCCCCGCGGAGCTGGAGGGGGTGGAGCGGATGGTCGGCCTCTTCATCAACACCCTCCCCGTGCGCGCCCGCGTCGAACCCGCGGCGCGCGTGGGCGACTGGCTGGCGGGGCTCCAGGACGAGCAGGCGGAGGCCCGACGCTTCGAGTACGCGCCGCTGGTACGGGTGCAGGAGTGGAGCGAGGTTCCGGCGGGGCGCCCGCTCTTCGAGAGCCTGCTGATCTTCGAGAACTACCCGGTGGACGAGGCCCTGCGGGATCCCGGCGCGGGCGGGCCGTGGATCGCGGGCGCGCGGGCGCTGGAGCGCACCACGTATCCGCTCGCCCTGGTGGTGGTTCCCGGCGCGGAGCTGGAGCTGCGGATCGCGTACGACGCTTCCCGCTTCGACGGCGCCTCCGTCCGCCGTCTGCTCGCCCACCTCGCCGGCACGCTCGCCGCCTTCGCGGACGATCCGCGGCGCCGCCTCGACTCTGTCCCGCTCCTGGCGGAGGAGGAGCGCCGCGCGATTCTCGACGAATGGAGCGGCGGGCGGCGGGCGTACCCGTCCGGCACGCTTCACGGGCTGGTGGAGGCCGCCGTCGCCCGTACCCCGGACGCGCTCGCCGTCGTCCGCGGCGCGGAGCGGTGGACCTACCGGGAGCTGGACGCCCGCGCCGAGCGGATCGCCGCGCGTCTCCGGCGGGAGGGCGTCGGGCCGGAGGCGCGGGTCGCGGTGCTGCTGGAGCGGAGCCCGGAGATGGTGGCCGGGCTGCTGGGCGTGCTCAAGGCAGGCGGCGCGTACGTCCCCCTGGACCCCGCGCACCCGGCGGACCGGCTGGCGTACGTGCTGCGCGACTCGGGGGCGCGGGTGCTCCTGACGCAGGAGGCGCTTGCCGGACGGGTCCCCGCCGACGGGGTACGGGTGGTGGCGACGGACGGCGCCGCGCCGTCCGTTCCGGACCCGGAGCCGCCGCCGCAACAACTTGCGGCGTCTTGGGTGCCGGGAGCAGACAATCCCGCCTACGTGATTTATACTTCGGGATCGACTGGTCGTCCAAAAGGCGTCACGATCGAGCACGGTTCGGCCGTAAACTTCGTCCACGCGATGCGCGAGCGGCCCGGGGCGGCCGCGGACGACGTCTTCCTCGCCCTGACCACGCTCGCCTTCGACATCTCCGTCCTGGAGCTGTTCCTCCCGCTCTCCGTGGGCGCCCGGGTGGTCGTCGCCGGCCGGGAGGAGGCGGCCGACGGGAGCCGCCTCGCGGCGTTGCTGGCCGACGAGGGCGTCACGGTGGCGCAGGCCACCCCGGCGACGTGGCGCCTCCTCCTGCTCTCCGGGTGGACGGGGAGCCGGGGGCTGCGGGTGCTCTGCGGCGGCGAGGCGCTCCCGGCGGACCTCGCGGCGGAGCTGCGGGCGCGCGCGGGAGAGGTCTGGAACGTCTACGGCCCCACCGAGGCGACGGTCTGGGCGACGGCGCAGCCCGTGGGTCCGGACGAGCGGTGCGACCCCGTCTCCATCGGGCGCCCGATCCCGAACCTGGAAGCGTACGTCCTCGACCCGGCGGGGAACCCCGTGCCCGCGGGGGTGCCCGGCGCGCTGTACCTGGGCGGCGCCGGCCTCGCGCGGGGCTACCACGGGCGCCCGGAGGCGACCGCGGAGAGCTGGGTCCCCCATCCGTTCGCGACGGCTCCCGGCGCGAGGCTCTACCGGACCGGCGACCGGGCCCGCTGGCGGGGCGACGGGACGCTGGAGTTCCTGGGCCGGCTCGACCAGCAGGTGAAGGTGAGGGGCTTCCGCATCGAGCCCGGCGAGATCGAGGCCGCCCTCCTGGACCATCCGTCCGTCGCCGCCGCCGCGGTGGCGGCGCGACCGGACGGGGCGGGCGACACGCAGCTCGTCGCGTACCTCCGGCCCGCGGAGGGTGTGGAGGTCTCCGCGCAGGACCTCCGCGCACACCTCCGGGACCGGCTCCCGGCCTACATGGTCCCGTCCGCGTTCGTCGCGCTCGACGCCTTCCCGCTGACGCCGGGCGGCAAGCTGGACCGGAAGGCGCTCCCCGCCCCGGAAGAGGCGGAGCGCGTCCCGGATGCGGCATACCTGGCGCCACGAAACGCGACGGAGGAGGCGGTCGCTCGGGTCTGGGAGGAGGTGCTGGGCGTGGAGCGCGTCGGCTTGCTCGACGGCTTCTTCGAGTCCGGCGGCCACTCGCTGCGCGCCATGCGGCTGGTCTCCCGGGTCCGCGAGACGCTCGGGGTGGACTTCACCCTCCCGGCCCTCTTCGCCTCGCCGACGGTGGAGGGCGTCGCCCGGACGGTGGAAGCACTCCGTGACTCGGAAGCTCCGCCCCGGGAGGAAGAGGCCATCGCCCCCGTCCGGCGCGGCGCCCGGGGTCTGGAGGAGCTGCTGGAAGAGCTGGAGGGCCTGGACGGCCTCTCGGAAGAAGAAATCCTCGCGCTTCTCGAAGCCGCGGAGTAGCCGCGGCCGGGAGCGGGAGACGAACGGAAGCGACTCGATGAGCGACCTTTCGGCCAGGCTGGCCGCCCTTTCTCCCGAGAAGCGGCGGATCCTCTCCCTCGCCCTCCAGAAGCAGGGCGGGGGGCGCGACACCTTCCCGCTGTCGTTCGCCCAGCAGCGCCTCTGGTTCCTCGACCAGTGGTCGCCGGAGAGCGCCGCTTACAACTCGCCGGTCGTGCTTCGCCTCACCGGCGCGCTCGACCCGGCGGCGCTGGCGCGCGCCCTGTCCGAAGTGGTCCGGCGTCACGAGGCGCTCCGGACCGTGTTCCCCAGCCTGGAGGGCCGTCCCGTCCAGGTGGTGCAGCCGCCCGCCGACGTCCCGCTCCCCGTGGACGACCTCTCGCCGCTCCCTGAAGCGGAGCGGGAGGCGGAGGTCCGGAATCGCGTGGACGCGGAGGCGGGCACGCCGTTCGACTTCGCGCGCGGACCCATGCTCCGCGCGCGTCTCCTCCGCCTGGGCGACGGGGAGCACGTGCTGGTGGTGGTCACGCACCACGTGGTCTTCGACGGGTCGGTGGGGGTCTTCTTCCGCGAGCTTTCCGTGCTGTACGGCGCCTTCTCGCGGGACGAGCCTTCGCCCCTCCCCGACCTCCCCATCCAGTACGCCGACTTCGCCGTCTGGCAGCGCGACCGGCTCCAGGGGGAGTTCCTGGAGCGGCAGCTCGCCTGGTGGCGCGAGCGGCTGGCCGGGGCGCCCCCCGCCCTCCAGCTCCCGGCGGCCCGCCCGGTTCCGAAGGTGCGGAGCGACCGCGGCGAGGCGTTCCGCTTCTCGTTCCCGGCCGGGCTCGCGGACCGCGCTCGGGCGCTCGGCCGCCGCGAGGGGGCGACGACGTTCATGGCCCTCCTCGCGGCCTGGAACGCGCTCCTGCACCGATACACGGGAGAGCCCGACCTGCTGGTGGGGACGCCCATCCAGGGGCGCACCCGGCCGGAGACGGAGGGGCTGATCGGGTGCTTCACCAACACGGTGGTGGTCCGCGCGTCGGCGGAGGGGAAACCCACCTTCCGGGAGATGCTGCGCAGGGTGCGGGACGCTTCGCTCGGGGCCTTCGTCCACGGGGAGATCCCCTTCGAGCGGCTGGTGGACGAGCTGCACCCCGAGCGCGACCCGGGGCAGAACCCGCTCTTCCAGGTGATGTTCGTGGTGCACCCCGGCACGCCCGCCGCCGAGCTGCGGATGGGCGACGTCGCGGTGGCCCCGGTCCCGACGGACACCGGGCGCTCCCGGCTCAGCATCCTGCTGGGGATCACGGACGGGGAGGACGGGTTCGAGGGGTCGCTGGAGTACGCCACCGACCTGTTCGACCGGCCGGCGGTGGAGCGGATGGTCGGGCACTTCCGCGCGCTCCTGGAGGGCGCCGTGGCCGACCCGGAGAAGCGCCTCACGGACTTCCCGCTGCTTTCGGAGGCGGAGGCCCGCCGGGTAACCCACGAGTGGAACGACACGGACGGCGCATACCCCCGCGGGGTCTGCATCCACCGGCTCTTCGAGGCGCGGGCCGCGCACTCGCCGGACGCCGTCGCGGTCGTCTGCGGGGCGCGCACGCTCACCTACGCGGAGACGGAGCGGGAAGCGAACCGGATCGCCCACCGGCTCCGCGGGCTGGGCGTGGGCCCGGGATCCTTCGTCGGCGTCCACCTTGACCGCGCGGCGGAGATGGTCCCCGCGCTCCTCGGCATCCTCAAGGCCGGCGGCGCCTACGTGCCCGTGGAGGTCGGCCACCCGCCCGCGCGCATGGCGGCGGTGCTCGGCTCGCTCCACGTCCGGTGCGTGGTCACGCAGACCGCGCACGCCGGCGCGCTCGCCGGGATCGCGGCCGAGCTTCCCTCGCTCCGCGACCTCGTCTGCGTGGATCCCGGGAGGAGCCTCCCTCCGGAAGCGGTCGACGGCCTGCGCGTGTGGACGCACGGAGAGACCGCGTCGCTCCCCGACACCCCGGTGGACTCCGGCGTGGACGCGGACGACCTGGCGTACGTGATCTTCACCTCCGGCTCCACCGGCGCCCCCAAGGGGGTGATGGTCCGGCACGCGCCCGTCGTGAACCTGATCGACTGGGTGAACTCCACCTTCGGGGTCGGTCCGGCGGACCGGGCGCTCTTCGTCACCTCGCTCTCCTTCGACCTCTCCGTCTACGACGTCTTCGGCCTCCTCGCCGCGGGCGGGACGGTGCGCGTCGCCACCGCGGACGAGGTCCGCGACCCGGTGCGGTTGGTGCGCGCGCTGGAGGAGGAGCCGGTCACCTTCTGGGACTCGGCGCCCGCCGCGCTCCAGCAGCTCGTCCCCTTCTTCCGCGCCGATACGCCGTCGTCTCTCAGGGTCGCGTTCCTGAGCGGCGACTGGATCCCCACCACCCTCCCGGGCCAGGTGCGCCGCGCCTTCCCCGGCGTCGAGGTGGTGAGCCTGGGCGGCGCGACGGAGGCGACCGTCTGGTCCAACTTCCACCGCATCCGCGAGGTGGACCCGGACTGGACCAGCATCCCGTACGGCCGTCCCATGCGGAACGCGCGCTACTACGTGCTGGACGGGGAGATGGCGCCCGCTCCCATCGGCGTCGCGGGCGACCTCTACATCGGCGGCGAGGTGCTGGCGGAGGGGTACGCCGCCGCCCCCGAGCTGACCGCCGCGAAGTTCGTCCCCGACCCCTTCGGCGGGGCGCGCGGCGCGCGGATCTACCGGACGGGCGACCGGGCGCGCTTCTGGGAGGACGGGACCCTGGAGTTCCTGGGCCGTCTCGACGCGCAGGTGAAGGTGAGGGGCTTCCGCATCGAGCTGGGAGAGGTGGAGACCGCGCTCGCCGGACACCCCGCGATCCGCGACCTGGTCGTTGTCGCGCGGGAGGACGAGCCGCGCGTGAAGCGCCTGGTGGCGTACGTGGTCCCACTCCCCGGCGCGAGCGAGCCGTCGGCCGCCGAGCTTCGCGCGTTCCTCCGCGAGCGGCTCCCCGAATACATGGTGCCGTCCGCCTTCGTCTCGCTGGACGCACTCCCCGTCACCCCGAACGGGAAGCTGGACCGCAAGGCGCTCCCCGCGCCGCGGCAGGACCGCCCGGAGGCGGACCAGGGCTTCGTCGAGCCGCGCACGGACGCGGAGCGGAGGATCGCGGCGATCTGGGCGGAGGTGCTGCGGGTGCCGCGGGTGGGCGTCCACGACAACTTCTTCGAGCTGGGCGGCGACAGCATCCTCTCCATCCAGGTGGTCGCCCGGGCCGCGGCGGCGGGGGTGAAGCTCACCCCGCAGCTCGTCTTCCGGAACCAGACGGTCGCGGAGCTGGCCGTGGCGGCCGGCGCCGGGGACGCACCGCGCGCCGCGGAGGCGCCCGTGTCCGGCGAGGTGCCGCTCACCCCGGTGCAGCGGTGGTTCTTCGGCCACGACTTCCCGGCTCCGGACCACTGGAACCAGTCGCTCCTCCTGGAAGCCCGCGGGCCCGTGGACGCCGCGGCGCTGGAGCGCGCCCTCGCCGCGGTCGCGGGGCACCACGACGCGCTCCGCCTCCGTTTCCGCCGCACGCCCGCGGGGTGGACGCAGCGGTACGGCGCCGCCGCCGCGTTCCCGCTGGACCGGGTGGACCTCTCGTCCGTCCCCGACGACGAACTCGCCGCGGAGATCGCGTCGCGCGGATCCGCCGTCCAGGGCGGATTGGACCTGGAGCGCGGGCCCCTCGCCCACGCGGCCCTCTTCGACTGCGGTCCCGCGCGGCCGGCCCGGCTCCTTCTCGCCGTCCACCACCTCGTCGTGGACGGCGTCTCCTGGCGGATCCTGCTGGAGGACCTGGAGGCCGCGTACCGGCAGTGCGAGCGGGGAGAGACGCCGGCTCTCCCCCCGAAGACCTCGTCCTACGGCGCCTGGGCCGCGCTCCGGGCCCGGGACGAGGGGCACGCCGCCGCTGCCTCGACGGACCCGGCCGGACCCGCCGCGGAGGCCCTGCCGGTGGACCTCCCGGGCGGCTCGAACCTCGAGGGCGACGCACGGACGGTGACGGTCTCGCTCGGAGAGGAGGCGACGCGCGCCCTCCTCCACGACGTGCCGCGCGCCTACAACGCCCGGCCGGACGAAGCGCTCCTCGCCGCGCTGGCGCGGACGGTGTGCGGCTGGACCGTATCGGACGCGCTCCACGTCGACCTGGAGGGGCACGGCCGCGACGCGGACGCCGACGGGGTGGACCTGTCGCGCACCGTAGGCTGGTTCACCTCCATCCGCCCGGTCCGCCTGCGCGCGGACGCCGCGGCGGGGCCGGGGGACGCGCTCCGGGCCGCCAAGGAGCAGCTCCGTGCGCCCGGCGCGGACGCCGCGAACGGACCTCCGCCCCGGATCGCCTTCAACTACATGGGGCGCTTCGACGCCGCGCCCGCGGACGGCACGCTCTTCCGCGCCACCCGCGGCCCCACGGGTCCCGCCCGGGCCCACGCCAACCCGCGCACCCACCTGCTGGAGGTGAACGCGGCCGTGGCCGAGGGGGAGCTTCGCGTCGGGTGGACGTACGGCGCCGGGGTCCACCTCGAAGAGACCGTCCGCATGCTTGCGGAGCGGCACCTCTCCGTCGTCCGGGAGATCGCGGAGCACTGCCGGTCGGCTGAGGGCGGCGGCTATACCCCGTCCGACTTTCCCTCGGCGCAGCTCAGCCAGAAGTCGCTCGACCGGCTGATGGGCAGGCTGTCGAAGGCCGGCGTATGACCCTCTCCCCCGCGACGCGGCGGGCCTGCGCCCCGTGACCGACCTCCACGAGCGCCTGGCCGGCCTCTCTCCCGAGAAGCGACGGCTGCTGGAGGCGAGGCTCCGGGTCGCTCCCGCGGGTTCTGCCCGGGGTCCGATCCCCCGGCTCGACCCCGCGGCCGGGCCGGCGCCGCTCTCGTTCGTCCAGGAGCGGCTGCGGCTCGCGGAGGGGATGGGCGCAGGGGCGGGCGTCTACAACATGGCGTACGCGGTCCGGCTCCGAGGTCGGCTGGACGCGGATGCCCTGCGGGCCGCGGTGGACGAGGTGGTGCGCCGGCACGAGCCGCTGCGCACCGTGTTCGGCGAGCGGGACGGTCGGCCGGTCCAGGTGGTGCTGCCTCCGGCGCCGCTCGCGCTCCCGCCGGAAGAGGTCGGTGGCGCGGAGGCGGCGCGCGACGCGGCGCGAAGGGAGGCGGAAGCCCCGTTCGACGCGGAGCGCGGGCCGCTCTTTCGCGCCCGCCTGCTGCGGGTCGCGGCGGACGAGCACGTCATCCTGCTGACGATGCACCACGCGGTCGGCGACGGCTGGTCGCTGGACGTGCTCTTCCGGGAGCTGACCGCGCTGTACGCCGCGTTCGTGCGGGGAGAGCCCTCGCCGCTGGCGGAGCTTCCGGTGCGGTACGCGGACTACTCCGCCTGGCAGCGGGAGCAGGTGAGCGGCGCGCGGCTCGACGCGGAACTCGCCCACTGGCGCTCCGCCCTCTCCGGCGCCCCCGCCGTCCTCGACCTCCCCGCCGACCGTCCCCGCCCGGCGTCGCAGAGCTTCCGGGGCGCAATCCACCGCTTCGACCTCCCTGCCGGCACCCTGCGCGGCCTTCGCGCACTGGCGGCGGACGCCGAAGCGACGCCGTTCATGGCGCTGCTCGCCGCGTTCGGCGTGCTCCTCTCGCGCTACGCCGGGGCGGACGACCTCCTCGTCGGAACCCCCGTGACCCACCGGACCCGCCCGGAACTCCAGGGGCTGGTCGGCTTCTTCGTGAACACGCTGGCCCTGCGGGTGGACCTCTCCGGCGATCCATCGTTCCGCGCGCTGCTCGGCCGCGCGCGCGCGACGGTCCTCGAAGCGTACGCGCACCGGGACGCCCCGTTCGACCGCGTCGTGGAGGCGGTCCGTCCAGAGCGCGACGCCAGTCGGAACCCGCTGGTCCAGGCCGTGTTCGCGCTGCGCGATGCGTTCCCCGAGCCGTGTTCCGCCGGCGGCGTGGAGTGGACGCTGGAGGAGATGGAGACGGGGACGGCCAAGTTCGACCTGACGCTGGAGGTGGCGGAGCAGGGCGACGGCGCGACGGCGATGCTGGAGTACGCGGCGGACCTGTTCGACGCGGGGACGGTGGAGCGGATCGCGGCGCACTACCGCGTGTTGCTCGCCGGGATCGTCGCGGATCCGGACCGGCGCGTGTCCGGCCTGCCGTTGATGGAGGATGCCGAGCGGCGGCGGGTGGTGGAGGAGTGGAACGCGACGGGCCGCTTGTATCCGTCGGCCCCGCTGGTGCACGAGCGGGTGGCGGAGCAGGCGCGGATCCGCCCCGCCGTCGTGGCCGTGACGAGCGGCGCTGACTCGCTGACGTACGGCGAGCTGGACGCGCGGGCGGAACGGCTTGCCGCCGAGCTGCGGAGGCGGGGCGTCGGGCCGGAGACGCGTGTGGGGGTGCTATTGGCGCGCACGCCCTCGCTGGTGGTGGCGCAGCTCGCGGTGCTGAAGGCGGGGGCGGCGTACCTGCCGCTGGATCCTGCGCTGCCGGAGGAGCGGGTCGCGTTCATGCTGGCGGACGCGGGGGTGCAGTGGGTGGTGGGGGAGGAGCCCCCCACACCCCCCGGCCCCCTCTCCCCCGCAAGCGGGAGAAAGGGGGAGCCCGACGGTGCGGAGGGTGAGGATCGGAGCGTGGACATTCCCCTCCCCCAGGTCTGGGGGAGGGTGGCGAGCCCTGGCGAGCCGGGTGGGGGCGCCGTAGCCCCTCTTCCGCTTGCGGGGGAGGGGTTGGGGAGGGGGCCTGCCGTTCTCCCCTCCCTCGCTTGCGGGGGAGGGGTCGGGGGTGGGGGGCCCGACTCCCTCGCCTACGTCATCTACACCTCCGGCTCCACCGGCACCCCCAAGGGGGTGGAGGTCACGCACGGCGGGCTACTGAACCTCGTCCACTGGCACCGGGAGGCATTCGGCGTCACCGAGGCCGACCGCGCGACACACCTGGCGGGGCTGGGCTTCGACGCCTCGGTGTGGGAGCTGTGGCCGTACCTCGCCACAGGAGCGACGGTGCGCCTGGTCGCGGAGGAGGAGACGCGCACCTCACCCGAGGCGCTGCGCTCGCTGCTGCTCGATGAGCGGATTACGGTCGCCTTCGCGCCGACGCCGATGGCGGAGGCGCTGCTGGCGGAGGCGCTGCTGGGGCTGGAGTGGCCGGGGGATGCGGCGCTGCGGCTGCTGCTGACGGGAGGGGACGCGCTGCGGGTGCGTCCGCGCGCGGATCTGCCGTTCGCGCTGGTGAACAACTACGGGCCGACGGAGAACACCGTCGTCGCCACGTCTGGCGAGGTCGCGACGGGGCAGGGAGGCGCGCCGGGGATCGGGCGGCCGATCTCGAACGTGCGGGCCTACGTGGTGGACGGGCAGCTGGAGCCGGTGCCGGTGGGGGTGCCGGGCGAGCTGTGCGTCGGCGGGGCGCAGGTGGCGCGGGGGTACCTGGGGCGGCCGGAGCAGACGGCGGAGCGGTTCGTCCCGGACCCGTTCACCGCGGGTCCGGGCGCGCGACTGTACCGGACGGGAGACCGGGTGCGGTGGCTGGCCTCGGGAGAGCTGGAGTTCCTGGGGCGGCTGGACCGGCAGGTGAAGGTGCGAGGGTTCCGCATCGAGCCGGGCGAGGTGGAGGCGGTGCTGCGGGGGGCGCCGGGGGTGCGTGACGCGGTGGTGGAGGTGCGGGAGGACGCGCGGGGCGGGAAGCGCCTGGTGGGCTACGTGGTCGGCGGCGACGTGCGGACCGATGCAGTGCTCGCCCACGCCCGCACGCGGCTGCCGGAGTACATGGTGCCGTCGGCGGTGGTGGCGATGCAAACGTTTCCATTCACCGCCAGCGGGAAGGTGGACCGGCGGGCGCTCCCGGAGCCGGAGGTCTCCAGCGAGGCCGACGCCGTCCCCGCGACGCCGGTGGAGGAGGTGCTGTCGGGCGTCTGGGCGGAAGTGCTCGGCCTCGACCGTGTCGGAGCGCGGGAGAACTTCTTCTCGCTGGGGGGGCACTCTCTGCTGGCGACGCAGGTGGTCGCGCGGGTGCGGGGGCTCTTCGGGGTGGAGCTGCCGCTGCGGGCGGTGTTCGAGGCGCCCACCGTCTCCGGGCTGGCCGCGCGCGTGGAGGAGGCGCGGCGAGAGGGAGCGGCGGACGCTGCATCGCCGATCCTCCCGGCGGACCGCGCCGCGCCGCTTCCGCTCTCCTTCGCTCAGGAGCGCCTCTGGCTGCTCGACCAGATGCAGCCGGGAGACGGCGTGTACGCCATCCCGGTCGCGCTGCACCTCGCCGGGGCGCTGGACGTGGACGCGCTCCGCCGCGCCCTGGCCGAGGTCGTCCGTCGGCACGAGGCGCTGCGGACCGTCCTCCGCCGCGATGGGGAGGGAGCGGTCCAGGTGGTGCTCCCGCCCGCCATGTTCGCGCTCGTCGAGGAGGACGTCTCCGCCCGCGGCCGGGAGGAGCGCGACGCCGTCGTTCGCCTCCGGCTGCGGGAGGAAGCCCTCCGCCCGTTCGACCTGGAGACGGGGCCGCTGTTCCGGGCGCTCCTCCTGCGGTTCGACGGTGAGGAGCACGTCCTCGTCCTCACCATGCACCACGTCGTCAGCGACGGGTGGAGCATGGGCGTGTTCTTCCGGGAACTGTCCGCCCTCTACGACGCCTTCACCCGCGGCGCGCCGTCGCCCCTGACAGACCTTCCCATCCAGTACGCCGACTTCGCGGCGTGGCAGCGCGAACGCCTGCGCGCCGAGGTGCTGGAGCGGCAGCAGGAATGGTGGAAGTCGCGCCTCGCGGATGCGCCTCCGCTCCTGGAGCTTCCCACCGACCGGCCTCGTCCCGCGGTGCAGAGTTTCCGCGGCGACACGCACGACTTCCGCATCCCCTCCGACGTGGCGGGCGCGCTGCGTTCGCTCGCCCGGCGCGAGGGCGCGACGCTCTTCATGGCGCTCCTCGCCGCCTGGAAGCTCCTTCTTGCGCGCTGGGCCGGAGCGGAAGACGTGATCGTCGGTACGCCCGAGGCGGGTCGGACGCGCGCGGAGACGGAGGGGCTGGTCGGCTTCTTCGTCAACACGCTCGCTCTTCGCGGCGACCTCTCCGGCGACCCGACGTTCACCGACCTGCTCGCAAGCGTGCGGGAGACGGTGCTCGGTGCGCACCTGCACGCGGACCTCCCGTTCGAGCGGCTGGTGGAATCGCTCGGCGTGGAGCGCAGCCTGGCGCACTCGCCGCTCTTCCAGGTGATGTTCTCGCTCCAGCCCGCGCCGGCCACGCCCGAGCTGCGGGGGCTGCGCGCACGGACGGAGGAGATCGCCACCGGGACCGCCAAGTTCGACCTCACCCTCCAGGTGACGGACGCGAGCGGCGACCTCGCGGCGTCGCTGGAGTACGCGACGGACCTGTTCGACGCGGGGACGGTGGAGCGGATGGCGGAGCACCTCCGCGTGCTGCTCGCCGGGATCGTCGCGGACCCGGAGCGTCGCGTGTCCGCGCTGCCGCTGATGGACGATGCCGAGCGGCGGCGAGTCGTAGCGGACTGGAACGCGACGGACCGCCCGTATCCGACGAGTCCGCTGGTACACACTCGGGTGGCGGAGCAGGCACGCATCCGCCCCGCCGCCGTCGCCGTCGCGAGCGGAGCCGACGCGCTGACGTATGGCGAGCTGGACGCGAGGGCGGATCATCTCGCCGCGGAGCTGCAGAGGCGAGGTGTCGGGCCGGAGGCGCGTGTGGGGGTGCTGCTGGAGCGGACGCCCGCGCTGGTGGTGGCGCAGCTCGCGGTGCTGAAGGCGGGCGCGGCGTACCTGCCACTGGACCCTGCGCTGCCGGACGAGCGCATCGCGTTCATGCTGGCGGACGCGGGGGTGCAGTGGGTGGTGGGGGAGGAGCCCCCCACACCCCCCGACCCCCTCTCCCCCGCAAGCGAGGGAGAGGGGGAGCACGACTGCGCGGAGGGTAAGGATCGCAGTGAGGCGATGCCCCTCCCCCACGGCTGGGGGGCACTGTCGGAGTTCGGGCCCTCCCACCCCCCCGGCCCCCCTCCCCCCGCAAGCGAGGGAAGGGGGGAGCCCGACGGTGCGGAGGGCGAGGATCGGAGCGTGGACATTCCCCTCCCCCAGATCTGGGGGAGGGTGGCGAGCCCCGGCGAGCCGGGTGGGGGCGCTGTGGAGGGTGCCCATCCATCCAGTGTTCCGGTTTCGGCGGA